>Ga0315286_10000950_pt1 | contig 25591 bp, 15 predicted proteins | sample YL17G10_0_MG_FD_205038 | JGI IMG/M metagenome (GOLD analysis project Ga0315286, IMG submission 205038) | Sediment microbial communities from Yellowstone Lake, YNP, Wyoming, USA - YL17G10_0 | ecosystem: Environmental > Aquatic > Freshwater > Lake > Sediment | place: USA: Wyoming | collected...
TGCCGCTGTACCAGAACACCGAGGGCCGCTTGGGCGACGCCGACCTGGTTTCGCTCAGCAACCTGGTGTGCTGGTACCTCAAGGCCTCGATCAAGCCCGTGAAGGAGCTCGAACTGGGCGCGGCCTTCTACGACTTCCAGGCCGTGCACAACGAGGGCGCGGTGGGCGGCGGCAACCTCACCCAGCCCACCAACGGGACCGGCGCGTTCACCGGCGACCCGGGCATGAGGAACAGTGACAACCACGTGGGCGACGAGATCGACCTGTTCGCCGATTACAAGCTGAGCAAGAACGCCAGCGTGCGTGGCGGATTCGCCAGGTTCGATCCGGGGCGGTTCATCACCGAGAAGAGCGGCTACGACAACGACGCGGTCAACCGCCTGTTCCTGACCCTCACCGTCAAGTGGTAGCGGCCCGAACCGACGCCTGAAGCAGCAGCCGCACCGAAAGCCAGCCCCCGGGGCGCACTCCCCGGGGGCTGCTCTTTTCTTGAAAGGCTGACCCGCCAACGGCCCCATATGTACTTGGGGGCGGGAGGCGGGCGTGCCCGGGGAAGACGGGGATCGGGGATCAGGGATCGGGGATCAGGAGGACCTGGACCGGGCCGTGACTCCCGGTCCCCGATCCCCGGTCCCCGCACCCCGCCGCTTATGGCCCATGGCGGCCGGGGGGCTCGTCGGGCTGCTGGTGCTGGCCGGCGCGGGCTTGGCGCTCTGCCTCCCGGCCCGGCGCGGGCCGCGCACCGGCACTCCGCTGCAGCACCAGGTCTACGTATGGCAACGCCTCTGGAACGCGCCGGTCAGAAAGGCGGTGGCGGGCCTCGCCGGCCGGTTCAACGGCTTGGTGGTGCTCGGCGCGGAAGTCTCAGTCCGGAGCGCGGAACGGGGAACGGGGAGCTCGGAGCTCCGAGTTCCGAGCTCCGAGTTCCGAGCTCTCCAGGTCGTGCGCGTCCCGCTCGATGCCCGGACCCTGGCGCTCGCCGGGCAGCCGGTGGGCCTGGCTCTGCGGATAGGCCCCTACGCCGGCCCGTTCGATGGCCAGGGACCGCTCACCAGGCTGCTCGGCGACCTGGCGCTTTCGCTGGTGACCGAGGCCCGCGCCCGCCACTTGCCGGTCAGCGAGCTCCAACTGGACTTCGACTGCGCCGAGCGCGACCTGGACGGCTATCGCCTGTGGGTCGAGCACATCCGGCGCCGGGTCGCCCCCGTGCCGGTGACCATCACGGCCCTGCCCTGCTGGACCAACCGCCGCGCCTTCGCGGCCCTGGCGGCGGCGGCCGACGGGTACGTGCTCCAGGTCCACTCGCTGGAGCGGCCGGCTGCTCCCGACGCTCCGATGGTCCTGTGCGACCCGGTGGCGGCGCGCCGGGCCGTGGAGCGCTCCGGCCGGCTGGGGCGGCCCTTCCGGGTCGCGCTGCCCACCTACGGCTATCTGGTGGCCTTCGATGCCCGGGGCCGGTTCATCGGCCTGTCGGCCGAGGGCCCGGCGCTGGCCTGGGATGCCTCCGTCCGGGTCCGCGAGCTCCGCGCCGACCCGGAGGCCATGGCCGGGCTGGTCCGGGACTGGACGGCCGACCGGCCGGCGTGCCTCCAGGGCCTGATCTGGTATCGCCTGCCAACCGAGGCCGACGCGCTCAACTGGCGGCCGGCGACGCTGGCGGCGGTGATGTCCGGCCGGGCGCCCCTTGCGCGGATGGGCGCGGAGGCCCGCCGGCCGGAGCCGGGCCTGGTGGAGATTGACTTGGTCAACTCCGGTGAGGCCGACGGCCGGTTTCCCGGAGTGGTCTCGGCCAGGTGGGACGGCGCGCGCCTCCTGGCCGGCGACGCGGTCCAGGGGTTCGAGTTGGCCCGGTCCGATCCGGCTCACGGCATCGGCCTGAACTACCCGGCGGCCGGCGTGCCCCGGCGGCTGCCGCCGGGCGAACGGCGGATGATCGGCTGGCTGCGGTTGAGCAGCGACGCGGAGGTCAGCGTCCATGTGGCGCCGTAATCCCGGGCTGGCCCTGGCGGCCGTCGCGGGCCTGTGCTGGCCGGCGGCCATCCTGGCCTGCGGGCCCTTCTTCCCCAACCGGGTGTTGCTCCCCAGCGACCGCATGGTGCTGTCCGCGCCCCAGGCCTGTTTCCGCAGTGAGCTCAAGCGGCTCTGCCCCGGCGACGGGCTGCCCTTCAAGGCCGTGCCGCCCAAGTCCGGCAGCTACGAGCGCCAGACCATCGAGGCCGACCTGAGCGACCTGCAGGCCGCGCTCAAGGCCGCCGGCGCCGCCGCGGATCGGCAGGCGCGGCTGCTGGCCGACTACCGCCGGCTGGCCGAGTCGCTCCGGAGGGGCGCCTGGCAGGAGGAGCACGGCCGCGAGCAGAACCCCGCGGCGAGCCCGCCCGCGGACCTGGCCCTGGCCAAGGTTCCGGAAGGGCTGCCCGGCGAGTTCGAGGACTACGCCCGCGGGGCGCTGGCCTGGCGCCAAGGGGACGCCCAGGAAGCCCGCCGAAGGTGGCAGAAACTCCTGGAGCGCCCGGCGGCCGAGCGCCCCCGGCGGTCCACCTGGGCGGCGTTCATGCTCGGCAAGTCCCGGCTGGAGGATGATGACGCCGAGGCGGCGGCCTGGTTCGCGAAGGTCCGCGCCCTGGCCGGGGAAGGCTTCCAGGACAGCCTCGGCCTGGCCTCCGCCAGCCTGGGCTGGCAGGCCCGCGCCGAGATGAACCGCCAGCGCTACGACCTGGCCATCGAGTTCTACCTGGAGCAGTTCGCGACCGGCGACGACACCGCGGTGGCCTCGCTGCAATCGGCGGCCCGGGAGCTCCTGGCCGCCGACGAGGAGACCATCGAGCGGGCCGCCGCGCTCGAAACCGTCCGCCCCGCGGTCACCGCCTACATCGTCTCGCGGGAGGGCTGGCGTTGGGGCGAGGGCCTCTCCGAGCAGGCCAAGGCCTGGCTGGCCGCCGCCGAGCGGGCTGCCGTGCGCCGCATGGACGGCGCCGACCGGCTGGCACTGGTCGCCTACCAGCTCGGCGAGATGGACTTGGCCGAGCGCTGGCTCAATCGCGCTCCGCCCGGCACGCCGCTGGCCAAGTGGCTGCGGGCCAAGCTGCTCATGCGCGCCGGCCGGCTGGACGGGGCCCTGGTGCTCCTGGCCCAGGTGGCCCGCGATTTCCCGGCCGACGAGCGCGTGAGCGACGCCCTGGGCTGGGGCACCACCGAGTACGGGAGCAACGCCTCCATTCCCGCGGCCCGGCAGGTGCGCGGCGAGTTGGGCGCGCTGCACCTCGCCCGGCGGCACTTCGTCGAGGCCCTGGACGCGCTCGTGCGCGGGGACTTCCGGGCCGACGCGGCCTATGTCGCCGAGCGGGTGCTCCATCTCGACGAGCTGGTCGCCTACGTTGACCGCAACTGGCCGGAGGCGCGGCCATCGCCAGAGCCAGCCCGGGAGCAGCCTGCCGAGTCGGAGGAGCCGGAGAGGCCGGCGGTGGAAGACCTCGGCGCCTGGATCCGGCGGGTGCTGGCCCGCCGGCTGGCCCGGGAGGGGAAGCTCCAGGAGGCCCGCGGCTACTTTCCGGAGGCGCTGCGCGCCAGGCTGGATGAGCTCACCGGCGCGCTCCAGGCCGGGCGGGACGGGCAGCGCGGCTCGGCCGAGCGCGCCGGCTCGCTCTGGAAGGCCGCCCAGATCGCCCGCGGCTCGGGAATCGCGCTCATGGGCACGGAGGTCGAGCCGGACTGGGCCATCTATGGCGGGTTCTTCGCGGAGCAGGCCTTCTCGGCAATGCGCGGGGACGCCCAGGAAGCCCAGATCTGCGTGCGCAGCCCGGAGGAGCTCAAGCGCGCCGAGGCCCACCCGGTCGCGCCGGAGAAGCGATACCACTACCGGTACATGGCGGCCGGGCTGGCCTGGCAGGCCGCCGAGCTGATGCCGGACCATTCTGATGAGACCGCCAAGGTGCTCTACACCGCGGGCTGCTGGCTGAAGGACCGCGACCCGCAGGAGGCCGACCGGTTCTACAAGAGCCTGGTCAGGCGCTGCCGCAAGACCGAACTGGGGCGTCAGGCCGACGGCCTGCGCTGGTTTCCCAAGCCGGCGCCCAAGCAACCCGCCGCCGAGAAATGACCCCGACGGCCCGGCAGGGCCATTTCAAGAAGCAGCCCGAAGCCTGTCATTCTGAGCGAAGCGAAGAATCTCTCTTCGTAACGAGGAAGACCCTTCGCTTCGCTCAGGGTGACAATCGAAGCGGAGATGTTTCTTGAAATGGCCCTGGACCGCCCGGGAATCGGGCCAACAAGCCCCGCCGGCAGTTGTATAATACCGCGAACGATGGAGGGGCCCATGCTCACGAACTGGCAGCGGATGGTGATATATTGTGCGGCTCTGGGCGCGCTGGTCATGTCCGCGGCGGCGCTCGCGGCCGAGCCGGCGGCCAACCAGTGGACCAAGTCCGCCGAGGGCCACGCCAAGCACCGCCAGGGCGCGACGCTGGTCTGGGCGGGCGACCTCAAGAAGATCCTGCTGATCGGCGATGGCGTGGAGGGCCTCGACCCGGCCGCCGCGGCCTGGGCCGAGTTCTCCGCGGCCAAGCCGCCTCCCAAGGACGGCATCCAGAGCTGCTACCAGACGGCCTACGACGCCAAGAGCAAGAAGGTCTACTGCCTGTCGCTGGGCAACGTGCTCTACGTCTTCGACGTCGAGGCCAAGACCTGGAAGGCCAACCCGCCCGAGCCGCTCTTGGACGGCCTGAGCTGGCACATGCTCGCCGCCGACGGCCAGGGGCGCGTGGTGGTGGTCGGCTCGGACAAGAGGGTCGAGAACGTCGGCTGGACGCGCACGGCCGTCTTCGACGCCGCCGCGGGACAGTGGAGCCCGCTGCCCCCGCCGCCGGACGACGTGGTCAAGCGGCACCGCGAGATGGTCGCAGCCAGCGAGGCGCTCATTGACCTGGTCGGCCGCATCCGGCTGGCCTGGTACCGCGACCCGAAGGGCGTCGGGACGGAGGAGGAGCTCAAGGCCCTCGCCGAGCGCGGCGAGAAGCTCGGGCCGCTCCCCGGCATGGACGGGTTCAAGGCCGACCTCGCCAAGGTCGGCGAGCTCATCAAGGCCAAGACCACGCTGGAGGCCCTGAAGGCCGCGCGCGCCTTGCAGCCCAAGGTCGATGACGCCGCCTTCGCGCAGTACCCCGTGCCGCACTCGCGCCGCAACGCGCCGCTGGTCTACGACGAGAAGAACAAGGTCTTCGTGCTCTTCGGCGGCGATCACGAGGACTTCCAGGTCAACGACACCTGGACGCTGGACCTCGACAAGAAAGCCTGGAAGCGGATGAACCCGGACCGGGCGCCTTCTCCGCGCGCCGGCCACGCCGCGTGCTACCTGCCCAAGAGCGGCCGGGTGGCCCTCTACGAGGGCTACCTGCCCTCGGGCAGCGGCGACTACGGCGCCGGCCCCTGGCAGGTGCTCGACCCGCGCGAGTTGTGGGTCTACGACGCCAAGGCCGACCGCTGGGAGCTGGTCGGGAACTGGGGCAAGGGCGCCGGCGGCGAGGCCCCGCCGCCGGTGGGCAAGTTCTTCGGCTACAGCGCCACCTGGTACGAGGTGCCGGCCATGGCCGCCGACGCCGAGGACAAGATCTGCCTGGCCGCGCCGGGCGGCAAGAACTCGCCGGCGGCGACCTGGACACTGGCCTTCGACCCGGCCAAGCCCGACGCCGCCGGCCGCGACAAGCTCGGTCAGCCGCCCAACGGCCGCCGGCTGCGCGCGCTCTACTTCCGGGCCGACTACTCGGAGGTCGCCGACGACCCCAAGGCCAAGGACCTGGCCGCGCTGCCCGCCAACCAGTGGGTCAAGCTCACCCCGGCGCAGCGCACCCCGGCGCACGGCTGTCGCCAGCGCGACTGGAGCACGTCGGTCTGGGACTCCGACCGCGAGCAGATTCTCATGTGGGGCGGCGGCCACTGCGTGCGCTCCTCCAGCGTGCCGCTGCACTACTCGCCGGCCTCCAACCGGATGGTCGAGGGCTACGACGCCGACGAGCCCTACTGCTACAACGGCTGGTGCGGGCCGGCCTCCTCGCTCTTGAACAAGCAGTGGATCGACACCCACGCCTACCACCTCTACGCCTACGACCCGAAGTGCAAGCTGCTGGTCACCGCCCGCGGCTTCCTGTACGACCCGGGGCGCATGGACTGGGTCCGGGCCGAGCCCTTCAAGTCCCCCTTCCGGTACTCGTGGGGCGGCACCGTCATCGCCGGGAGCGCCCATGGCGCGGTGGCCTGGGGCGTCGCCAACGACGTGGCCAGCCTCTGGCTCTTCGACCGCGAGAAGGGCTGGACGCCGCTCGAGCCCAAGGGCAGGCTCTTCGGGCCCTGGTGCGACTCCCACGGCATGGTCTACGACCCCAAGCGCGACCGGATGCTGATCAGCAGCGTGGGCGGCACCTATGGCAAGCAGAGCAACGGGACCTTCCTGGCCTTCGACTTCAAGACCAAGGTCCTCGACGTGGTCACGCCCGAGAACAGCGACCTCAACAAGACCGGCTGCGCCCGCGAGCTGGCCTACGCCGAGCACGCCGACTGGGTGCTGATCGGCGATCTGCTGCGCCAGGGCGACGCCAAGACCGGCAAGCTCTATACCCGGGTCTACGACTGCGAGAAGAACAAGATGTTCCTGCTGGACGCCGGGCCGGTCGGCGCCGGCTTCTCCGCCGGGTGGATGTACGACGCCAAGCGCAAGCTGGTCTACTCCTTTGCGTACAACGGGGAGGCCTGGGCGCTCCGGCTCGACCCTGCCAGCGCCAAGCTCCTGGAGAAGCCGGAAGGCTGATCAGCGCGCCAGGAGGCTGCCGGCCAGCCACTCGGCCGCGTCGTCGCCGAGCTGGGCGGAGGCTGCGAAGTTCCCCGGCGCGGCCGAATACGCCCGGACCACCGGCTCGAACCAGCGCGGCAGCTCGGCGGCCTCGACCAGGCGGCCCAAGGCGTCCACCGGGCTTTCGATGCGCAGCGGCCGGGGCGCCAGCGCGGCGGCCAGGTCGCAGAGGTCCCCGGCACGGAGCGCCCCGGGAACGACCACGTCGCTGGGGACTTGCAGGAAGAACGAGCCGAAGGCGGCCGTGAGCCCCACCAGGCCCCGACGCACGAGCACCGCGCCCACGGCGTCCTCGAAGAGCCCGGCCAGGAGCGCCAGCATCGGGCCGGCCGGCTCGGCAATTGCCGGGCCACAGGGCAGGTTGGGCCGGAGCGGGTTGTCCACTCTCCGTGAGTCGTGCTCCTCGGCGAGGGCCTTGGGCGGGTTGAAGGGCGCGAATGAGTCGCCCCAGAGCGCCAGCCGGGCGGCGTCCAGGTCCGGCCGGGTCTCCAGGTAGCGCAGCACCGCCCGGAGGTCCCGGAGCTGCAGCCCCAGGGCGCTCCGGCCCAGCACCCGCTCGTCTTCGGAGCAGTTGATGTACTCGCTCTCCAGGCCGTGCATCTCGTCCGGGCGGGTCTCGCCCGTGCCGCGCACGTCGGGCAGGCAGACGGCCACGCCGGCCTCCAAGAGCCGGGCGAGCTCCGGCGCCGCGCGCTCCAGGAAAAGCCCCTTGCCGTGCTGGGCGATGCCGATCACCACCGGCGGCCTTTCGACTCGCTTCGCTCGCTCAAGGCCCTGAGCGTTGCCGAAGGGCCGCTGGCGCCCCGCGCCCGGGAGCAAGAGCAGCACCGGGACGGCGATGCCCGGGTCGGTTTCGAGCAGGACCCGCTCCGCGCGGTGAGCGCCGGCCGGTCCGACTGGTCCGACAGGTCTGACCTGTCCGACGGAACTCCCCGCCGGGCCGGTCTCGCCCAGCAGGCTGCTCCAGAGCGCCCGCAGCCTGGCGCGGCGCTCGGCGGGGGGCCGCCCGGCCAAGTCCCCGCGCACCGACGCCAGGATGGCCGCGGCCTTCCCCGCCGCGACCTCGCGCAGCGGCACGGCCCGCCCGGCGGCCTCGCCGTCCCGGCACTGGAGCGCCTCGGCCGGCCGCCGGTCCCCGGTCTCCGGGAGCGGCGGGCGCATGCCGAACCATTGCTCCAGCCAGGGATAGAAACCCGCCCGGTGAACCGGCCCGACGTTGGTGCAGTGGGTGTTGCCCGCGCCAGGCGCGCAGCGCCCCGCCCCCTTCATGGAGCCGAGGCGCTCGGGCACGCCGTAGAGTTCGTAAACCCTGCGAATGCGCTCCCAGGCCGGGTCGGCCTCCGGGTCCCAGGCGAACTCGTGCGCGTAGACCAGGTGGCGCGGAGCCGCCGCGGCCACGATGACCCAGGGCAGGAAGCCGTCCCGCGCGCTCAGCCCCAGGTTGCGGGTGGTCTCCCAGTAGCCCCAGCCGGCGAGGTTGACGCCCGGGGGAGCCGCCGGGCCCAGGTCCTGGCGCCAGGCGCCCCCCGCCCCGAAGTTGAAGGGCACGACGCAGCGCACCCGCGGGTCCAGCGCCGCCGCGACCGCGGCCAAGTCCCCGCCGCCGGCCACCGCGCCGATCAGGATCAGCCGCTCCGGATCCACGCCGGGGGTGCCCAGGAGCACGTCGTTGCCGCGCAGCAGGTCCCAGACCATCCAGCCAGCCAGGCTCTCGCCGACCAGGCCGAGCTGCATGGCGCTGTAGTAGCGGGAGTAGTACCCCTGCCGGCCGCCGAAGGGGTCCTCGCGCCGCTCCCCGTGGCCGACCAGGTCGGGCACCAGCACGGCGCTGCCGGCCCGGGCCCAGTTGACGCCCATGTCCTGGAGCTCGGCCTGGTCCTTGGGCCGGTGATGGGCGTGGACCAGCTGGATGGCCGGCATGGCCTTTCCGGGCGCTTCGGGCAGGTAGAGCAGCGCGGCGACCACCACGCCCGGCTGGGTCTCGTAGATCAGCTTGCGGATCAGGTAGCCCTTGCCGGCAACCGTCCCGGTCACCCGGCTCGGCTGCGGCCCGGCGGCCGTCGGCAGGGGGCCCAGCGAGCTCCGCAGCGCCCCGATGCGCCGGTCGCGGAACCGCTCCCAGTCGGCGACGGAGCGGACCCCGGCCCAGGCCTGGTCCTCCCGGCGGAGCGCCTCGGCCATGCGCCGCTGGATGTCGCCGCGCCACATGAGGCGCCTCCTGCCGTATTCCTCCGGCAGGAAGACCTCAGGGCCAAGCGCCCGTAGCGCGGAGGCCAGCTGGAGGTGAGGCGTCACCGGCCGGTGGCGGCGAGTTTGGCGCCGAGGGCCTTCAGATCGGCGACGGCCCGGCCCTCAGGGCGGCCCTTAACCAGGACGGGCTCGGCGGCCTTCTTGAGCTTGAAGCTCTGGGCCACCGACTCGATGCTCCCGATGGCCTTGCCGCCGCCGCCGTGGGTGAGAAAGGCCGCGTAGGGCTTGTTGGCCACCTGGTTCTGCGTCGGGTAGAAGGCGCGGTCCAGGAAGTCCTTGAGCCGGCCGCCCATGTAGCTGAAAGCGTCGTAGGAGCCCAGGGCCAGCGCATCGCAACCCAGCAGGTCCTGGGGCTGAGCCTCGAGCCCGTCCTTGACCGCCACCTCGGCCCCGGCGGCGCGGGCCCCCTCGGCCACGGCCTCGGCCGCCGCCTTGGTGTTGCCGGACATGCTGCAGTACACGATCAGCACCTTGGCCATCGCCTGGCTCCTTTCCGGTGGGGAGGGGCGGCGGCGCTAGCGCGCCAGCGCCTTCTGCATCCTGACCAGGTTCTTCCGGTGCGCCCTCATGACCTTGGCGCAGCGCTCCATGAAGCGCAGGAAGCCCTTGTCCTTGAGCGCCTTGATCAGCCGTTGGCTGGGGGCCAGCCCCAGGCCGACGAGCTCCTGGGCGACCTTGGCGGCGCTGGCGTCCTCGCCCTCGACGAAGAAGTAGGCCGGCGCCACGCCCAGGACCCGGGCGAAGCGCATCAGCACTTCGCTGCGGAAGCCCTGCTGTCCGGTCTCCAGGCGCGACACCTGGGCCTGGGTCAGCCGGACCTTCCTGGCCAGCCTGGTGCCGGTGATCCCCAGCTTGACCCTGAGCGCCCGCACCTTCTGCCCGATCAGCTTCCGGTTCATAGCATCCCCTCCCCCCGAAGGTCAGCCGTGGTGGGGCGGACATTCCTGTCCGCCTTTGAATCAGGCAGGCAGGAATGCCTGCCACACCCCGCCCTCCGCCCGGGAATCATAGTCCGGCGGCCTGCGGGGGCAAGCGGCAAAATCGGTTATGGGCGCCTGTGCAGATACGCGCTTACCGCAGTTGCCTCGAAAGGTTGGAGATTTCCTGGCGGATGGCGGCGCGGCCGACTTCCAGGATGGAGCGCGCGTTGGGGTCCGCGGCGTGGAGCTGACGCTCGAGCGCGCCGAGCCGGCTCGAGAGCCGCTCGATCTGCACCAAGATGCGCGCCCGGCTGCCGCTGGTCACCGGACTCATGGGCCTGCCCCTCGTCCCCTCCAACTCCGTAGACGCTCGCCGCGAGCATCCGGTTCGCTCTTTTCCTCCCCATCCGTCCTATTGGACGGGCCGGGTCGGGACTCTATTCATCCCGGCGGCAAGAATGTCGAGCAAGCGCCGTGCCGTACCTTGGCTTGACCGTAAGCGGCCCAACTGCGGGACTTGGGAAAAAGCCCGGCCGGCCGAGTGACAAAAAATGTCACCCGACCGGCAAGAATTGTCACTTATCCCGGCTGAAAGGACCGCGTCCCGGTCCAGAACGCTTCCGGCACGGGCTTGGGTTGCTCTGCCGACGGCACTGGCGCGTGCGTTTCCCGGCGAGCCATCCCGGGACCCTGCGGCCCGTTGGCCCGCCGGGCGCAACCGACCCCACAAGAATTCACGAAACGGGGCACAGATGCTCGATGGCTTGGTTGTAGGCGCGCTTGAGGTCGCCCTTGACCAAGCCCAGGTAGCGGCTGGTGGTGTTGAAGCCAAGATCTCGAGCGTCGCGACTCCGGGAGCATCCTGCCAGGGGTTCTTCAACACCGATTCACCGTCGCGGTCCGCGCGGCACCTCTGATCCCGGAATGCACAGGTGCGGAGCGAATGCCCGACACCCGGCGGCATCCGCTCGGCCGGGATGCTGCTCCCCCACAGACTATGCGCTTGGGCATTGGCGATTCCCGGAATACTGAAGAAAATGAGAAACCTGCGCGCGGCTGGCGCGTCTAACTAACAGTGGGGAGGGCCGCATGACTACCGCCGGAAAGAATCCCGCGCCAGCGCCGACGCCCAAGCCCGGCTCCAACGCCGCGCGGCCCGGCACCGGCGCCGTCAAACCGGTCACCGGCTCGGCCAAGCCGGTAAGCGGTCCGGCCCAGCCCGGCACCGCCGCGCACCCGCGCGTCTCCGGCCCGCTGACCGGCCGGAAGATCGGCCCCTACCGCGTCACCGACCAGATCGGCAAGGGCGGCATGGGCGTGGTCTACCGCGCGCACGACACCGCCCTGGACCGCACCGTGGCCATCAAGATACTGCCCACGCATCTGTCCGGCGACGAGGAGTTCGTCAAGCGCTTCGTGCGCGAGGCGCGCTCGGCGGCCCGGCTGGACCACCCCAACATCGTCCAGGTCTTCCAGGCCGGCCGGATGGTCGCCGAGGGCGGCGGCCCCGGCCCGTGCTTCATCGCCATGCAGTACTTCGACGGCCGGCCCTTGAGCGAGCTGATCAGCGCCGAGGGCCGGCTGGACCCGCCGCAGGCCCTGGAGATCGCCCGGCAGGTCGCCGAGGGCCTGGTCGCCGCCCACGCCGCGGGCATCGTCCACCGCGACATCAAGAGCTCCAACATCCTGGTCGGCGACGGCGACAAGGTCAAGGTCACCGACTTCGGCCTGGCCACCTGCGCGGCCTCCGAGAAGAACCGCATCACCCAGACCGGCGCCTACCTGGGCACCCCCGAGTACAGCTCCCCGGAGCAGTGCGAGGGTGCCGAACTCGACGGCCGCAGCGACATCTACTCGCTGGGCGTGGTCCTCTACGAGATGCTCACCGGCCGGGTGCCTTTCGAGGCGGCCACGCCCCTGAAGCTCTTCGAACGCATCGCCCACGAGGCCCCTGAGCCGATCAGCCGGGTGCAGCCGGGGCTCCCCAAGGAGCTCTCCGCCCTGGTCGGCAAGATGCTCGCCAAGCGGCGCGAGGACCGCCACGCCGGCGCCGAGGAGCTGCTCTCGGCCATCCGCCGGGCCCGCGCCGGCCTGGGCACCTGGCGGCGCGGCGCGGGCACGGCCAGCCGCCGGCCGGTGGGCACCCGGCAGCTTCGCGGCGCGGGCGCGCAGCTGGTGGCCGCGGCGGCCGCGCTGGCCCTGCTGGTCGCGGCGGGCCTGGGCATCTACTTCTACGCGCGGGGCGGCGGAAAGGCTCCGGCGGTTCAGCCGGCGCAGCCGACTGTGCCGATCGGGCCGCAGACCCCGGTGGTCACCCCGGCTCCCCGGCCCGCGCCGGTGACGCCCACACCGGCCGCGGAGGCCCTCGGCGTGGTGGTCTTCGACCTGGCCAGCCATGTTGACGAGAAGGACGAGAAGCGCCTGGCCTGGGTGCGCGCCGGCGTGCCGGACATGCTCATCACCGAGCTCAAGCAGTGCCCGGGGCTGGCGGTCTTCACGCGGGACCGCGCCGCCGAGGCGCTCAAGTCCTCCGGCGGCCAGGACCAGGGCGCGGCCGCCAAGCGGCTGGGCGCCCGGCTGGTGGTTTCCGGCAGCCTCTACGCCGCCGGCGGCAGGCTGCGCATTGACCTGTGCGTCGCCGACACGCTCACCGGCAAGGTGGCCGACGCGGTCAAGGACGAGGGCCGCGAGGAGCAGATCTTCGAGCTGGTCAACAGCCTGGGCCGGAAGCTGCGCGCCAGCTTTGACTCGCTGGTGGCCGCTCACCGCGGCCAGGGTCAGCCGCTGGCCGCCCTGAAGGTCAAGGGCGCCGAGGAGTGCCTCTTCCTGGCCATGGCCGCGCCCGCCGACGGCGTCGCGGGGCCGGGCCGGGGCGCGGGCGGCGGCGGCGTCATGTTCGAGCGCGAGCTGGCGCCCACGGCGAGCCAGGGCCAGGCCGGCGGGTCCGATCCCGGAAAGGGCGGCGAAGGCTCGGCCGGGATCCGGCGCGAGACCGGCAAGGACCTGGCCGCCAGACAGCAGAAGGCCGGACCGGGCTACGCGGGCGCTCTGGGCAAGGCCGAGACCGCCGACTCCGGCACCGACAAAGTGAAACAGGACCGGGACGAGGCCAGTTCGCGGGAGGCCAAGAAGCTCGTTGAACAGGCCCCGGCGGCCGCCGCGCCCGGCGCACCCGTCGCCGCTCCTCCGCCCGCGCCCAAGGCGCCCGGCGAGCCCCAGCGCACTGCCAATGCCGCCGCCCCCGCCCCCGCCCCCTCTGCCGCTCCGGCCAAGCCGGGGGCCGCGGGTGATGAGCAGGTCGTGGTCGGCACCTGGAAGTGGCAGCCAGCCACGGTGTTCCCCAGCGATGGCGCCGCAGAGCGTGGTCCGGAGGCCGAGAAGCGGGCCGGCACGATCACCATGGTCGCCACCCAGCGTGCGGGCCGCATCGAGGCCATGCGCCACTATTACGCCGGGCTGGAGCTGTTGGAGGAGGCCAAGACCCGCAAAGACTTCTCCGACGCCCTGGCCGAGCTGGCCCTGGCCAAGAGCGCCGCTCCGGAACTGGTCGCCGTGGACGAGGCCATCAAGCGGGCCAACCAGGGCCTGGACACCGCCCCGCGCAAATAACCGGCGCCAAGCCGCCGATCACCGGAGGCCCTCCCCGCGGAGGGCCTCCGCTTTTTGTGCGCCTTGACACAGCCGCCCCGCGGGGCGATATTGAGGCCCGAGGAGAACTGCGGGCATGTGCGGCATCTGCGGGGGGCTTTCCTGGAAGGCGCCGCTGGGGGCGGAGGCGCTCCGGCGGATGACCCGCACGCTCACCCACCGCGGCCCGGATGACGAGGGATTCTTCCTGGCGCCGCCGGTGGCGCTGGGGGTCCGGCGCCTGGCGGTCATTGATCTCGAAACCGGCCACCAGCCGGTCGGCAACGAGGACGGCAGCGTCCAGGTGGTCCAGAACGGCGAGGTTTACAACCACGTCGAGCTCCGCGCGGCGCTCTCGGAGCGCGGCCACCGCTTCCGGACCAAGTGCGACACCGAGGTGCTGGCCCACCTCTACGAGGAGCGCGGCGAGGACTTCCTGGCCGAGGCCGTCGGCATGTTCGCCGTGGCGGTCTGGGACGGCCGGAGGGAGCGGCTGCTCCTGGCCCGCGACCGGCTGGGCAAGAAGCCGCTCTACTACTCGGCGGCCGGCGGCGCTCTGGTCTTCGGCTCCGAGATCAAGGCGGTGCTGGCCGGGGGGAGCGTCTCCCGCGAGCTGGACCACGCCGCGCTCGGCGAGTACCTGGCCAAGCTCTACGTCTCGGGCGCGGCGACCATCTACCGGGAGGTGCGCCAGGTCTCCCCCGGGCAAGTGCTGGCGGCCGACCGCGGGGGGCTCTCCGAGCAGTTCTACTGGGACCTGCGCGCGATCCGGCCGCGGCCGGGCCCGTTCCGCGAAGCGGAGCTGGTCGAAGAACTCGGGGCGCTGCTGCGTCAGGCGGTCAGGCTGCGGCTGCGCAGCGACGTGCCCCTGGGGGTGTTCCTCTCCGGCGGGATCGACTCGTCGCTGGTGGCCGCCCTGGCGGCCGAGGCCGCGCCGCGGGTGCGGACCTTCACTATCGGCTTCGAGGCCGCCGGCTACGACGAGTCCGCCGGCGCGCGCGCGCTGGCCGCGCACATCGGCAGCGACCACTGCGAGGAGCGCCTGGCCTGCGTGCCCGACGACGTGGTCCGGAAGCTGCCCGGGATGTTTGACCAGCCCTTCGGGGACTCCTCGGCGGTGCCGACCCATCTGGTGGCCCGGGCCGCGCGGCGGGAGATCACCGTGGCGCTCTCCGGCGACGGCGGCGACGAGGTCTTCGGCGGCTACCGGCGCTACCGGGCGCGCCGGCTGGCCGAGCGCTGGAACCGACTGCCGGCGGCGGTCCGCGGGGCCGCCGGGCGGCTGGCCGCGGCGCTGGGCTGCGGCGGCGGGGTCTACCCCGGCGGGCTGCGCACCGACCTGCGGCGCTTCACCGAGTACGCCGCGGCGGTCGCGCGCGACCCGGGGATCGGCCGCGCCGAGTACTTCACCGCCGAAATGCAGGCCGGGCTGCTCCGCCCCGAGGTCCTCGAGGCGGTGCGCTCGGCGGCGCCCGCCGCCTGGCCGCCGGCGCTCTCGGACTTCGCCGACCCGGTCGAGCGCATGATCCGCCGCGACCTCCTGGACTACCTGCCCGGGGACATCCTGGTCAAGGTGGACCGCGCCAGCATGGCGGTGGGCCTGGAGGCGCGCGCGCCGCTCCTGGACCACCGGGTGGCCGAGTTCATGCTCGCGCTGCCGGTGGAGTGGAAGCTCCGCGGCCGGACCGGGAAGTACCTGCTCCGCAAGTTCGCGCGGACGGTGCTGCCCGCCGAGGTGCTGGCTCGGCCCAAGCACGGCTTCGCCCTGCCGCTGCGGGAGTGGTTCAACCCGGGCGGCGGCGGGCGGCGGCTGCTCCAGGAGCTCTCCGGCGCGGGCGGCTCGCTCGGCCGGCTGGTCCGGCCGGAGGGCGTGAGCGGGCTCTTGGAGCGCCACGGCGCCGGCGCCGCCGACTACGGCGAGCATCTCTGGGCGCTGGTCATGCTCGGGCTGTGGGAGCCCTAGCCCTCCCGGAAGAACCAACCGGCCGGAGCCTCCGGGCCCCGGCCGGTTCTCTTCCCGGTGCTGTCCTCTGCGTCCTCTGTGGTGAGCTTCAGGCCTTGCCCAGCTTCTTGAGCGTCTCGTTGCGCTTGGCCAGGATCTCGTAGGGGATGCCCCGGACCTTGGCGGCGTCGTGGCTCCAGCGCTGGTCGAAGCCCGAGGACTTGATCGAGCGAATCTCCGGGGTGAACAGGCTGGTGGCGCTCTCCCGGTGGACGATCTCGATGTTGCCCTTGTAGAGCTTGACCCGGTACTTGCCGCAGACCACCTTCTGGGTCTCGGCGATGAAGGCATCCAGGGCGGCGTGCAGCGGGTGGTGCCAGGCGGCCTGGTAGGTCAGGAAGGCCCACTGGGCGTCCACCGACTTCTTGAACTGGATCTCCTCGGCGGTCAGGCAGGCCTGTTCCAGGTCCTTGTGGAGCTTGATGATCACGTGCGCGGCGGGGGCCTCGTAGATCTCCCGGGACTTGAGGCACATGATCCCGTCCTCGAACATGTCGATGCGGCCGATGCCGTTCCTGCCGGCGATGACGTTGAGGTCCATGACCAGCTCGTCGAGCCCCTTCTTCTTGCCGTTCATGGCCACGGGCAGGCCCGCGTCGAACTCGATCTCGATCTCCTCGGGCTTGTCGGGGGCCTTCTCCGGCGGCGTGAGCCAGACCCAGATGCCTTCGGGCAGCTCCTGGTTGAGGTCCACGGCCCCGGAGGCGATCGAGCGGCACCACATGGTCTTGTCGTCGCCGCCGGCGATGATCTCGTCTACCGGGATGCCCCAGGCCCGGCAGAGCGCCTCCTCCTCGCTGCGCATGAGGTTGAAGTCGCGCACCGGGCAGAGCACGGTGAGCTTGGGCCCGAAGAGCATGAAGTTGTTGTGCATCCGGTACTGATCGTTGCCCTTCCCCGTCGAGCCCTCCATGACCGCGTCGGCGCCGGCCTTGACCGCCTCGATGGCCACCAGTTTCGCGATGAGCTGCCGGGTCATCGAGGTCGAGACCGGGTAGCCGTTGTAGTCGGAGTTGGCGCGGATGGCCTTGGTCAGCCAGTTGTCCACAAACTCCCGCTTGGCGTCAATGAAGATGGGCTTGACCTTGAGGACCTTGGCGTTCTCGCGGGCCTTCTTGACGTCCTCGTCGCCCTGGCCGACGTCCACGTTCACCGGGATGATGTTCTCGTCCTTGACCCCGTACTTCCTGCGCAGGAGTTCGAGGCACAAGGTGCTGTCCAGCCCGCCGGAGTAGGCCAGGGCCACCTTGGTGACCTTGGGGGTTGGGGACTCGAAGATTTTCTTCTCAACCGCCTTGACATCGATCTTGGCCATGCTGCTGCCCTTTCCGCTCGGCATTTACAAAGCGAGCCGCCCGGCCGGGGCGGCCCCGCACCACCGCGAACAGCTCGGGATTCTACGCCGGCCCCCCCCGGAAATCAAGCGCCGGACCGGCCTCGGCGGGAGCTTGCGCGCGCGGGCCGGCGGGGGTAAGATTTGCACACCGGTGGCAATCGGGGAGGCAAGCCATGACGGTGCTGCTGATGCTGGGCGGGTCACTGGCGCTGATGGCCAGCTTCGGCTGGTGGTACTCGCGATTCCTGTCGCGAAGCTGGGGCTCCGACCCCAGCCGGCCGACGCCGGCGGTAACCGTCAACGACGGGCGCGACTACGTGCCCAGCCCCACGCCGGTGGTCTTCGCCCACCACTTCGCCTCCATTGCCGGCGCCGGGCCGATCGTCGGGCCGGTGATCGCCGTCTGCTGGGGCTGGTTGCCGGCGCTGCTCTGGGTGGTCTTCGGCGGGCTGCTGATCGGCGCGGTCCACGATTACCTGGCCGCCTACATGGCCACCCGCGAGGGGGGCCAGTCCATCGCCACGGTGGCCCGGCGGCTCTTGGGCACCGGGCCCTTCCTGGGGCTGATGTTCTTCCTGGTGGTGGCGCTGGCGCTGGTCTGCGCGACCTTCCTGAACCTTTCCGCCCAGGCGCTGACCAGCATGGTGCCCTTCGACAGGCTGGGGCTCGACCAGGCCCAGACCCTCTTCCGGGTCGCCGAGGTCGGCGGGGTCAAGAAGGTGGTCATCGGCGGGATCGCCTCGATGAGCGTAATCGTCATCACCGCGGCCGCCCCGCTGGTCGGCTGGATGTACATCAAGAAGCAGGTGGCTGTCTGGAAGTGCTCGCTGGTGGCCCTGGCGGTCTGCGCCCTGAGCGTGGTCGTGGGGCTGTACTGGCCGGTGGCGCTCTCGGCCCGGACCTGGCAGCTGCTGCTGGCTGCCTACGTGCTGGTGGCCGCCGGCGCGCCGGTGTGGCTCTTCCTCCAGAGCCGGGACTTCATCAACGTGCATATCCTTTACGCGGGGATGGCCGCGCTGGTGGTCACCTTGGTGGTCGCCGCTCTCCGGAGCAGCGGTGCCGCGCCGGGCGAGCCTTTGCCGGCCCTGGACCCGATCAACGGCCCGGCCGGGCTGGGCGGGGCGCTCTGGCCGGCGCTGTTCATCACCATCGCCTGCGGGGCGGTCAGCGGCTTCCACAGCCTCTGCGCGGGAGGGACCACCTGCAAGCAGCTCAAGAGCGAGTCGGCCGTCCGGGTCATCGGCTACGGCGCGATGTGCCTGGAGAGCCTGCTGGCCGTCTGCGTCATCGCGGTGATGCTGGTGGGCGTCACCAAGACCAGCTACTTCACGGACGTGCACCCCGGGATCCTCGGCCTGGACCCCCAGCTCTTCACATCCAACCCTGTGCTGGGCTTCGCCATGGCCGTGGGCAACGCCGGCCGGGCCGCTTGGGGCCTCCCGGTGGGCATCGGGGCGCTCGCCGGGATGATTCTGCTGGAGGGCTTCCTGGTCACCACCCTGGACACCGCGGTCCGGCTGTGCCGCTACCTCCTGGAGGAGATCTGGCGGGTGCTCCTGGGCACGCGCGACCCGGCGGAGGTCGAGGCCGAGCCGCGCGAGGCGGCCGGCACCTCCGGGATCCCCCCGGCGATGGCCGTCACGGCGGGGAGCGCCGGCCGGCCCTTCTGCTCCCGCGGGCCGGTCTGCGCCTTCCTGACCAGGGTCTTCGGTCACTACTGGGTGAACTCCGGGCTGGCCGTCGCCCTGATGCTGGCCTTCGCCTTTTCGGGCGGCTCCAAGACGCTTTGGAACATCTTCGCGGGCGCCAACCAGTTGTTGGCCGCGCTGGTGCTGACCATCGGGGCGCTGTGGCTGCTCAAACAGGGTCGGCGGGTGTGGCCCGTGCTCATCCCGGCCGCGGCCATGCTGGTCACCGCCCTGGCCAGCTTGATCCTGTCCCTCCCCAAGTACGCGCAGGCCGCGAACTACACGCTGCTGGTCGCCGACCTGGTCCTCTTGGCCATGGCGGCGTACCTGGTGGTGAGCTGGGGCCTGGCTGTGCGCGGCCTGCTCGGCGCCCGCGCCCGGACCCCAACCGCTCCCCGGCCGCTGGCGGAGTAGTCCCCGGCTCGCGGCAGTTCCGTTGCCGAACGGGAGGTTCAGAATGCTTTCTCGGGGCATTGGCCTCATGCTGTTCCTCGGGCCCATCCTGGCTTCGGCCGCGGCCGGCGAGGTCTCCTTCGCGGCCAAGCCCGCCGCGACCCGGGCCGGCGACAAGGTCAAGGTCGCGTTCGCCGCCTCGGCGCCGACCGACTGCGAGGTCGCGGTACTCGACGCCGCCGGGAACGTCGTCCGCCACCTGGCCGCCGGAGTGCTCGGCGGGAGAGAGGCGCCGAGCGCGCCGCTGGTGGCCGGCCTGGCCCAGGCCGTCGAGTGGGACGGCCAGGACGACTTCGGCAAGGCCGCACCGGCCGGCTGCTCGGTGCGCGTGCGCCTGGGGACCAGGGCCAAGCTCGGCAAGGTGCTCTTCTGGGAGCCGGGCCTGGCCTGGTCGCCGCGCGCAGCGACCGTCGGGCCCGACGGCCTGGTCTACGTGCTCGAGGAGCACGCCCAGGCCAAGAGCACCTTCCTGCTGGAGGCCTATACCCAGGAGGGCAAGTACGTCCGGACGGTGATGCCCCACCCGGCGAGGCTGCCGCCGGAGCGCCTGGCCGGCCTGCCGCGCGCCAAGCTCGCCGACGGGCGGGGGCTGCCGGCCGTCGGCCACGGCGCCTTCCGCGACCTCTACCCGGAGAGCACCGGGATGCGCGCGCAGCGCATGCCCATCACCGCCAAGGGCGAAATCCTGCTGGTCAACGCCGCCAGGACCCACAACGCCGGCGACCGGCTGGCTCAGCGCGTGTTGGTCATCGGCACTGACGGCGGCACGCCGCGGGCCAGCTACCTCGGGCCGCCGACCTCGGCCGAGAAGTGCCCCTACGGGCTCTGCTGGCTGGCGCTCTCGCCGGAGGAGAAGTGGATCTACGCCTCCGGCCAGCTCAAGGACGGCAGCTACGACGACGGCTTTGGCACGGCGCCGCACCAGGTGGTCTACCGCCTGGGCTGGGACGACCAGGGGCTGGCCAAGCCCTTCATCGGCGAGCTCCACAAGCCGGGCAGCGACGAGGCCCACTTCAACGCCCCCCGCGGCATCGACACCGACGCCCAGGGCCGCATCTACGTCTGCGACTGGGGCAACAACCGCGTGGCGGTCTTCGACGCCGAGGGCAAGTGGGTCGGCAAGATCGAGGTCGAGGCCCCCGACCAGGTGGCCGTCGACAAGAAGTCCGGCGCGGTCTACGTGCTCACCTGGAAGCCGGGCGCGGCCCGCGGGCAGTTCGACTCGAAGCTAGTCAAGTTCCCCGGGCTCGGCAAGCCCGCCGCCGCCGAGGTCAACGTCGGCGCGCCCTACTGCACGCTGAGCCTGGACAGCTCCGGGAAGGGCGTCAACCTCTGGCTGGCCCGCACCTTCGGCGAGAGCGCCCAGCCCAAGCGCGGCGTCGAGAAGGTCGAGGACCGCGACGGGAAGCTCTCCGCGCCGGTCGAGGTCATCAGGCATCGCCCGATCACCGACCCGTACCAGGTCGCCGCCTCGATGGTCAACGACGACGTCTTCATCCACGGCTACTCCGACCACGCCATCGCGCGGGTCGACGGCAAGACCGGCGAGCTCAAGACCTTCCCCAAGATCCAGGGCCAGGACGTGGGCGTGGGCCCCCAGGGGCAGCTCGAGGTGCTGCTGATGAGCAGCTACTCGCCGAGCCTGGTGGACATCGCCCAGTTCGACCGCGAGGGCAACCCGGCCAACTTCGCGGGCAACGCCACCAACTCGATCAAGAAGCTGCCCGGCAACAAGTGGGGCCACGGCTGCACCGGCTCCAAGGGCTTTTCGGTCTCGCCCCGGGGCGAGATCCTGGTCATCGGCGCGCTGGACAAGGTCTACGGGGTGTGGGTCTACAGCCCCGACGGCAAGCTCAAGGAGGGCGCGGCCATCAGGGGGCTCTCCGGCACCGACGGCTCGCCGCTGGCGGACCTGGCCGGCAACCTCTACGTCGCCGCCGCGGCCAAGCACGCCGACGAGATCATGCCCGGGGCCTTCGACCCGGCCAAGCCGCCCAGCCGCTGGTACTCGTGGATGTACGGCAGCGTCATCAAGTTCCCGCCCGCGGGCGGCGCGCTCTTCTACAAGAACCCGGACGGCAAGCCCGGCGAGTGGCCGCCGGCCGGAGCCGACAAGATGCTCAAGCTGGTCTCCAACCTGCGCGGGACCGAGGCGCTGGCCGAGGGCGCGCTCTGGTGCCGCGGGGGCTTCACGGTCACCCCGGCGAGCAACTGGAGCGTGGGCGCCTGCGGCTGCTACACCAGCCGCTTCGGGCTGGACTACTACGGGCGGGCCTACCTGCCGGACGTCGGGCGCTTCGCGGTCCAGGTGCTCGATGCGGCGGGCAACCCGGTGCTGGCCTTCGGCGACTACGGCAACCCGGACAGCGCCGGGCCGGGCAGCGCCATCCCCGGGCCGGAGATCCCGCTGGCCTGGCCAGTGGCGGCCAGCCCCGGGAAAAGCGGCGTCTACGTCAGCGACTTCATCAACCGGCGCATCCTGCGGGTGGACTTGGTCCCCTCGGCCGAGGAGTCCTGTCCCGCGAAGTAACGCGCGCGGGTCGGCGCGCCGGCTGCTTCCCGCTCAGGCCTTGGCCGCGGGCCTGGGGGGCTCAGGCCGCTTGCCGACCTGCTCGTCGAGCGCCTTGCTGGTCTCGGCGTCGAGGGCCGCGCGCTTCTCCTTGTAGCCCTTGCTGACCTCCCGGCGCTTCTCGATGTCGTCCCGGGGGGTCGCGGCCATGGCCCGGGAGGTCTCCTGCTGGAGCTTGGAGACCTTCTCGTCGTAGTCGGCCATGAGCTTCAGGCCCGCGTCGTACTTGGGCTGCTGCTCGGCAGTGAGCGCCTCGCGGATCTTCTGGTTGCGCTCGGCGACCAGGGCCTTGCGGTCCTCGGGCTTGGCCTCCCGGGGCAGCGCGTCCGACTTCTTGGCGTACTCGGCGGCCAGGTCGTTGGTCTTCTTGGCCTGGTCGGCGGTGAGCGCCAGCCGGGCCATGACCGGGTCGCCGGCGGCGAAGCTCGGCGGGGTGGCCGGGGCCTCCTGGGCCTCGCCCGCCAGGGCCGCCGCCGAGAAGAGCACGCCCACCAATCCCAAAGCCAGCTTGTGCATCCCCCTACCCTCCGAATCGTCAGTTGGCCGTCTTCCGGCTCCCCGGGCCCGGACTGGCCGGCAATGATACTCCCCGCGGCCTTGCAGGCAAGGACGCGCCGGCCACCGGCCCGGGTTCGGGGTTCGGGGTCCGGGGTTCGGGAACAACAGAGCCGGCGGCAGGAAACCCGTTGCAGCGCACGCTGCCGCTCATCCTTGAGCGCGGCCCTGCCGGAGCGGCTTGACCGCCGCGGTCGTTCCGCGGAGAATCGCCGCGTACGCCGCTCGGCGCGGCGCCCCGCGGGAGATTCGAACATGGCGGCCAAGCACGCTGGCGAGCCCGCCTCGGTCCGCAAGTGGTGGCAGGAGCCCGTGATCATCCTTGCCCACCAGTACGACGCGGTGATGAGCACGGAGCAGAGCCCGGCGGCCATCGAGCGCCTGGTGCGCTGGAAGCGCTCCCTGGGCTTCGAGGCCGAGCACCTGCTCCTGAACCACAGCATGATGGAGGGCTCCGTCGGCGGCGACGACGCAGCAGCTTACCTCTTCAAGAACCGCCACGGCTACCGCCAGGACTGGCTCGCCCGGTACCTGCCGGTCGCCCAGCAGCACGGCCTGCGGGTCATCGCCTACTTCAACGTCCACTGGTTCAAGACCGACACTTTCCCGATGGACTTCTACTGCCTGGACTCCTCCGGGCAGCCCAAGGTGGCCTACGGCAGCGGCTACGGGGTCTGCCCGCGCGGGCCGTTCCTGGAGTGGGCCGAGGAGCTGGCCGAGGACCTGGGCCGTTACCCCATCGCCGGCGTCTTCCTGGACGGCCCGGGCGAGGACACCTGCTGGTGCGCGGCCTGCCGCCGGAAGTTCCGCGCGCGCTCGGGCGCGGAGCTCCCGGCCAGCGCGGCGGAGTGCCCCCCGGAGCTGGCCGCCGCGTTCGCCGCCTTCCCGCGGGAGGAGGCGGTCACCTTCACCCGGAACTTCGCGCGGGGGCTGCGTCGGCACAACCCGGAGGCCATCCTCTACTGCAACGGCATCGCCGACGGCGGCGACGGCTGGAGCATGGCCGCCACCGCGGAGGTGACCAACTTCATCGGCGCGGAAGGCGGCTTCATCGGCTACCGGCCGCTGGCCGGCAACTTCCCGTTCGAGGCCGGCTCGGCCGCCAAGGTCCTGGAGGCCCGCGCCCAGGGCCGGGGCCGGGTGATCTTCTCGGACTGCGGCTTCAAGAAGTTCGACTACCACGCCCACCCCAAGGGCGAGATTGCCCGGATGTATGCGGGGACCATCGCCAACGGGGCCAGCCCCTGGTTCCTGGTCCTGCGCCACGCGGCGAAGACCGGGGGCATCCGCGCCGCGGTGCGCTTCAACCGCCTGATCCGACAGCAGCGCGCGGCCTTGACCGACGGCGAGTCGCTGGCCGAGGCGGCGCTCTTACACAGCCCGGTCAACCTGGCGCTGGCCGGCAAGGCCGAGGGCGGCTCGGGCGACGACGTCGCCCGGCGCGAGGCCGCCGCCGGCTGCCTGGCCGTCCCGCGGCACTACCGCGAGTTCAAGGGCCTGTATGCGGCGCTGGCCCGCTCGGGCTATCCGTTCGACGTCCTGGAGGAGGCCAACCTGCTGGCCGGCGCGCTCCCCAGGCGCATCCGGCTGCTGATCCTGCCAGGCCTGGGCGCGGTGGGCGACGAGGTCGCCGGGAAGCTCCGCGAGTTCGTCCGCGGCGGCGGGCGGCTGCTGGCCACCTTCGACAGCACGCTTTTCGACCAAGCCGGCCGCCGGCGCGCCGACTACGCCCTGGCCGACGTGTTCGGGGCCTCGGCCGAGGGCGAGGTCCTGGGGCCAAGCAGCCTGGACTATCTGGCCGCAACCCAGACCAATGAGCTCACCCGCGGCGCCAGCCAGCCGGTGCTGCCCTGCCCGGAATACTGGTGGCGCGTCCGGGCCGCCAAGTCGGCGCGCGCGCTCCTCTGGTACCACCAGAAGATGCCCCGGCGCTACGCCGCGCTCACGCCGGTCTCGAAGAGTCCGGCAGCGCTGGTCAACAAGTTCGGCAAGGGCCTGGCCGTCTTCATCCCCTCGGCGCTGGGCGACCACTACCTCAGCTACCGCTTCCCGGACGAGCGCCTGCTGGTCCGCAACGCCGCGCGAATGCTCGCCCGGGCGCCCGTGGAACTCTCCGGCGGCGACGAGTTCGTGGAGGCGGCGCTGCGCCGCGGCGCGGACGGCGCGGTGGTGCTGCACCTCACCAACTGGGCCTCGGGCGAGCGCCCGGCCACCAGGGCCATCCCGCTCGGCCCGCTCGGCGTGCGCCTGCGGCTGCCGCGCGGCTTCCGGCCCAGGTCCGCGGAGCTGGCCATGGCCCGCAGGAAGGTGAAGCTCTCGGTCCGAAACGGCTGGGCCTGCTTCGCGCTCCCGCGGCTCGAAGAGTACGAGATGGTGGTGATCACGAAGGATGAAGGATGAAGGCAGAAGGATGAAGGCAGAAGGATGAAGGCAGAAGGACGCGACAGGCAGGCCGCCCCCGTGTTTCATCCTTCATCCTTCATCATTCAGCATTCGTCAACGGTGCGCCTCGCGGAGGTTGGCAATGAGCCTTGACCCTCTCAACCAGCCTTTCGACTCGCTTCGCTCGCTCAAGGCCCAGAGCGAAGTCGAAGGGCAGCACCAGCTGTGCCTGGCCAAGGCCCTCGACGCGGCCAGGGCCGTCGTTGACCAGCGGCTGCCGAGAATCCACCAGTTGCGGGACGCGATTCTCCGGGAAGGCTACCGTTCATCCGGCAGCTCGGAGGAGTTCGCCGCCAAGGAAAGAACCGTGGCCGAGTCCCGCCGCGAACTGGCCCGGATCCTGAAGGAAATCGCCGGCCAGCAGGTGCAGGCCGCCGGCAAGGCCATAAGGGAGGCGCTGCTGGAGGGCCGCCGCGGCCTGACCGCCGACGAGGCCGAGCTGATCGTCGAGCTGCTCGGCAGGGTTCCCGACCGCAGCAACGAGCTGGCCGAGCAGACCGCCGGGACGCTGGGCGGCACCAAGGCGGCCGCCGACCTCCTGCGCCAAGGGCGCCGCGGCGCGGAGGCGAGCCTCGCACAGGCGCTCGGCGCCGAGGCCGCCGGGAGCGCCCCGCCGAGCCGGCGGGGGCAATGGCGCTCGGAGTTCCGGGCGAAGGTGCAGTCCCCGACCCATGCCGCCAACTTCGTTTGGGGGCTGGCCGGGTTGCTCATCGGCGCTCTGCTGGGCGTGCTCGGAACGCTGCTGGCCCAGTGGCTGTCAAAGTGAGCCGCCTCGGCCCCGCCTCCGACTAGCAGCCCGTTGAGAAAGTCGCGCGGACCGCGTTACGGCGGGGTGGCCCGGATGCAAGGCGCGAGAAGGAAGCCGTGTCCAAAGCGACACGGCGACGACGAGCAACGCCGCAGACGGGCCA
>Ga0315286_10000951_pt1 | contig 25574 bp, 20 predicted proteins | sample YL17G10_0_MG_FD_205038 | JGI IMG/M metagenome (GOLD analysis project Ga0315286, IMG submission 205038) | Sediment microbial communities from Yellowstone Lake, YNP, Wyoming, USA - YL17G10_0 | ecosystem: Environmental > Aquatic > Freshwater > Lake > Sediment | place: USA: Wyoming | collected...
TACGACAAGTGGCTGCGCAGTTGGGGACGGCGGCGCAAGCATCGCAGGTCATTCTCTTCGGTTCCTATGCCCGGGGGGAGGCCACGGAACGGAGCGACGTGGATTTGATGGTTGTGGCTCAGACCGACTTGCCGCGGCATAAGAGGGCGGTCGGCTTGTACAAGCAGTTCCGCCCCTATCCTTTTGGGATGGATATCGTGGTTTATACGCCGCAAGAAGTGGAAGAAGGGAAAAAGTCGGCCCTTACTTTCGTGTCCACCGTCCTACGCGAGGGCAAGACGCTCTATGAACGCCGAGATGGATCTGGCCAGACAGTGGCTGGCTAAAGCCGAGAATGATCTGCTGAACGCCGACAACAATCTCAGGTCTGAGATCGTCCCGTATGACACGGTGTGTTTTCATTGTCAGCAGGCGGCGGAGAAGCTGTTGAAGGCCTATCTGGTGGCCCGGGGCGTGCAGCCGCCTTTCACTCATGATTTGCTCTTGTTGCTGGATGATTTGGCGCTGCTGATGCCTTATGCCGTTGGCGTGCGGTATCCAGACGAGTTGTTCATGCCAACCCATGAAGATGCATGTGAAGCAAGGAAGGCCGCTCAGGACGTATTGGAATGGCTCAAGTCCCATTTGGAAGGCTTATTTCTGTAAGGAGAGGGGGCGCGAAGGGCAAGTCATCAATTACCTGGACTCCACAGCTTCTCCCGCATCCGGCGGGGCCACGCGTGCGAGGGGCAGGCTTTGACTTGGTCCGGCAGGGGTGTGGGTTCTCGGACGTTTGACGTACATACAGCCATCATCACACTTGAACCTTAGTCTTGGCGGGCCCTGGTCTCGCAGGATGGGCTTCAGCCCTTATCGCCGGGGCCAATCTGTGCAGATTTCAAGTTCAACGTGAGAATTGCACAAACGATCCGCTTTCACGGACATAGTGGGCTTTTGCCAAGCGATCCGGTGGCTGAGCGGTGCAATCGCTGACGATCCTCCGGGCTTCTGGCCACGCCACGTGGTTGTGGCCGGCGTTCCTGATGTTCTTACCGGCTCGTGGGCACAACGGTCAGTTTGCCGAGGCGGTATCGGCGGTGGCCGTCGTCGTTTGGTAGGGGCAGGGCGATTTTGGGCGTGCCGGTTGCGGTGCCGACGGATACGTACACATCGTATGTGCCGGGCTTGAGCAGACGGGTCCGCTCGTCGGAGGCCAGGGGCAGTCCGAAGTCAGCTTTGTGGCTCTCTGTCGGCGCTTGTCCCGGCTCTGCCACGCGAAGAGTTCTCATGTCGAGGCCCTCATCGACGAATACGCTCACGATTCCGCCTTTGCTGTCTTTGATCGTCAATGCGGGGTGGCCGCCCGGCAGGCAGGGGGCGACGCCGGCGTTGCGCCAGTTGGTTGTGAACGCGAAAGGTGAGTTGGCGGCGATTTCGCTTGGCCACGATGCCTCGACGAGTTGCAGACGATAGCCCAAGCGCAGGTTGATCTTTCGGACCAGTTCCTCATTGGCGGCAAGGAACTCGTGCGGCCACCAGTGGACCGAGGCGTAGCTGGCGTGGTATTTCTCGACCGCTTCGAGGTACTGGCTGCCATCTTTCCAATTGCCGCGATCGCGGGACGGGCCGTAATGCTCGCTTTCGAGGATGACCGGCACCTTCTGCCAGAACATCGCGGCAAAATCGGCATTGAAATAGGCGTTCTTGCCCCCCTGGACGAGGATACTGTCATCGCGGAGGGTCAGACCCTGCTGGGCGGCGTACTCGATCACCTGTCTGCCCTTGTTCTGAGACGCGAAATCGTCGTTCGCAGCCAGCAAGGTCTTCTTGAAGTGCTTTTTGTGCAGGTCGATGTGCTTGATGACGGTTTCGGCAGTGTACGGCTTGCGGGTGCTCGCGAAGGTGTGTCCTTCGCCCCAGACGCCGAAGGAGCCGACGTCGATGAAGGCTACCTCCGGGTTGCCGTCATACCGCCGGGCGAGGGCGGCGAGGAAGCGGTCGAGCTTATCGAGGAAGATCGGGTCGTCGAAATCGGGGTCCCAGAACGGCCCGTTCGGATCGATCCCCTTGCCCGACCTGAAGTTATCCCCTTTCGCCCCGGCCTTGCGGACCCATTCCGGCGTGGCGTACTTCATGAACGATTCGCTGCACGAGATGCGAAGGGCGATCTGCTTGCCTTTGTCGAGCCAGCGTTGGGCGGGCGTGTCGAGGACGGACCAGTTGAACCGGCCTTCCTCGGGCTCGATGTGCGACCAGGCGATCCGCAGATAGACGACCGTCACGCCGGGGAAATCATCGACTGTGTCCGACGGCTCGAGTTTGCCGCCATAGTTGAAGGCGATGTTGTCGTAGTGGTGCAGGACCCACCCCATGCCGGGGTTCGCGAGGGCGGCGCCGGTATCCTGCGGGCGCACGACCGTCGTTTTCTCGCCGGCAAGAGAGCCGCCGGCCGCCACCATGACTGTAAGCAGGGAGACCCGGAACCATTTCATCGCAGTGTGCATAGCTCACTCCTTAACTCTCGATTTGGGTGCCACGAAACGCATCCAGGGGAACACGGTCAAACAAGTTTGGCCGTGCCACCTGGCTGGGGCCATTTTAACTGACCCGGAGCCGATGAACAGCCGATAATACCTAAATAGGCCTCGTTTTTGCCATTGGTTGCACAAGAACGTTTCTGCCGGTAGGATAAGGGTTTACGAAACGCCCGGTGACGCATGGAAGATATGGCCAAGACAACAAAGGATGATGGGCGGCCGCAATTGTCCGTCGTGGTGCCTCTGCTGGATGAAGAGGATAATCTCCCGGCCCTGTACGAGCAGATCACACGGGCGCTGGAAGAGCGGTACGAGTACGAAATCGTCTTCGTCGATGACGGCAGCACGGACGGGAGCTTCCAGATTCTCAAGGATTTCCACGCCTCGGACCCGCGGGTCCGCGTCATCCGGTTCCGCCGGAATTTCGGCCAGACCGCCGCATTGAGTGCGGGTTTCGCGCACGCCAGGGGCGACTGGGTCATCGCGATGGATGCCGATCTGCAAAACGACCCGGCGGACATCCCAGAGCTCCTCTCCAAGCTCGATGAGGGCTACGACGTGGTCAGCGGCTGGCGGAAGAAACGCCAGGACAGGGCCCTGACCCGCCGGCTGCCTTCCAAGATCGCCAACTGGCTGATCTCGCGGATCACGGAGGTCAAGCTGCACGACTTCGGCTGTACGCTCAAGGCCTACCGCCGGGAGGTGTTGGCCGAGACGAGGCTGTATGGCGAGATGCATCGGTTCATCCCGGCCCTGGCCAGTTGGAGCGGGGCGAAGGTCACGGAATGCGTGGTCAACCACAGGCCCCGTACCGCCGGAAAGGCGAAATACGGCTTGGAGCGCACCCTCAAGGTCGTGCTGGACCTGATCACCATCAAGTTCCTGGGGTCGTTCTCGACCAAGCCTATCTACATTTTCGGAGGTCTGGGCGTCCTAAGCGCATTGGCCGGGCTGATGTCGGGTCTGGTCGTGGTGTACCAGAAGCTGTCCTCGGGCTTCTTCATGAACCACAACCCGCTGCTGCTTCTGACGGCCGTGCTGATGATCACGACGGTGCAGTTCATCCTGATGGGCCTGCTGGCCGAGCTGCTCGTTCGCACCTATCACGAATCGCAGAACCGGCCGACGTATGTAATCAAGGAGATCTTGGACTCATCGGACAACTACGGAGATCGTAAATGAGCGCAACGCCGAGAAAAGGGCACTCGAAGAAAACCGTGGCGGCCGGGATCAAATTGCACTTTCTGGGGAACCTGGACAGGCGTCTTCTCGTGGCGGTGGCACTGGTTGTTTTCGCCGGGATTCCGTTTGCGTTGGGCAAGTACTTTGAATTCAAGCAGCCGGACCCGTTCGACAGCGGCTCTTATGTCTACTCCGCACAGCACGTCCTTTCAGGCGCCCGGATCGGCTACGAAGAGAAGCCCAGCGCCCAGGCCGGCACGCTCTTGGTCAACATGCTCGGCGTGAAGCTGACCGGCTTCAATGAGACCGGCTCCAAGGTTCTTCAGGGCCTCTTTCAGGCGGCGGCCCTGACCCTGATGTACATCACGATCCGGCGCCTCTACGGGTCGCTGGCGTCGGTCATCAGTGTGACCGTCGCGTCCATCTACCTCTCTGCGCCCGTGATCGCCAAGGTCGGCAACGTCAAAGAGCAATTCATGATCGCCCTGATGATCATGGGCATCTGCTGCTTTGTCTGGTACCGGCTCACGGGCGGATGGTGGTGGGCCCTGCTGACCGGCATGCTGCTGATCGGCGGGCCGATGTTCAAACAAACGGGAGTCTCCGCTATTGCGGCGGTCGGACTGTTCATTCTGGCTCAAACGATCCTGCACCGCTACGCCTGGAAGAAGGCCGGAAAGGACATTGTGCTGCTCGTGGCCGGGGCTGCGATCACGCTGACGCCGATCTGCGCCTGGTACGCGCGCATGAACACGCCGCTGTACTACTGGCCCTATTCTTTTGCCCTGGGACCCGTATTCAAGCTCGCGGGGGCAGACCTGAAGTACGTGGCGGATACCGGGCAAGCCGAAACCCAGCCGGTCGCTCAGACCCAGGAAGTCCACAGGGCCGACGACAGCCTTATTCTCAGGCTCTTGCCGGGCTATGTCAGCGATAGCTGGCGCATGCTTGGTTCCGCTGAAAGGAAAGAGGCGATTCGACGCGTCTTTCGCTACTACGGCATCTTAATCCTGCCGATTGCGCTGGCGCTCGGCGCGATCCTGGCGCGACTTGTCGTCCTCCTGCGGCGACGACGGACTCGCTCGAAGCCCCCCGTCGAGGAGGACCCGGGCCAATTCGTCCTGCTGTTCGGCTTGTGGTGGTTCTTCGACATGGCTTTCTGCTGCATCAGCCCGCACTCCTATGAGCAGTACTATCTGCCGCTGAACGCCTCCAGCGCCATGCTTGGCGGCTGCCTTGTCGGCCTGTACGCCCACAGGCTTCGTACAGATCGCGACACGCCCCGATGGATCGTTCTCGGCCTGCTCGGCGTGATCGCGATGATCGTGATGTCCTGGAACATCTTCTTCGGCCTCTCCAAGTACCCGCACAACGGCGGCCCCAGTATGGACTCTCAGGGGCGGCCTGTACGCGTCAAAGGATACCTGCAGAAGTGGCAGGAGATCGCCAAGAATGGGCGGAGCGATTGGAGCGAGATCGGCAATTACGTCCGGGAGAATTCGCAGCCAGCGGACCCCATCTATGTCTGGGGCTGGTTCCCGGGCATCTACGTGCAGGCGCAGCGGATGAGTCCGACTCCCAAGGCCTTCGAAGGGATGATGCACACGCTGCCGCCGCCGCAGCTTGCGGAGCGGGTCCAGGAGATCCTCCGTGCGTTCGAGAGGCACCCGCCGAAGTTCATTGTGGACACGCGAAAGGTCCACTTCCCCTGGACGAGGCTGCCTCTGGAGTTGTGGCCCCGGACGAAGCAGGGCTTTGTGCCTCCGCAGGAGGAGACGATGAAGCAGTTCGACCAGATGTACGCGAGTTTCCTGAAAGAGAAGGTCGATCCTGCGGAAGCCAAGCGGTATGAGGTGATGCAGCCGCTCCGCTCGTACGTGATGAAGAACTACAAGGTCGTTACCGATTCCGGCTACCAGGTTCTGTTCCAGCGTAAGTAGATCACGTCTGATGGAGGCACGGAAGTGCCCGAGCTCACGGATGAACAACTGAGAGAGCAACAGAGCTTCTACGACACCGGCTGGCGCGGCGAGTTGGAACGCGGCAAGGAGCAGCGGGGCAACCTCCAGGCGAATCTGGACTTCCTGGTCCGGGCGGGTCTCCTGAAGCCGAGTGACAGGATTCTGGAGATTGGTTGCGGTATCGGCACGGTCGTCTTCGAGCTTACCAAGCAGGGCTACGATGTCATGGGCACGGACATCTCTCAGGTAGCGGTCGAGTACGGCCGGGCCAAATATGGCAACCTCCGCCTGGAGGTGCAGCCGGCCGAAGAACTGGCGTTCCAGGACGGCTCGTTTGACGTGGTGCTGAGCTTTGACCTCTTCGAGCACATCGCCCGCGTCGACCGGCACGTCAGCGAAGTGCATCGCGTCCTCAAGCCCGCGGGCTATTACCTGTTCCAGACGCCGAACAAGCTCAGCAGCGCGGTCTCGGAGACGCTCGTGCACAAGTCGCTGAAATGGCGCCGAGCGCATCCGTCGCTGCACACGCCGGGACAGTTGAGGCGGCGTCTGGCCCGGCATGGATTCGAGGCGCGGTTCGTCAAGATGGACCCGATGAACGAGTACACGCGTTCGAAACTCAAGAGGCTCGGCCCCCTGGCTCGCTTGATAGAATGGATCGATTTCACGAAGCTGCCGCTGGCCTTGCAGATCAACCTCTATGTGATCGCGCGGAAGATTCGCTCAGAGTAGCATAGACAGAATGCCGAGCCTCTCCTGTATATGTCACCCCCGCGAAGGCGGGGGTCCACGAGCGTGCGATGGGTCAATGGATTCCCGCTTTCGCGGGAATGACAGGACGTGAGTGGTGCTTGGCCGAGTTGGCTGTTGTGTGATAGATGATGAAGATCCTGATGCTCAATTATGAATTCCCGCCCATCGGCGGGGGCGGCGGCCAGGCCCATCTGGCCCTGCTCCAGCAGTACGCCGACCGGCGCGACCTGGAGGTGGATGTCTTGACTTCCATGCCGAAGGGCGGCTTGGACGCGGAAGAATTCGCCCCGAACGTTACGATCTACAAGCAGGGCGTTCACAAGAAGGACCTGCACTTGTGGCGTAGAAGGGAAATCATCGAATGGCTTATCAAAGCAGGGGCGCGCTATCGCCGGCTCCTCCGACAGAACAAGTATGATCTGGTCCATGCCTTCTTCGGTTTCCCGACGGGCTGGTTGTGCTACCGGACCGCTGGGCGGTTGCCTTACATCATCTCCTTGCGCGGGTCGGATGTGCCGGGCGCGAATGCAAGGCTCAAGCTGGATTATAAGATCCTCGGGCCGCTGGTCTTCAAGCCGATCTGGAAGAAAGCCTCTGCCCTTGTCGCGTGCAGCGAGGGATTGAAGGCTCGGGCGCTGCAATTCCTGCCGCCGGCCCAGATTGAGGTCATCCCCAATGGCGTCGATCTGAAACGATTCCATCCGGCGGAGGCCGGAAAGAATCCCGGTGATCTCAGGCTGCTGACGGTGGGGCGGCTCTCCGTGACCAAGCGCCTGCCGCTGCTGCTGGAGACGGTCGAGCTTCTCCGGGGCCAGGGCTGCAAGGTGCACCTGACCATCGTCGGCGGCGGGGCGATGGAATCGGAGCTGCGACGGTCATTGGGGGAGAAGGACCTGCGGGACAGCGTCACGCTCACCGGACGGCGTGAGGCCGACCGGATGCCCGACATCTATCGGGAACACGACGTTTTCGTCAGTGCGAGCATGCAGGAGGGGATGAGCAATGCCATGCTCGAAGCGATGGCGTCGGGCCTGCCCATCGTGACGACCCGATGCGAGGGTGTGGACGAGCTGATCGGTGATAACGGCATCGTGATTGACGATTCGCAGGCGAACTCCCTGGCGGCAACGATTGGGAAGTTGGCCAGGGACCGAGCGGCCCTCAGAGCCATGTCCATCGCGGCGAGGAAGAAAGCCCAGAGCTTCGGCTGGGACAGGGCGGCCGAATCGTACCTGCGGATCTATGGGAGGGTGAAGTGAAGATCCGCGTCCTGCATGTGATCGATCATCTGGGCTATGGCGGTGCGCCTTTCGTCGTCAAGGGCATCGTCGAGCGGATGCCGCCGGACCGCATCGAGAGCACAGTGTGCGCCCTTCGGCCGAATCCGAAATCGCTCCCGATCGATGCTCCCGTCATCACGCTCAAGAGTCGCAAGTACAGCCCGGCTGCCATCTGGTCCATCGCGAATCTGTGCAAGACTCAGCAGATCGACATCATCCACGCCCACCTGCAAAAGGCATTTGTCAGCAGCATGCTGGCGACGTATCTGTGCCCCAGCCGGCTGGTCCTTCACGAACACGGCCCGATCTTCCGAAGCGGCGCCGGGGGCCTTTATCGCCTGTTCCTGCGGATACTGGGCCCGCGTGCCGATGTAATCATTGCCAATTCCGAGGCTGCCAAGTCGGCTGTGCACGGCACCCTGCGAGGTCAGGAAGTCCCCATCGTGGTCGTCCCCAACTTCATCGACGTGAAGCAGTTCGATCCCGACCGATACGACAGAGACAATACCAGAGAGTCGCTGGGCTTCGAGAGGGACAAGTTCGTCATCGGGTTCGTCGGACGGCTGGACCGCGCCAAAGGGGCGGACCTGCTGGTGGAGGCCGCGGCCCTCCTGCGGAATACCGATGACATCTATCGGATTTACGTAGTTGGCGATGGCCCCCAGCGACCTTGCTTGGAGGCCCGCATCCGAACGTTGGGCCTCGACCGGATGGTGGTGCTGGCCGGCTTGCAGGAGAATACCGCGGAAATCATGCGGGCCTTCGACGTGGGAGTGGTCCCCAGCCGCCGCGAGGCGTTTGGCATTGCCGCCCTGGAAATGATGCGGATGAAAGTGCCGGTGATCGTGTCGCCGGTCGGCGGCCTGCCCGAGCTGGTCCGGGATGGTCGGACAGGAATCCTCCTGGAACGCTTGGACGCGCAAACCATCGCCCAGGCCATTCGACAGCTTGCACAGGATGGAAGCCTGCGGGAGCAGCTCAGCCGCAGCGGGTTCGAGCACGCCGGTCTGTTTGACGGTCGAAGAGCCGTAGAGCAAATCGTCGAGGTATACGAGAAACTGATGAGTGCAAAGAAGCAATGATTCGCAAGAAGTCTATGACGAGTTGTGGCAGTGACGGGTGGCAGCGTCAAGGCCGAAGGCCTTGGCGATGGCTCCATCGGATGCGGGCAAGACCATCGCCAGGCTTCGCTTGACGATGCCACCCGGCCGACTTCAGCCGGAATCCATAGTCTTTGTTCGGATCATTGCAGAGAAACAGGACAATAACCCATAGGGGCACACGCGTGGAGCCTGAGTACTACAAGGGTGCGGATGCGGCGGTGTACGAGCACTCGCACGGCGACATTTTCAACTCGATCGAGCAGCGGCGGCTGTACGGCATGCTTCGTGAAGCGGTGCAGTCGGTGCGGACCGGCGCCAAGCTGGTGAAGGCACTCGATTTTGGCTGCGGCTCGGGTAATCTGACGAGGCACCTGATCGCCCTGGGAGTTTGCACCGTCTCGGCGGACGTGTCCGACGATTTTCTCGAAGATATCCGCCGCAAGTACTCCGCGACGCGCCTTTCGGACACGCTCAAGCTCAATGGGACGGATCTGTCCAACGTGCCGGATACTCACTTCGACCTGGTGGCCACCTATTCGGTCCTGCATCACGTGCCGGACTATCTGGCGATGGTGCGCGAGATGTGCAGGGTGGTCAAACCCGGCGGCGTCCTCTATATCGATCACGAGGTCACCGAGACGTACTACGAAAAGCCGCCGGTCTATGTGGAGTTCCTGAAGAAAGCACGGCCTCGTGTCGATTGGCGACGTGTGCTGTCTTTGATATTTGACATCCGGGGCTACAAGCACATCCTCAGACGGCTGGCCAATCCCCACTACAAGAGGGAAGGTGACATCCACGTCTGGCCGGATGACCACATCGAGTGGGGCAAGATCGAGCAGGTCCTGCGGTCGCAGGGCTTCGAGATCGTGCTGAAACATGACTACCTGCTCTACAAGGCGATCTACGATCTGCAGGTCTACCACGAGTACGCGGATCGGTGCGCCGACGAGCGCGTATTGATCGCGAGGAAGAAGCAATGACTGATGAGCAAAAGACGACGGATGCCTTCTTTGACCATCTGCAGAAGGCGGAGCAGCCGACCGGATTGGGACTGCGATTTGTGCGGCAAGCCGCGCAGCGCATTCTCGCGTTCGCGGATGTGCCGCCCGGCAGCAGGATTCTGGAGATCGGTCCGGGGCGGGGCGAATTCGCCGAGCTGTGCCTCGAGCGAAAGATGGACTACCACGCCATCGAGCCGAACGCCGGATTGGCCGAGTCGCTGCGGCAGAAGGGGGCCAGTGTCATCTGCGCGAGGGTCCCGCCGCTGCCCGCCCTCGACGGCAAATTCGATCTCGTCGCCATGGTTAGTGTGATGGAGCACATGAACGGTTTGGAACAGGCCCTCGATACGGCGTGCCAAATCAGGCGGGTCCTGAATCCGGGGGGCAGGTTCCTCATCCACTCGCCGGACTATCTGAGCTGGCGCCAGCAGTTCTTCAACTGCGACTTCTCGCACAACTACGTCACGACACGCCGCCGGCTCGATCAGCTCCTGGTGAACGCCGGGTACGAGGGCATCCGAGGCAGCTATATGAGCGGTCCGTTCCAGGGAGCGGCTGCCGTGATCCTGTCGGCGTTTGCCTCGCGCTTGCCGTTTGGGGCGTTGGAGGCGCTGTTCCCATCCCGCCCGGTCTGCAGCAGGCTGTACAAGCTGCAACTGACCCTGTCCCGGCGGGTCCTGATTCTGGGGCACAAGAGAATTGTTGATGTGTGATGGATGATTGTTGATTTTCGATTTGCGATTGCCGATTCCCAAATCAAAAATCACACTTCAAACTTCACACTTCTATCTGGAAATGACAATGTCCGTCCGTACCAAGCAACTCCTCAAGCTCCTGGCCAAAGCCTCCGTGGCGGTGGTCCTGCTGGCGTGGGTGTTCTCGAAGGTGGATTTCGAGCACTTCCGGCAGACCGTCAAAGCGGCGCGGTGGCAGTACCTCCTCGGCGTGTGGGGCGCCACGGCCCTGTTCTCCTGGGTGCAATCGGTGGCCTTGCAGTGGATCTTGAGAAAGCAGAACTGCAAGGTCAGTCTCGGCACGATCTTCGGCGCGACCTGCATCACCTCCATGTACAGCCTGGTGGTGCCGGGGATCGTGAGCACGGGCGTCAAGTGGTACATCCTCAAGCGAACGGCCGGCAAAGGCGCCAACGTCCTGAGCGCCATGCTCTACAACCAGGTGACGTTGACGGTCGTGATGATGGCCATCGGCCTCGTCGGGCTGATCGCAGTGGACCCGATGCAAACGCTCTGGCCGAGCACCGGGAGGTCACGGATTCTGCCTCTCGGCAGTGGCATCGTCCTCGCGGTCCTCTTGCTGCTGTCTGCTCTGGCCCTGAACGAGCGGACCGGCGGACTCGTGATCAAGCTGCTTGCGGCCACCCTCAGGCCGCTGCCGAAGGCCGTGCAAGAGAAGGGCCGGTCCGTGCTGGCACAGCTCGCAACGTTCCAATCCGCCGGGGGGCGGTTTCACCTGACGATTGCCTTGCTCAATATCGCCGACGGGCTGCTGGTCGGGCTTCTGTGGTATCTTTTCGCCGCGTGGGCCGCATCGGCCGTTGTCCCGGTGAGCGTGTTGATCTGGCTGTGTGCCATTGTCTTTCTGCTCGGCAAACTCCAGATCACGGTCGCTAATCTCGGCGTGCGCGAATGGGTGCTCGTGAGCCTGCTGCCCGCTTATGGCGTCACACAGTCGACGGCGTTGCTCATGTCGATGATCCTGCTGTCCTCGCAGGTCTTCATGGCCGCCCTTGGTGCGGTCTATCAACTCCTCTGGAGCATCCAGTCCCGTAAAGCGGCGCATCAGAACAGGCGTTCTTCCTGAAACCCGAAGCGAGCACGGTCAAACAAGTCTGGCCGTGCCACCCTCTGGAGCATCCCAAGCCAAGTCGAGAGCAACGCGCGTCAGAGACACCACGCGGCCCTCTGAGGCCGCCGGCGCATGCGGTTGGCGGCATCGTCGCCGAGGAACTCTTCCTTGACCGGGTCCCACTTCAGCGGCCGCTTGAGCAGCATCGCGATGTTGCCCAAGTGACAGAGGGTCGAGGAGCGGTGGCCGACCTCCACGTTGGCGATGGGCTGCTGGCGGCTCCGGATGCAATCGAGGAAGTTCTGATGGTGGTCCTTGCTCTCGTACAGGCGAATCTCGTTCGCGCCGATGGCCTGCGTCTTGAGTGACGCCGGCTCGGTTTCGAGCTTTCCGCGCTTGACGTCCACCCAGCCCTTGGTCCCTTCGAACCGCGTGCCCGAGCCGCCGGTCTTGCAGATGAGCTTGACACCGCTGGCGTAGGTCATCTCGAAGTAGACCTTCGTTGCGGTGGTGAACAGCCCCGTTTCGGGGAACTCGCCCTGGCCGACGATCTGGACCGGCCCGGTGTCGTCCGTGCCGAGGCCCCACTGGGCGATGTCGAGATGGTGGGCGCCCCAGTTGGTGACCTGGCCGCCGGAGTAGTCGAGGAGGAAGCGGAACTCATAGTGACATCGCTGCGTGTGGTAGGGGGCCCACGGGGCGGGTCCCAGCCACATATCGTAATCGAAGCCCTCCGGCACCGGCTCCGGCTTCCACGTCGGCTCGCACTTGCGGTTGTTGGTGGGCAGACCCGCGGTCACGGTCTTGACGTCGCCGATGTAGCCGTTGCGGACCAGCTCGCAGGCCTGGCGGAACTCCGCGCTCGAACGCTGCTGCGAGCCCGTCTGCAGGATGCGGCCGTAGCGTTTGACCTCGTTGGCCAGCGTCCGGCCTTCGAGGATCGTCAGGGTCAGCGGCTTCTCGCAGTACACGTCCTTGCCGGCCCGGCCCGCCGCCAGGCAGATCGGCACGTGCCAATGGTCCGGCGTGACCACTGTCACCGCGTCGATATCCGGCCGGGCCAGAAGCTCGCGAAAGTCCTTGTAGCACGACTTCTCATCGACCCCGGCCAGCTTGCGGGCCTCCTGGAGCCGCTGGGCGTCCACCTCGCACACGGCCACCACCTGGGCGTTGGCGTTGCTCTTGAACGCCTTCAGGTCGCTGCTGCCCATATTGCCGACGCCGATGCACCCGATGGTGATTCGCTGGGACGGCGCCGCCGCCCCGAACACGGACGATGGAACGAAGGTCGGGACCGCAATCGCCGCCCCCGCCGTAAGGGCGGACCCCCGCAGAAAATCCCGACGGCTGATCGCATGGTTGGTGAGCTTGTTGCTCGAACTCATGACCTGACTCCTCACTGCTACGGTGCTTCTGTCAAAGTTGTCACTCATAGTCAGCCATCCTACCACAGTGAGACCTCATCCGCAACGCCCTCCCCTGATGGACGGGTGGAAGTCGCGTGTGGTCGAAAGAAACGAAAGAAGCCGAAAGAACATCTTGCCGCAGACACACTTGCCCCTGCGAAAGCAGGGGTCTGCGCCGATATGTCATTGCGAGGAGCGCAGCGACGAAGCAATCTCAACCCTCAGGATGGGAGATTGCTTCGCTTCGCTCGCAATGACATGATCTGCGGATGATCTCTTAGGCTTCGTAGGATGGGCTTCAGCCCATGCGGACTCTGGATTGTGCGCATTGACTCGATGCCGAGGTTATGCTATCATCTTCCCCGTTGCTAACGGGGACGCAGGTGTTGGGAATGATGTAAATGGAAAAAGGGCAAGCACGTATTCCCAGGCTCACGAAAGAACTCGTTACTCAATCCCGCGTGATTGCCAGAGATTTATGATCGTGAAACTGAAAGAGAAGAATCCTGATTTTCCGGATCTCACGCCGGACCAGCCGTATTTCGTAATCGGAATCGAAGCGAATGACTACCGCATCCTGAATGACCATGGCAAGCCGTATCTCTATCCGCCCGATTTGTTTGAGGTCGTCGATCCGCAGGAGCCAAGCTTTTGGACTACCGAATATGGAGAGGATGGGGAGCGATACTCCTATCCGCCGGAGCTGAGTGAAGCAGGGTTCTTTGAAGACTACTTCGACGGGAAAGACGACTCTCTCTCCAAGTTCTGGCATGCGGTGAACAAGCGGCTTTCCGAAGCGGCATAGGAACCGTGAACGGGGATGAGCTTGGGTTCCAAACGCGACAGTCTGCGTTTGGGGGCCCCTTCAGCCCATGCGGACTCTGGCCCACGCGGATGCCCCCGGAAAAGGTAGAGGACACCTGCGGTTCCTCATTGGCGAATTGAGTAAGGCGTCCCCAGAATTAAAGGCGTCCCCAGAATTACTTCGCACGTTAATGCGCCCGTCCCCCCCAGAATTTCATGAATTTCATACTGACCATTATGTGTGAGCGGTCAAGCATTGTCAAGAAAAAATCGTTGTTGTTCCTAAAAATTGTCGCACTATTCGTGCTCGCTCAAGCGAAGTGCTGTCTCTGATTGCTGCGATCCTTTATCCTGGACGGGTTGCGGACTGGAGTACGGTGAGCCAAGATTGTAGTTTGGCCCAAACGTCACACCACACGCCTTAAGATCCCGCATGGCCTGAAAGCTCTTGTGTAACCTTCCAGTATCCACCTTGGGATTGCGTTCACTGAGACCATCAACATCTATAGACTTCTTGCGCCGCATAGTATCACCATACAATCTGCTTGTGCTGCCCCTTTACATGAATCACGCCCCTTGTGCCCAGCTTCCGCATGAAATCAATCAACAGACTCCAGTAATTTCTGATAAGCTCGGACAATTCTGCGTCCTCACCATAATCTTCAATTTGCAGATTGAGTCTGCGCCTAAGCACTTCCATGCAGATACCATGCCCATGTGAGTGCCATTCATCGGCGTTATTCAGCTTTTCAGCTATCTCTGCTGCTCGCATACGCTTCATTGGGAGCGTAACCTTGACCTTCTTTGTCCTCGTAACCTTCCAGTTCCGGAATTTGTACTTGGCAAGCCATTGTTCCAAGAGAAATACGGAATGTTTGATGGCGTGTTCGTAATCGTATAGCTCTGCGGGATCAAACTTGGCACAGAGATAGGCCATTTCTGCCGTGCTTAAATCGCCCTTTTCCGCTTTCTTCATGAGTTCAGCAAACTTCTTCAGGTAACCAACAGCAGGACGATAACCGGTTCCATCCGGCTTAGGCAATTGCGGATCAATTGGTCCCAACACTGAGTAGTAGTCCATATGAATCGAATCACCAGACATCACCAAAACCGTACCGGCAGACATTGCTGCGTCTGGCACATAGAAATGAACTCTCCTGTAGTGATGCCGCAAAGTGTTGGCTATTCTCTGAGCAACTTCGAGATATCCGCCTTCTGTCCCCAAAAAGAATGCCAACGCCGATTTGGTTGGCTTCTGGCTTTTCCTCCACTCTATGGCATTGCGGATTATGTTGTCTGAGCCATAGGCGATGCGACCAGAATAGGCAAGAACGTCAGCCTTTAGGCGTTCCTCCAAACCGCCAATTACCCTGTTTAGCTGTTCTTCGACCAGAGCGTTCGCATCTTGGGCAACTGCCTGCGCCATTGTCTTCCCTCCCTATAGTTACTGGTCAGTCTGTTCTTGACCCCTCCATCTCTGTGCGGCCGCGTTCCGAGCAATCTCTGCTCGCCGTTCTGGCGACAATTTGACCGCTCTCGCCTTGCCGCCTCTTAGTCCGCCAAGCCGACCGAGAAGAACGGCGGCAGGGTTCTTGCCTTTTTGAACGGCCTTCGCCTGCAACTGTTCATCCGTGGTAGCTTGATCGACTATTGACTTGGCAAGGCGGTTCAGGTCGGGCTCCTTTTTCCTGGACCGCTTTGGCATTGCCATATTATACCATCGACCGATAATCCGTACAACTTAAATCTTTGACTGCTCAAGCATTTTACGGCCAGTCGGGATTATGGTTCGGCCCTATTCGGTTGTCAAGGAACAATGTCACCAGTCACGTCACATTTTTTTGAGGGTGGGTCCAAACTGACCCACTACCTCCTGGACGTATTCGTGCAATCTGGAGTGAGAGCTTGATTAGTGATTAAGCTGCGTACATGAGCAAGACGAAGAAGTCTGACGCTGTGGCTGAGTCACGGACATGGAAAGAAGCCATGGCCAAAGAAACTGAGAGGATGAGCCCTGAGAATACGCTGGCCTACTTTGACCGTGCGGCCGTCCGCTGTTTTTGGTACTCTCACAACGTCCAACCGGGCCGATACGTTCGATGCAGGTACTGATTGGCCTTCTCGTCGTTGGTGATCTTGAGCCGGCTGGCATCCCACTGGAGTTTCTGGCGGGCCCGGACCGCGACGCTGCCCAGCAGGCAGACCTCGCTCAAAAGTCCGGCGTGATCGACGAAGTTGGCGCCGGCGGCGGGACCGCCGCGACAGGCGTCGACCCACTCCTTGAAGTGGCCGGGGGAACGGGCCAGGACCTTGGGCGGCCGCCCGTACTCCTTCATGCGGGACTCCGGAATCAGCCGGTGGCCCATCATCTTGCCTTTGGCGCCGATGTAGATCACGTCCCCCATGGCCCGGCCCGGCTCCAGCTCGCTCGGTTGGGCCGGCTTCAATCCGCCGTCGTACCAGGTCAAGAGCAGCGCCGGCATGCCCTCTCGCGCCGGAAACTCAAACCGCGCGATGACGCCCTGCGGGTAGATCTCCGGACCCAGCAGGGTGGAGCACGCCTCGACGCTCGTGGGATATCCCAGCTTCAAGGCTTTGAAGACCGTAGACAGCTTGTGGCAACCGAGATCGCCCAGCATGCCCGTGCCGAAATCCCACCAGTTGCGCCAATTCCAGGGGCAATACGCCGGGTGGTACGGCCTCTGGGGGGCCGGCCCCAGCCACAAATCCCAATCCAGTCCCGCCGGAACCGGCGGGGTCTCCGGCGGCCGGCCCGCCCAGGTGGGCCAGCTCCAGAACCGCGCGGGGGACCAGACCTGCACCTCGTGTACCGGGCCGATGGCCCCATCCCAGATCATCTCGCAGGTTAGTCGCGCCTCTTCGGACGCCTGTCCCGCATTGCCCATTTGCGTGGCCACCTTGGCCCGCCGGGCCGCCTCAGTTACCTGCCGGGCCTCATGGACGGACCAGGTCAGCGGCTTCTCGCAATACACGTGCTTGCCCCGTTTCAAGGCGTTCATCACGATCGTGGCATGCGTGTGATCGGGCGTGGCCACCAGCACGGCGTCGATACTCTCCTTGTCGAGCAACTCGCGGAAATCCGCGTACGCGCGGCACGCCTGATACTTCCCGGAGTTTTTCTGCTTCGCGTAATATTCATCGACGAGCCGCCGGGCGGGCTCCCGGCCGGCCGTCCTCTGCTCCTTGCCCTCTGCCCAGTTCCAGGACAGATAGCCCTCGCCCTCGCGGTTCACATCGCAGACGGCCACGACCTGGATTTCCTGGAACTCGAGCAAGCTGACGATATCCTGCAATCCCTGTCCGCCGGTGCCGATGGCTCCCAGAGTGATCTTCTCGCTCGGTGCGACCTGCTTGGCCCCGCCCAGCACATGGCGGGGGACGATGGTCAAGGCCGCGGCGGCAGCAGTTGTACCCAGAAACTCCCGGCGTGACCAGCGGCGGCTCTGCGTGGGCCCGGTGTTCTCTAACGGTGTCAGTCTTTCCATAGCGGCGTCCTCCTTCACAATCGAGTCTTCATTCCACGATGCAGGTGGCACGGGCCTTCGATGACTTGGGGATTACAGAGTCCCGACTTCCCGCAGGGCCTTCTGCAGATGTTGCAGGGCCTTCTGCAGATGTTGCAGGGCCTGCTGGTAGTCCTCCGGTCCGACGTATTCCAGGATCAGCGGCGCCTTGGGCGTGCGCCGGATCGCCAGCGAAACGAATTTGTGATAATCCAAGTCCCCTTGGCCTGCGGCGACACCCTGATCCACGTGCAGCTTGCGGTCCTTGGCGTGAATGCAGTCGATCCATGGCGTCAGTTGCTCGAACATCTCCTCGAGATCGTCCACCTCCAAGAGGTTGGCCGGATCGAGCAAGGCCCGAATCCGCGGCGAGTTGACCTCCTGCAGAAACACGCGGGTCCGCTTGGCACTGGCCAGGAAGCCGGCGAAAAAAGGTTCCAGGAGCACCGTGGCGTCGTGCCGCTCGGCCATGTCCGCCACTTGCCGCATGGTGGCCAGCATCTGCTGGTAGATTTGCTCCCGGAAGTGATACGGCACGCCCGGCGTCGGTTTTTCGGGCTCATAATGCCCCGCCTCGGTGATGAACGTCCGGACCCCCATCTGGCTGCCCACCTTCATCATGCTCTCGAAGTACGCCAGGCACGCCTGCCGTTCGGCGGCGTCCCCGTGAATCAGGTTGGTATACACGCCCATACTGTGAATGGCGATGCCCGCCGACCGATAGGCCCGTGCAATCGCTTCACAGCGAGAGGCCGTCAGGTCGGACAGGTCGGAGCGGCCGTTGTATTTCCAGTACCGGCTGTCGGATTGACTGAGGAACAACTGAACTGTGCGGATGCCCCGTCCGGCCAACTCCTCGGCAAGCTGGGCGTTGGTGTATTTGGGGAACCCCAGGGTGGAGATCCCGATGGTCGGGCTCGTCCCAGGGTTGACGCCTTGGCTGCCGGAGGCCAGAGACGCCCCCAGGACGGGCAGGGCGGCCCCGGCGGTCTGGAGGAGTTGCCGGCGTGTGACTCGTGCATGGAACATGTTCTATTCCTTTCCACTGGTTGTTGCAGAACCGATGCCAATTCGCCTTGGCCAGGGATTATATCACTCCCGGACGACAAGGGCCAACGGATACTGCCGGTGCACGCCCGGCATATATGGAATCGTCGCCTCTCCCGGAATTTGCGAACCGGGGTCATTTTCCTTCAGTAGCTCTGAAGGAGTCTAATACGGGCGGTCCTTGGCATTACCCATTCAGTGGACTGTGGGTGGGAAAGGGGGGTTACGATGAGGACTGCCGAAGTCAGGCGATTCGATCAATTGTTCTTTGGGCCGGGACAACCAGGGGGAGGTCTATGTCCGGGCCCGTTTCGCCCTCGGTCCCTACGGGACCCCCGGTGTCGTGCTGCAAGTAGCTGAGCCCTCCACAGGCCGATAGCACGCCATCGGGCAAGGGTTCCCAAACGCGAGGAATTGCGTTGGGGGGCCGCACAAGCCCGGCCTGTGTCCCCTCGCGGGTCGGGCTTGTGCAGAGGGCGTCACGCCTGTTGGGTGGTGGGACCGGAATCCCTTCTTGACCCATGCGTTCGCGCGGACATGCTTACGCAAGCGGAAGCATGGCACCCAGGTCAAAGCGATCCATTCGATGGGGTTCATCCGGAGCGAAATCGAATGGGCTTGGGACAAGATTCGAGCGTGCCCCCCCAGCCCATCTTCCCAAGAGCCTGCCTCTTCAACTACGTTGCGGGTGAGTCTCCTTTTCCGGTTTACAAGGGTCTGTTGGCTTGTTACAGTGCCAATGTCGTCGCTTCGTGGCCGCATTCATGGCGGCGAAGAGGCCGTTGGATGTGCCAAGGAGCGGGCAGGGAATCCGGTTGAGTCGAGAGGGACAGACGGTGACGAGCAACTTCACGTGGGTTGACGGCGGTATCGTCGGACTTTATCTGCTCGCGACCATGGTCGTCGGCGTGGCAATCCGAAAATATGTGAGCCGAGTGGAGGACTTCCTCGTGGCTCGCCGCGAGATGGACGTGTACCTCGGCATCGCGTCGCTTGCCGCGACCGAGTTCGGGATCGTGACGTGTATGTACGCGGCCGAGGCCGGGTATACGCGAGGGTTTGCCGGGGCCATTCCCGGGATCTGCAACGCGCTGGCCATGGCCGTGGTGGGGTATACCGGGTTCTGCGTGAAGAAGCTCCGCGATTCCGGCGTGATGACGATCCCGGAGCTCTTCGAGCAGCGCTACGGCACGTTCGTGCGATGGCTGGCAGGCGTGGTGATCGTGCTGGGAGGCCTGCTCAACATGGGGGTGTTCCTGCGGGTCGGGGGACAATTCCTGGTGGTCTGCTGCGGCATGAACCTCCGGTACCTCGAGTTGGCCATGACCGTGCTATTGATCGGCGTGGCGGTGTACACCATCTTGGGCGGGATGCTCTCCGTGCTGGTCACGGATTTCCTGCAATTCGTGGTCATGAGCGTGGGACTGATCGTGGTCACGTTCCTGGTGTTGGGCAAGGTGGGTTGGGGCTCCCTCACCGAGGCGGTCGGCACGCACTACGGCGAGGGGGGATTCAATCCCTTCGTGGCCAAGGGACTGGGGTGGCCGTTCGTGCTGTCCAACCTCCTGACCAATACCGCGGCGGTGCTCACGTGGCAGACGTGCATCGCCCGCCTGCTGGCCGCCAGGGACAGCAAGACCGGGCGCAAGGTCTACACCGGCACGGCCTTTTTCTTCGTATGCCGATGGGTCATCCCCGGCATCTGGGGCATCGCCGCCTTGGCCATGATCACGCCGGAGGTTCTGGCCCCCATCGGCCTTCAGTTCGGGGAAAAGGACGCATCCTTGTTCGCCATGCCGTACTTATTGAGCCAGTTGGTGCCCGCGGGCATGATGGGCCTTCTGGTCGCGGCCATGCTGGCGGCGGACATGAGCACAGACTCCTCCTACATGCTCACCTGGGGCAGCGTCATCTACAATGATATCATGGCGCCGTTCCGCAAGACGAAATGGTCGGAGAAGAAGGGCATCCTGTGGAATCGGTGCATCGTGGCGATGATCGGGGTGTTCCTGCTGTTCTGGGGGTTGTGGTACAAGCTGGAGGGCAACCTGTGGGAATACTTGCAGACCACGGGCACCATTTACCTGGCGAGTATGTCGGTCCTCCTGATCGCCTGCTGCTACTGGAAGCGGGCCAACAACTGGGGCGCGATCGCCGCGATTGTGGTCGGTGCGGCCTTGCCGGTGCTGGCCCTGAGCTTGAACCTGTTTGTAAAAGTCTCTGCGCTGGATGGAGCCGGCCAGGCGGTCCTCAAGGATGGGCAGGCGGTCACCGTGGGCTGGGCCCGGCAATTCATCGGCGACAGCTTCGTCAATATCGGGACCTACGCCCTGGTCGCGGTGGCCATGGTTGTCGGTTCGCTGCTCAAACCTCAAGCCAAAAGAGTCTGAGAAGGAAAGGAGCGCCCCCATGGGCTTTGTCGAGATGTTCAAAGGCCACCCGTTCTGGGGGTCGCTGACTCTGGCCGTGCTGGTCTGGTATTCGACGGTCACGGTTTACGTGGCCATCAAAGGCGTTGGCGACATTCGCGGCATGCTCCGCAGGCTCTCCAGCTCGAACGGCGCAAAAAGGCCCGAATAGCCCAAAAAAGCGAACGAAACAGCACCAAGAGTGCCCCGGCCGGCCGCTTTGCGACCCTTTTCTTGCCTCTTTCGGCGGCCAATGATTCGGATTGTGACACCCTCAAGGGCCGGGTGCCATGCCTACGCTCGCGTAGGCATGTTTGCCCCATCGGATGGAACATTCCTGCTGCCACAGTGCAACTTGATGCCGAAGCACGAAATCCGAAACAAACTCCAATGACCCAAATCCCAATGTCGCAAACCGCTGCGGCGAAAGGGCTGTTTTGCATTTGGGACATTCGAGTTCGTAGGGTGGGCTGTGCCCACCGATCCGTATAGGTACGGATGGTGGATGGTGGGCACAGCCCGCCTTACGGGCTATCGCCTCAGGGCGTCCTCGCAATGACGGTCATGCACCCGCTTTGCCCATCGGATTTGACGTGCCGGCTGCTACATCATACCGTAAGCCTCCACGCGCAAACGCCTCATAGCTCACACCCGAACACATCCTGCGACGTCGTGGAAAGCATGGCACTGAAACCACTACCTGCCATAGGCAGGTAGTGAAATCCAACGAGGCCACACAAGAGGCTCTCGCGGAATGGCCGCCGTGTGGACTCCCTCTTGTCACCCCGGCGAAAGTAGGGTCCAGAAAAGCCTCGGTGCATGTGGATTCCCGCTTTCGCGGGAATGACATCAGGGGCAGCTTCCCATCAGGCGGTCACTATGGTAAAGACTCCCAAGGCAGCGGGGGGCTGAGCATCATCATTTTTTCAGCCCTCTTTCGCCTTTGGATGATTCGGGTGGCCGGGGAAATCCTCCGGGAAGTTGAGACAGGCGTACGGGCCGTGGAGCTCGTAGGCCTTGCGGTCGCGGGCCTTGGCCGCCTCGACCTCATCCTCAAACAGGCCGAGATGGAAATACTCGCCCCGCCAGATGATCCCCGCTCTCCATTTCTTCCCGCAGCGCGACACGCCCACGAATCGCGACGATCCGCCCTTCGGTCCGCGGTTCACCATGTTCTGTTCCTGCGTGCACACGCGCAGATTGCACCGCCGGTTGTTCAGGGGGTTGTGGTCGATGTGGTCCACGAGATAGCCCTTGGGCGGCTTCATGATCATGCGGTGCATCGATAGGCTCCTTCCGTCCTTGTGGCAGACCGCATACACTTTGCTGCCGCCGCTGCACGTTGCGTGCCATCGGTATTTGCTGAGCTCCTCATAGTCGGCGGCATCGACGGTGGCGAACAAGCCTCGCGAGAGCGGGATGCGCCGGACCGCCGGGTCGGACGCCGGGCTCGGCGCGGGGTTCGCCATGTCTTTCCCTTGCCCCGGCGGCTTCCAGCGTCTGGCCCGGAAGTTCCGGCACGTGTCGGTCGGCCGGACCTCGATCAGCTCGCCGGGCCGGGCCGGGTGATTCGTGCAGAACAGCGGCGTATCCTGTCTGAGCATCTTGTCCCTCCACTGGCGGGACTTCGGCTGCTCGCAACTGTACGCGCACAACAGGCATTTGCCTGCAAACAGGTACGCATAGATCGATTTCCATCGCTTCCCCCGGTACTCCTCGGGCCAGATCTCGCTTTCCGGCGGCGGCACGACCGGCCGTTTCTTCGGAAGCACGGCCCAGGGATCGGTCGTCTCGTCTCTCTTGGTCTTCGTCATGAGTCTCCCTTTCCAGGTCTTGGAGCTTTTGAAGAGGAGTCCCATCGCCTCCAACAGAATGGACGCTGTCTGGCCTCCTTCTTGTCACCCCTGCGCAGGCAGGGGTCCAGGAAAGTCGCGGCGCAAATGGATTCCCGCCTTCGCGGGAATGACACAGGGGCGGCTTTTCGCCGGACTGTCGTGGTGTTAGAGGCCCTGATCTCCATTTTTCAAAAGCTCAATCCGTGTCACCCCTCGCGGAGGGCACCTTGCTTGTCGGCAGCCCCGGATCACGTCCCGCGGGTCGCCGGATCGCTTCATGCGATCCAGCTAACATGGTACATTGACCATCCTTGTATGTCAACAAGAATACAAACAAAATATCATAATTCTGTTGTCTCCTAAACCCTTGTCCCGCAAAGACTAACGAAAGCCGGCAAAAAATGTAGCCCAGCCGCCCCCGGCTGTGGAGTCAGGATTCACCGCAGAGGACGCAGGACAGCAGGCCGGAGGCGGCAGGGCGTAGGTCGTAGCTGACCCCCGACCCCTGATTCCCGATCCCTGTCTCGCCGACAACCGGCTACTGACTACCGACTACTGTATTTCAACCGCGAAATACGCGAACCATGCGAAAAGGGCCAGGAGATCATCCGCAGGTCCTGTCATTGCGAGCGAAGTGCGGCAATCTTACTCCCTCTGTTGTTCTCGCGCAGGGGGGAATCCACAATGGGAGCGGCAATGGACGACTCTAACCGCAGATAAACGCTCATGAACGGGGATTTGACTCTAAATCATCAATCGTAAATCATCAATAATCAATCCCAAGGGATTCCCCTTTACATTTGCGTCGGCGGGGTTCTACAATGAGGCCGTGAATTCGCAGCGAAGGGACCCTGGGAGACGCTGAAAAAACCTCGGTCCAGAAATTGGAAGTGTTGGGAGAAAATGGGAAATGGGTGGGTGCGATCCCGTATTCCTGCGAACCGGCTACCGACTACCGTTTTTTTCCTTGCGTGCCCGCCACGCGTCTGCCATAATGCGCCCCAGACTTACACCCTTGATGAAGCTGCGACGAATTGACTGAAGCCCGACGTGGGCCGGACAGAAGGGACGCGCCGAAATGAGTGCGATGTCCGCGAGAGTCCGAGAGCCGAGAGAAACCGGACAGGAAGTGGAAAATAGGGCGCGCCCCTCTCAGTTTAGTTGTAGTAATAATGCGGACAGGAGACCAGAACTTCGTATCTTATGCGGACCAGTCTAATTATTGTTCGGCGAAGGAAGTAGATGATGCCAATCAACGTATTTCTAAGCAGGCCGACGGCGATTGCGAAGCACTTCGAAGCCGGATGCGTTACCTTTCGGGCATATCTGTCACGGAAAGGCTTCCGCATACATCGTCTCGGTGCGGATCAATATACTATGGACGCCCCGCTGAAGGGTGTCATGGACTTGATGAAGGTATGTCGAGCCGCAATCATCTTGGGTTATCCCCAGTACGAGGTCAGGGCGACTCTATCAAAAGGGGCAACAGCGGAACAAGAAGTCTCGGCGGTGTTTCCATCACCATGGAATCAGATTGAGGCTACACTCGCTTTCAAGCAGCAGATACCAGTGCTTGTAATCGCGCATGATGGAGTCTCCGGCGGTGTCTTCGATATCGGAGTCACAGGCGAGTACGTGTATACCGCAAACCTGAACACGAAAGATTGGTATAGGAAGAAGGATTTCCAAGGAGTTTTTCGGGAGTGGCGGAAGAGAATCTAAACTAGGGACAATCAGCGTGGAATTGATTCCGGGGGACATCTTACTTATTTCGGTCTTGAATTGAGTGTGGTGTCCGCAGATATCAGAAGAAGTGCCGTAGATCACTGCACGACGGGTAGGTTAGCTGAATGGAGACTGACGGTGGCCGATATGAACAAGAGGATTATAGAAGCCTTGTCCAGAAAGCCATCGGAGTACAGGACAGGGAAGTTGACGCGGCTCTTAGAAGCCTTGAGACAATTTGAGCATGAGAAGGGAGAACCGACTATGGGGTTTCTATATTGCCTGAACGTTGGGTGTGCTGATGCCACGGTAATAGTCACAAATAGCGCGACATTCCTTGTGGATTGTCATGGAATCGACGGCCATTCAAGCCTTGTGCCAGCAAGCAAGCGACTACGTGGTGTTTTCATAACCCATCAGCACGAGGACCATTACTCTGGGTTGACATATCTGAAGGACTACGGCTACTCCATTGACTGCTTGATCTACAGCCCATACGAGCGAAGGCACGCGGACAACAGCGTGACGATTGAGGAATGGAATGAGTTTAACGCGCTCAGGGACTATTTCAAAAACAAAGGAACCAGTATCCACGCTCCGTACAGACAGTCAAGCTTCAGTACGGCGTTCTGGGAAACGGATGGAGCGAAATTCGAAATCATAGGCCCCGCTGAGAGTGTGGCTAAGTCGGATACCAGAGAGATTCACGACGCATCTTTGGTCGTAAAAGCGTATTTGGGAAACAGGATATGCCTGTTTGCTGGCGATGCGTCCGATGCGAGTCTTGAGTACATAGCGAACAATACCACGAATTACTGCAACGATATTCTCCGCGCGAGCCATCACGGCAGTTTGAACGGCGCACACTTGGGATTCGTAAAGAAGTGCAATGCGAAGTATACGCTGATCTCAACCAAGAGTGGAGTATATGAAAATGTACCTCACCCAACGGCCCTCAGCAGGTATAAGGAAAACACGGCACACGATGTACGACGAACAGACGTTGACGGAACCTGGAAATGGAACTTTTGAGGTAGGTGATATTCATGGCAAGTGAGTATCTTCTGAAAGAATACGAGCTATGCTTTGAGCAACTCAGATACTACGACGATCGACACAGCAGTATACTGACATTCCTATTCAGCCTTAGGCAGCGTTCATAAATAAGGGTAGCACGTCAAGCCGGGAGGTGGTATGATTCCGGGATATGAAAACCGTCA
>Ga0315286_10000953_pt1 | contig 25569 bp, 25 predicted proteins | sample YL17G10_0_MG_FD_205038 | JGI IMG/M metagenome (GOLD analysis project Ga0315286, IMG submission 205038) | Sediment microbial communities from Yellowstone Lake, YNP, Wyoming, USA - YL17G10_0 | ecosystem: Environmental > Aquatic > Freshwater > Lake > Sediment | place: USA: Wyoming | collected...
TGCCTGCTGTGTGGCACCCATCTGAGAGGGCAGCCGCGTAGGACCGTCCGCCAGCCCCAGGGGGACGTGTGGTTGCCGTTCCTGGCTGTGGCCGCCATTGTCGTGTTGTGGTTGTGGAAGCCGTGGGAAGCGCGCCAGCCTCAGGCAGCGTCCGCGTCAGCCACGCCAACGTCTACGTTGGCGCCCAGCGCTACCTTCGAGGTGGTGCCCACAGCCACTCCTCTCAATTCGCCGACACCCGCGCGGACGGCGACTTTACCGCCCAACCAGACTATGCACACCGTCGCGTCGGGGGAGACGATCATCAGCATCGCCAAGCTGTACGGTACCACCAAAGAAGCCATTCTGAAGGCGAACAAGCTGAAAGAGATCTCGCCGATCCATGCGGGACAGCAGTTGATCGTCCCTTTGCCGCCAGCCGATACGCCGACCCCAACACCGACTCTGCAGCCATCGCCTACGCCGTTCGTGTACACCATCAAACGTGGGGATACACTGAGTGAAATTGCCAGGAAGTATGGCACCACGGTTGAAGCGCTGATGCGGGAAAACGGCATTACCGACGCGACCAGTCTTCGCGAAGGCCAGAAACTCAATATCGTCAAACCCCCCGACTTGTCGGCCACGATGGCCTACGACACGTACGAGGTGAAGCAGGGCGACACCCTGTCCACGGTTGCAGCCAGGTACGGGGTGAGCGTCGCCCAGATCAAAACGGTAAACGGCTTGAAGAGCGACAAGCTCGCCGTCGGCCAGAAACTGCGAATTCCCGTAGGCACAGCCACGCCGGTGCCTACGCTGACGCCGACGCCGACCGCGACTCCGACGCAAGCTCCGCCCTACCGGGCCCCGGCTTTGCTGGGCCCGGCCGAAGGCGCCCAGTTTGAGGGGTCTAATGCGGCCATCCTGCTGAGTTGGGCGTCGGTCGGCATCCTGGGGAAGGACGAATGGTACGTGGTCCGTCTGCGGCGGGCGGGCGTCGTGACGGAGCAACTGCCCCTGGTTTGGACCAAGGTGACCTCGTGGCCCTTGCCACCAGATCTGTACGCGAGCGACCTGGCAGAGCCGCAAGAGTTCAACTGGCAGGTGGCAGTCATGCTGCACACCGGCGCGTCTGACGACGGCGCATGGACAGGCCAGGAGATCAGCCCGCGCACCGGGGTACGGACCGTTTTCTGGAGATAGTGTATAGTGCATGGCTGATAGCGAATAGCGGATGGCCGATAGCAGTACCGTCTGACCTGTCATTCTGAGCGAAGCGAAGCTTGACAGTGGTCTGGGAATGATGCGCTGGACGAGCGCATGGAGGCAAGAATGAGCACGACAAAGATCATCGGTTACGTCATGGCGGCAATCCTCGTCTTCTTTGGGGTGCTGTGGATGTGGGCGGCTTTTTCGCCCGGGGCCAACGCCGCGGGTCGGCTGCTGGTGGGGGCGCTGCTGGTGGCCATTGGGCTGGGCATCGTCGTTGCCGTACGGCTGCGCGAGCCCAAGCCCAAGCAAGAGGTCACCATCAAGCAACAGATCGACATCGGGGGTGGTGTGCAGATGGAGGCGCTCAAGTGCACGCAGTGTGGCGGCCAGCTCGGCAAGGGCGACAGCACCACCGCGCAGGGGGCGGTCGTGGTGAACTGCCCCTACTGCGGCGCCACGTACCAGATCGTCGAAGAACCCAAGTGGTAGACCTGATCGGGCTTGCGATGTCTGCCGCGAAAACGGGACTTCGGAAGCCTGGACTGGGGAAAGAAACTATGATGTACACACGCAAAGCAACGGGATTTGTGGTGTTGGTCCTGCTCGTGTCCCTGGCGCTGGCTCTGTTGGTTCCGGTGGCCCTGGCCCAGAGCATGAGCTTCAATGTCAGGGACGAAAAGGTCGATCTGTACATCAACCATGATGGCACGGTGCAGATCATCTACGATATGACCTTGGTGGCCGATCCCGGTTCCGCCCACATCGACTATGTCGATGTGGGGATGCCTAACAGCAGCTATAGCCTGTCGGACATCCAGGCATCTGTTGTAGGCGTGCCCCTCACCGACATCAGTGCTTCGCCCTACGTCAAGCCCGGCGTGGCCGTGGGGCTGGGCAGCCAGACCATCCAGCCGGGCCAGACCGGCACCCTTCGCTTGGAGGCGACGGTGCGCGACCTGCTCTATCAGGACAGCAAGGACCCCGAGTACGCCAGCATCGAGTTCGCCCCGAACTGGTTCGACAGCAAGTTCGTGCATGGCGTCACCCGCCTGGAGGTCAACCTACATTTCCCGACAGGCGTCACGTCTGAAGAACCGCGCTACCACGATCAGCCTTTCACGTCCGCCGCATTCGAAAACGACCGGCCGGTCTACACCTGGATCAACGACAATGCTAGCGGCAGCCAGAAGTACGTTTTTGGGGCTTCGTTCCCCAAGAAGTATCTCGCCGAGGGCGTAGTGCAGTCACCACCGGCCTTTAACCTGAACCTGGGGGCGATCTGTGGCAGCCCCTTCTGCTGGTTCGGACTGTTTGGCCTGGGTTGGGCCTTCTTGGCGGTGGTGGGAAATCGGTCGCAGAAGCGGCGCAAGATGGACTACCTCCCGCCTTCGCTGGCCGTCGAGGGAACGGGCCTGAAACGAGGCCTGACCGCCGTGGAAGCGGCAGTTCTCCTGGAGGCTCCCTTGAACAAAGTGCTGACCATGATCCTCTTCGCGCTGGTCAAAAAGGGCCTCGTCACCGTCGAATCGGAGAAGCCGCTGAAGGTCACAGCCGTACAGCAGGTTCCCAAGGACACGGCTCTGTGGAACTATGAGGAGAGCTTTCTCGGCGCCATCAAGGCCGATGGCACGCTCGATGAAGGCCAGCTCCACGAGCTGGTCATCGCTCTGATCGGTGACGTGAACAAGAAACTATCCGCCTTCAACCGCAAGGAAACGGAAGAGTATTACAAGGACATCGCCGCCCGGGCTTGGCAGCAGGTGGAGGCGGCCGACACGCCGCAAGTGCTGGGTGAGCGCTGGAGCGACGGTCTGGAATGGACAATGTTGGACGACAACTGGGACAATCGCACCCGGCGCGTCTTCCAGGATCGCCCGGTGGTTCTGCCTGGCTGGTGGTGGGGGTACCGACCATGGGTCGCAAGTGCTGGCAGTCCCGCACGTCCGTCGGCTCCCATGCCTTCGCCCGGTGGCGGGGGCATCCCCGTCACTCTGCCGACGTTGCCCGGCGCCGATTTTGCCAACACGGTGGTCCGGGGCGTGGAAAACGCAGCCAACACGGTGGTCGGCAGCATCGAGGGCTTTACAGGCAAGATCGTGCAGAAAACCAATCCTCCGCCCAAGCCCTCCACTTCGACTTCGAGCCGATCGAGCAGCGGCGGCCACAGTTGTGCCTGCGCGTGCGCCTGCGCCGGGTGCGCGTGCGCCTGCGCAGGCGGAGGGCGATAGCCGGCGGGCGCGCACGGTCTGGCCGGCGCAGACGTTTTGCGCAGGCCAGGAACCTCCTGCTTCGTGAGGCGAGTGTCTACTTCGCCGGGGAGGGGCGGCCGTACGGCACCCTGCAGGCGGCCTATCATGATCTGTGGGAGAGAGCACGAGAGGGTGAACGATGAGAATTCAGGATCGTGTGAGGAGCTGGTTTGAACCGCACCGGCCCGTGCCGGCAGGCATCGTCCACTACCAGACGCCGCCTGACTCGCCGCAGCAGTTTCGGCTACACCTCCGGGTCGAGAAGGATGGCCGTGGCGTGTTGCTCATCAACGCCGCCAAGGTTCTGCACCTGAACCAAACGGCCACCGAGCTCGCCAAGTTTATCTTGGAGCAATCGTCCGCTGAGGAAGCAGCGCGCGAGATCTCCAGGCGCTACCACGTGAGTAAAGAGACGGCGGCAGCCGACTATGAGCAGTTGCGGGATACGATCTGGACCGTTGCCCAGTCGGGTGAAGAGGTGTGTCCCGTCACTTACCTGGACGTGGGCCGCATAGAGCCGATGACCGCCGAACTGTCCGCTCCCTACCGCATGGACCTGGCGCTCACTTATCGCTGCCAGAACGATTGCGCCCATTGCTACGTAGGCCGACCCAAGGGCTTTCCCGAGATGTCGACCGAGCAGTGGAAGCGCGTGATCGACCGTTGCTGGGAGCTGGGCATCCCGCACGTCACCTTCACCGGCGGTGAGGCCACCTTGCGGCCGGATCTGGTCGAGTTGATCCAGTACGCGGAAGAAGTTGGCCTGGTGACCGGTTTGCAGACCAACGGTCGCCGGCTCCGCGACCGGGCCTACGTAGACCAATTGCTCCGCGCCGGCCTGGACCACATCCAGATCACGCTGGAGAGTCACGATGCGGCGATCCATGACCGGATGGTGGGGGTGCAGGGGGCCTGGCAAGAGACCGTCGAAGGCATCCAGGCTGTGGTTACAGCGGATGTCTATGCCATGACCAACACGACCATGACGACCGAGAACGTGGGTGGAATCGAGGCAACCATCGCGTTTGTCGCCTCGATAGGCGTGCCCACCTTTGGCTGTAACAGCCTGATTTATTCCGGTGCGGCTGTGGCGGTGGGCAGCGGCATTCCCGAGCACGAGTTGACGCCGATCCTGGAGCGGGTCAAGGAGGCGACAAACCAGCACCACCTGCGGCTGATCTGGTACACACCGACCCAGTACTGCGAGTTCGATCCGGTGGGCATGGAATTGGGCATCAAGGGCTGCACGGCCGCCAGGTACAACATGTGCGTCGAACCCAATGGCGACGTCATCCCCTGCCAGAGCTACTTTGTGGCCTTGGGCAACCTCCTGGCCGATCCGTGGCAGGCGATCTGGGAGCACGAACTGTCCCGCTACCTGCGCAACCGCGATTTCATGTTGGAGAAGTGCCATCACTGCCCGGACCAGGTCCTGTGCGGCGGGGGCTGCCCGCTTTACGCCCACCACTACGGGGAGTCCGTCGAATAGCTTCCAACTTGACATTTTCCGCCGTTTTTGGTACAATGAGTGTTGCTGAGTGAATGTGCAGGGCCCTTCGGAAATAGTGATTCGTGGATTGACTGCTGGGAGCCTCAACAAGCCAGCGGCCTGTTCTTTGGAGTAGCTTCTCTACAGTGCGCCGCCCGATCGAGACGGCGTCAACAGGTTCAGGGGTTCGGAGTCCCGAGCTTGCTCGGGTTGTTATTCAAGCAGTTTCAAAACATCAGGAGGAGAGCAACAGTAGCATGTCCAAGTTCAATGATCGCGCCCTGCAATGTGCTGATTGTAACCGCACGTTCACCTTCACGGCTGGTGAGCAAGAGTTCTATACTGAGCGAGGCTACTCAGAGCCCAGGCGCTGCCCCGATTGTCGTGCGGCGCGCAAGACCAGCCGCGCGGGTGGAGATCGCCCGGCGGAGAGGCGTTCCAGCCCCAGCCGTGGCTATGGCGATTCTGGGGGAGGCGAGCGTTCGGGCTACGGAGATCGCGCGCCACGCCAGATGTTTGACATCGTTTGTGCTGAATGCGGTCAGAAGTCGCAGGTTCCCTTCCGGCCTCGCAACGACCGCCCCGTGTACTGCAAGGATTGCTACGAGAAACTGCAACAACGCTAGTCGAAGCCCATCACCAGGGTGCTGAGCGCAGCACCTGTCAACCTTTGCGCTGATCCCAGGCCACGTACCCGATCAGGGCTACGACGGCCCAGCCGGCTGTCATCCGGAACGCCGCGCCGTAGCCCTGCGCCTGGGCCATGATGCCAAGCCCAAAGGAACCTGCGCCAACCCCCAGGTCGAAGCAGGTGTACAGGAAGCTGAGGGCGGTGCCCCGAGCATCGGCCGAGACGGCGTCTACCACCGCGGCACCGAGCCCGGCTCGCACCAGAGCCCATGCCAGTCCCAGCGCCGCGCCAGCGGCCAACAGGGCTGAACTTGTGCGCGCCGCGGCCAGCCCCATCATGGCCAGCGCCGCGAGCGCCAGCCCGGGCGCGGCCAGAGCTCGCCTTCCAACCCGGTCTGGACTCCAGCCTGCGAGCGCCTGGGCAGCGATCATTGCGAGGGCAAAGGCGGTAAAGTACTCCCCCGCTGCCGACAGTCCCCGCTCCGTTGCAAGAGGGGAGAGGAAGCGCAACACCGCACCATACGCCACGACCAGGCCAGTGCTCCCCAGCGTCGCGGCCTGGACGGTTCTCAGACGCGCAACCGACCTAAAGCTCGCTGCCCGGACAGCCTTTGGTCTTTGGGCGGTGGGATCGACCACCGGAGTGAGCACAACCAGGATGGAGGTGGCCACTGCCGCCGCGGCCAGAAAGTGAGCCGCATGGCCCCACCGAGAGGCCACGGCTGCCCCAAGTGCCGGGGCGAACACCAGACCCAAGTTGTTGGTAGCACCTGAGAGTCCAATGGCTTCGCCTCGCCGCTCAGGGGGGGCCAGATCAGCCACGAGCGCTGTGTAGGCCGTAGTGAACGCAGCGATGCCCAAGCCGTGCAACAGCCGCACGGTCAGGAACGGACCGAGCGAGTGCAACAGAGCGTACAGGGTGGGGGACAGGCAAAAGATTGCCGCGCCAGCCACCAGCAACGGCTTGCGCCCCCGGTGGTCCACCAGCCAACCCATCGCCGGCCGCGATAACACGGCACTCAGGGTGAATAGGCCGTAGGCCAGCCCGATGTCGGTGGCCGTCCTGCCAATGCCACGCACAAAGGACGGCAACCTGACAAAAGACCACTGGGAGCTGACAAAGAAGAGAACGTTGGCCGCGACGGTCAGGTAGAAGCTGCGCGGGTAGCGGTGGAGCATGACCTGTCGATTTGCACCCTGCCTGGTCTGCCTGCACCTCAACCGCAGGGAGCACCCCCAGGTGTCTGGCCAGGAAAGGAACCTTCGCTTCGCTCAGAATGACGGTGTCTAATCCTCAGGATGACGGTGGCTAGTCGTCGTCCAGCCTGAGCACCGTCATGAAGGCATCCTGTGGGATCTCGACGTGGCCGATCAGTTTCATGCGCTTTTTCCCCTTCTTCTGCTTTTCCAGCAGCTTGCGCTTGCGGGTCACATCACCGCCGTAGCACTTGGCCAGAACGTCCTTGCGCACAGGCTTGACGTTGGCCCGGCTGATGACCCGCTTGCCCACTGATGCCTGAATGGCCACCTCGAACTGCTGCCGGGGAATGACCCGCTTCATTTTGCTCACCAGGCGCTGGCCCTTGTTGTAAGCCTGGTCGCGGTGGACGATGATCGAAAGGGCGTCCACTAGCGTGCCGCCCACCAGCACGTCTACCTTGACCATGTCGCCGGCACGGTAGTCGGCCGCGTGGTAATCCAACGAGGCATAGCCCTTGGTTCGGCTCTTGAGCTGGTCGTAAAAGTCCACCAGGATCTCTGTGAGGGGGATTTCGTAGGTCAGGAGCACCCGCTTGGTGTCCAGGTACTCCATCTTCTGAAGTTCCCCCCGCCGCTTGACCACGAGGTCCATGACCGGGCCGACGAACTCGGCTGGGGTAAAGATCTGGATCTGCATCCACGGTTCATCGATCTGTGCTATCTCGGTCTCTTGCGGCAGCTTGGCCGGGTTGTCGATGGCAACCACTTCGCCATTGGTCTTGAGCACCTGGTATGCGACGCTGGGCGAGGTAAAGACCATGTCCAGGTCGTACTCTCGTTCCAGTCGCTCCTGGATGATGTCCATGTGGAACAGCCCCAGGAAGCCGCAGCGGAAGCCAAAGCCCAGCGCCTGCGAGGTCTCAGGCTCGAAGGACAACGAGGCATCGTTCAGCTGCAGCTTGGCCAGCGCATCGCGCAGCAGGGAATAATCCTCCCCCTCCGACGGGTAGAGCCCGGCGAAAACCATCGGCTTGGCTGGCCGGTAGCCGGGAAGGGATCGGCTGGCCGGGTTTCCGGCCAGGGTGAACGTGTCGCCCACACGGCACTCCTGCAGGGTCTTGAGGCCGGTAGCCACGTAACCCACTTCGCCGGCGGTCAAGATGTCGCACGGATCCAGGCCGGGGCGAAACACACCCACTTCGATGGGATCCACTATCTGTTGGGTGGACATCAACAGCAGGGGCCGGTCGCGGCGCATCTCACCGTCGACTAGCCGCACGTAAGCGACTACGCCCTTGTACGGATCGTAGTGCGAGTCAAAGATCAGCGCCCGCAGCGGCTGCCCAAGCTGCCCCCTGGGCGGAGGGATGCGCTCGACCACGGCCCGCAGCACTGCGTCAATGCCAGTGCCCTCTTTGGCCGAGGTGTAGATCGCCTCGGACGAGGGGATGCCCAGCAGGTCTTCCACCTCCTGGGCCACCTCCTCGGGCCGGGCGGAGATCAGGTCGATTTTGTTGATGACCGGCACGATAGTCAGGTCGGCGTCCAGCGCCAGGTGCAGGTTGGCCAGCGTTTGGGCCTGCACCCCTTGGCTAGCGTCCACCACCAGCAGCGCCCCCTCACACGCCGCCAGCGCCCGGCTCACCTCGTAGGTAAAGTCCACGTGGCCGGGGGTATCGATCAGGTTGATCTCGTACGTCTGCCCCTCACCGTCCGTGTAGGTCATGCGCACCGCCGAGGCCTTGATGGTCACGCCGCGCTCGCGCTCCAGGTCCATCGAGTCCAGGACCTGATCTACCATCTCGCGCTTGCTGATCGTGCCGGTACTCTCCAGCAACCGGTCGGCCAACGTGCTCTTGCCGTGGTCGATGTGCGCAATGATGCAGAAATTGCGAATCCTCTGTTGATCCATCTTTCGCTTTACCGCTTGGGCACGAAGCCACTGAAGCGCCAAGGCACCAAGAGAACCTTCGCGCAGCGCTGGCGTCTCGGTGCCTTCGTGGCGGAAATCATGTATCTTCGTGTCGTTGTGTCTCTGAGTCTTTGTGGTTTGGCTTTCTATGGGAGACCGATGGCGTTTTTGACTTCGCGCATCACCAGACTGGCGATACTGGTCGCCCGGCGCGCGCCGTCGGCCAGGACGTCCGACACGTAGTCGGGATCGGCCGAAAACTGGGTGCGCCGCTCGCGGAACGGCGCAAAGTGGTCACTCAGGTTCTTGGCGAACTTTTTCTTGCACTCCACGCAACCGATGGCCGCCGAGCGGCAGTCCACCTCGATCTGCTGCACCTCGCTCGGCGAGAAAAAGCCGTGGAGGGTGAACACGTTGCATACCTCGGGATGACCGGGGTCGGTACGGAAGCGCCTGGCCGGGTCGGTGACCATCATCCGCACCCGCTCCCAGATCTGGTCCGGCGTGGAGGCGATTTCGATGTGGTTGTCGAGCGACTTGCTCATTTTTGCCTTGCCGTCGATGCCCAGCACCTTGGTAAACTCGGTGTGCTTGGCCTGCGGTTCCACCAACACGTCGCCGAACAAGCTGTTGAAGCGGCGGACGATCTCGCGTGTGAACTCCAGGTGGGGCGCCTGGTCCACGCCCACGGGCACCGTGTCGGCCTTGTACAGGGCAATGTCGGCGGCCATAAGCACCGGATAGCCCACCAGGCCGTAGTTGACGTTGTCCGGGTTCTGGCGCACCTTCTCCTTGAAGGTCGGGAGGCGGGTGAGCCAACCCAGCGGCGTGACCATGGAAAAAAGGGTGTGCAGCTCGGTCACCTGCGGCACGTGCGACTGGACAAAGATGATCGTCTCCTCGGGCCGCATCCCCGCCGCCAGCCAGTCGAGGACCATCTCACCGGTCCATTCCCTCAGCATGTGAGTGTCTTCCAGCGTCGTCAGGGCGTGAAGATCGACCACGCAATAGACGCACTCGTAGTCGTCTTGGAGCGCCACGTAGTTCCGGATGGCGCCCAGGTAGTTGCCCAGGTGTTGCCTGCCCGTCGGCCGTGCCCCGCTAAAGACCCGTCCCTTTTTCGGCATACTTCTCTTGCTCCTTCGTCTCGGTTGCGCATGAGCAAGGCAATTATACCCGAAAAGGGTGGCCGAGGCAAGCGGTCCGACGGTTCTGTCCAGGACGGCCAATCGCCCACCGCCTGCCGCTTGCTTGGACGGACGCCGCACGGGTGACCGGGGAGCCGGTTTGTGATCGTGAGCGGAGGGTGTGTTCGCGTGGACCGAGTTCACGGCGGACCAGGGGCCAAGGCAACGAGTCCAGTGGGGCCAGAAAGCCATCCACCGACTAGAGTGCCCCTCTATGGACGGGTCAGTCGTTCCAACTCGAATTGCCGGGACAGGGCTTGGTCAGTGTTCTGGCCGCAGATGTCGTCGCCCGGCCGCAGCCGGACGCACACTTCGGGCCGGTTGGGGTGGCCGTACAATCGGCAGCGGTTGTCGGGCGCTAGCTGGATACAGCGGACGCCCGAGGGTTTACCGCGGGGCATGCCGGGAATGGGGGTGGAAATCGACAGGGCAATGCAGCACGCCCCACAGCCGGCCCGGCAGTCCATGGCTTTTGCTCAGTCCGATAACACAAAGGCCACTGTAACAGCGATGCTGAGCACGGCGAGCACCGTCAAGAGGCCACCCGCCACCCACCATCCTGCGAAGCTGGCGAGCATCCCTGCCAGCACCACTACGCCCAGGAATCTCTGGGCATAACCGGTGTACAGGGTCCGACCCTTCAGCGGACGATTGCTCACCTCCCAAACCCCGCTGCCGACGACCAGGCAACCTAGAGTGCACCCAACCAGGATGGCAAATACCTGGGCTCCGGTAAGGTTGGACACGTTCACCATTACCATCCCACATGTGGACTCACGAAACGGAGCCTTGTACGTGGGGTAGGAAGCGACCCTCACGAATACAAAGAAGCCCAAATCCACGTCCTTCCCAGTCACCGTCCAGTCGACGTGTTTCCTTTCACCGGGGTTCAGGGCGACCTGTGTCCGCTCCGTTCTGAACTTGGCGGGATTGCTGACCTGGGCGCGTGCTGTGAGCAGAATCGGCTTTTCCGTGGGGTTTGTGAAGGACGCGGTTACCCTGCCCGCCTCTGAGGGGGTGAGGATCACGGGACAACTCAGTGCCGGGAGCGGCTTGTCCCCGAATTTGTCGAACCCATAGAACATCGCTTCGATGTCTGCCCACGCGGCAGTTGCAGCCAGCCCTATCCCTAGTAGAGTGCCAGCCGAAAAGAGCAGCACACCCAGAAATCGAGCGATTCGTGTTCGAAATCTCACGTTTCGACCCTCTGCATTCTAGCACAAATGGCGTGCCGCTGCAAGAGGGGGCTTCCCAAAGAAAACCGGCCTCTGAAGGCGATACTCCCTCCGGCGAGCAAGAACGCGCCCCCCAAACTGTGAGAGCCACCGGTCCAGGCAAGCCGGGGTGCGCTCCGTCAAAGGCGGGCGACGGCCGGTAGTCGGTACGCTGCCAGCCGGCTTGGTCTCCTCTGCTCGAATGCGCAGCCGGGTTGACTCTGAGGCTGCTCGACATCCAGGGCCAAACCGGTTGGCTGAACGCGATCACGCGATGCCGGATGCGGAAGCCCATTTCGGTGCGGGACGTTCCTGCACCCGCAGCAACACATCCCGCAGCGCCGTAGCAATACGGACGAGCTTGGTGGGGTCTACGATGTCGGGCCTGTCTCTTGGGGTGTGGGCCACGTGGGTCCACAGCTCGCTAAAGCGCTCTGACGTAATGGCCAGGGCCGGCCTCTGGTGCTGAAGGAAGAGGCTGTGGTCGCTCTGATACCAGGACTCCCCTTCCACCATCTCCGCATGCCGGGCGAGCACGCCTCGAATCGAACCGGCCAGCTCGGGCGGGCAATCGTATAGGGAATAGGCGGTCTTGCCCTCGTAGTAGCCTGCCCCGTCGAGATTGATGCCCAGGATGATCTCTTCGAACCTGGCCGTGTTGCTGCTGACCCACAGTTTCTCCCCGGCTGCACTGTAATGGTCTTCGCCGTTCAAGGCAACGATCTCAATGCTGCTACTGCCGGCATAATCGGCCAGCAGCTCGGCCAGGAGAAGGAGCGTCGCCACCCCGGTGGCGTTGTCGATTGCGCCGGGGGTGCCCTCCTTGGCATCGATGTGTGCGAAAAGCACAACTCGGCGCCGGGGGTTGGCTCCTTTTCGAGCAATCACGTTGCAGCCCCTGGCGGGGGTTCGGCTGGCTCGGATATCCAGTGCAACCTCAGTGCCGACCTGTTCAGCCAGCCGATGCCCCTCTTCCTCCGTCATGTAGACAGATGGTACGTCGAAATCCCCGTCTTCGATGAGGGGAAACGGATAGACAGCACCGGCCATTTCTGGATCTCGCGAGGTGGCAGCAACGATGGCCTGCGGGTTCCTGGTCTCCAGCAACCTGATGATCCGTTTGTGCTCGTCTGGGTTGTAGAAGTCAAAGTTCTTGGGCATCAACTGCTCTTTGGCCAGTTCCCCTCGCACCAAGAGAACCTGGCCGGCCACTTTAGCAGCCTCCAACTCGGCAAGTGTGGAAACAACCGCGAGCCGAGCGTGGACATGGCAGCCCAGCGAGTACGGGCTGACCAGCGCCTCGAACGCTTGGCCATTCACGCAGAGCATGGCATCCGTGTGAGTCCAGTCGATGCAGTCAAACCCAGGGGATTCGGTCTCGAAGCCAGAGGATGCCACCATGCCGGCGAACCAATTCGTTGCTGCCCGGTTGCCTGTGCTCCCGACGCGCCTGTTGGGAATGTCCAGGCACAATCTGCGTACGTAGGTTTCCGCCTTCTTCGACAAGAGACTGGGTGTCACGATTCCTCCTGACTGGCGAAACGCCACCAAGGTTCGGTTCTACCACTCCGACAGGGTATCCTTCGGGCGGTTCGGCGCAGCCACGATCGCTTTCGACGAGCACTCGTTCAGGCGGGACGGCCGTGCGAGACTGCGCATCTCTCCTTGCACCTTGAACCGACCACGATCGGTCCTTGAATGATCCGTGCACCGATCACGGCCTGGTAGCATCAGGACGTGCTGTCACGGCCTTCTGCTGCAAAAAAGATGGGATTACTGATGGCAAGCAGCCCACCGTTTCCGCCTCGTATCTCCATCACCACCCAGTCGGCCTGATCCGGCGTCATGTGCCACTCATACTCGCCCCGCGCGCCGGCCATCCATTGGCCAAGCAGTCTGCCGTTGGCGATCGAGCGTACCTGTGCGTCGGCTGGGCAGTCTGCCCAGGCGACAGCGAGCCTTACCGGTAGCGTGACCGTCTCGCCGATGATCCACGTCTCGCCGTTTTCATTTCGCGCCTGGAAGCTGAGCTGCGGACCGGAGCTGAGGTAAAATTGACCCGCCCGCAGCGCCTTGAGGAGGGCGGCTTCCGAGAGAGCCTCGGCGTAGACCACGTTGAACCCAGGCTTGGCGGCATAATCCTGAGCGCTGTGCGCGTCGGTCCCGGCCGTTGCCACAACATGCAGCCCTTGGTTGAGCCAGTCGTACCACAGCGAAAGGGCCGCCTCGTTGTTCGAATCGCACCCCCACGGCCCGTTCCAGATTTCAACCACCCGGGCGACGCCCGGCATCATCTCGCCGAAGCGCCAGGTGCAACCTGTGCAGGCCGGATCCCCATCCGATTGCGGATGGGCAATGACAAACACCTGATCGTTGGCGTAGGTAGCCGTGGCAATGCGCGTCATGTCGCCGGTGCCAGGGCGAACCCGCCAATCTACCCAGGCACGCGTGCCCAGACAGAGGGCGTGGCCCCAAAATGTGGTCACCTCTACCCCGCCGGCCGCGAGCAGATCTTTGGTGCTCGATGCTTGCATTTCCTCCAAACCAGCGGTCGTGTTGTGGTCGGTGAGAAAGACAAAGTCCAGGCCGTAATCCTGCGCGGTCTGGATCAGACCAGCTACGGTGTGCTCACCTGCGTCGGAGTGATGCGAGTGGCTGTGGAGATCGCCGCGATACCAGCCTGCGCCGCGTTGCGGCGTTTTGGGAGAGCGAGCCTTGGACAAAAACGCGGGCTCGGTCTCCAGGCGTGCGCCCTCGGTGATACTGATATCCAGCCAGTAGTGAACGACCTCACCCGGCATGATCATGTGTGTGTCGACCTGCACGATCCACTTCCCGGTGGGCAAAGGACCTGGCACATAGCCGGGCGTCGCCTCGGTCGTACCAATGTGCACCCGGTGCGTGGCACCGTCGCGATGCCCTGCTCCCCGAAACCCCTCGGGGTCCAAGACCGTCAGGGTGATTAGATTGGGTACCCCGTGCACAAGGTGCGGCGCAAAGCGAAAGTGGATGTCCACCTGCCTGCTTCTGGAGGACACCACAAACCCGTGCGGGATGTGGAACTTGCAGTCTCGCGCCGTGAGGCTGCCTTCAAGATGATAGTGCATCGTCGCTCCCACTGAGTCATAGTTTCAGGCGTAGGCAGCTTCGTAATCTTTGCGGTACACCAAGACCTCCTGCATCACGCCAAAACCAACAGACTCGTACAGTCCAAATGCAGCATTCCGATAATTGTCGGTTTCGACACACACTCGATCCGCACTGTGCAAATGCAGGCGACGCAGGCCTTCTGAAAGGATCGCGCGACCCACCCCCAATCTGCGCCACTCTTCAAGGACACCCAATGGTTCGATTTGGCCGGTGGGCTCCTGCTCAGAGTCCTGTTTGAGCCAACAAACACAAAACGCGGCGAGCCGACCATCTGGGGCTACCGCAACCAAATCGAGGTCTGGCCTGTATTCTGGACGGCGCAAGGTACGAGCGCGCCACTCCACCGTCATGCTTCTGCTCTGGAAGACGGAGCGGTGCAATTCGACGTAGGCTTCCACTTCATTTTCTCCTGCCAGGAGGCGAACCGTGAACCCCAGCGGCGGGGACCAATCTGCCGTGGGCGTTTGAGCCGAGCGTCGCATGAGCACTTTTGACCACGAATCTTCACCGACGTTGGCCTGACATGCGAACCGGGCTTGCTCGAGATCGCGGATACGGCCAGTCTGACTCACAAGGACATTCACAAACCACGTGGGACGCCCGCTTGGGGTACCCAAGACCCTACGGGCGCGGCCATCCGCCCAAGCGAGGATCCGTCCATGGAGATTCTCAGGGGCGTCTGGATGGCAAGCGTAATCAATGGCCCAGAAGGGCGTTTGGAGCACCGCCCAGGCCATGAGCTGCTGTCCGTCGCCGACCCACAAGCCAATGTTTTCGGGGTTGTCAAAAGCCCATGAGCTGAGCCGATAGGGCAAGTCATCAACATGAAGATTGTCTGCCGGAAACTGGCGAACCAGAGCAGACATGTGTTGTTTGTCCGCTTCGCCCGAGAATCTACGCTGGGCCATCGTCATGGCGAAACCAACCCCCGGTGTGCGAACGTCGTGGCAGGAAGCCTCCTCTGGCTCATGTGATTGGCTTGCCCAAGCGCACCGCTATCTCCAGCAGGTGTTCCCACTCGTGCTCGAGCATGCGGCGCAGTGCCCTGCGCGCCGTCCAGGTCACCTGGCCGTGCTGCACCCACTGCGTGCGTTCCGTCTCGGACAGGACCTCCAGGCGCGAGGTGGAAACCTGCCACAGGTGTGCCAGTGCAGCCGGCAGATCCTCCGGCCCTTGCAGCACAGCTCGTACGGCTGCGGAGAGGCCGTTCACCGTGCCCACGAGATAGCGCAGGTAGTAGGCGTGTGACTCGGCGACGTGCTCCAGAATGCGATAGATCGAGCGGCCCGCGCCCTCTGGCTCGGCCAACAGCCGCTCGCGCGGCAGATCGCGCACGAGCTCCGAGAGGTCGGCCCGCAGCCAGGCCAGGCGCCGGAGATAGGTGCCCAGATCCTCCGCCAACAGGTGCTGAAAGTCGGGACTGAATCCCGGGGTCGGGTCGCCGTTGCCCAACCACACGCCCTCTGTGACGTGTTGGGCAACCACTGTCGTAATAGGGTCTTCAGGCTCGAACGCTTCGCCATGGCGCCGCAAGAAGCGCAGGTAGGCGCGGATGCCCTCTGGCGCGCGATCAAGCGCCGCTTCCGTGGTGGGCCCTTGGGCGATACAACCAAGCAGGACCAGCACATGCACCATCGTTTTGCGCTGGCGCGGGCCGGACTCGAGGTATAGAGCATAATCTCCCATGGCGCTTCCTTCGTCAAGAACCAACTCTTGTTGGCCTGGTTTGCTGCCACCCATTCCGCCGCAGCCCATGTCCTTATGCGCCGGCAGCTCATTCAGTTGGGTGGCTGCTTTCCATAGATCAATGGGTCAGTCGGTCAAGCAGTAGGCCAGAGAGGTCCCAGCCGGCCGATATCCGAGTTTCATCGCCAGCTTGCACGACTCCAGATTGGCCGCGTCCCAGTGAGCATCCATGCCGTTTTCGAGACACGCGTTGACCAGGTGACCGGCAAGGGTTGTGCCGATTCGTTGCCGGCGAACGTCAGGCACGACAAACCGAGGTTCGACGACTCTCGTGGGTTGTGCCGCTCGTCAGAACGGCTTGAACACCATCAGGCCGACAATCACCGCCAGGCCGCCCCCGCCGATCACAGCCAGGTATGCATGGCGCGCCCGCGCCAGCAACGCCGATAGCGCTGCCGCGCTCGTGGGCTCGATGGCGGGCTGTGGTTTCCAGTTGCCCATGTAAGGCAGTCCCACTGCCTTGCGCACCCGGTGGTAGTAGATGGTTCCCAACAGGCTCATGCTCGTGGCCATTGCTACAGAAAGCACCAGGGAGAGCCAGATCCAGCCCCGGCTCCACCAATGGCCGGCAAAGGCTGCCACGATGGCAGCCACCATCAAGATCCCGATGGTCGCATACACGATGCCGAGAAAGGCGGCCGATAGGTCCAGCATGGCGCGAATCCGTTCGAGGCTTTTCTCGCGTTGAAGTCGAAAGGCCATGCTCGCCGAGGCCCCGTGGGCCAACACGAAGGCAAACGCACCGAAAACGTGAAGAAACTTGAGCCAGATGTACATTGCTTTTCCCTCCTGATTCGGGGCATGCAAGCCGGTGTCTCCCGACTTGCCTTACGGGATTGACGTCTCACTGGTTCTCGAGGGCAGAGTCATATCCAGCATGCCAGGGTCCGCCATCCTCTCCTTCAACCCAGAGTTGTCACCGTTCACTGCGTTTCTACACCACGGTGGCGCACATGCCCGGCTGAGCCCGCTAACCGGGCACACCAGAAGCGGAGATGAGTCCGGTCGTGTTAATCCATCGTCAAGGTCTCGCTCAGATTCGGCGCGCAGAGCGAGTCCGGATCGATCCGCCGCGCCCGGAAAGCCGTCAGGCGATAGGCCATCCCACCCCCCCGCTGAGAGTCGGGGGCCAGTGAACTGCGGCGGCAGCGTGAGCAGGATCGGCGCCAGGAAGCGGGGGCAATCTGGAATCGCCAGGTATTCGTGCCCGTTGGCGCGCAGGGCCTCGTTCTCGACCGCCACGTTGATCGCCCACCCGCCGCGCGTTGTCACCTCGTTGAGGTAGTTGACCATCATCATCTCGTCGCCCGGCGCGGCGAAAAGGACCACCGGATAGCTGTCGCACACCGCAGACAGCGGGCTGTGCTTGAACCCGCTGCTGAACTGGCCCTCGCCATGGGCAACTGCGTTGGTGATCTCTTTGAGCTTGGGTGCACCCTCCAACGCGATGGGATGCGGCAGCCCGTAGCCGAGGTGGCATGGGACGCCAGGCGCAAGCCGGTTTCTTGCAGGTTGCGTCTCATACCACACGTGGTATGGAACATCATGCACCAACTCAGGTTTGCTGCCCGGCTCTCCCTGCCCTACGTCTAGCCAGCCTTGGTCGCCAGTTCCTGCTTGACGACGATGAAGACCGCCTTTTCCAGTTCCACGCGTTCCTGAATGACACGGGGTAGCCAGTCCTGCACGCTCTTGGTGCCATTCAACCGCGCCAGGAAGGCCGCGCACGCAGCGAGGTCAGCCCGGATCGATAGAGAGGCGGCCTCGGGTTCAGAGAATTCTCGTTCGTGGCTCGTTGCCTTTCGCGCACTGGTACCGCGTATCTGTCCTCCTCGACCTGTGTGGGCGACAAGAAGCAATCTGTTCCGATGAGATCGTTCCGGCGTGATGTACCTGTCCTTGTCAAGTGAGTGCTCTTCGTCAAGGAATGTGATGAACAACGGATCGTCCACGTAGCTTGCCAACCGAGAGGGCTCTAAACGCGAACCTCCTCACGCTTGTAAGCCTACTGCTCCAGGATTACCGGCACCCGGAAGCAGCTCTCTGTCCGATCAGGGGCGTTTGCCAGGACGATCTCCGCTGCCAGGGATTCTCCCGGATCATCCGCCCTGAGTATGTTCTCCAAATCCAACGGATGGCTCATGGGTGGAACGCTACTTGTGTCGACTTCACTCAACTTGTCAAAGTACTCGAGGATAGCACTCAACTGACCCGCGTACTTGATTCTATCTGCATCAGTGAGCTCCAGACGGGCCAGGTCTTCGATTTTTTGTACGTCTTCGAGACTGATCTGCATCGTCTGCTTACCTCCAAGTCATACAACCGATGGTTTTCGCAGGTGGTGGTCTGTACTTGACTCAAACGCGTAGGCGACTCGCAACAGAAGCTCCTCTTGGAACAGCGGCGCCTTAAGCTGTAGTCCAATGGGTAGGCCGGCCTTCGAGAAACCACAGGGTATAGACATCGCCGGGATACCGGCCAGATTGGTCGTAACGGTGTAAATGTCAGCAAGGTACATCTTGAGAGGATCGTCTATCTTCTCCCCGACGGCAAAGGCCGGAAAGGGCGAGACTGGGCAAGCCAGGACGTCGCACTGCTGAAATGCGTTGTCATAGTCCCGCTTTATGAGCATCCTGACTCGCTGTGCCTTGTCATAGTAAGCATCGTAGTAACCCGCGCTAAGAGCATAGGTCCCAAGCATGATCCTGCGCTTCACTTCATCTCCGAATCCCTCAGATCTGGTCTTCGCCACCACCATCTTGAGGTCTTGCTCAGCTGCGGCTGTTCGATAACCGTACTTCAGACCATCATAGCGCCCCAGGTTAGAGCTCGCCTCAGCCATGCAGATGATGTAATAGTCCGCGATGGCATACTCCGTGTGTGGAAGCGAGACCTCCACGATCTCTGCTCCCTGGTTCCCCAGGGATCTGATTGCTTCTTCGACTGCTTGGTGCACATCCTGATCTAACCCTGTCCCGAAATACTCCCGCGGTCTGCCGACCCTCAATCCCTTTACACCCACGTGCAGGGGCAGGGTGTAGTCGGGAACTGGCCTTTCTGCCGAAGTTGAGTCACGCGGATCGTGGCCGCTAATGACGTGCAGAAGCAAAGCGCAGTCAGTAACGTCCTTGGTGAGCGGCCCGATCTGGTCGAGAGACGAAGCATGTGCCACCAAACCGTATCTGGATACTCGGCCGTAGGTGGGCTTCAAGCCTACCACGCTGCAGAATGACGCAGGCTGTCGAACGGATCCGCCCGTATCGGAACCCAGGGCGAGAACTGTCTCACTCGCCGCAACTGCCGCCGCCGAACCACCGCTTGTACCCCCCGGCACGCATTGCAACTGCCACGGATTACGCGTCGTGAAAAAGGCCGAGTTCTCCGTCGACGAACCCATTGCAAACTCGTCCATATTGGTCTTGCCTACAAGTACCGTCCGCGCTCTCTTCAGCTTGGACACCACCGTGGCATCGTAGACAGGGGTGTGCCGCAGTTCAAGCATACGAGACCCACATGTGGTTGGGATTCCCGTGGTGCAGATATTGTCTTTGAGGGCGATTGGGATGCCGGCCAGGGGTGAGAGTGGCTCTCCTCGTGCCCTCAGCGAATCTACCTCGTCCGCCTGAGCAAGGGCCATGTCGTCCATCAGCCGTATGTACGCTCCTACGCGATCCTCCACCCGCTGGATTCTGCTCAAGACTGATTCGACGATCTCTCTGGAGCTGACCTGCCGTTTGGAAAGTAATCTCCAGAGTTCGTGAGCCGTGTACTCACACAGTTCCAAACCTCACCTCCGTTATCGTCCCGGCGCTGCCATGCGAGCGGCGCGCATCAAACGTCTTGCACTTCGCAGCATCGATTCCAGGGCATCGCAGATCAGTGATGCGGAGTAGAGGGATATGCGTCAGCGACGCAAAGGGCGCAAGTCCGCAGATCATGCTACACACGAGCTAGTCCAAGCTCGGCCAACTGCTCGTCTGTCACTTTGGCTGGAGTGTCCATCAGCAAGCAGCGTGCTGTGTTTTGCGTCTTGGGAAAGGCAATAACATCGCGCATGGTTTCGGCCCCGGTTAGCATCCAGACCAATCTATCCAGCCCCATGCCGATTCCTCCATGCGGTGGTGCTCCAAATTGCAGCGCCCTAAGGAAGAAGCCGAAGTGTCTTTCCATCTCGCCGGAGTCGTACCCCAAGAGCCTGAATATCCGTTCTTGTAGATCGCGTCTAAAGACCCTCAGACTCCCACCCCCGAGCTCCTCTCCATTTAGCACAAGATCATATGCCTGGGCACGAACCTCTGTGGGTGCGCTTTCAAGCTTGTTCTCATCCTCTGGATGGGGAGCGGTAAAGGGATGATGGACATAGGTGAGTGTGCCTTCCTTATCATGCTTCAGGAGAGGAAAATCGACGACCCAGGCAAAACGCAAGGCCTGCTTACCAGATGAGTCACCAGATCGCTCTTCGTCCGTTCTCAGGTCTGGCTTGTCGGTGCCGTATCTCGACATTGCCTCTTTGTAAGTTATGCGGGGAAACGGCACCTCAACGGCATGGCCGATCTTGGCAAGGATGGCTCCCATCATCCCTTCTACAAGTTGCACCACTTCGTCAGGACTGTCCACGAAGGCCATCTCCAGGTCGATCTGCGTAAACTCGGGCTGGCGATCCGCTCGTGGGTCCTCATCTCGGAAGCAACGCGCGATTTGAAAGTAGCGCTCCACACCCCCTATCATCAGTAACTGCTTGTACAGTTGAGGGGATTGAGGGAGACAATAGAAATCGCCCCCGCTCAGCCTACTTGGGACCAAGAAGACACGTGCGCCTTCCGCTGTGCTCTTGGAAAGAATCGGGGTCTCTACTTCGATGAACCCTTGCTCATCTGCGAGCAAGTACTCACGGACCGCTTGCACAATCCGCGACCGGGCGCGGAGACTCCTCTGCATAGAAGGCCGGCGCAGATCGAGGTAACGATATTGCAGTCGAAGATCCTCGCTTACGTTGAGGCGGCTCCTGATCTTGAAAGGGGGAGGCAACGATTCATTGACAAGCTGGATTCTCCCCGCAAGGATCTCGATCGTTTTTGTGGGCTGTGACACAAGTCTGTCATCCTTCGCATTGCTGGGTCTGGCGACAACCTCACCGTCGATCCTGACCAGGTATTCGTCTCCCAGCTCCCTAGCTGTGTCAAACGACGCTGGATCGACATGACCCGGTTCGACAACGACCTGCACCATGCCCGAAGAGTCACGTAGGTGAAGAAAGATGAGGTGCCCGTGCTCCTGGCGTGTCGCCACCCATCCAGAAAGGCTCACCCGACGCCCAATGTCCTGGTCGCTTAGTTGCCCGCATCTGTCAGTCTTTGCCATTTCCCTATCGCAGAACCTCTTCAGAGCTAGTGTCACCGCGCCGCTGCTTGCGCCGGTGTTTAGAAGCTGCCAACCATCAACGGTCGCCTCGCAGCAGATTGCTGACGGCTAGCCTCCTCGCGCGAGTCCCCTTTCAACTAGGTCGGTCACGACCTGAGGGTTAGCTTTCCCTCCCATGGCCTTCATTACCTGGCCCACAAACCAGCGCAGCAGTGTCTCTTTGCCTTCGCGGTATTTCGCCACTTGTTCGGGATTGTCGGCGAGGACTCGCTCTACCACTTGGGTAATCCTGTCCTGGTCGGAGATCTGGCCTAGACCTCTATCTCGAACGATGTCTCCCGGCGCGAGGCCAGTGCTTAGCATCTCACCGAGAACCGCCCTGCCACTGCCTGCCGTGATCGTGCCTGCCTGCACGAGAGCAATCAGTTCTGCCAGGTAAGTGGGTGTCACCTTGCCATCACTGATCTCGATAGCTCTAGTCTTGAGCAGGTGAAAAAGCTCGCCGATGACCCAGTGGGAGATCGTCTTCGGAGCAAGGCCCCGTTGCTGTCCGGCTGCCACAACCGCTTCGAAGTAGAGGGCCATGTCGTGCTCTGCAGCCAGAACGGCAGCATCAGCCCACGGCAAGCCAAACGCCGCCGCAAACCGGTCCCGTTTGGCGTCTGGCAGTTCCGGCAATCGCGCACGGATCTTATCGAGCCACACGCGCGGGATACGAAGTGGAGGAAGATCGGGCTCAGCAAAGTAGCGATAGTCGTCCGACTCCTCCTTGACGCGCTGCTGCACCGTTTGCTCTCGCTGCTCGTCCCACCCCATTGTCACCTGGCCAACCTGATGACCCGCATCTATCAGGCGCGTCTGCCGCTCGATTTCGTATTCGAGCGCCAGTTTGACAGACCGAAACGAGTTCAAGTTCTTCACTTCCACCTTGGTGCCAAAAGCTTCACTGCCAAGAGGACGCACCGAGACGTTTGGCTCGCAGCGCATGGCACCTTTCTCCATGTCGCCAGTAGACACACCCAAATAGCGTAGGATCGTCCGCAGTTTGACCAGGTACCGACGCGCCTCTTCGGGCGTGCGAATGTCAGGCTCGGTGACGATTTCTATGAGAGGCAGTCCTGAACGACTAAAGTCCACCAAACTGTGAGCACCTGCGTGGAAAGACTTTGCCGTATCCTCCTCAAGGTGGACCCGACGAATGCGAATGCGCCGTAACAGGTTTTCCTGTCTCGCAGCATCGGCGATTTCGATCCAGCCCATGCGGCAGAGCGGAAGGTCGTACATGCTGATCTGATAGGACTTGGGCAGGTCAGGATAGAAGTAGTTCTTGCGGGAGAATACCGCCAACTCGGCAATCTGGCAATTGAGGGCGAGCCCGACCATGAGCGAGTGCTCCACTGCGCGACGGTTGGCAACCGGCAATACGCCCGGCATCCCCAAACATACTGGACATACATGGGTGTTGGGCTCGGCCCCGAATACCTGAGCATCATCCTGGCAGAACATTTTGGACTTTGTCAGCAACTGGGCATGGACCTCCATGCCGATTACAGCTTCATACTCGACCATTCAATCACTCACCACGGCTCTGCTCCTTGACAACCATGGGTGTCATAGCTCTCAGCAGGAGACCAATCCGCCTTCACATCTTGGCTCCCAGTAGCGCGGAGAGAGTGCCACTTTGTGCTTGGTCGTCATCCTTGTTAGCCGGTTACGCACTTGGCCTCCTGGTCAGTCTGGACAACCTCTTCGTTGGCAGCTTGATAGCGGTCCGCGTATAGAAGCTCATAGAATGTGTCCCAAGAAGCCCAAGCCCTCTTGCCGTCCCAGTGCTCGCCAAGCAGCAGCCAGGTGCTGCTGCTTGGCCTATATAGTTGGGATCGATTTGGAGGCCCCTCTTGTAGACCTCCATGGCTCGTTCGTACTGGCCTTCCCGCAATTAGGCCATGCCCAGGCCATGATATGCCGAAACGTTCTTGGGATCGAGCTCGATGGCTACCTCGTAGTCGCGAATCGTAGTCTGAGGGTTCGGCCCATGCCGCTGAGTTGATCGCCCGCCCGCCGCGGGTGGCGACCTCGTTGACGTGGTTGACCATCACCCTCTCGTCGCCGGGGGCGGTGAAAGAGACCACCGGATAGCCGTCGTGCACCGCCGACAGCGGGCCGTGCTTGAACTTGCTTCTGAACTGACCCTCGCAGTGGGCAGCGGAGCTGGTGATCTCTTTGAGCTCGAGCGCGCCTTCCAGGGCGATGGGGTACGTCAGCCCGTACCCAAGGCAGTGTGGGACGCCAGGCACAAACCGCTTTTTTGCAGGTTGCGTCTCGTACCACCCGTGGTATGGGACGTCATGCACCAACCCTGAGAGTAGCAGCCCGCTTGGGTCTCGGCTCGCCATTAGGCGGCCTACAGCAAGTCGAGCAAATCGTCACGAGTCATGTCGCAGTCCCGCAGGATCTTGGACATGAGACCTGGGCCGATCGTTTCTCCGCGATGCACGGGCACTACCGTGCGTTTGCAGTCAGGGTGCCTTAGGAAATGAGGGCTACCCTTCACGCGGACCATCTCAAAGCCTGCCTTGTGCAGTGCGGAGATGAGCTCTTGCCCGGTCAAGCTCGGTAGCTTGGTCATACCTCAACCAGAACCCGTTGAACACCAACGAACTGCTGAGGCGCCGCATCGCCACAATCGACCTCGAGACACAGCTCAATGGCTTCCCGAATGCGCTTCATCAAGGTATCCAGCGAACTGGCCTGCGTGTGGCAACCCCGCAACTCAGGCACACTGGCGACGTAGTAGCCCTCCGAGTCCCGTTCAATGATTACGCTGAATTCTTTCGTCATCACCTTTCGTCCTATGACATTGGCCGCTGAGGCGACTGGGCGCCGACCCACTGGCTGCAGCGAACTCGCTCTCGGCTGCCTGTGTCGCCCCTTCTGAATCTCAGTATAGCACGGGTGCCGCCTTGAGTCAAAGGTAAGTTAGACGCTCACGAGGCAGGTCCAGCACTAATCCCCCTCCAGCGTAATGCTCAGATTCCGCGCGCAAAGCAAGTCGGGGTCGATGCCGCGTGTCACGCTCAGGTCGTCGGCGATCCCACTCCCCCTTCGTGAGTCGGGGACTGTCGTGAGCTGACCGGGGAGGGTGAGCGGATAGATTCAGCGCCAGTACCTTCCCGCGGCTGAGGCGATCGGCTTGCGGGCGGGTCCCGACTAACCTGGTTCTGCCGTGGCCATGCCCATCAGACTTGTCGGCCATCGAATCGAAAAGCCCTGATAATGGGGTGGTTGGGGCGACTGGCTTTCAGTCTGCTAAAGAGGTCAGCGGCTTCCCGATGCTGTCCCTGCCCGGAGTACGCGAGCGCAAGGCTCACAGAAACGTAAGGATCTTGTGGTGCAAGGAGCATCGCATTCCGAAACGCAGAGACCGCTGAAACAGGATCCTTGCGAAGTAAAGCAGAGTGTCCGCTCAGGAAGTATTTCTCGACACATTCGGACTCCATCATGGACTGAACCCGCCCTATGCCTCCAAACACGTCTGTGGGCCTGGATGGTTCAAACAGATACCATGAGTCGCACAGAAAAGATACGCAACGGGCTACCCACGAGTCTGCCGTCCATTTCTGCGATAGTGCCCAAGCCTCTCTCGCGCGCCGTGCGAGAAACAGAAGGAGACAAACGGTCAGTTGGTGTTCCAGAAGCGGTTCTTCACTGGTTTCCGTCATGATCCCGGATCCTTGAGTTCAGATTGAACGGTCGTGGTTTCGATACCTAGGCTACCAACGATCGATTTCCTTGGCGTTGTGTGAGTAACCGTGCAGTGCGACCGCAGAGCCACCGATGACCAGGTAGTCGACAGCGTGCTTGTCTGGCGATTGGATAGGCTCCATGAAGTCTTGGCTCAGCACCGCAATTCCATCGATAGTACTTCTGGCGAATCTGCTCCAAGGCAGCCAAGCCCTCGTGGTAAGGCCGGCTTTGCCGGTTGGCAGAGTCGCTCTATTGGTCCGGAAGGCTGACCTTGGCGTATTTTTTCTCAATCCTCCGAGTAGTCTCCGCAGCTAATCCACCGTCAACGTCTTGCTGAGATTCCTCGGAAAGTCGGGGTCGATCCCGCGGGCGACGCTCAGATGGTAGGCCAGGAGCTGGGCGGGCGGCGTGAGCAGGATGGGCGCCAGGAAGCGGGGGCAGTCGGGGATGGGGAGATAGTCGTGGCCGTTGGCGCGCAGCGCCGCGTTCT
>Ga0315286_10000954_pt1 | contig 25558 bp, 22 predicted proteins | sample YL17G10_0_MG_FD_205038 | JGI IMG/M metagenome (GOLD analysis project Ga0315286, IMG submission 205038) | Sediment microbial communities from Yellowstone Lake, YNP, Wyoming, USA - YL17G10_0 | ecosystem: Environmental > Aquatic > Freshwater > Lake > Sediment | place: USA: Wyoming | collected...
TCCTTGCAGGGTTGCAAGCGGGTTCAAAACCGCGTTGCGGGTAGTCGTTGCCCCGATGTTCACGAGAACCGGGTAGTAGGACGAGGAAACGTATGAAGCGTGCGTGAAGTTAACGGTGTACGTGCCGGCAAGCAAGGTAATCGAGTAGGCGCCGGTCGCGCTGGTGGTTGCACTGTATTTTTCAACTCCTCCTTGGAGTACGTGCACGGCAACTCCGTCGATCGGGAGTCCGCTTACGCTGTCAATGACTACTCCAGTCAGGGTTCCGGGAGTCACCGGAGCGAGTTGAACCGGCCATTCGACTGAAGAGCCGGGGTGCGAAGCGAATGGAACGTCGCAGAAAGTCGCGCTCGCCGAACAACCGGCGGTCGCATAACCCGCTGCAGTGAATCCTACGTCGACGTCCACGTCGGCGAAAGTCACAGTGTAGTACCCGGTTGCGTCCGAGTTGGCCACGCCTATGATCGCGCTGGTCGTGTTGTCATAGACTTGAACCTGGGCTCCGCTGATCGGAGCGCTGGTAGTCTGGTCAGTAATGAAGCCATAGATGGTGGCTGCGCTTGCGGGCACTGCGAGTGCCAGCAAGACCAAAACGATTCCCGACAATATTTTCCAATTCATTTTAGTACACCCTGAACGTCAAAGTCGTTATTCTTCCGGCCGTGACATAGGCCAGTTGCGTCTGCGCGCTGAAGCCCGCTCCCGACACGGTCACGTTGTAATAGCCTTGTTCGAGGCCGTTCAACGCGTAAGTACCGTCGGCAAGCGTGTCAACGAAAGCAATCAAGCGTCCGTCCTGCGTCGCGCGAACAAGCGCTCCGGCGACGGGCGCGCCTCCGAACAGGAAGTTGACGGCTCCGTTTATCGAACCAGCTTGCACGAGCGAGAAGTTCAACTCGTTTACTCCGGGCGCGATTAACGTGCTGCCGGACGCAGTCAAGTATCCGGTTGCGCTCGCGCTTACGGTGTACGAGCCGGAAGTCAATCCGGTCATCTCGTAGTAGCCGCTTACGTCGGTCGTGTCGTTGTGCGTTGCGTCAGCAGAAACGAAGGCGCCTGCAATCGGCGTGCCAGCTGCGTCGGTCACGTAGCCGCGCAACAGAGACTCTTGGTAGAGAGTAATGTCTGCGACAGTTACTTCGCCGGGCAAGACAGTTGCAGTCGTTCCGCCGGTTGAGTATCCTGCGGCGCTTGCAGTCAAGCTGTAGTCGCCCGGAGTCACGCCAGTGAACTCGTACGCGCCTGTTGCGTCAGTTGCGTCGGTGCGGCCCGTTCCAACGAGGGTGACGGTTGCTCCGACGATCGGCGCTCCGAGTTGGTCGCGGACTGTTCCGCGAACGATTCCGAGGATGCTGACTAGAGTGAAGTTTGCGCTCGAGGAATTGCCGGTTTCAACGACGATTCCGAGAACGTTTTGCGAAGAGTATCCCGCGAGAGATGCGGTTGCGTCGTAGGTTCCAGGCGCGAGGCGCATCGAGTAAGCGCCGAGCACCGTAGTTGCGACTTCGGCTCCGGCGGTTACGGTTGCTCCATCGAGGAAGTTTCCGTACGAGTCGCGAACGACTCCCGAAAGCGTTCCGTACTCGAGCAACGTGAAGTTAATCTGAGTCGTTACTCCTTCGGAAACGGTTATTCCGGTAATGGCTTGAGAAACGTGGAATTGCGCTGAAGCGCTTGCGTTGTAAACGCCGGTGCGCATTGAAACAGCGTAGTAGCCGTCAGACAAAGTCGTGACATTGGTTCCGTTCACGTTTACGGTTGCGTTTGCGACGCCGACGCCGTAGAAGTTCTTTACGTAGCCGGCGATTGTTCCGATGCCGCGCTGGACTTCAACTGAAACGTTTGCAGTCAAACTTGTTCCGTTGACTGTTGCTGAAACGTTGTAGAAGCCCTCGGCGCTGCCAGTTGTCAAAGCAGTTATCGCCTGTCCGAGCGAGTCGGTCGAGGCGTTTGCGGCGCTCAACGAAGCGGCTGCCGGCGAGGCAGTGATTGCGAACAACACTAGTTGTCCTTGAATCGGGTTGCCAAACGCGTCGGTGACGCGAGCGGAAATGATTGAAACGCCGTTGGGCGAGACGAGTGCAGGCAGTGCGATTGCAGTTATTACCGCAGCGGGTCCGTGAACGAATTCAACGGTTGCCAGTCCGAGGACTGGACCGTTTACTGCGGCAACGGTCGCGTTTCCGACAACGGTTCCTGAAGTGAGTGTTGCAGTCGCGGTTCCGCTTGCGAGAGTTACTTGATTGGTTGAAAGCGTTCCGAGCGAAGAGTCGAGCGAAACGTTTAGCGCTTCGTCGACGAGGTCTCCGTTCAAGTCGCGTCCAGTTATTGTAAGGGCAGAGGTTGCTCCGCCGACTTGAATCGAAGTCGGAAGGGCAGTGACTTCAAGCAAAGCCAGCTGGCCTGGCCTTATTGTTACGTTGGTAGAATTGAAGACTGGGCCTACCGCGGCTGAAACAGTTTCGTTTCCTGCGCGGATGGCAGTGAAGTAGCCCGAAGCGTTTATCGAGCCGAGTGCTCCAGTGCTCCACGAAACGGGGACTGAAACCACGTTTCCGTAAGCGTCCGAAACAACTGCGTTGAACTGCTGGCTTCCGCCTGCGCGCAGCGTTACGCCAGTCGGCGTAATGGTTATCTGCGCGGGCGCGGCCGGCGAAACGGTTATTGTTACGTTCGCCTGCAGTCCGCCGACTATTGCAGTGATTACATAAGTGCCTGCAACAGTGCTTGAAGCATTTGTCAAAGCAATTCCGTCGGTCGTCGGCATGCTAGCGTTCGTGAATACGACGCTGGCGGGCGCGACGAAGTCGACTACGGTTCCGGCTGCAGCGGGATAGCCGTTTTCGTCAGTGACGTTTGCAGTCAAGACGATTTGCTGTCCTGCAACCGGAGCATAGTTGTCCGCAGTCAATACTATGTGTGCGGGCTCTCCTACGAAAAGCACTTGAGTAGTGTTGAACAGGGTTGAATTCCATGAAGCGCCTACGGTAACGTAGCCGCTTTCGTCGGAAGTCAAGTTTACTTGCGCGATTCCGCCAACAGTTGTTGCGGCAGGTGCGCTGAGCAATCCGTTTCCGGCGAGGACGTTGAATTCAATGATTGCGCCGTCTGGAACAGGCAGGTAATTGCGGTTCAACAGCGTCGCGGTTACGAGAGACTGTTGGCCTATGGTAACGGGCGAAACCGCGTCAATCAAAAGGTATGCCGGAGGAAGCACGCGGAAGACGACGCTGTCGCCGTCGGTTGCGGCTCCGGAGGTTGCGTTGACCGTGACGCGCACTGGGTCGGGCCAAGTGAACACGAAGTCAACAGTGCCGTTGGTTGTAGTGTAATTGGTGCATGCTTCTGCTCCGCCTTCGGGCGTTGCGCAGAATGCAACGATAGTTCCGTCGGTAACTACGTGTCCGCGAGCGTCTTCAACAGCGATGTGAACGTCGACGGGGTCTCCTTGGAAAGTGTCGTGCGTAGACAAATTCAAGTCCAGCGAAGCGGCTGGTCCTGCGGTGAACGGAACGATTATCTGCGCAGTTACGGGCGTGAAGTTGGTTGAAGGCCAGTAAGCAATTGCGGTAACTACTGCATCGACTACGTCGAGCGATGCAGTCAAGTTGACTTGCGTGGTTCCGTTGTCAAAAAAACCGGCGAGAACGCTGTCGTCCGAGAGAGTTCCGTCAGTAGTGGAAAAGTTCACTCTGGCAAAAGTCGGGTTGCCGTAAGAGTCAAGAATTGTTGCAGTAATGGTCGAGTTGCTTACGCCGTCGGCTTCTAGCGAAGCCGGGTTTGCGGTAAGCACGAGCGAAGTTGGTTGGCCGTTAATAATCCATACCGTGACGTTGTCGGAGTAAACGGGATTGTAGTCGTCGGTAAAGTTTGCAGGCAAGTGAATGCGCGGCGAGCGAAGTTCGTCTACCGGAATGCAAGATATCCTTCCGGAAGGGAGGTCGCCAACAAAATGACAACTTGTGCCTCCAGTCGGCCTGTCGAGATAAGCAGTAACTACTGCGTAACCCGGGGCAGTGGAGTTCATGTGCAGTACTATGCTGCCGTTTGCGGTCAGCGCACTGGTTTCGTTCGAGCCAGTTTCAGTGAAAACAAAGTTGGTTGAATCAAAGTAAACGCGCAATCCATTGATTGTGTTGTTGAATTGGTCGTAAACAGTTGCAGTAAGAGTTAGCTCTTCGCCTACGAGCACCGCTCCACTGGCAGGTTCGGCGGTCAAGTCGATTATGTAAGCGTCAGAAGGCCTTACGGTAAGCGGAGTGCTTGCCGAAACAATACGAATCGTTCCATTAACGTTTACCGCAAGAGTTGCTTCAAGAGTAACATTCCCTGCGCGGAGTCCTTTAATGGTCGCAAGGGGCGCGCTGCTTTGATTGTACTCCGTGATTTCTACCGAACCACTTCCGCTAAAGTTCCACGCGGCATCCTTAAGTCCAAGAGAACAGTTGTCCGCGTTGTAAGCATAAACGCCCATCGAGAAGTAAGTGCGGCCGGCAGGAATCGTCGAAGGCATGCTTTCAGGCAGCCTTATTACGAGGTGGTCGATCGGGCCTATCGGGAAACAGTCTCCGTCGAAAGGACCGTGGTCAATGTCTGGAAGGATCGGGCTATCAATAGTAGGGGCAGTGGGAATAATTGGGGGGGTGTAAATGTCTCCCGGACGGGGGCCGTAACCGCCTGCTTTAGGCGTAGGAGAAGGAGAAGCATACGCTAGAGGCGTAACTGGTTTCTGCACGCGTACTTGCGTTGCTGTAACGACTTTCTTTACCGCCAGGTTATTGACGGGCAGGAAAGCCGCGTCGGCAAAAGCTGCGCCGACAACGGTCAGGCACAATGCCGACAAAACGAACATGGCTACGAATAGCCTCAAAGAATTCGACTTGGTCATAAAACCCCCTTCCTTCAAATGTAAACACCGTCTCGCAGTCCCACCCGCGAGGCAATGTCAGTTATTGTTACTTCTCTAATATATAAAGTATTCGGTTTTGTTCCCACTGCGCAGTAGTTCTCTTACCGTTTGGGAGAGCTCATGCGCGCGCGTACTTGGCCGAAACCCGTTTTTCTTCAAGCTCGGCTTGGGCGCCAAACTGGCCGACGAGCGCGGTTTCGGATGAAGCGAAGGCGACGCTTGAAGCGCCTACTGCCGACTTCACTTCCGCTATTTTTTTACTAAGGAATTCAGCAGTGGCAGGGTCTGCGAACAGTGAGAGCGCAATGGAATCGTTGACGTTGAAGCCGTTTTTCTTCCTGCTTTCCTGAACGGCGCGCGTGAGCTCGCGGAACAAGGCGGTATTCTTCAACTCTTCGTCGAGCTTTTTCAACACGCAGACCTTGACGTCCTTTGCTTCGCGCGAAACGAAGTCGCCTTGAGGCGCTTGTTCAGAGAAGCGTACCGAAAGCGAGTTGGTCGAAGCACGTAGAATCTCGTTCAGTTGCCGGACGGACTCGCGGTGCGCGTCGCTTCCGACTACCACTACTTCACGTACCGGCCAACGGAGCTTTATTCCCGCTTCCTGCCGCGCGGAAGCCGCGAGTTCGGTCACCTGAGCCGCAAGCGCCATGTGTTGTTCGAGTTTCTCGTCGGAAGCGGCTTCTCCGAATTCAGGATAGTCGCAGTAGTGAACGCTTTTTTCGCCGGAAGGCGAACGAATTTGCTGGAACACGTATTCGCTCAAGAACGGCGAAACCGGGGCCAAGAGCTTTGCAGAAGTTTCCAGGGCTTCGCGCATTACCGACAGGCAAACGCGCTTGTCCTCTTCGCCGGCAGTGGGCGAAACGCGGTCGCGAACCAGCTTTATGTACCAACGCGAAAAATCGTTTACAATGAAGTCCAACAGCTTTCTTCCAACCAGTTGGAACTCGAATTTCTCCAAGTGCTCCGTAACTTCGCAGGAAACGGTGTTCGCGCGGGACAAGAGCCACTTGTCTTCAATTGCAAGCTTTGCTTTCGCAAAGTCGACCGGCGTAAAACCGGACGGAACATACATTTGGTAGAACGAGAGAATGTTGTAGAAAATCGTGAGGTCGCGCTGCAGTTCTTTCGCGTTCTTCATCGAAAAGTTCTGTACTTCCCATGGCGCGATTTCGCTGCAGTAATACAAGCGTATTACGTCGGCCCCCAATTCCCTTGCCCCGTCTTTTGCTAGAATGACGTTGCCGAGGCTTTTGCTCATTTTTTCTCCTTTCTCGTCGAGCACCCAGCCCATCAACGCAACTGCCTGGTAGGAGGGCTTTCCGAAGGCGCCCATTGAACAGAGCATGAGGGAGTCGAACCAGCCCCTTATCTGGTCCTGGGACTCGCAAATCAACGCAACTGGAAACATTTTCTCGAACAATTCCTTGTTCTTGAACGGATAGCCGAGCGACGCCCAAGGCGTAACGCCGCTGTCGAACCAGACGGTGAAAATGTCTTTCACGCGCTTTGCCGTTCCGCCGCACGCGGCGCACTTGAGTTCTATTCCGTCGACAGAATGCCTGTGCAAGTCGGTCAACGCAGATGAATCGAATTTTTTGACCGCATTTTCAGCTAGTTCTTTCTTGGAACCGATTACTCTTTTTGCGCCGCACTTGCCGCAAACCCAGATGGGCATTGGAATGCCCCAGTAACGCTGTTGGGAAAGGCACCAGTCTTCCCTGTCCGCAATCCAGTTCTGGAACTTGACGCGGCCGAACGGAGGCATCCAGTTGATGTTCTCGTTCGCCGAAAGAATTTCTTCCTTTACGGAATCGACTTTCATGTACCACTGCGGACTCAAGCGGAAAATCAAGGGAGTCTTGCAGCGCCAGCATACTGCCGCGCGGTGGGTGAACTTGTCGGCGTGCAAAAGCTTTCCTTCCGCCTCGAGTTCTGCCACTATTACCGGGTCGGCTTCCGCTGTTGAAAGGCCCGCGAATTCTCCCGCGTCTTTGGTGAGCCTGCCGTGCTCGTCAACTGGACAGACTTGCGGCAGGCCGTAGTGCTTTCCAATGAAGTTGTCGGTCTGGCCGTGGCCGGGCGCGGTGTGCACTATTCCCGCGCCGGCGTCCATTGTAACGAATTCCTCGAATTCCTCGGCCTGCACTGCTTGTTTTTCGCCGCTCGCGCCGCCGGCCCTGCCGGTTTCGGCGCTCATGACGTGCTTCTTGTACTTCTTGTTAGTCATTATGGGCAGGCTGAGAATGATTCTGTGCGCTTTTCCAGCGAGTCCGCGTTGTACTGGAACGTCGAGAAGCGGCTCGTACTGCATTCCCTCCAGTTCCGAACCCTTGACGCGTGAAATCACTTCGTAGCCGACGCCGATTTCTTCGCCGAGCGCCTGCGCCAAACGCTTTTCCGCGATTATGAAGACGTCGCTTCCTACTTTGGCGCGCACATAATACTCCTCGGGATGAACTGCGAGCGCAACGTTTGCGGGAAGCGTCCACGGCGTGGTTGTCCAAGCGACGAGGTACTCGTTGTCGGTTCCCTTGACCTTGAACTTGATGTAAATAGACGGCGCCTGCAAGTCCTTGTAGGAATCGCTTACTTCATAGCCGGACAACGCGGTCTCGCAGTGCGGACACCAGTGAATCGACTTTTCCCCCTCTACAAGCAGTCCTTTCTCGTGCAACTGCTTGGCGGTCCACCACGCGCTCTCGATGAAGTAATCCTTGTAAGTAAAGTAGCCTTCAAACCAGCCGCGCCAAGCGCCCACCTGCTTGTAGAGTTCCATGAACTTCTTCTCGTTGTTCAAAACCTTGTCGAGGCAAATGGCATCAAATTTTTCGACGCCCATTTTCTCGATGTCGCTCTTCGCGGTAACTCCGAGCTCTTTCTCCACGATCACTTCAACGGGCAAGCCGTGGCAGTCGAAGCCAGGCTGCAGGAAAACGTCGTAGCCCTGCATGTACTTGAAGCGGCTCCAAACGTCTTTGCAAATAGTGGTCTTGAGGTTGCCGACGTGCAGCTCGTTGTTCACGTACGGCGGGCCGTCAAGCAAGTAAAACGGCTTCGCGCCTTTTCTCGCCGCAGCGAGTCCCTGCGGAATTTTTTCGGCTTCCCAGAAGTCGCGCACGCTAGCCTCGATTTGCTTTAAGTCGTACTTCGCAATTCTTGCAACTGACGCCATTTTATGAACACCGCAAAAAGCAGTCGCAAAACTAAGGGCGCGGAAAAATAAAAAGCGTTCCTACTGCCGCTCGAGTCTCTTGACGAAGTAAGAGTGCTTGGATTCGACGCCGCCGTAAACTCCGAAGTGATGGTGGGAAAACCGGTATCCCTCCCGCTCGAACATCCTGATGCGCGCGGCGTTATCGTGGTGAGTGAATGCAACAATTGCCTCGCACCCGAGTTCTCGCGCGGTCTTCTCCCGCACTTCCTGCAACGCGGATGCGATGTGCATTCGCCTGAAACCGGGGTGAACTGCCATGATCCGCAGGAAATAACTGTTTCCAGGCACTTTATCCTTGAGGTACGGCTCCAGCCTAAAAAACGAACTGATGTGCTGGCCCGCCGCGAAGCCGGCGATTTTGTTGCCGTGGCCCGGAAGACGCGCGACGAGCAGCAACGCGTTTCGGTGCGTCCTGACCTCATCTAGCTTGTGCCTGACTTCTTCCCTCGTCCAACTTTCGTTCCACGGCGGCTCCGCGAATGCCTTGGCAATTATGTCCGCGACTTCGTCGAAGTGCTCGTCGCGGTATTCTTCAACAACCACGCTATGTTCGTGCTTGGCGTCCACGCTTATTTTACCTCGTCAACCGCCTGCTCCACCGTCAAAAGTTTTTCTTCGCCGCTGGACATGTCGCGCAAAGTGACTTTTCCTTCCTTTGCCTCGCGCGGGCCGACGATTGCAACGAATGGAATGCCTTGCTTCGAAGCATAGTCCAAGTTCTTGCTTACCCCCCTTTCCAGTAAGTCAAGCGAAGCCGGAATTCCGGCTGCGCGGAACTGCTGCACGATTCTTATAGACTCGTTCAAAGTCTTTATCGGCGCAACGAATACGCGCACAACCGTTTTTCCTGTTCCAAGCGGCTTGCTCAAACCAAGCTTCACCGCTTCCAAAAGCACTTCAAGTCCAAGCGAAATGCCGACGGCAGGAGTCGGCTTGCCGCTGAAGCCGCCGACTAAGTCGTCGAACCTTCCTCCCCCGCAAACGCTGCTCGCAATCTGCGAGTTCCTAAGATAGCCTTCGAAAACTGTTCCCGTGTAATAAGACAATCCTCTTGCCAGCGACGCGTCGAAAACAATGTTATCGCGCACTCCAAATGCCTCAAGAAAATCGAGGACTTCCATCAATTCAGTGAGTCCCTGCTTGCCTTCGTCCGATTTTTCCAGCATTCGCGAAAGCTCTTCCAAAACCTTGTCCGCGTCGCCTTCCGACGTGCGCAGGAAGTCCATTATCTTCTCAACGGAAGCAATCGGAACCCCCCGTTCGCCGAGAAGCTCTTTTTCCACGCCGTCCCGCCCTATCTTCGCGAGCTTGTCGACGGCAAGAATCGCTCCGCCGCGTTTTTCGCCGGAAACTCCCGCCCACTCCAGGATTCCGTTGAGGAGCTTGCGGTTGTTCACGCGAATTTCGTAATCAAAACCCAATTCGGACAACGCCGCGCAGGCAACCGCAATCACTTCAGCGTCAGCTATTCCGCTCGCGGCTCCGATTATGTCTACGTCACACTGCACGAGCTCGCGGTAGCGAGCTAGCTTCACCGGCCCGTCGCGCCACGCCGGAGCGATTTGGTAGCGCTTGAAAGGCATTGCAAGCGAAGGATTGGAGGCGACGACGCGGCACATTGGAACAGTCAAGTCATAACGAAGCCCCAGCTTGCGTTTGCCCTGGTCTTCGAAAGAATAAGTTTCTTTCAGGATTTCCGAGCCGCCGGCGTACTTGCTTGACAACACCTCGAATCTCTCGAACGCAGGCGTTTCAATCGGGTTGAAGCCGAAGCGCTGGAACACTTGCTCAAGCTTTCGCTCGAGAGCGTCGCGCAACAGCTTTTCTTCGGGAAGGAAGTCGCGCGTGCCGCGGGGCGGCGACAAAAGCTCTTCAACCAGTTTTTCTTTATCCATTTCAACCCATCTTTTCAAACAAAATAGGGCGCAGAGCGAGATTTGAACTCGCGTCAGGGGCTTTCCGTAAGTTAAACTTGCCACAGGCCCCGATCCTAGACCAAGCTAGACGATCTGCGCCATCGTAAACAGTAACGCCTGAGAGAATTAGAAAGCTTGCGCTGGGTTTTTGCGTCACTTCATTGCAAGTGAAGTAAACCACTCATTCAGCTCACGCAAGTATTTTACTCCTCATGCTATTTAAACGATTATATGACGCCGGAAAAAGTATACGCCGCATTGCTGACGGCATTCGGGCCGCAGGGCTGGTGGCCAGTTGCAGGCGAGTACCGCAAAGGAGACTATTCAACGCCGAGAAACACCGCGGAAGCGGAGGAAATCTGCGTCGGCGCCATTCTCACGCAGAACACGGCCTGGAAGAACGTCGAAAAAGCGCTAGAGTGCCTGCGAGCCAAAAAACTTCTTTCGCTTAACTCAATAGCAAAAGCCGAGCCAGCTGAAATTGCGGAGTGCGTCCGCTCGAGCGGCTACTATAACCAGAAGACGAAGAAACTGAAGGCATTTGCGGAATTCGCGGAGCAAAACGGAGGACTCGGCAAGCTCTTCGCGTTGCCGGCTGAAGAACTGCGCGGCAGACTGCTTGCAGTAAAAGGAATCGGGCCCGAAACCGCCGATTCGATGGTGTTATACGCCGCAAAGAAACCGAAGTTCGTCGTGGACGCTTATACTAAAAGAATTTTTTCGCGCTTGGGAGCGCTTGAAGAAAAAGCTGCTTACGACGAGTTTCAACGACTTTTCGAGCGCAGCCTGCCGAACGAATTTGCTTTATTCAACGAGTACCACGCGCTGCTAGTTGAACTGGCGAAAAGAAATTGTTTGAAGAAAGAACCGCGGTGCGGTGAATGTCCGCTCGTAAAACAATGCGCTTACGCGGAAGGCTTGCGGCCGAGTTCGTCCAGGATTTTATAGAGCGTTTGCCGCTGCGACTCGTAGATTTTGCGCTTGAACGCCATTTTGTCGTGAATGTCCCTGAGCCGTGAGGCATGCTCCGGCTTTATCGCAGGAGGAGTGGACAAGTGGCAGAACTCGTCCCAAAGCTGCTGCAAGTCCCGCTTTGCGGCTTTGAACTCGGGTTCGCGTTCGGAGTAAAACTTTTCTCCGCGGAACACTCGGCCGACGAAAGTGCGGGGCATTTTCCTGCCGAGCTGGCGCAGTATGTCCCGTAGTTTCCTGCGGTCGCTCTCCCGTAGCCGGCCTTGGTGAATCATGTCCTCGCGGATTCGCGTCAAATGAGCTTCGTGCGACGGCTTGAGTCGAGGCTTGTCTTCATACAAAGCCTCCAAATGAGAATAGGCTTCAACGAAGCGCGGATGCCACCGCGAGTAAAACGTATATTCCCTGGTTCTCGGCATGACTACAGAAGGCAAAAGCAAGTATAATAGCGCTGCGGCGCCAAAGAAGACAACATGACTGAACGGCGTGCGCCGCACTTGTTCGCGTGGGAAAAGGACTACCGCCGGCGCGGCGCGGTCTGGCGCGGAACCACTAACTTCGCCCCGCCTTCGCTCAAGGGAAGAGTGCTTGAATTAGGCTGCGGAAACGGCAAGACTGCCTCGGCGCTGTCGCTGCAGAAGCAAGTCGAGCTGCATGCAGTCGACTCTTCGCCGACTGCAGTAGGCCTCTGCAAGCAACTCGTCGAGCGAGTAGGCGGAAAAGCCGTCGTGCGCGAAGCCAATGGATTGCAACTGGATTACGCAACCGGGTTTTTCGACGCAGTAGTATGCTTTCATTACCTGGGCCACATGCCTTCCAACGAGAGGAATAAAGCAGTTGCCGAAGCGACTAGAGTGCTCAAGAAGAACGGAAAACTGTTTTTCCGCGAATTCGGGACTAAGGACTTCAGGCTCGGCAAGGGAAAGGAAGTCGAGCCGGACACGTTCGTTCGCGGAAACGGAATCTGGACACACTATTTTTCGCAGGAAGAAGTCCGCGGGTTGTTTCCTCTGCTTGAGGAATCAATCGAACCGGAGCAGTGGAGCATTCTCTTGCGCGGCAAGCGTTATCCCCGCGAGGAAATAAACGCCGTTTTCAGGAAGCCGTAAAACCGAAGGCTTTAAGCCGTTTTTGCCTTAATTGTATTAATTATTTTTCAGCAGTGCAACAACTTTTCCAAGCAGATAAAGCAATGTCAAGAAAGTCAGTGTGGGAAGTGCTCGAAAAAGAGCACCTGGCCCTCCTCGCAGTGTACTTAGCCGGCTTCATTCTCGCCGGGCCAGCGCTAGCCCTGTTGTTCACCGCGGCACACGTCACCCTGTGCTGCTACAAAAACTGATTCTTGAGAAAAAAGCATTGTCAGACGCTATCTCAAGGAGAAACTTTCGCGAAGTAATACTGTGTCCAATCAGGAACCACTAAGTACCCACGAAAAGCTAACAAAACTGAGTATCAACCGGCTAATTTGCCGAACTAACTGATTATTGCATTGAAAAGCAATCCAACCAACACTATTGACGCGAAGAGTATTCCCACTAAGACCGCAATCAGTTTTGGTTTGAGAACTTTCCTGAGGATAATCATTTCCGGAAAAGACAGGGCGGTTACGCTCATCATGAACGCCAGCGCCGTTCCAAGCGCCATTCCCTTGCTCAGCAACGCCTGCACTATAGGAATAGTTCCAGCCGCGTTTGAGTACAAAGGAATTCCAATCATTACCGCAAGCGGCACTGCAAAAAGGCTGTCTTTTCCCGCGATTTCGGCAAGGAAGCCAACCGGAACGTAGCCGTGAATAAACGCGCCAACTCCAATCGCTAAAATTACGTAAAGACTTACTTTTTTCATGATTGTTTTGACTTCGTTTTTCGCGAAGTCAATTCTCTCGCGTGCAGTCATTTGTTTTTCCTTGACTTCCTTCGACCTTATTTCGTAAACAAAGTCCTCTACTTCATTCTCCAACTTCATTCTCCCGATGGCAATTCCCGCCACTACCGCGATGGTAAGGCCGCTAACAATATACAGCGCAGTAATTTCCCACCCGACGAGTCCCAGAAGTAATGCAATGGCGACTTCGTTAACCATCGGCGACGATATCAGAAACGAGAAAGTAACGCCCAAGGGAACGCCGGACTCGACGAATCCAATGAACAACGGAACGGCTGAACACGAGCAAAAAGGAGTAGGCACGCCAAGCAACGCGGCCAAGACGTTTCCAACGCCCTCCTTCTTGCCGCCCAGCCACTTTTTCACTCTCTGCGGCGTGACATAAGTTCTCACTAAGCCGACCAAGAAAACCATTGCCGCGAGAAGCAGCAGCACTTTCACGGAGTCGTAGACGAAAAAATTCACTGCCTCTCCCAACGCGCTGCCAGGCTCCAGCTTCAAAAACTGGAAGGCAACCCACGCGCCGAAATCCTCAAGCAAACCCATGAAAACACTACTGCAACAACTTCTTCAGTTCCTCTACGCTCGCGACCCTGCCCTCGACCTTGACTTCCTCGTCAACCACGAGAGCAGGAGTCGACATTATGCCATAACCCATCATTTTAGTATAGTCAGTGACTTTCTCGAACTCGGCTTTCACGCCAAGCTCTTCACACGCCTTTCGAGCATTTTGCTCCAACTTCACGCAATTCGCGCAACCACTACCCAACACCTTAATTTTCATGAGAGTCCCCCCGCAAATTATGCAACGAAAACATTTAAGTATTTATGCGCATCAATATGTCAAAATGGAGGCCACTCGCTTTTTTAAATTGTTGGGGGACGAAACCCGACTCGAAATACTGACTTTTCTATTGGATGGCGAAAAATGCGTTTGCCAAATATTCCCAAAAGTCAAGCGCGCGCAGTCCACCGTTTCGCTGCAGTTGGGCAAGTTGGAGCAGGCAGGCTTGCTGTACTCCCGACGCGAGGGCAAGAAAGTGTTTTACGGAATAAAAGACTCTCGGGTCTATAACGCGTTCAAGGCAATCGGATACGCGAAAGCAAGGCTGGCCAAGAAAGAATGCTGCTGCAAAACAAGAATAACTTCCGCGAGGCGATTCGGAAAAGTATCGCGGGGAATTTACGGAACGGGCGTGACCGGCGTTATATGATAACTAAACAAGACAAACGCATTTGGTATTGCCTTGCAATTGCAGCACTTGCATTCTCGCTTTTTGGTTGCATAGCCCAAAATACCGAAGAGCCCAAGCCGCCGTATTCAGAAAACGCGTCAACAGAAGCAAACGACTCCTTCAACAATTACACTGACGTAAACGAAAGCGAGGAGGTAATTCTAACCCTGATAAAATTTCACGGCAATTCGCAATGCGTTTCTTGCACGAATTTAGGAAAGTTTGCAAACACTACGTTACACGAATATTTTCAGAACGAGTTGCGTGAAGGAAAAGTTCAATACCTCGACATAAACGCTGAAACCGACATTCAAAATCCGTACGTACAGAAATATCATCCAACTCACGCGTCGCTTTATCTTTTGACCAAGCGTTCTGCCGGAGAGGATTTTGAAGAGCTCGCCCAGGCTTGGTATTACACTAACGATGAGGAACAGTATCATGCGTACCTGGCGGGCTTGCTTAGGACAAAGCTTGGTGAATAAATGGATATAGCATCGTTTCTTGGCACATACGCTGCATCCAGCCCTCCCGTCCTGGCTGCGTTATTGATAGGAATAATAACGTCAATCAGCCCCTGCCCGCTCGGGGCAAACCTGGCGGCAATGGCATTCCTGTCAAAAAAAGCAGGCAGCAGAACAAGCGCAGTGCTTAACTCGTTTTCTTACGCGCTTGGCAGAGCAGTAACGTATGTAGCCATAGCCGCGCTCGGCGCAGTATTCGGGGTTGCCGTGGGTTCCGCGCTCATGCCCTTGCAGGCATACTCGGAGCTGCTGCTTTCTATCATTCTTGCGGTTTGTGGGCTTGTGCTGCTCGGTAAAATCAGCATTGGCTTTGGAGGCATGAACACTGAAAAGCTCAAGTTCCTTGCCGACAGGGGCGGAATTGGAGCGTTTTTGCTTGGCGCGGCTCTTGCGCTCGCATTTTGTCCAGTCAGCGCCGCGCTTTTCTTCGGCGGACTGCTTCCGCTCGTCATTTCTTCCAAGGACTGGCTGTTCATACCTGTTGCTTACGGTATCGGAACCGCGGTTCCAGTCATTCTCGCGGTGCCCGCGCTCCACGCGGCAGGCAAGGCCGGAAGCGGCCTAAGAACTCTCTCCCGGCTGGGGGGCATCGCGGAAGCGGCAATAGGCTGGCTTTTCATACTGGGAAGCGCGTATTACTTGCTATCGTTCTTGAAGTTGGTTTGAGGAAAAACGGAGGAGGAGTTTATGGCTGACGACAAAAAGTTTTCGGAATGGCACGGCATTCCAAGAGAGAAAATAAAGTGGAACCCGACAGTCGACAAAAGCAAGTGCATTGGCTGCGGAATGTGCGCCACAGGATGCGGCAGGAACGTTTACGACTGGAGCTTTGAAGAAAACAAGCCAACAGTAGCACGGCCAAACAACTGCCTAGTCGGGTGCGTTACGTGCTCAAACACGTGCCTTTCTGAAGCCATTAGTTTTCCAGACAAAAAGGAACTCCAGAAAATAATCGCTAAAAACAACGTCCTCGGGCACGTAAAAAAGGAGCTGACAACCAAGTTCTCCAACTTCTCCAACAATACGAAAATCCGAGAAGGCGCTTCATGCAGGTGCACCGGATAACTAGGAACAAACATGAAAAAAGTCATTCTCTACACTGCCCCAGGTTGCGGGCACTGTATTTTCGTCGAAAATTTCCTCAACAGCAAAAAGTTCAGTGATTAAGTGAAGATTTTTTCCGAAATAAAGGGTTTTTTTGAGCCGGCCCTCAATCGCTATCTCGTCATCGCGCTCGTTCTGCTGGGCTTTCTGGCTTTATTCATCGGCACGCCCGCGTCGGATTACGGACTGCAAGGACTGGCGGGCAATGTTAGCGTGAACTTTTTTTACTTGCCGACTTGCCCGCATTGCGCCGAGCAAAAGCCGATCATAAACGAGCTCGCCAGCGAAATGAGCGGCGTTTCCTTCGTAATGCACGACGCGTCGACTCCCGATGGAAGCCAGTTGTTTTACAAATTTGCTTCAGAAGCAGGCATGGACTTATCCCAGCTAGCGGTTCCCACGACGTTCGTGGGAAAAAAGCCGCTTGTAGGCACTCATTCCAAGGAGCAAATCAAGCAGGAAATACTTTACTGCCAGAACAACTGCATTGGAGAACAGGCGTCCGAAACTCAAGCCCAGCAAAAAGCCGTTAGTGGAGTAAAGGAATTCGAATTGCCTTTCGTCGGCAGAACCGACTTGACCGCCCTCTCGCTTCCCGCGTTGGCAATAATCCTTGGATTGATAGACGGCTTCAACCCGTGCGCCATGTGGGTCCTAGTTTACTTGATTGCGTTGCTCATAAACGTGAACGACAAGAAAAAATTCTGGATAATAATAGGCAGCTTCGTTCTGGCTTCGGGAGCCTTGTACTTTTTGTTCATGACGGCCTGGCTCAACGCCTTCCTCCTGCTGGGATACGTGAAGATAGTAAGCATACTGATCGGGTTAATCGCGCTCGGAGGCGGCATTCTCAGCCTGAAAGAGTATTTCACGACGAAGGGCGCGTTGACGTGCAAAGTCGGCGACGAAGAATCGCATGAAAAAATTAGTGAAAAAATACAAAAAATAATTTCTTCCCCGCTCTCGGCAGGCATCATCATATCAATCATAGCACTCGCGTTCGTAGTCAACTCGGTGGAATTCGTGTGCTCTTCAGCAATTCCAGCAGTGTTCACTCAAGTTCTGGCAATAAGCAACCTAGGGACGCTTGAACGTTATGCCTACATCTTGCTATACGACTTCTTCTTCATGCTCGACGACTTGATAGTGTTCGGCGTGGCCGGCCTGGCCGTGAGCAGCGGAATCGGAGAAAAGTACGCGAAGTACTGCAAAGCAATAGGCGGAATAATAATGATAGTCCTAGGAACAATGCTCTTGTTCGCGCCGCACTTGCTCAGGTAAAAAAAAGAACTCCTCTTTTCCGCAGAAAACGCGCGCCAATCTTTACTTAACCCCCTCTTACATCGCAAAGTGTGTCAGACGCTATCTCAAGGAGAAAAAAACCGCGAGTAACACTTAACCCAACCTTACCCCAAAAAGGTTCCAAGAAAAACAAGGAAGCATTCGAACTGCAAGCCGTTCTAAGCGGTTAGTCGTCTATTATGTGGTAGCGATGGGGATAATTGATATCATCTCTACCGAATTGTTTGAATTCCACTAGTATGAAATAGCCTTCCCCTTTGTCAGCAGAATTGTTTATCGTTAGAGAAATGTGGCCTCCGTTCGGAGCATTAACCATCGTTCTATACGTAATTAGGGTTCCATTAAGGTAAGTTACATTTAAGCCAAAGTATTCAAAATCTGGCTCTGCGCCGCCAGGTGATTTTCGTAAATTCAGCACAAATTCGGTTGAGGTATTTCTCACAAAGCGACCCTCCTGCGGAGTAAGTTCGTACATAGCATACGAAGGATGTGGTTCTGGAACAGGAGGTGCTTGAGGGATAGTCGTCACCCCTTCAGGCGAAATAAGCTTAGCTGGCTCAGGAGTGCCTAAAGCAGGTAGTTGTGTTTGTTGCGTGCAGCCTAGTAATAGAAGTGAAACTAAAACGAGTCCTATCAGCGCGAATTTTTTCACGAAAAATTCAATGTTGATGCTGGCTTAAACCTTTGCTTGCGGGTAAGAGAGAGAATTATTTTAATTTGAGTCTTTGACTATTATCAAGCAGTTTTTTCTTCAACTCTATTGCTTTCTTGCGTTCTTTGCCAGCGAGGCGCGCGACCCAGACAGCAGGTAGTAACAAACCAAAGCCTAGAAGTAATAGCGCGACTTTCAATTCTAACTCTGCTGCTGAATATGTAGCTATGAGAAAGGTTACTGCAACGGCATATATACCGATTGCCAAAGTAGCAAGTATGCCTGCTTCTCCATAGGCGGTACTAATTTCAACTTCCGTTCGTTTTTCTTTAGATAACATAGTCTATACCCCGCACCAACACGTTCGATATTATCGCGATTCTTCGGGAAGCCCATCAACCTCATCATTTTGTGGATAAGACTCTAGCAACCTCAACATTTTTTCTATAAGATACTCTCTCGTAAATTGTTTACCTCAACATAAAAGCATTGTCAGACGCTATCAACCTCATCATAGAGCGCGTCAAACCGAATTTTACAGGAGTTCGGAAGACGCTTCAGTGGTTGTTCTCGTCATCATCCGACAAATAATGAAGATACTCTGATTTAAGCCCTGTGCTCGGCGGCTTTCACGGTCTCGAGCTCTGAAACAAGGAGGTTGACTGCGTCTATGAGCACGGCATTCTGCTTCTTTAGCTCGGCAACCTGGGTTGAAAGCGAAGACAGTTTTTCTCCCAAGCCAGCCGGCGTCGCGGCAGCCGCTTTTGAAAGGGAAGAAGACACTTTAGCGAAATCAGTTTTAGCCAGCGCAGCCAGTTGCTTGGCTATTTCCTCGTCGCGCTTCGCCGCTTCCTTTGCCTGGCTTTCCATTGCCGCCGAGAGGCGCGTTGCGGCTTCAGACACTTTCTTCAAGTCGCCTGCAGGCAGTTCAGCTACTTTCTTGCCTAAAGACTCGACTGCTTCGCGCAACTCGCGGTCCGGCGCCGCCGATGGAGCGCCGCCTGCTGAAACCGCTGCTGCAAAAGGCCCTATTGATTCGGCTAGTTGGTCGATTTTCGCGTTGGTTTCAGCGTATTTTTTTTCAAGGGTTTCTGCAAGAAAATAAATAGAGTTCTTGATTTCCTGAAACTTCAAGTCAAAATTATCCGCCAAACCAATCAACCCTTGCAGAAAGCAATGCGCACCCCATTTTAAACCTTATTCAGACAAGTAAACTAAGTAAACTTTGTTTACATTCGGCCTTGTTTGCTGAAATTGGTTCACTTCCACAAATAAAAAAATTTGAACAACGCGAATTTAAACTTCAGCGATAACAATTTTAGTAATGGGCCCGTAGCTCAGCCTGGATCAGAGCTCTTGCCTCCTACCGTAAATTCTTTGGAAACAAAATCCAGAGAAATGCGCGAAGAAAGCAAGGGGTCGTGGGTTCGAATCCCACCGGGCCCGCTTCAAAAACAGTTTTAAAGCGTGGGTTGCTAAAGTTAGAAAGACGAACTACACTGCTTCTCGGTGTTTGCCATGGCTGACGTTCAGAAAATAGTTTCACTACTCGACTCATTGATTGAAGACACGAGCGTTCCACGCAACGTCCGCGCGGCGCTGACGAACGCCAAGCAGAAGCTGCAGACTGCCGAGGACGCGGCAACCGGAATAAGCGGAGCCATCTACGCGTTGGACGAAGTAAGCAACGACATCAACCTTCCCATGCACGCCCGCACGATGATCTGGAACTTGTTGAGCGAACTAGAGTCAATGAAGCACTGAGCCGCCCGAACTGTTTTTATTTGTTGCCCGCCTTCTTTGAGTTACGTTGCCGCAGTCCGCTTTGGACGCGTTGAAAAAAAAAAGTTCGGTGGGAAAAAGACAAATGCCTTTAGGCAAAGCAATCAGCTGATAATACAATTCCCTTAGCGCAAAGCTCTTTCTGCGGCACGCGGTGGAAAAACGCGTGCAGGAAAAAGAAGTACTCGACGAAGCAAGCAAGCACGACTTAGTCGTAGCCAGGGCCGCGCTGCAGAAACTGTTGCAGTGCGAAAACGCTTCCGAAGTCCTCGCGAAAGCAATTGAAGCAGCTTCAGGGCCGGTCATAACCCTCGCCTTGGTTGAAGAAGTCGAGGAAAGCGTCGAGAGCGCGAATAAAGCAAAGCAAATCACCGTCTTCCACGGCACCGAGTACAAACCGCCTGCCGCCGAAGTCGGGTCGCAGCTGAAAATGCTTGAAGACCGGGACGTAACAGGAAAATCGCGTTGCACGGGAAGCGTCGAAGACTTCGCCAACTGCTTCCGCGACCGCTTCCGCCGCATTTCATCGATTTTGAAGGGAAGAGTCAGCCAAAACGGCGTGACGAAAATAAGCACGGTCAAAAACCTGGCGAGCGGACGCCAGAGCCGTATTATTGGAATGGTTTGCGAAAGACGCGAAACCAAGAACGGACACGTAATAATCGAACTGGAAGACGAGGAAGACTCTGTTCCGGTGCTAGTCGCACGCGATTCTCCAATCAAAGCCAAGTCCGAAGAAGTTATTCTCGACGAAATCATTGCAGTCGACGGCGCAATGTCGGGATCCTTGTTTATCGCGAAGGAAATAACTTGGCCGGAAATGCCTTTCGCAAAGCCGAAGCTGGTTGAGGACGACGTAAGCATCGCATTCGTTTCCGACACGCACGTCGGCAGCAAGCTGTTCATGCAAGACCAGTTCCAGCGCTTCCTGAACTTCATCAACGGAAACGGAACGCGGGAAGAACAGGAAATCGCGGGCAAAATAAAGTACCTCGCGTTTGCAGGTGATTGCGTGGACGGCATTGGCGTGTACCCGTCGCAGGAAAAAGAGCTGGTAACCAAGGATATTTACACGCAGTACGAGATTTTCGGCGAGTTCATGAAAAGAATTCCGGAACACATTGAAGTAATAATCATTCCTGGAAACCACGACGCCGTGCGCCTGGCCGAACCACAGCCCGCCCTCCTTCCGGAACTCGTCAAAAACCTGTCGGGTTTGAAGAACATTCACTTGACGAGCAACCCTGGCTGGGTCGAAGTGCACGGACTCAAACTGCTGATGTACCACGGCGCGGGAATACACTCGCTCGTCGGCAGCCTTCCAATCCTGCGCGGTGCCTATGAAGCTCCTGAGAAAGCAGCGGTGGAAATGCTGCGCAGGCGGCACCTCGACCCGATTTACGGCGAAGAACCGCTTGCGCCCGAACAACGCGATTACCTGGTGATTGACGAGCCGCCCGACTTCCTTCACTTCGGGGACTTGCACAAAAACGGGTACGGAACCTATCGAGGAACGCTCATCGTTAACTCGGGCTGCTGGCAGTCGCGAACGGAGTACCAAATAAAGAAAGGCCACCACCCGACTCCCTGCCTGCTTCCGCTTTACAACATGAAAACCGGAAACCTGCGCGTGCTCGACTTCAACGCCGAGAAAATCACGGGAACGTGAAAAAAATGGACGAACTGCTTCCTCCGAAAAGAAAAAAAATATCTCCCCGCGCAATGCGCAAGCTAGAGCGTGAAGCGATGGGCGAAGCCGAAAAAGTAAGGCAATACGTCGAGTCGCGCGGGGGACAAGATGCTTTCGAGCGCGAAATGCAAGCCGTCGCGAGAAAATACGGCGGAAGGTACGGCCTGCCACGCGTTTCGCCGAAAAAGGAATTCGTTGCAGGAAGATACTTTGAAGCCGAGTCTCCGTTGAAGGAACTTACTGCGCTCGGCTCCGCCATCCCCGTTCCCGGAGGACTGCTTCTGCTGCCCGAAGGAAGCGCAAAGGCCACCGTCAAAATTCCGCCCAAGTTCAGGAGAGCCTTCACCATAAAGCCGCATTCGACTTCGACTTTCGCCAGGCTGGGAATAAACATTTTGCATTACGCCTCCGACTACTTACAGCAACTACGGCGCAAGCAACTGCCTTCAAAAATGGAGGTAGTGCTGCACAATTGGTCAAGCCTGCCCGTGCTCGTCCGCGAAGGCGACCCCTGCCGTCTCCTCAACTTTTCCGAAATACTCGGCGCAGGCGCCGAACCGGTTGCGACCGCGCCCAGGACGAAACAAGCGCACCGCATGGTCGAGCTTCACGCGGGAAACAACTTAATAAAAGTAAACCTGGACAAGCTCCCGCGCGCCCGCTTCGGAAACGACGAAATTCCTTACGTAGACCCCCGCGCCAAAAACCTGAAGCAAGTCTTCGAGTCCCACTCATTCAAAAAACTCGAAGTCAAGCCGGGCGACTTCATCGTCATATCCACCAAAGAACGCATGCGCGTGCCCGCCGACAACGTTGCGCTCGTTCACAGCGCAAGAGACGACCTGGCGCACACGAGCGCCGTCCTGGCGCACGCCGGCTGGGAAGGCATTCTTGCGCTTGAGTTCAAGGCATTCCACAAAGCAACCATAAGACCAGGAGACCACCTGGCTTACTTAACTGCCCACGCGCCCCAGCAACTCGAGCTACCGTTCTACCGGGGAAGGTACCAAAGCCAGGAAACCGCCGAACCGAAGTCGAAAGAAGTGAAAAAATGACGACAATAATTTTTGTTCGCCACGGAACCAGCGTCAACAACGAAGAAGGGCGCTGGAATTCTACTTTGGAGAAAGACCGCGGCTTGAGCGAAAAGGGAAGAAAACAAGCGGCGCTGCTGGCCGGAAGACTGGCTTCGGAAAAAATCGAGGCCATTTACTCCAGTCCTTTTCCCCGTGCTTTGCAGACTGCCGAGGCAGTCAACCAAGCGCACGGACTGAACATATTCGTTGACGAGAGGCTGCGGGAAATGAATAAAGGCGTGCTGGACGGCTTGACGAAGACGGAAGGCCGGAAAAAATACTGGCGCGAGTACAAGCAGTACCTGGCGGACCGAGTGAACTACCGCATTCCCGAATCGGAAACTCACGCCGAAGTCACGGCGAGAACCAAGAAATTCATTGACGACGTCACGCAAAAGCACTCCGGAATTGTTTTGGCGGCGACGCACGAAGCAGTAGTGCAATCGGCGGCCGCCGAAGTGCTTAACGACGACTCGTACTTAACTAAAACCATTCCACAGGCAACGATGACCAGAATCAAATTCAGTGCAAAGCCGGCGCTCGAATCGTTTGCCGACGGCTCGCACCTGGAGGCGAAATAATGCTCGTCTGCTCTCCAACCATACAAAAGTACTTCGACTCAATGACTACCGAGTTCAAGAAAGCCTACTCGCTGGCGGAAACGGCGCGAAAGAAAGGACTCGACCCAACCGACTTCATTGAAATCGCTCCCGCCGCCGACGTGGCCGCACGTGTCGAAGGACTGGTCGGACCAGCTGGAATCGCGAAACGAATTCGCGAACTCATTGCAAGCGGAATAAAACGCGAGCCGGCCTGCTATGAAGTGTGCAAGGAAATAATCGACGGCAAACACCCTTTCCCTATTGCGAACGGCCGCAACCAAAAGGAAGCAGCAGTAGAGCAGGCAGTGCGCACCGCCTTGGCTCTATTTACTGAAGGAGTGGTCAGCGCTCCAATCGAAGGCATTTCAAGAATCAAGTTGAGAAAAAACGCGGACAACAGCGAGTGCGTCGCCGTTTACTTCGCCGGCCCAATTCGAGGAGCAGGAGGAACGGGACAAGCGTTTACGCTAGTGTTAGCAGACTTCTGCAGACGTTACACCGGAATCGCCGAATACCGCGCGACCGACGACGAAGTCGAGCGCTACGTCGAAGAATCCAATTTATACGCAATAAAGACGCGGGCCGGACAATACGTTCCGAAAGACGACGAAGTAAGGCACATTGCGCGCTCGTGCCCCGTGTGCGTCGAAGGCGAACCAACCGAAGACTATGAAGTCAGCATACACAAAAACACGTTCGGCGTCGAAACCAACCGCGTGCGCGGCGGAATGTGCCTCGTGCTAAGCGAGGGACTCTGCCTAAAGGCCGCCAAGATTATGAAAATAACCAAGAACGGCGGCCTGGACTGGACTTGGATAGAAAAACTCGTCAAAGTCTCGAAGCAGGAGCAAAGCAAAGTCGAACTCAAGCCCATGGCGAAATACATTGAAGAAATCGTCGCCGGCAGACCCATTTTCGGCTATCCCATGCGGCCAGGAGGCTTCCGACTCCGCTACGGAAGAACGCGGTTCACGGGAATAGCCAGCAAAGCCATCCATCCGGCGTCAATGGCCATCCTCAAGGACTTTCCCGCAATCGGAACGCAAGTCAAGCTCGAACGGCCGGGCAAAGGCTGCATCGTAACGCCCTGCCAGTCCATCGACGGACCCATCGTCCGGCTGAAGAACGGCGAAGTCAAACAAATTTATTCGCTCGAGGAAGCGCGGGCAGTCGAAAACGAAGTCGAACAAGTGGTTTTCCTAGGAGACCTGCTCGTCAACTACGGAGATTTTTCGAAAGCCAATCACCCCCTCGTTCCAAGCGCCTGGTGCGAAGAATGGTACGAAAAAGAATTAACTGCAAAAGGAGTCCACAAAAACCGAGAAGAAATAGCGAAAATGAGTTGGGACGAGTCATTCAAGCTAGCAAAAGAACACTCCGTTCCAATCGCGCCAAAGCACACGCTGTACTGGCACGACCTCTCCCCCCAGCAGCTAAAGGAACTCGTCGAATGGCTGTGCGCCGAAGGAAAACCCGTTTACGAGTGGTTCGACTTCAAAGAACTGCGGATAAAAAACGGAAAACAAAAGGCGTTTCTTGAGTTCCTCGGCCTGCCGCACAAAGTGCAGCAAATCGAAGGCGAGGAAACGATAGTCGTTGAAAAAGACAAGGCGCTTTCGCTAGTCGTCCCCCTTGCAGTGCTCCAGAACAAAGCGCTTTCGTCAGAAAAATTCAATGCAGCGTTCGCTCCCGAAAAAGAAGCGCTGCAGGTAGTAAACGAACTCGCGGGCGTTTCAGTAAAGAAAAAAGCGGGCGTTTACATAGGCGCGTGCATGGGCCGCCCCGAAAAATCGAAGGAAAGGAAAATGCAGCCGCCCGTCCACTCGCTGTTTCCCGTAGGACTGCACGGCGGAAAAGGACGCGACGTGGTAAAAGCCGTGAGAAACCTGAAGGCAAGAGCCGAAAACAGCATTTCAGCCGACACTGCAGTCCGCGCCTGCCCCTCCTGCAGGACAAAAACCTCTTCGACGAAATGCAAGTGCGGCAAAAACACGGTTCCGGCACGCGAGTGCCCGAAGTGTGGAAAGCTCCTGCGCGAAGAAAAATGCCCGTGCGGAACGGTTACGCGCTCTCACGCAGAGCAACAAATTGATTTAGTGCGCGAGTACGAAGAGGCAAAGCGAATCACTGGCGCAGACCCCCGCGAAGTAAAGTGCGTGCAAGGACTCATTTCAGCAGACAAAGTCTTCGAACCCCTCTCCAAAGGAATGCTGCGCGCGAAGCATGAAGTGTTCGTGTTCCGCGACGGTACGTGTAGGTACGACGCAACCGAAGTTCCCATTACGCACTTTGTTCCCAAGGAAAGCGGAGTAAGCATACAAAAAGTCAAGGAACTTGGCTACGAGAAAGACTGCCGCGGAAAGCCGTTGGAAAACGACGAGCAAACCATTGAATTGTTTCCGCAGGACATAATCATTTCCGACCACAACGCAGACTACTTCCTGCGCCTCGCCGCCTTCGTCGACGACCTGCTCGTATACTACTACGGCCTGCCGCCGTACTACAACGCCAAAAAACGCGAAGACCTCCTCGGACAACTCGTGATCGCAATCGCGCCCCACATCAGCGCAGGAATAACGGGCAGAATAATCGGATTTACTTCGGTACGCGGACTGCTCATGCATCCGTACATGCACTGCGCGACAAGAAGGAACGCCGACGGAGACGAAGATTGTTTAATGCTGTTGATG
>Ga0315286_10000955_pt1 | contig 25541 bp, 21 predicted proteins | sample YL17G10_0_MG_FD_205038 | JGI IMG/M metagenome (GOLD analysis project Ga0315286, IMG submission 205038) | Sediment microbial communities from Yellowstone Lake, YNP, Wyoming, USA - YL17G10_0 | ecosystem: Environmental > Aquatic > Freshwater > Lake > Sediment | place: USA: Wyoming | collected...
AACTTCAAGATTGGACAGGTGAATTATCATCAGCGGGATCTGTACGCGGTCAACCTGCAAACCAAAGCCATCCGTAGATTGACAAACTATCCCAACAGCAATGAAACGGTGCCGATCTGTTCGCCCGATGGAAAGAAAATACTCTTTATTTCCGATCGTAACGGGATCAACAACGTCTACGTCAAAGACTTGACGACGGGAGCCGACAGGCCCGTCACGAATTCCATTAGCGGGTTGTACCAGATCTCGATTTCGACAGACGGTTCAAAGATGGCGTTTGCAACGTTGAGCGAAGCAGGCTTCGATGTGTATCTCATGCTCAGGCCGTTTGAGCGAAGGCTCAACGTGGACACACTAGAAGCCACAGAGTACTTCAAGCAGAAGTTTTCTTTGCCGCGCCAGGAACGGCCGAAAGAAATTCTTACCGTGAAACCGCCGTCGGATACGGTCGCAGTACGTAAAAACGTTATCGTGATGGCGGATACGGGGACCTCGGACATTCGGTATCGCACCGAGGCAAAAGTGGACCTTCGAAACTACATTTTCACCCAGGAAGGAATGCAGAAGGACACGGCATTCAATACGCCGGCGCCGATATCGAGATTTGAGCCGGTGAACACGAAAGACCAAGAAGGGAACTACATACCGCGGAAATACAAGTTGAACTTCACGCCGGACCTGGTGTACGGAGCTGCGAACTACAATACATTCTACGGTTTGGAAGGCTCGACCCTCATGGCATTCAGCGACATGATGGGTGACCACCAGATCATTTTTCAAACCAATCTTATGCTGGATCTCCGAAATAGCGATTATGGTCTGTCGTACTTCTATTTGCCTCACCGGATCGATTATGGCTTCCAGGCGTACCACACAGCCCGATTCCTTTATACGAACGGCGCCCCAGGTGTAACAGACACACTGTATCGTTTTCGTAACTGGGCCATTGGTGCGATCGCGTCATATCCGATCGATCGGTTCAATCGGTTGGATGCTTCGCTCATGTGGATGAATCTCTCCCGCGAGAACCTCGATGTTTCCTATGCGTCCACACAGCGCCGCTCGTTTATTCTGCCGGTTCTTTCGTATGTGAACGACAACTCGCTCTGGCAGGGAGGATGGTTTGCCCCCAACAATGGTTCGCGGTTCAACGCTACGTTGTATGGAAGCGTGAAGTATGACAACGAATCGCTTGATCTGCAAACACTTACATTCGACTACCGGGACTACAACAAGGTCCTGAAGGAACTTGTGTTTGCCTTTAGGCTCTCCGGAGGTATCAGCGTCGGCGAGAATCGTCAGTACTTCTTCATCGGCGGAACGGAAGGGTGGATCAACAGGCGCTTCCAAGGGGGAACGATTCCGATTGTCAATGTCGAGGACTATGCATTCCTGACGCCGGTTTTTCCGTTGCGCGGGTATGACTACAACGCACAAAGCGGAACACACTTTGGCGTGGCAAACCTCGAGTTGCGGTTCCCTCTCGTACGGTACCTGATACTTGGTGCGTTGCCGATTGGATTCCAAAATATCCTCGGCAGCGCCTTCATAGATGTCGGCTCAGCATGGACTGATTCAGGACGTTGGCAGGCGTTTCATCGGGACTTAAGCGGTTCGACAGTTACGAAAGATCTCCTTATTGGCACTGGATTCGGAGCCCGACTATTCTTCCTCGGTTTTCCTCTCCGGATTGATGTGGCATGGCGGTTCGATGGCAGTGGTTTCTCGGAACCGATCTACTACTTTTCACTTGGAGCCGATTACTAGTGCTACTTCCAAAAAGAATAGTTGTGATTTACTGCCAAGCCTTTTCAAAACAGCAATAGTGCCTGCTTCCCCCGAAGGCCGGCCCGCCTTGTGTGTTTCTAGAGCGGCAGGCGAGGGTCCTTCTCACGAAGTGATGCCTTCGGCAGGACCTTCGGACAAAGGGCAGAACGATTTCAAAAACACAACATCACTCATTGGAAGCGGCACGAGAGACGACGCTCGGCAGACAGCCAGTCAGGAAATCGAAGACGTCCCCCAGAATCGCCGGGGGACGTTTCTTTTTGGCCGATTGCCCTTCGTCAGAAGGAAGGTTTCAGACGTATCTTCTGGGTCGCGGGGAGGAGATTCTTCCGCAGAAAAACTTGTTGGCCCTCAAGGGTCGCAAGAAATGTGGTGAAGCCTGTCGCGAGGTCACCCCGCGTCGACCGGGAATAGATATAGATGGCCCGTTTCATCGGATAGTAGTTACGATAGAGGTGAGCCGGATGCGGACGATAGTAACTGCCAATCGATTCCGTTGGCGGAACGTACTGGGTGTCCGCCGTCGCAAAGGTTCCCGCAAGCTCGAGAATCTTCGCCCCAGTTTTTGCTGAATCTACCCAGCTCAAGCCGACAAATCCAAGAGCGAGAGGATTGTTGGCAACAGACTGGAGTGTCTGAATGGACGACGTCGTCCTTCGTTGTGTTAATGGTAGAGCGGCCCCATGCAGAAGTCTCTGAGAGAGATAAGAAGTCACGTCGCTTGAATCTTGCAGCACAAGTTCTATCTTCCCGCGAATCCTTTTCGTCCCGCCAAGTTGTTCCCATTTCGTGATCGTACCCTTCAGGATGTCCCGGATCTGCTCCAGAGTCATCTCGACTGTTGGATTCGTGTCGTGGACGACGGCGACCACTCCGTCGTACGCCAGCACAATTTCAACGAAATCTTTGGTCAATTCCTTGACGGTTTTTCGATCCTCTTCTGCCAAAGGGACGGCCGTGATAATGGTCCGGACGGAATCGAGGACAAACAGACTATTTGCCTGTTCCGAAGAGACGACTGAATATGCGATTGTGGCGCCCCCCTCCTGGTACAGTCGCAAGAATTCATCAACTTCGGCAACAATGGGTGGGGCAACGGATTCCCCGACGAGAAGTATCAGATGACCTCGGGTTGTTGACTCTTCCTTTTGAGGTGAACATGCTATGAAGCTGGTGAGGAGAATCAGAGACGCGGTCCGCATAAGGAGGATTCCTTCAGTTTGAGCGTTCCAGAGGTACGATGGATAACAAGAGGCAATAATCTGCAAATCGAGTCATTCTAAGCGAAACAGACAACAAGCGTCTTTCACGCGATCGGCCATAGTATCTCTCCTCGACTACGTTGACGAAGGTTGTTGCGGGGATAATGTCGGCTCTACTTTAACCCGTTGCAGAAGCAGCAATCCCGTAACAAGAAAGAATCCCACCGACAGAATGGCCGTACGTTGATTCGAGTACGATGAGATAAGCCCGAAAACGAATGGCCCGACAATTGCAGACGCCTTGCCGAAGAAGGAGTAGAATCCAAAGAACTCCGTCTTCTTTTCAGCCGGTGTTATCATCGTCATGAGGCTACGGCTCGTCGATTGCGAAGAACCGAGCGAAATGCCGGCAAATGCGCCGACGACATAGAAGGCGGCTTTGTCCTGAACGAAATATGAACAAACAACGACCACGATCCAGAGGATCAGACTCACATTCAGGGTCTGTTTGTGTCCGAAGTGATCGGAAAGGATTCCGAAAAATGCGGAACCGATCAATGCTGATGTCTGTACCATGGCGAAAAAGAAAACAATCTCGCTGATACTGAAATTGAGGCTTTGTCTGGCGAAGATCGAAGAGAAGATAATAATGGTATTGATGCCGTCGATGTAGACGAAGTAAGCCAGAAGGAACTTCCCAACATTCCGATACCGCGAGAACTGTGCTAATGTCCCGGAAATACGCTTGAGGCCAATCGCAATAAAGTCACGTCGCAAACCGGTCGTGCGCTGACGGTCCGGCAGAAAAAGGAAGATTGGCGTAGCGAAGACAAGAAAGAAGAGTGCAGCGACGACAAAGCTTGCCCGTATGTGAACAAGATTACCTTCGACAAATCCGTTCGCATACAGGGGATACGCAACTGCAAGTGACACGAGCGATCCGGCATAGCCCATCGCGAATCCATAGCCGGAGACACGCCCATAGCTCCGCTCAGTCGTGATCTCAGGCAGAAATGCATCATAGAAAACCAATCCTGCTTCGAATCCAATATTGGCGAGTATCAGAAGTATCATGCCAGCGAAGACCATCGAATGCTGAACGAAGAACATTGATGCTGTCGCGAGAATGCATAGTCCGGTAAATATTCCGAGGAATAACTTCTTACCCGCGCCGTAGTCAGCGACAGCCCCGAGAATGGGGGAGATGGCGGCAACGAGAAGCATCGAGATACTGAAGGAGAGACCCCAGAGAAAATCTCCTTGCTGCGAATGTTGTGCGACGATTTCCTTGAAGTAGAGTGGATACCCGACAGTCAGGATGAGGACGTAGAATGCCGTGTTGGCAAAGTCAAAAAAAGTCCACGAAATAATCTGACCGCGTGTGGCAGGCCGTGGAGTCGTCTCAGGAAGGATGCTCATTCGCTCGTAGGGGGTCTCAAAGGAGTCTCCGGTTTCTTCCGCGCTGCCCCGTCCTGAAGCCCGCGTCCTTGCTTCTTCAGTTTACCGCTCTGTTTGAGGTCGTCGAGAACAGCGTCCAGGACTCCATTGACGAACTTGTCACTTTTCTCGGTGCTATACTCGCGGGCAATCTCGATAGCTTCGTTGATTGTCACCTTCGGAGGGATGTCGTCGAAATAGAGTAGTTCGCAGATTCCCATACGGAGTACGACTTTGTCGATCACAGCCAGTCGTGTGAACTCCCAATTGGCAACCTGTTTCTTGATGAGCGTGTCCAGCTCCTCCTTGGAGTCCACCACCTTGAGGAAGAACATCTTCGCAAAATCATATGAGTCGCGATTCTTCCGGAGGTCTGATATGATATTCGCGATAACGCTGTCCGTTGATTCACCCGACAACTCGAATGCATAGAGTGCCTGCAAGACTTTTTCCCGAACGCGACGCCGTTTGTGGGGCATGATGAATAAACGCTCTCAGATGCGACAGCAGCCGGTTCCACCGTCTATGACGCGATGCCATGTCCGGATCCGCGCCCTCAAGGAGCGGAAGCCATGACACTACCGCTGTTTTTCCCGGGAGGACGAGTAGATCTGTTTGACCCGTCCTATTGATTCGATCCGTTGTTCCGCGAGCCTGTTCGCCGCAAGATACGTCGGAATTTTCTCTTTTGTTGCCAGTCGAAAAATGCCTTGGAGAATACCGTAGATGCTCTCAGCCTGCGTCAATGCGCGTTTTTCGCTATACCCCTCCAGCTCATTTGCCACATTGATAAGTCCTCCTGCATTGATTGCATAGTCCGGAGCGTAGAGAATTCCACGGTCGATCAATTGCAAACTGCTCTTCGTTTCGTCCAGGAGCTGATTGTTGGCACCGCCGGCGACGATCTTGCATCGCAGCTTCGGGATAGTATCGTCATTCAAGATACCACCCAGCGCACACGGGGCAAAAATGTCAACCGGGACCTCATAGATCTTTTCAGGCCTGATATATGTCGCGTTGAGCCGCTTGACAACGCTCTTGACCCGCGATTCAACGATATCAGTTATATAGACCTTGGCTCCTTCTTTCGAAAGGTGTTCGGCGAGATATGAAGCTACTTTTCCGGCCCCCTGAATGGCTATCTTCTTCCCTTTCAGGGAGTCGCTGCCGAATACTTCATGAGCACATGCTTTCATCCCAACATACACTCCCAGTCCTGTTACGGGTGAAGGATCTCCGCTGCCGCCCAGCGCGCGTGAAATTCCAGTCACATGCCGTGTTTCCATGCGAACCCATTCCATATCGCGCACGTCGGTATTGACATCTTCCGCCGTGATATAGCGTCCTCCGAGTGTGTCGACAAACTTGCCGTATGTGCGAAAGAGTGCTTCAGTTTTCTCTTGCTCAGCATTGCCCAGGATCACGGCTTTGCCACCTCCGAGATTTAGCCCTGCAATGGCGGCTTTGTAGGTCATGCCGCGAGACAGTCGAAGGACATCATGGAGCGCATCTTCTTCTGTCGTATAGTTCCACATCCGTGTCCCGCCCAGTGATGGACCCAGCGTTGTATTGTGGATGGCGATGATGGCTCGCAAACCGACTTTCTTGTCCGAGCAAAAGACAACCTGCTCGTGGTCTTTGAATTCGAGTTCGCTGAACACCTTCATTGTGGCACTCCTTCAGCTCTGCCAATGCGCGTTGTTGATCGGGCCGTACGAAAATTGAACACAAGAAAGTAGACAAAAAAACAGTGCAAGGCAACACAAGTGAGATGAGAGTCCATCATGGTGGCGGAGGGCACTACGAAGCAAACGCTTCGAATCAGCAGCGGATCACTTCAGTTGGAGGCGCCTTGTGACGGCAGAGGCAAAAGCCGTGTCCGACTTGAAGTAAACGAAATCGGGATTCATGATTTCCGGAAAACTGTAGTCTCTGTTCAGCGCTTCCCTCAACGAAGTCAGCGAAGGTCCGGGTTTCTTGAGAATCGCATAGAGATTTGCCCTGCGAAACAGAATCTCTGTGGAACCGGGGGCGAGGGCTGTTGCTTTCGCCATCTCGGCCTCGGCCTCATCAGGTTTTCCCTCGCGTGCAAGCAACAGTGCGAGGTACGCATGTGCAACGGGATCCTGCATGTTTTTATCAAGGCGCCGTCGCACTTGCGTAATTCCCCGTTCGGCCCACTCTTTGAAGGCATCGATCTTTGGCATCATTTGGTACGCACGGCAGATCCGATAAACATAGCGGTAGTCATTCGGGTAGAGTTGGAGGATCTTTTGGCACTGCTGGATAACGGCGTCGTAGTTTTCTTGCCCACTCCACGTTTGCAGGAGATAATCGACCGTGACGAGCGAATCGGACAGTCCGAGGGAAATGGCCTTTTGGTAAGATGCCATAGCCGCAACGAACATCTTCTTGTAATGCTGTGCGAGACCCAAGACCAGCGAAGCATCAGGATTGTCGGGAGCGAGTCTCACGTATTGAATAGCGTTTCGGTATGACGCGTCCGGGTTGGCACCAACGAGCGACAAAAGTGCCAACAGTCGATAGCATTCGGCATCCTCTGGTTGCAGCGAGAGGCTGCGGGCGACATTTGAGAAGACCTTGTCAAACCGGCGAGTCAGAAAGGAGATACTCCCGAGATTTCGATAACAAACCGCTTCCTGGTTGTCAAGACTGAGCGCTCGCTGGTTCAATTCGAATGCTTCACTCAGGAGAGCTTCATCTGGCTCTACAGAATTCCGGTACTTGAGAATAATGAGTTCGGACAATCTCGCCAACGGAGACCCGAAACTTGAATCAAGACTTGCCGCTTCGAGGAAATACCTACGGGCTTGCTCCAATCCAGCCGGCGTTCGCTGTCTCAACTGATGGAGTCCATGGAGATAAACCTCGTAGCTGCGTGCATTCGATGGAGTTCGAACAGCCCGGGTCTCGACAGGATCCATGCCGAGTTGTTGGCGAAAACGGCCCACGACGGTAACAAGATTTCGCGGGAGTGACCGAAAATCGGTTTCAAACTTCTCCGAAAGCAGCACAGACTGTCGTTCGCTGTCATAGAGTCGAAATACGATCGACGCAATCTGATCCGTACGTTTGAAGATGCCATTGATAACATAACGGACCTGGTGATCGGCCGCAATTTTGCTGTTCTCCGACGACCGGACATTCAGGGCATACGGTGAGACCACACGTAACCGCTCAACTCGGGCTAGTTCTTGTGCAAGGAGATCAGAGATGACGAAGCGCAGAGCATCCTCGGTGGGTTCGTCTTGGTTGACTGAAAGGGGGAGGACGACAACGCTCGCAGAAATTGGGAAGACGATCTTCTTGATGCGTGGATAGGCCACATAGGCAACAAGGACAAGGACTGTGCCGACAACGAACCGAATGAAGAATCTGAAAAAGCGTAAAGCGAATCTCTTCGACGTGCCGGGTTGTCGTTGACGCTGAGCCCGTTTTTGATGCATTTCCGCTTGCCGTTCCCTGTTTAGGGCGAGAACTTCCTCTTTGTGCTGCTGCTCATCGAGAAATGCCTGGGCCCTGTCTCGTTCAAGTTTTGCGGCCTCAGCACGGCGAAACTTCTCTTCGAGCCGCTCTATTCCGGTGTACGTCGATTCGAGAGCAAGGATGTCTTGCAAGGCATCGCGTGCTTCCGGGAAATTCTCTTGCTCAATATATTCTTCGGCTCGTCTGGCGAGCTCATCCAGTCTTCGGTCTGTTTTCTCCCGTTTCTTCAGTTCCAGATCAAGTCGCTGTTGCCGCTCTTTCTCTACCTGCTTGTACCGCTCCTCGTCGATTTGAAGCTGCAACTGCTGAGCGCCGACATGGAGAGGAAACATCTTGAAGATTTCCTCTACTTCCTTTTCAGCCAGATCAAAGAGGCCATCTCTCAGGTATGCTCCGGCCTTCTGATAATGCTCATGGACTTGTTCTTCACCGACCCTCGTTTGCTCCATGGCGGCGGAGTAACTGGGATCGATCTTCGCAATCTCTTCGATAACGCGCTCCGCTTCCTCGATTTTCCCGTCATTGTAGAGCTGCTCTGCCCACTGATAGTGGGCTTCGATGACACTCGCGGTATCGTGCCCCTTCGGGAAAGCCGTGCTTCCCCGTTTCTTCTTCGCTTCAATCCTTTTCGCTTCTGCCGTTTCCTGGTCGGTGACGTCTTCAACGTGTTCTTTCTTGGACGCTTGCTGTGCGGTGATGGAGGGTTCCGCGAGCTCGGGAATTGAATCGATCAATACTTCGTATATCTCGACCGGATTCGGGATGTTCTTCAACTGCATCTCACCAATGCGGTAGACTCTGAGATCCGTTTTGTTCTTGACCTGATTGTACATGTCGGCGGAAATGCAAATGCGGTTTGGCTCCGTGATAGCCTCAATCCGGGAGGCTATATTCACGCCGTCGCCGTACATATCGTTGTCCGCGACCATAACATCACCAAGATGGATGCCAATGCGGATCTCGATTCTGTCGAACTCGACTTTTCCTTTGTTGAAATTCCAGAATCTTTTTTGGGCATCGATAGCAGCTTTGACGGCGTTGACGGCACTCGAAAAATCAATCATGAACGAGTCGCCGATAGATTTGACGACCTTCCCCTCATGCTTCGCGGTGATCACCCGCATCAGTGCGTCATGGGTCTTCAGAAGCTCAAACGCCGCCGACTCGTTTTCGGACATTTTCTTGGAAAACCCCTTAATGTCCGTAAACATGACGGCGGCAAGTTTCCGCGTTCCGAGATCAAAACTTTGTTCCATTACATCTCTTTCTTCAACAGGTCCGGAAATCTCTGTATCTCAGCTTCACTACAAAATTTAGACAAAACTCCATGGAGAAACAAGGTGGGAAATAATCAAGGAAAACACCTTGTTTCGCATCGCACGCACCAATTCTTGCCTTTCGATGTTACGCTGAGTATATTGCGCGGCACCTCTATCCCTTAGCATACATCTCTTGAAAGGACTTCCCGATGAACACAGTTCTCACATTCCTTGAATCCAACAAGGATCGCTATCTCCGCGAACTGAAGGATTATCTGGCAATTCCCAGCGTCAGTTCACAAGCGAATCATAATACCGACATGCGCCGATGTGCTGAATGGACAGCAGAACAAATGCGGACGATCGGCATGAATAATGTACAGATCATGGACACCGCCGGACATCCAGTCGTTTTTGGCGAATGGCTCGGCGCACCCGACAAACCAACCATCCTCCTCTACGGTCACTATGATGTTCAACCCGTTGATCCGGTCAACCTGTGGACGTCGCCCCCCTTCGAAGCAACCATACGGGACGGAAACCTTTTTGCGCGAGGTGCGGCGGACGACAAAGGTCAGGTCTTTATTCATCTGAAAGCCATCGAAGCCTACTTGAAGAACGGGGGGAACCTCCCCGTGAACATCAAGCTGTTGATTGAAGGGGAAGAAGAAGTCGGCAGCGCTCATCTCGACAGCTTTGTGAAGGAACACAAAGACCTTCTCAAGGCGGACCTCGTTCTGATTTCCGATTCTTCCATGTTTGCGAAGGGTGTGCCATCTGTCTGCTATGGACTTCGCGGCCTGGCGTATATGGAAGTAGAAGTCACCGGACCGAACTCTGACCTGCATTCGGGATCGTTTGGAGGATCGGTGCACAATCCGATCCAGGCACTCAGCGAGATGATTGCAGCACTGCATGACAAGAATGGCAAAATCACCGTGAAAGGATTCTACAATCGCGTCCGCCCACTCTTGAAGGCCGAACGAAATGCGTACAAGAAGCTCCCCTGGGATGACAGGAAGTACGCAAAGCAGCTGGGCCTGAAAGAGCTCTACGGAGAAAAGGGATTTACAACACTCGAGCGTCTGTGGGCTCGACCTACCCTGGAATGCAATGGCATATGGGGCGGGTACACCGGAGAAGGTGCAAAAACCGTCCTGCCGGCCAAAGCGTTCGCGAAGATCTCGATGCGGCTCGTGCCAGACCAAACATCCGACGAAGCAGCAAAGCTTTTTGAGAAGCATTTGAAAAGAATTGCACCGAAAACCGTGACGGTGCAAGTACGGGCATTGCACGGCGGCGAGGCAGCGATTACTCCGATCAACAGCCCGGGCGTCCAGGCGGCTGTGGCTGCACTCGAAAAAGGCTTCGGCAAAAAGCCCCTCTATCAACGCGAAGGTGGGTCGATCCCGATCGTCGTTCAATTCAAGAAGATACTTGGACTTGATACCGTTCTGCTCGGATTTGGTCTCCCCGACGAAAACGCGCACGCGCCGAACGAATTCATCAACCTTGACAATTTCTTCGGGGGAATGAGAACAGCTGCGCATTTCTACAATGAATTGCCGAATTTCTGGAAGACGAAGAAGACGGCGAAGAAGTGATAGTTGCTGGATGCATGAGACAACCCAGAAAGCCCTGCCGCAAAACGCCGGGCTTTCTTCTTTCGATGGTCTTTTGTAGTTTGAATCATTCGCCACATCCGCGGAAAGCATGATCTCGGCAGAATTTCTATCCAAAATTCCGATTTTCGAAAACCTCAATCCTTCCGACCATGATGTCCTGGTTGGGCTCTGGCATCGCCGTGAGCTCAAGGTTGGCGAGGTGCTGTTTCGCGTCGGTCAGCAGGGAGACGCGATGTTCGTCGTTCAAGAAGGCGTTGTCGAAATCAAGGTTCCCGTCCAGACGCCGAAAAAGGAAATGACTGTTTCGATTTTACATGAGGGAGATTTCTTCGGCGAACTCTCCATTATAGACGGCTTGCCAAGAACTGCGACCGCCGTGGCAGTCGAAGACACAATGCTCCTGGAAATGAAACGGAACGAATTCATCAATTTCCTGATGGAGCGACCTGCGGTTGCGATCTCCATGGTCAGTGAAATCGGCAAACGGCTTCGCGCGACAAACGAGTTGGTCCAATCGCTCGCGTCGAAAAATGTCAATGAGGAAATGGATGAACGCCTCAGTTTTGGGGAACGTCTCGCCGACAAAATCGCAGAATTCGGCGGGAGCTGGGCGTTTATCATCACCTTCTGTTTGTTCCTGCTAGGTTGGATGGCGCTCAACTCAGTGCATTTTTGGCTCAAGCCCTTCGATGATTTCCCCTTCATCTTTCTGAACCTGATGCTCTCGATGATCGCGGCTCTCCAAGCGCCTTTGATCATGATGAGCCAAAACAGGGCACAGAAAAAAGACCGGTTACGCGCCGAGTTGGACTATCAGGTTAACCTGAAATCCGAACTCATGCTTCAGCAACTTCATGAGAAGGTCGATGAGCTGCGGGCGATGGATCTTCACCACATGCAGGAGGTAATTCAGCAGCAGCTCGTCCTTTTCGAAAAGAAGCCTGAAGGCCACGGACATGCAGCATCAGACCAATCAAGACCATGACTCATCATGAAGATCTACACGAAAACGGGTGATAAGGGGAAAACATCTCTCTTCGGCGGTCTGCGTGTGTCCAAGGACGCGTTGCGCATCGAAGCGTATGGTACCGTCGACGAATTGAACTCCCACCTCGGCGCAATTCGATCGCTGAAACCGGGGAATGAAATTGACCAGGTTCTGGAAAAAATGCAGAACGATCTGTTCACCCTCGGAGCTGATCTGGCGACTCCATCGCGCAAGAAAGGCGCTACGGTCCAAAGGATTGAGGCACACCACGTCGAGCAGGCGGAGAAAACCATCGATCATCTTGACTCAAACCTTGAACCCCTTCAGAATTTCATCCTTCCCGGTGGGTCAAGGATTGCGGCGCAGATTCATATTGCGAGAACGGTTTGCCGCAGAGCAGAGCGATGCGTCGTTCAGCTTGCCAGAAAAGAAAGCATCGGGGCTATTCCGATCATCTACCTGAATCGACTCTCCGATCTCCTCTTCGTCCTGGCACGGTATGCGAACAAGCGCGAGGGCACCGCGGAAACGAAATGGCGTTTGGAAGGCCGAGTTTGAGAGCGACGCAGATTCTTCCCGATTCGCACCGGCAACTCGGAAGTCTTGACCTTGCCCGAAATACGCGCGTGGCCATCATCCTCAACCTCGCAGCTCTTCCGCTCTTCCTTGTGTTTGGCTGGAGCTTCATGAAGTTTGCACAGCTCTTGAAGCCCGATATTGTAAGTCGATTTCATTTCGCAAACCTTTCGCTCTCGCCCATCGGTTCGTTCCTGTTGTTTGTCGGCATCATTCTTGGGATGATGGTCATTCATGAAGCAATTCATGGGTTGTTCTTTTGGATATTCACCCGTTCGCGACCGATCTTTGGTCTCAAACTGCTCTATGCATATGCCGGAGCTCCGGGCTGGTATATACCGCGGAGCCAATATATCGTGGTTGGTCTCGCCCCCTTGGTTCTGATGACAGCAGCAGGATTCTTGTTCATTGCTCTCATGACACTGCCGCTTGCACAGCTTTTCCTTTTTGGGATCACGATCAACGCGTCGGGAGCCGTCGGGGATCTCTACGTTTCCGCATGGGTCTTTCTGCGATCGCCGGAAGCCCTCATGGAAGATACAGGTTTTGGATTCACCATCTTTGAGCGAAAAGAACATTTCCAGGGTCGTGCGACCTCATAGCAATCACAGCGGGGAGTAGAACATGAGCAATGAAATGTTGGACGATGAAATGAGTCAGATGTACGAGGATGGTACCAAAACACGGAAGACCCTCGATTCGACAACACTTCACAAACCGATCAAATATCTCCGCGTCAAGAAACCTCGTACTCTGTTGCCGGGCAACACGGTCGCCGAGGCCGTGGAGCTCATGAAGAGCAAAAACATCGGATGCGTGCTCATCACTGAACAAGAGAAGCTTGTTGGGATATTTACCGAGCGCGACATTCTGACGAAGGTGATGGGAAAAAAGAATCACGATCAGATCAAGATTGCCGATGTCATGACACGCCGCGTGGATGCCTTCCAGCAAGAAGACAGCCTGGCGTATGTTCTGAACGCCATGCATGTCGGGGGATACCGCCATGTACCCGTCGTCGACGAACACGGCAAACCCATGGCTGTGATCTCCGTGAAAGACATCATTGCGTTCATTCTCGAACACTTTGCTGAAGATGTCCTCAATCTTCCTTCTGCACCGATTCGAAAAACCCACCAACGCGAAGGAGCCTGACGGAGGAAAGAGCGGTTGACTTCCAGTTGCCAGACAGACAGTTCTTCTCCTTCAGTGTTATCACGTTTGAGAATGATGGCACTCTCCTTCCGCTCCGCTGGCCACACTTTCTTGACAAAAGAGGAAAGACTGTTTATATTGACCTGCGCCAAAAAGTGGATTTTCTCACCCGCGATGGTCATTTCGAACTCTCATGCTCACTGAATTCGGTAAAGTACTCCTCTTCTTTGTCTTCGGTGCACTCTTCGTCGCTGCAGGTCTTATCGCAGCGTGGATTCTCCGTCCACATCGTCCCTATCCGGAAAAACTCGCGACCTATGAATGTGGCGAAGAACCCATCGGAAGTGCCTGGGTCAGGCTCAACGTCCGCTTCTATGTGATCGCTCTGGTCTTTTTGATTTTCGATGTGGAAGTTGTGTTCTTGTTCCCGTGGGCTCTCGTGTTCAAGCAGCTCGGGTTCTTTGCGTTCATGGAAATGGCAGTATTTCTCGTCATTCTCATGGTCGGATTTGCCTATGTGTGGGTTAAAGGGGATCTGGATTGGGACAAGCCGAAGCCTGAAGTTCCTTTCGTTCAACGCACGCCTCGTGCAGAGAAGCCTCCTCTTCTGAAAGAGACGGAAGGCGTTCCTGCCTGATCGAATGCACCATTCATCATGCAACCGCGAATATCTGGAGTGACAGAAAGTGGGACTCTTAGACCAACGCTTTGAAAACGGAAATGTGTTCATCACTTCGCTCGACAGCCTTCTGAATTGGGCGAGACTTTCATCGTTGTGGCAAATGCAGTTTGGAATTGCCTGTTGCGCAATCGAGATGATGGCTGCCTCTGCTTCGAACTTCGACATTATGCGGTTTGGCGTCATTCCGAGGGCGACGCCCCGCCAAACAGATGTGATGTTTGTGGCTGGAACGGTGACGCTCAAGATGGCATCCCGCATCAAGCGGCTGTATGATCAAATGCCGGAGCCGCGCTACATTATTTCGATGGGAAGCTGTGCAAACTGCGGCGGCCCCTACTGGGAACACGGCTATCATGTCTTGAAAGGCGTTGACCGGGTCATACCAGTCGACGTATACGTTCCTGGCTGTCCACCGCGCCCGGAAGCGCTGCTGGAGGGTATCATCAAGCTCCAGGAAAAAGTCCGAAAAGAGAGCATGATCAAGAAATCCGCCTGACCATAAAAAATCTATCGTTTGACCCTACCATTAGTTCCCATGACCCCACAAGAGATTCTGGAAACCTTGAGTTCAAATTTCGGTGATGCCATCCTTGAATCGAAATTGGACGTCCTGCAGCCGTGGATTCGTATCGCATCACATCGCACGAAAGAAATTTGTTTCTTCCTGCGCGATGAAGACCTCCTCACCTTCGACTACATGAGCTGCCTGAGCGGCGTCGACTACAACGACGGCAAACTAGGGGTCGTCTATCATCTCGCTTCGATGATCCACAAACACAAAATCGTTCTCAAGACACATTGCACAAAAGACTCACCACATGTTCAATCGGTCGCCGAGGTGTGGGGAACGGCCAACTGGCATGAACGGGAAGCCTACGATATGTATGGCATCGTCTTTGACGGTCATCCGGATCTCCGCAGAATGCTGCTTCCTTATGATTGGGAAGGACATCCCTTGCGGAAGGACTATAAGGTCCCGGAATTCTACAACGGTATGAAAGTTCCATATTAAGAGTTTCAACCCAGCCTGCCCATGATTGAATCGCATTCGCTTCCGACATCCTACGTAACACAACCTGGTGCCATCAAGACCTCGTCGGGCAAGACGCTTCGCACCGACGAAATGATCATCAATATGGGTCCCCAGCATCCGTCAACGCACGGTGTCCTTCGGCTCGAAATCGTTGTCGATGGCGAGATCATCGTGGACGTTATACCCCACATTGGTTACCTGCACCGCTGTTTCGAAAAACACTGCGAACACATGACGAACTACCAACAGGTGATTCCGTATGTGGACCGGCTGGACTATTGCGCGTCGATGAACAATGACCTCGCCTTTGTTCTGGCGGCGGAGCGAATGTTGAAAATCGAGGTGCCCCCGCGTGTTGAGTACATCCGTGTGATTATGGCGGAACTCAACCGAATCGCAAGCCACCTGATAGCGATTGGAACGTACGGCATCGACGCCGGCGCGTTTACACCTTTCCTCTATTGCTTCACCGACCGCGAAAAGATTCTCGACCTTTTTGAGATGACCTGCGGCGCGCGATTGCTCTACAACTATATGTGGATTGGCGGGCTTTCTCACGATCTGCCCCCGACGTTCGTCGAACAAGCGAAGGAATTCTGCACCTATTTCAAACCCCGCATCAAGGCGTTTAACGATCTTCTGACCTACAATGAGATTTTCGTAAAACGGACGGCCCATGTCGGTGTCCTGCCGAAGGATGTCGCGATCAACTACGCCAGCAGCGGCCCAATGCTGCGCGGGTCTGGTGTTAACTGGGATCTCCGTCGGGATGACCCGTATTCATACTATGACAGGTTCGAGTGGGAAGTGCAGGTGGGGAAGGGAGAAGTTGGGACGGTTGGCGATTCATGGGATCGCCACATCGTCCGCATGCGGGAAATGGAACAAAGTGTGAAAATCGTCGAGCAGGCACTCGCAAGCATTCCGGAAGGGAATGTGCAGGCGGCGATTCCCAAACGTATTCGTCCGGATGCCGGTGCTGAAGCGTATGTCCGCACGGAATCACCGCGCGGTGAATTGGGATTCTATTTAATCAGCGATGGGTCGGCCAGTCCCTATCGCATCAAGGCCCGTTCGCCGGCATTTGTCAATCTCAGCGTGCTTCCTGAAATATCTCGTGGCGCAATGATTGCAGACCTGGTTCTGATCGCAGGGAGCGTCGATATCGTCCTCGGTGAAGTAGACAGGTAACAAACCCGGATTTCGTATCCAGTGCCGCTTCCCATTAGTGATATTTTGTTTTTGAAGTCGTTCTGTCGTTTGTCCGAAGGTCCTGCCGAAGGCATCACTTCGTGAGAAGAACCCCCGCCTGCCGCTCTAGAAACACACAAGGCGGGCAGGCCTTCGGGGGAAGCAGGCACTATTGCTGTTTTGAAAAGGCTTGGCGATAGATCACAAGTCTTCTTTTTAGAAGTAGCACTAGCAATTCGAACTTTATGGAAACAATTGAAGCGGTGTTGTCAAATCAAATCGTCCTTTCAGTTATTTTGAGTGCGCTGCCCCTTGTCTTCATCCTGGTGTACGCTCTCGTAACACTGTATATGGAGATGAAAGTTGCGGCCCACATTCAGGATCGTGTGGCATACATGCGGACGGGTTGGCACGGTGTGCTCCAGCCCTTTGCGGATATCTTCAAATTGCTGCAGAAGGAAGACATCATTGCAGCCAAGGCTGATCGCTTCATGTTCCTGCTCGCGCCCTATATCGTGTTCATGGGAACCTACGCCGGCTTTGCCGTTATCCCGTTCAGCAGTGTCTACATCGGCAGCAACATCAACCTGGGTGCATTCTTTCTCGTGGCGGCATCTTCGTTGGTGGTGATCGGCATTTTGATGGGCGGGTGGGCCTCAAACAACAAGTGGTCGATCTTCGGCGGCATGCGTTCTGCAGCCCAGATGATCAGCTACGAGATTCCCACGGCTCTTGCCATTGTCATCGCCACCATGATCACCGGCTCCCTTAACCTGCAGGAAGTCACAAAGTTCCAGGAAGGTGGAATTCAAAACTGGTTGATATTCGGCGGCCCCTTGCCCATGCTTCAGAAGATCCTCTTGATTCCGTTTACGCTGATCACGTTTCTGATCCTGTTTACCGCTTCGCTTGCCGAAGTGAATCGCACTCCCTTTGACCTTCCAGAAGCCGAATCGGAACTGGTCCAGGGATTCAACACGGAATATAGCGGGATGCGGTTTGCCATGTTCTATCTTGCCGAATATGCCAATATGTTCCTGGTTTCGGCTGTAGTCGTCTCTCTGTTCCTTGGTGGGTGGTCGAGCCCGTTTGGCAGCTTTCTTTCTGGACCGGTGTGGGGGATCTTCTGGTTCGTCATGAAAGGAATGTTCTTTGTCTTTCTCCAGATCTGGATTCGATGGACGTTGCCACGTCTCCGCGTGGACCAGCTCATGTACACGTCATGGAAGGTGCTCACACCGTTCCTCTTTGTCTGTATTTTCGCGATTGGCCTAATCTTGGTGATCTAGAATTCTACGATAATCGATATGTCTCCCCTGAGAACATACTTCCATAATATCAGTCACTCCCTGGCAACCGTCGTGATCGGGATGAAAATCACGTTCAAGCACCTCTTTGTGCCCTCCGTGACGATCCAGTATCCTGACGTGAAGATGAAACTGCCCGAACGGGCACGGAACCGTCTCTATGTCAACATCGATGACTGCATCGGCTGTGATCAGTGCTCGATGGCTTGTCCGGTCGATTGTATCACGATCGAGACGATCAAAGCAACGCCCGATCAGGATCTGGGGGTGACGTCAACAGGAAACAAGAAGCGGCTTCATCTTCCGACGTTTGATATCGATATCGCCAAGTGCTGCTATTGCGGACTCTGTGTGTATCCATGTCCGACTGAGTGTATCGTCATGACGGACGTGTACGAATTCTCAGAGTTCGACCGTAAGAATCTGATTTACAACTTCAGCAGGATGACATCGGCCGAAATTGATGTGGCTAAAGAGAAAGCAAGGAAAGCTGAAGAGGAAGCGGTGGCCAAGAAAGCCGCTGCAGCGGCTGCGGCAAAAGCCGCCGCCCCGGCTGTACCAGCGGGTGCCACAACACCCCCTGCTCCGCCACCTCCGCCCAAACCCGAACTGCCACCCACGCCCCCTACGGCGAACACTTAAGAGAAATATCGACTATGGATCTCTTTACAATAGTTTTCTACGCATTTGCTCTTCTGACACTCGTGTCAGCCTCTGTCGTGGTATTTTCCAAGAATATTGTGCGGTCTGCATTCTCACTCCTCTTTACGTTCTTTGGCGTGGCGGGACTCTATGTTCTGCTGATGGCCGATTTTCTGGCGATTACTCAGTTAATGATCTATGTCGGAGGTATCCTGGTGCTTGTTGTCTTTGGCGTGATGCTGACAACCCGCCAGATCAACGTTGACGCCAAAACCAGCACAGTACAAACCTTGCCGGCTGCGCTCATTGCGGCTGCCATTGGGGGGATGTTGGCTGGTATTTTTTTGTCCGCCGATTGGAAGCGAATGGGAACGCTCCCCGACACGGTCGCGAGCGGCCCAAAAATTGGAGAGATGCTGTTGACGAGCTACCTGCTTCCCTTCGAAATTGCATCGGTTGTGCTTCTGGTGGCGTTGATCGGGGCAGCGATGATCGCGAGGAGGGAAAAAAGAGCATGAACGCATTCTTCAGAGATGTCATCGTATTCCTTCAAAATCCTGGTCTTACGCATTTCCTGATCATCAGTGCGCTGCTGTTCTCCATGGGCATCTTCGCGATTCTCACACGCCGAAACGCCGTGATGGTTCTCATGGGTATCGAGCTTGTTCTCAACGCGGCCAACATTAATTTCATAGCTTTTTCCAGGTACACAACCGGCACATTCGACGGACAGGTCATCGCAATCTTTGTAATTATTTTGGCTGCTGCGGAAGCGGCAATTATGCTGGCTATCGTCCTGAACATTTTCCAAAACTTCAACACTGTCAACGTTGACGAAATCAATCAGCTCAAAGACTAAGAGTCTCAAATTGACAATCGACCAATGTGAATTGAAAACCTGACCAATGTCTCACGAAACGATTCTCACACTCTCGCTTATCGTCCTGCTCCTGCCACTCTTCAATTTTGTGGTTCTGGTATTCTTCGGACGAAGACTTCCTCGGCAGGGAGACTGGCTTGGCACGTCACTCCTGTTTGTCGGTCTCGCGCTGTCTGCCGTTATCCTGTACACGAAGCTGACCGCGTATCATGATGAGACAATCCAGGCAACGATTACATGGGTGAATTTTGGCAACGTCCCCGGTTTCGGTCCGATGAAAATGGACCTCGGGATCATGGTCGACAATATTTCGGCGATTATGCTTGTCGTGGTGAACATCGTAAGCGCGCTGGTCCATCTGTTTTCGATCGGCTACATGCAGGGAGATGTTCGCTACGGGCGGTATTTTTCGTATTTGGGTGTCTTCACGTTCTCGATGCTGGGTATCGTTCTCACCAACAATTTTTTCCTGATGTATGTGTCGTGGGAACTGGTTGGCTTGAGTTCCTATTTGTTGATCGGCCATTGGTTTGAAAAGAAATCGGCATCCGATGCGGCCAAGAAGGCGTTTGTTGTGAATCGGGTGGGCGACGTCGGCATGTTTATCGGTATCATGATCCTCTTCGCACAATTTCACACCTTTTCGTTTGACGCCATCTTCACAGGCATGCAGGCAGGACAAGTTCCGTTTGGCAGCGAACCATGGCTAACGGCGGCCGGTATTCTCATCTTTTGCGGTGCGATTGGCAAATCGGCTCAATTCCCGTTGCATGTATGGCTGCCGGATGCAATGGAAGGTCCCACACCCGTCAGCGCACTCATCCATGCTGCGACCATGGTCGCCGCCGGTGTGTATCTGGTGACACGGACATTTGCGATGATGACGGCGGACGCACTCATGTTCATTGCCTACATAGGAGCGATCACCGCATTCATTTCCGCCACCATTGCGATCGCACAAAATGATATCAAGAAAGTGTTGGCGTATTCAACCGTAAGTCAACTGGGTTATATGGTGATGGGCCTGGGCGTTGGAGCGTACACGGCGGGCTTCTTCCATCTGTCGACACATGCGATGTTCAAGGCTGGCCTCTTTCTTGGCTCCGGCTCGGTGATCCACGCTATGCATCATGCTCTTCACCACAGTCATGATCATCAGACAGATCCGCAGGACATCCGCAATATGGGCGGTCTTTGGAAGAAGATGCCGATTACCTTCTGGACATTCCTCGTGTATACACTTGCGATCTGCGGTGTTCCATTCACTTCCGGCTTCCTGAGCAAGGACGAAATTCTTGCAGGTACCCTTGCCTACGGAAATCTGACGGGCAACTATTTCATTCCGATCATCGGTTTCTTTGTCGCCGGGCTGACAGCGTTCTATATGTTCCGGGTGGTAATCCTGACATTCTTTGGCGAGCACAAAGATCAACACCGGCTAGACTCAATCCATGAGTCACCACACGTGATGACCATTCCTCTCATCCTCTTTGCAGTTCTTTCGTTCTTCTTCTTCTTCACCGGCAATCTCAATCCGATTTCAGTGCAAGGCTGGTTCGTTAACGCCGTGGAGCGTCCTGTTTCCGTGGTCCCGGCCGGAGTTGCGGCAGCCGGGAAAGAGGTATTTGAGGAATCGCTCCATCATGCACACGCTCCAGCAATGGTCCTCTCCTTGATCGTTGCTGGCTTGGGGATGCTGGTAGCGTTTGCGACCTACTATTGGAAGAAAATCAATGCAGATGCGGTCGCCGAGCGGCTCAAGCCGGTTCACCAGTTCCTTGTCAACAAATGGTACTTTGATGAGTTGTATGAATTCGTTTTCGTCCAGGGCACCAAGGGGATTGCATGGGCGTACAATTGGTTTGATTCCAAAGTCATCGATGGGATTGTCAACGGTGTGGGTCGATGGACCATGGCAGTGACACACGGAACGAAGGAAGCCTGGGAAGAAGGACATGCCGGCGCAATCGCCTATATGGTCGTGATGGGATTCATTTCCTTCTATGCGGGATGGGTTACCGGTTCGGCACTCCTGCCAACGGCCGTCGGTGTGTGGGGAATGGCCGGATATGGTCTTCTTTCACTTGGAGTGGCGGGGATGACCTTCTTTTTGTTTTATGTCGGTGTCGGCGGTTTCGACAATAAGATCATCGACGGCCTGGTCAATTTTGTTGCCACGTTGGCTGGATTCTTTGGTTTGTTGGGACGGAAGTTTCAAACCGGCAAAGTTCAGACGTATCTTGCGTTCGCTATGTTTGCTGTGATGGTGTTCTTCCTGTGGTTTCGATAACAGGGTGTAGACCGGTTCGGTCGTTAGGATCGATCGGGTTTGTGTTCAACTGATTCTTCAGAGGAGTCGATTCAAATGGAATCCAATCTTCCCGGTGCTGGCTTTCTCACGTGGATAACCTTCTTGCCCATCCTGGGCATTGTTGCAGTCCTGATGATTCCGAAGGGACATGAGACGTTCATGAAATGGACGGGTGCCATTGTGACGTTTCTTCAACTGGTGCTCGCCGTCGTTATCTGTTTTAATTTCAATCGGGGATTGGAAGGAATCAACACACAGCAGGGAATGCAGTTTGTCGAGAAGTTCTCATGGATTGATATCAAAGGTGTAGCTTGGTTTGGCCGGATCCAGATCGAATACTTCATGGGTGTTGATGGGTTGAGCGTTCCCATGGTTCTTCTCACGGCATTGATCAGTTTTATCGCTGTCCTTGCTTCGTGGAATATCGACAAGGCCTTTAAGGGCTACATGGCGATGCTTCTTCTTCTTGACACAGGCATGATGGGCGTCTTTGGCGCGCTTGATTTTTTCCTGTTCTATGTATTCTGGGAATTGATGCTTCTGCCGATGTACTTCTTGATCGGCGTCTGGGGCGGCCCGCGGCGCGAATACGCTGCCATTAAGTTCTTCCTCTATACACTGCTCGGAAGTGTCTTGATCCTGCTGGCCATGATTGCTCTCTATTTCAGCACCACCATTCTTGATCCGGCGACCGGAGAAAAAGTTCACACCTTTAACATGCTTGCCATGATGAATCCGGCGAATCTGGAACCTGGTTCATTGCTTGCCGGGGCCGGCACACATCTCAGATTGCTGGCTTACATCGCGCTCTTCATTGGATTTGCGATCAAAGTTCCCATCTTCCCGTTCCACACGTGGTTGCCGGATGCGCACGTCGAAGCTCCAACAGCAATTAGCGTGATCCTTGCCGGAGTACTTCTGAAAATGGGAACGTATGGCCTCCTCCGCATCAGTTATCCGATGTTCCCTGAGATTGCCCAACAGACGAGCGTGGCTCTGGCAATTCTGGCGTTGATTAATATTGTCTATGGTGCGTTGTGCGCGATGGCGCAAAAAGACTTCAAAAAACTGATTGCGTACTCCAGCATCAGCCACATGGGAATAGTCCTGCTCGGCATGGCGGCCATGAATACGCAGGGAATGATGGGGGCGGTGTTCCAGATGTTCAATCACGGCACAATCACGGCAATGCTCTTCTTGATTGTTGGTGTTATCTATGACCGTTCCCACACCCGCGACCTCGATGCATTCGGCGGCCTCGCTCTCTCGATGCCGAAATATACCGGGATCATGACGGTTGCATTCTTTGCCGCCCTTGGTCTACCAGGTCTGAGCGGATTCATTTCGGAAGCATTTTCGTTTCTCGGTGCCTTCAAGGTGGATAATCTTCGTGTGATCACGATGATAGCCACCCTGGGCATCGTGTTGACAGCCGCCTACATGTTGTGGACACTCCAACGTGTATTCCTTGGCACACCGAACGGAAAGTGGGGCTCGATGCCTGATGTAACTGGTCGCGAGATCTTCACGCTGGTTCCCCTCGCCGTCATCGTGCTGGTTCTGGGGATTTATCCGTCGCTCATGCTCGACCTCATGACGTCATCGCTGAACCATTTGGTAACCATAGTATCGAAATCCGGTGCGGTTGCGCTCATACCCTAACTGTCTGCATCTGAACTATGTCTGAACAAATCCTACAAAATCTGTCTCACTTTCTGCCTGAAACCACGCTTGCAATCACATTTTGCGTGGCGATTCTCACGGACTTGATATTCCGCAAAAAACCTCAACGAGTGGCATTCGTCAGTTTTGTCGGCGTCGTCCTGACAATGGTATTCACCTACGGACAACTTGGAACATCGCAATCGCTCTTTTCCGGGATGATCTCGGTCGATCCGTTCTCGGTCTTCTTCAAGATGGTCATCGGGCTGTGTACGCTGATCATCTTCCTGTTTTCGTACTATTCGTCGGAAGTTCAATCGACCGTAAGGAGAATGGGCGAGTATTTCGCACTGCTCGTTGCTCTAACGCTTGGAATGTTTCTGATGGCCGGTGCGTCAAATCTCTTGATGATGGTTCTCGCTCTTGAACTCGCAAGCCTTTCATCCTATATCCTCGCTGGCTATACGCGCGAGGCAGCCGATTCAAGCGAAGCGTCACTTAAATACATCCTCTACGGAGCACTCTCATCCGGTGTGATGTTGTACGGCATTTCAATCCTGTATGGACTAACCGGGGCAACGGACTTCATTGGCGTCAACAAGGCCTTGTCCTTGGGCGGGACGAATCATTACACGCTTCTCGTCGCAACTATTTTCATCATTGTTGGCTTTGGCTACAAGATATCGGCGGTGCCGTTCCATTTCTGGACCCCGGATGTCTACGAGGGAGCTCCGATTACGATTACTGCTTTTCTTTCCGTCGCGTCGAAGGCAGCCGGATTTGCCATGATGATTCGGTTTTTTAAGGTGTCGTTTTTGGATACCGGCATTGTTGGATTGTCCGCCGGCATGTGGGTGTCGGTCCAGGGATTTGAGTGGAACAAGCTTCTGGCAATCCTCTCGGTCTTGACGATGACGCTCGGCAATCTCGTCGCAGTATGGCAGAAGAACCTCAAGCGGCTGCTTGCTTATTCGAGCATAGCGCACGCTGGTTATATGCTCATGGGTGTCGTGGTGCTGAGCGACAAAGGCATCGCCGCCGTACTGATCTACTTTGTCTTCTACCTGTTCATGAATCTCGGCGCCTTTCTCGTTGTCATGTTGGTCGCAAACAAGACAGGGAGTGAAAACATCGATTCGTACAAGGGACTTGGATATCGATCACCGGTCATAGGCGTTGCGATGGTTATCTTTTTCATTTCGCTCACCGGTCTGCCACCCACCGCTGGATTCATCGGAAAGCTCTACCTGTTTGCCGCGCTCTTGGACGCAAAATGGATATGGCTCGCTGTGGTGGGAGCCATTAACAGCGTAGTCTCATTGTACTACTACGTCCGAGTGTTGCGCAATATGTTTCTACGTGATCCCGAGGGAAGTGCGGAGCCGATAGTCTTGTCAAAGCCTCAGTTGGTCCTCCTGATGCTGTTGGTTATTCCGACACTTCTCTTCGGCCTCTACTTCACGCCAATTGTCGACTTGGCAAACGCTTCCGTCGTGATGGTGGGAATTCGTTGATCTGCGTTGGATGTAGCGTGAAAGGTCTCTCCTGCCTCGGGAGGGGCCTTTTTTTTGGCGCGGACGCGTCAATCCGAGACAAGTATTGAAAGTTAGTCTATCAATACTTCGATGATCAGCGAATAACTTCTCCGATCACTTCATAGGTTTCACAGAACCTCGACAACGAAAGACAACCGGCTCTTGGAGTAGGCAGGCTTGATAATTCTGCTGATCGATGATGATCGGAACTTCAACAGTGTAGTCGCCCACCAGCTCAAAGACAACTTTCATCACCAGACATTTACTGCCAGCTCGGCAAAGTGATCGACGCCATGCACGAGAGATACATGTTTCGGGTGGCGAAGGAGTTTGAAGCGGAAGATCTGAATGAAATCGGGCTCAACAGGCAGGCGAAGTGCTTAATGCCATCACACCACCTCTGCAGACGGAGGCGGCTCACATTAACTTCGAGTTGGAAGTAAAAGCCGAAGAGATTCTGGCCGGCCTTTCACTAACTTCCCGCAGGAGCGTTGTCAAACTCATACGGGAAGTCCTAAAAGAAGTTCACGGCCTTGAAACGAGCATTCGGGGGATACTCAGCCTGCACAGAATTCTGTACGCGCATCACGGCGGGGAAAACGGACCCGATGAGATTCGAAAGGACATGGAAAAACAACTGAGTCACTCATGTTACGCAAAAGTCCGTTTTCGAGCAGTTTCTTCCGTTGCGCGCTGGCGTCCGAAATCGCCAGCGGATGTGCGGCAGGAAAGCGATGGTGTGTGTTCTGATCCCGCAAGAG
>Ga0315286_10000956_pt1 | contig 25537 bp, 21 predicted proteins | sample YL17G10_0_MG_FD_205038 | JGI IMG/M metagenome (GOLD analysis project Ga0315286, IMG submission 205038) | Sediment microbial communities from Yellowstone Lake, YNP, Wyoming, USA - YL17G10_0 | ecosystem: Environmental > Aquatic > Freshwater > Lake > Sediment | place: USA: Wyoming | collected...
GATCATGCCTTTCTCTCTACTCGGTATAATTATTTTTTCCATATCTCTTGTTCATGAATATAAATGGAACGATCATTTGCTTCTTTTTTTATTTATAGCTTCAGGTTGTGGACTTGTATTCACACTCGTTATCAGCCCGGCTCTTGGCATGGCACACGATTGGGATTTAATTGCAACTTTCTTTATTCCATTAGGGTTCCTTTTTGTTTATTTCATCCTGGAATATTTTCATTTCCCCGAAGCTCGTCACGTTGTGCTGATAATAATCGTTATACAATTTATTCAGACTGCCACCTGGATTGGTATCAATGGGGAGGAGACCCGTAATCTGAAACGTGCAGAAATGTTAACCGATCCATCTCTGAGCGGCACCATCCCAAGGATGTACTATGAAAGTCTCGCGAAGTTATATTGGGGAAAAAAAGATTACAGGAGGTCAGCCTTCTGGTATGAACGCTATCTTACTGTCGATAGTCTTAATCCTCGAATACTTGCCAACCTCGCTGATGTATATAAGAAGTCGGGTGAAAATGAGAAAGCATTCGAAGTTCTTAAGCGGAGTGCAGGTGCAAGTCGGAACCCGGCTGTTTTTTCAAATTTAGGGGTTGAATATTTAAAGCGAAATGATACTACATTGGCAATTCAAATGTTTCAGAATGCTCTCAAGATAGATTCCTCATTTGCGTATGCCCATGCGAATCTATCTCTTATCTATACTGCTCAGCATAAGAATTCCCTCATTGCTTATCATGCAACGAGAGCAGTCACTTTCGGTATGACGGAATCAATCCTATTCAAGTTAGCAGGCAATGCCTTCCTTGCCTTAAACGATATCGAGCAGGCGCTGAAATATTATAATCTTTATTTTGCTAAAAAGCCCGATGACGCTAATATTCTTTCGATGATAGAAAAACTTCAAGAGGAATTGTTAAGGAGGAAGCAATCTCGTTAAAGTTGCAGATAATTTATTTTCATGTCATTGAGTTTCGCTCATCTCCAAGCGAGTAGATCGGGAACAGAGTTTACTCTAAACTGTCAGTAATTATTTATTTACACCTTTTATCTGAAGTTTCAGCTTCCATAATTTTCTCTACTATATCATTCCATGTTGATAGTGTTAGTGCTTTGAAGATAAGTTTATTTTTTGTTTTTACACATTCAAGCATCTCGCAATTAGAAAATGAAGCTGAAACCTACAACTTCTTTGCACCCGATTCGTTGAGTACATCGCGGTCAAATTAACTTCCTGTTTTAAATGAAAACACATATGGAGTTTTCAACGTGTCACCTGCCATCGATCTTAGACTCGTTCCTATCGTTACTGTGTATATTGTATCTGGCAATAAATTTTGATATGGAGCGAATGCAAAACTCATAGAAGAACAAAAAAACTTCCCATCCATGGATGGCGAGATACTAAATGCGCTTCGAACCGATGATGCATCGATATAAGCTGAAAAATAGCATGATATATTTTCTGTAACGCTGACATTTTGTTGACCATCGGACGGATAATTGTAACTCACTCTGAATGGCACTGTCTTAAACCTTACAGTTGACCGAACAAGAAGAAAATTATTAAATGTATCTCTTAATCCTGTTGAAAAAGTAATTTCATACCATGTATTACATTTGTATCCAGAATCTGGATAAAAAACCATATTTTTCATATCATAATAATAAGATTCCCATCTGCCGCTAACATACGGTGAGATGGTTATATTATTTTTTATTGAATTTGAATCGATTGGTGAATTGAAATAGACATAATAATTATTGAATTGCGATATAGTAGTGTCATTAGGCTCTGGATAAATATTTACGATTCGAAGCACAGGTTCAGGTACTAAAACTTTTTGATAGTCATTTCCTAATTTTCTATTTGTAACATCTGTAGCTTCTTTGCCAACTTTAATAGTATACGCTTGCGCAACCTTAAAATAGTTGTACACGGGTAACTCAAAAGTTTGACCATCAATCGAAATTGCACCCCATGAGCTTAGATATGCAAAACCATCTTCCTTTGGGACGAGCGTTACGTTCGGGATAACGGTATAACTCACCATAATCTTATTAAATCGTATAAGCAATCTACCCGGTATGTAGCCCATCGGCAATGAATCACTTTGTTTTGAGTAACTATCCCAGATTCTATAATAAGGTCTCGGTGAATCTAACCACACCCAAACCACACGCGGTGCAATGTTAGGATCGGTTGGGTCTTCGCTCGGTGGACCTGTTGAACCTGCTGGTCCACGGGGACCTTCTCTACAACTCGACAAAAACAACAGCGGCAGGGAGCAGATTAAAAGTAATGTTTTCATAATAGACCACCCTTTCTATTTATTAAGCAACATTGTGTTAAATTTTGGTATTTCTTAAAATGTAATAATTGAATTCTTAATAATCAAATTGGCAACTGGTGTGATGATCTTAGGGAATAATTTGTTTTGGAACGATTTCTTTTCGCTACCTGTTTATAACTATACAAAATGTTATGATTTCTCTGATTCGTCCAAAAGAGCAAGTAATGGATCGTATTGTTAGGCATTTCAGTCGGCAATCGACATTCTCTATTCTGTTACGGGCGTACTTCAGCGTCGTAATAATTGCGATAATTGATTATACGACGGGTCCGTATGTATCAATGTTGGTATTTTATTTAATACCAATCATCATAACATCGTGGTTTGTGGGCAGACGTGCTGGATTGCTGATCTCGGTTGTTAGTGCTATTGCATGTTCTATCCATGACGCTTTATTTTTTCCAGTATCCTCATCTGATACAGCGATATCATGGCTCGTGTTGTTATGGAATCCTTTAATTTCGTTCGGTGTCTTTTTGATTGTTGCATCTACACTTTCTGCTATGAGAAGGGCAGAGGATGAAAAATTACGTTTTGAATTCAAAGTCGCTGCCGAAGTTCAATCTCGTCTCTTTCCGCAATCTCTTCCTTCTATGAAAACATTATCATATACCGCATTCTGTAAACCAACAACGAATATCTCAGGCGATTATTATGACTTTTTACTTCTCAAACCTCATCAACTCGGAATTGCAATTGGCGATATTGCGGGTAAAGGAATATCTGCGGCACTATTGATGGCAAATTTGCAGGGGCTACTTCGAAGTTTCGCCCCACGTCATTGTGACAATATAGCCGAGCTTATGAGTTGTCTCAACAATTCGCTGTATAATTGTACTGACTCAAGTAAATTTGCTACGCTTTTTTATGGATTGTACGATGACACTGATCGAACTCTGACATATGTGAATGCAGGTCATAATCCGCCTATTATATTTAAAAGAAAAAATGGCTACCATGATCAGGGTTATAATCCTTCCAGTAATTCTTTGTTGACAGATTTAGATGGAAACAATGGTGAATCTCACCAAGTAGTCAGAATAGCGACTGGAGGGACAGTAATAGGAGCGTTTTCAAATGCGGTCTATAGACCACAAACACTTCAGCTTCATTCGGGCGATACACTTGTGTTTTTTACCGATGGACTATCCGAGGCAAGAAATTTTATTCATGAACAATATGGTGAAGAAAGACTAACGGCCCTTGTTGCATCCAACCTTCATCGGTCATCGCAATCTTTACATGATCTCATCTTGAATGATGTGAGCCAATTTATCGGTGGCGGGGTTCAATTCGACGATATAACTCTGATTGTAGCTAAAGTTAACTGAATTATTTTCCTTTTGATTGGATATCCGCGATCATTCGTGTCACTTCGTTCCACGAATAGTATATTTTTTCCAGCTTTGTGTGCAATTCTTTATATTCGTGAGATGTATCTTTCGCTTTGTCTCCATTCTTATAAAAATCGGGGTCTGCCATTAATGTTTCAATTTCATCTTTACGAGATTCTATCTGCGAGATTTCTTTTTCTATTTTATCAAGGTGATGTTTGTAAGGGAGGAGGAGCTTGTAAAGTTTATTACGCTTTTCCGCTTCGAGACGCTTTCTGTCTTTCTCTGAAGGTTGAGTAACTTGAGAGTCGATTTCGGATTTCGCCTGCCTGCCGGTCAGGCAGGGATTTGAGATTTCGGATTTGTTCGTCGTTGCTTCACGTTCTTCTTTTTTCTTTGCCAAATAATCGGAAACATTGCCAATGAATGTACGCACATTTCCGGAACTGAATTCGATAATTTTATTAATTATCGGATCGAGGAAAGCTCGATCGTGCGAAACGATGACGTATGTCCCTTCGTACTCACTTAGAGCGTCTTGCAAAACTTTCTTCGAGCGCATGTCGAGATGGTTCGTCGGCTCGTCCATAATAAGGAAATTAGCTGGTTGCAAGAGCATCTTCGCAAGTGCAAGACGACTTTTCTCGCCGCCTGAAAGTACCGAGACTTTTTTGAAAACATCATCACCGTGAAAAAGAAATGAGCCGAGTATCGTTCTTAGCTTTGTGCGAATTTCCCCAACCGCAACTTCATCAATTATCTGAATCGCTTCCTTCGATAAGTCCAATTCCTCTGCCTGATGCTGACCGAAGTAAGAGAGGATAACATTATGTCCGATTTTTCTTTCACCTCTCTGGAATGGTTCATTGCCGGCAAGAATTCTTACAAACGTTGATTTCCCCGAGCCGTTAACACCAACGACCGCTATTTTATCTCGTCGTTCGATTGTGTGGTTGAGGTTATCAAAGAGTTTTAATTCTCCATATCTCTTTTGGATATTTTTCAATTCCATCACAACCACACCGCTTGCCTGTGGTGATGGGAAGTGAAAACGGATTTCCTTTTCATCGTTTTCAATTTCAATCAGTTCCATCTTATCGAGCTGCTTAACACGGCTCTGGACCTGTCGTGCTTTCGTGGCTTTATATCGGAAGCGTTCAATAAAGCGCTGTGTCTGCTCGATTTTCTGCTGCTGATTTTTATACGCGTTTACCTGCTGCTCTTTTCGTATGACCTTTTCTTTTTCGTAGAACGAATAATTCCCCGAATAAACTTCAAGGTCACCCATACTGAGTGCGAGTGTCTTTTTCGTTAACGAATCGAGCAATGCTCTATCGTGCGAGACAAGTATGATTGCGCCGTTGTAGTTGTGGAGATATTCTTCCAGCCACTGTAATGATTCGATGTCGAGATGATTGGTTGGCTCGTCTAAAAGAAGCACAGATGGTTCTCGCAGTAAAAGTTTCGCAAGTGCGATACGCATTTGCCAGCCGCCGCTAAATTCTTCCGTCTGCCGATTGAAATCGCTGACGGAGAAACCAAGCCCCATTAAAACTTGTTCGATTTTCGATTTCATGCGGAACGCATCGAGGTCTTCTAATTTATGCTGAAGCTCGCCGTACACTTCGAGCGTGTCGGTATATTCTTCACTGGTTGGATCGAGCGATGTTAGCAATAGGTGCGCCTCTTCGATTTCTTTCTGAACCAGCATAATGTCTTCGAACGCGGTTTCGACTTCTTTGTAAAGTGTTTTTCCCGACGCTATAACACCATCTTGTGGCAGATACCCGACTGTTACATAATTTGCTTTGCTTATGTTGCCACTGTCTGATTGGTTAATACCGGCAATGATTTTTAGAAGTGTGGATTTACCTGTGCCGTTCGAGCCGACGAGACCGATCCGATCATGCGGTCCGATAACAAGCGAAACGTCGTCGAACAGCGTTCGTCCGGCGAATTGGATTGATATGTGATTTAGTGAGAGCAACTTCGAGTATTGAGTAGCTGAGTATTAAGTAGCTGAGTATTAAGTAGCTGAGTATTAAGTAGCTGAGATATAAAATTCAAAGTACGAAATCCTAAATGCTAAGCAATATCTAAATTCAAATGCTTAAATATTTTAAAAGGTACCCGTAAAAGCGTTTTGAATTTAAAGATTAGAATTTGTTTCGAGCTTCGATATTCGGATTTCGTATTTAATAAGAATATACGAAAATGTGGCGTGAGAAGGAAAAGGAGTTATGGTTGTATGTAAAACATCCCAGTGTACGTTGTCAGTGTTCCGAAACTGGCTGAGGATTATCGGGGGAGGGAAGGATCGGCATTGAATTTATGTTTTCCCCTGGATAGCAATTCGGAATATCCCACACATAACACCTGCGAGCGTTATGATCAAACCAAGATAGAGCACATGGCTATTGTGTTGAAGTTGACTGTACACTATTGATAATATGCCGATGAAAAGAACGATTGCAATAATAATCATAGTTGTGCTTACGGTTGCAGAGTGTATTTTTCTTCGTAACATTATTATAATCCTATGTTAATCTCTTAAGAGAATATTACAAAAAGCTTTTGTCAAATTCAAGCTAATATTAAAAGATCACTTACAAATCTTATCGTGCCTCGCTTTGCTCTATCATTTATATCCTTCTACTGTCACGCTCGAGAAACCGTATTCAGTCTTTTCCTTAGGATATGAGAAATTTTTTGTGTCGATAATACGGATATTTTTAAAACCGGTTTCCTCTATGATCTTCAGATACTCTTGTTGATCCAATGCACCAGCGATGCAGTCAGCCCACATCTCCACACTTTTTCGGATTTTTTCCGGAACATTTCCAAAGGTAACAATATCGGAGACGGTGAAATGCCCTCCGCTTTTCAGCACGCGGTATATTTCACTGAACACCCGGCGTTTATCCGGTGCAAGATTGATCACACAGTTTGAAATCGTTACATCAATTGTCGTATCTTCCAACGGAAGCGCTTCTATATCACCGAGACGGAACTCGACATTCGTGTAGCCGCCTTTTGCAGCATTCGCTCGTGCCCGGTCGAGCATTTCCTGTGTCATATCCACACCGATGATACGACCATTTGGTCCTACAGTTTTTGAAGCGATGAAAACGTCAACTCCTGCACCGCTCCCGAGGTCGAGCACAGTATCGCCCGGTTTGATTCCAGCATGTTCCGTCGGTATACCGCAGCCGAGACCAAGATTTGCCTCTGCTACATCTTCGCCGCTCTTACCATAGTCAACAAGCGAGGTTATAGTATCCTTATTATCGCAACAAGAAGGGGCACACCCGCAGCCGCGCTGACGGGCAATTTCTGCATAATGTTTCCTGACTTCATTTTTAATTTTCGTTTTATCCATTAGAATTATCCTTTCCGTATTGTATATTTAAATTCATAGACTTTTTGTCTCTTTAATAAAGACGATGATACTAACAAAAGGATGCAAACTTTAATGAGCAAAATATGCGAAAATGGAAAGTGAGAAGGAAGAAGAGAATTTGAGTGATATAAATCTATGATTTTTTCGTAGATTCCATGTCGGGAATATTTTCTGGGATTGATAGTTCAGTGTTAGGGGTAAGTGCCTTGCTTAATGTTTCACTCTCTAATCTTCGCCATAACTCACAAGTTTGGTTTAGAATGTGCTTTTCATCGTTCTCAATTTTTGATATCTTTCCTTTATTGTTAATGCAAAACATATTTATTGGTTCTGCTAAACCGTATGATGCTAGTGCGATTGCATCAGAAAGTATTCGGTACGATATTACTTTTGCTTCTTGTACCATACGAGTGTTTGATAGATGTGGTCTGAATAGTGCTAACGCCCAAGGTTTTCCACTTCCGATGGCAACAAAACCGCCTAATTCTTTACGACCATAATCAGTATCTCTTCCATCTCTTTCAAATTCTAGTAAAAATGGTCCTTCTTCTAGGAATCCCGCCAATATACAAATTGCAATAGGCGGACTATTGTAACTTTGTGATGGATAAGGTACATGAAGTTTATTTGATTCTTTTAATTCCTCACATATTAAATTCTTTAGTTCTTTCCTGAATTTATTTGGGTCTTTTTGGTAAGGTAATTTACCTAGTCGATCCTGTATTTTTTGAATTAAACCAACATCCCCCGAGCCGCCGAAAATCATATGTTGTTGAGGATAAGGAACAATTTTTTGATCTGATGGTTGTTTCGTACCAGTATCTAGATCTGTGGAGGCACTGTCAGAAGCCATGACAATACCATCAGAACATAGAATCCCAATAATAAGTGTCATGCTGTTCTTTTAGTAAAAACGCTTTCAGCAGCGTATTCCGGGAATGCTTTGTATACTTTTTCCAAGATAGAGGCAAAATCATTTCTTTGAACGAAGTTGCAGATTGATTTAATGTATTCAGAGAGTTCATTTTGATAAGTCTTAAGAATTTGTTCTGCCTTCTCGCGCCCCTTTTTTGTCAATGAATAATAAGACCAATTTCGCCATTGTAAAGTTGTGCGAGTTACGAAACCACTTTTTTCGAGGATGGCTAAATCGTCATAAACTTCAGATGAGTAAGGCCCATAAAGATATGGTTTGAATTGGTATCGATCTTCGTTCGATATATAATTTTCAGGAATTTTTTTGCAGAGAATAAATAATGCCTTCATAATTCGGATCGGATCCAGCAAAGGTGTGGCTTGACTATTACCTGCGGCTTCAAGGAGAGCGATCAAAAGTTTTTGTTTTTCACTTAATTCTTCCATAGATTTTCCTCCGTGCGATGTTATACTTCGAATTCCAAAAATTCATTAAATTTCTCGAACTGAGTTCAATTTATTTTAGCAATAATAAGGGATTCTTATTGGATAACTTAACCATAAAGAATTAAAAAATCAAATTTTCAGAAATGACACATTTTAGCGTTTTAAGCACCCCTCTTAATCCATCTTATTTTTAATAAACGTCCCGTTATTGTACTCTTCAAACGCAATTTTCAATTCTCCTTGTGTGTTCATCACAATTGGTCCATACCATGCGAGCGGCTCGCCAATCGGTTTACCGGTGATGAGAAGAAAGCGAACTGGCTCATCCTCGGTTGAAACAATTATTTGTTCTCCATCGTCGAACAGAACTAGATTCTCGTTAGTGAGCAGCTTCTTTTCCTCGCAAAAATATCCCTTTCCTTCAATCAGATAAGCAAAGACAGTATGACCTGCTTTAGTCGGATGGATGAACTCCGTTTTTACGGGGACAGTCACATCAAGATATTCCGGATCGATGACAATGTCGCGCACAGGTCCAATCGTACCATTAACATTACCTGAAATGATTTTGATCTTCGCGCCGTTTGGCGTGGTGATTTCTGGTATTTGATTACTTTTCACATCTCTATATCGCGGGTTCATCATCTTATTAGATTTTGGAAGATTTGCCCACAACTGGAATCCCCAATTATAACCGTTCTCATCACCCTTCGGCATTTCCTGATGGATAATGCCGCTGCTGGCAGTCATCCACTGCACATCGCCTGAACCGATAACGCCTTTGTTTCCCATACTGTCGCCGTGCTCGACATTTCCACGAAGGACATATGTAATGGTTTCAATTCCACGGTGAGGATGCCATGGAAATCCCTTGATGTAATCGTCCGGATTGTTTGAGCGGAAATCATCGAGCAGAAGGAACGGATCGAACACCGGCACTTCATGAAAACCGAAAGCTCGTTTCAGGTGAACACCGGCACCTTCGATTGTGGGTTTGCTTGAAAAAACTTTTTGGATGCTTCTATTTTTCTTCATAACTTTTCTCCTCTTTTCTTTAAGCAAATGAGGTAACCACGGGCTTCATGTTTGCACACCTTAGCAAAAGAATGTAACCTGAAAGTTGGGGCTACCAAGTTCTAAGATAGATTCTTAATCGCTCAAAAACAATATTTCCGGCGTACCAAACCATCCCTTTATTCCTCAAGCGTTATCTTGAATTCTTTCAATTTGCTGCCAATCAACCATACAACTACTACAAAATTGCAACTCATTTTCAATCAATGTATATTATAAGAATTAATTACTTTATCACTGAACCAAACGCTGAAGGAAGATATATGGCTAAAGGTAAAGCAGTAACTCCCCAATCAAAGGTAACAGCAAATCCGACCGACGTATCTACAATCGATGAGATAATGAAATCGTTCTACGAATCTGTTTCGTACACGGTTGGCAAACAGCCGGATTATAAACGCTTTCGCTCGCTTTTGCATCAACATGCACTCATCACTCCGCCAAAAGCCGACAAAAAGAAAAACATCGATGTAATGGACATCGATACTTTTGTAAAAGGTTCGGTTGAAGATATCGTAATTACAGGGATGGAACGAAAAGGATTGGTCCAGGCCGAGATAGCTCGCCGCATGCAATCGTTTGGTAACATCGTTCACATCTTTAGTACATTTGAAGCACGCAATGCCACAGGAAATACTGCTCCTCTTCATCATGGTGTTTACAGCATCCAGCTAATCAGAGAAATCCAGCGCTGGTGGATTATATCCGTTATGTGGGAGATCGAACGTCCAAGTATGCTGGTTCCCAAGGCATATCTTATTTGAAGATGATTCATAAAGTGTCAGAGCTTCTTAGCTATTCATTGCAATTCACACGGTTTACATGTATATTGAAAAGAATCTTTTGGAGCAATAAAACGTTTGGAGCCAAACTTTCACCGAATTTTAATTGTACGTACCGATAGAATTGGAGATGTTATCCTTACGCTACCAATGGCTGATGCTCTTAAGAAACGTTTTTCAAACATTCACATCGCAATGCTAATCCGGCATTATACTTCTGAACTTGTTGAAGGTAATCGAAATGTTGATCAGATAATTTATTACGATGAGAACAACGGGACTAAATCTTTCTTCAAGTTGGCAGCGATGCTACGGCAGCAGCAATTCGATGTTGTTTTTCATACCCATCCACGCTTTCATCTTGCTTTGATCACCTGGTTTGCGGGTATACCTGTCCGGGTGGGTACGGGTTATCGCTGGTACTCATTTTTTTTCAATAGAAGAGTTTACGAGCACCGTAAATATGCAGCATATCATGAGCTTGAATATAATTTGCATTTACTGAATACCATCGGATGCTCAACCGAGGGATTAGATGTCAAGCCAGTTCTTGAAGTTAATCCTGATGCGATGGGGAAGGTAAAAAAACTTCTTATGGATATCGGAATTCGTGAAGATCGCCGACTGGTAATACTTCATCCTGGCAGCGGCAGCTCGGCAAGGGATTGGAGCTGCCAAAATTTTGGCGCTCTTGGCAAACGCATTTCCGGGATACCGAATGTTCAAGTAATAATAACCGGAAACGCATTAGAAAAAAATCTTGTCGATAAAGTCCAGTCGATAGCAGGGTCGTTGGTAATATCGATTGTTAATAAATTGTCGTTGAGTGAGTATGCCGCGCTTGCCAAACTTGCGTCGTTGTTTATCGCAAACTCAACAGGTCCGATACACATCGCAGCAGCGGTAGGAACACCGGTTATTGGTTTGTATCCGCAAGTGACTGCTCTCAATGCGGCGAGGTGGGGACCATATACGAATAATAAAACAATATTTTCACCAAAAGATAAACCAACGGACTGTAAGAAATGTCTGCATAAAAATAATTCTTCTTGTGAATGTATGGATTCTATTTCTGTGGAGGAAGTTTATGATGCGGCTATGAAACATCTAATGAAATGATTATTTTTAAATACCACTACGATGATATCTAAAAATTATATAGTGTTCATTCTTTTAGTGATGTTGATCCCTTCGATGCTGGTTCTTTCAAGCCATAACAAAGCTGGAAGTGAACGAAGAGATCATCAACAAGTATCGAAGGATTCGCTTACTATTGATAAGGTCGACACGCTGCGTAAAATATCGAATGTGGCATTCACTGGAGGAGAGTATTTAAAATATGAAGTAAACTATGGATTTGTTACTGCCGGGGAAGCTATTTTGAAAATATCAGACACTGTTTATAATAACCGCAAATGCCATTTGGTGGAATTCACATTAAACTCAAAACCTTTTTTCGATGTCTTCTATAAAGTACGTGACAGATACAGCACGATTATCGACTCGGCAGGGATGTTCCCCTGGCGGTTCGAGCAGCATATTCGTGAAGGAAGCTATGCACGCGATTTCGTTGCCGAATTTGATCAGACAAATCACGTGGCTGCAACTACAAATAAAACAGTCTCAATACCGCCGTATGTCCAGGATATCATGTCGGCATTCTATTTTTCGCGGACAGTTGATTTCACGGACTTTAAGCCCGGACAAAAAATCCGGATGCAAAATTTCTACAAGGATTCAACTTATGAGTTAGATGTTAAATTCAAAGGTAAGCAGCAGATTAAAGTTGATGCAGGCAAATTTAATTGTATCATCATCGAGCCGCTTGTGAAAGAAGGTGGATTATTTAAAAGTGAAGGAAGAATATATATCTGGCTGACAGATGATGAGCGAAGAATCCCTGTAATGGTTACTGCTAAAATTCTCATCGGAAGTGTCGATTCAGAGTTAGTTGAGTATCATGGTATTGCAGGATCAATCAGAGCAAAAATTCAATGAGATAAAGGTACAATTATGCCGAAGTTCAAACAAGCAGATCTCCGAAAAGTAAGAACGATTTCCCTGAAGACCAGAAAGAGTAAAGTGAGTTTTAAGGATTTTGCAAAGGTATATAATCCTGACAATCAAAGTTTCGGGAAATTCTTTGACTCGCTGCCTAATATTTTAATAGCAAAAGATTTACGGCGGTTTGTCGACGATATTGTCGATGCTCATCAACGCAAGAAACCGATAATCGTGATGATGGGGGCGCATGTAGTAAAGGTTGGACTCTCACCTCTGTTGATCGATCTTTTGCAAAGGAAGATCATTAACTGTTTGGTGATGAACAGCGCCGCTGCAATTCATGATGTTGAAATCGCCTTATGGGGAAAAACTTCAGAGGATGTTGAGGTAAATATTGAAGACGGAAGTTTTGGGATGTGGAAAGAAACAGGTGAGTTTATCAATAATACACTGAAAAGGACAGTAAAAAAAGAAACCTCCGGGTATGGTGAAGCATTAGGAAAAGCACTTGGCAAAGCTCCGAATAAAAAAATGAGTTTACTTGCGTCGTGTTACTCACTTGATGTTCCCGCAACGGTACATGCTGCAATTGGAGCCGACATCATTCATCAACAACCAACAATGGATGGTGCAGTTACAGGCGAAATGACATTTCGTGATTTCAAAGTTTTATGCAACGTGATTAAAGGACTGCAAGGAGGTGGAGTTGTTATGAATTTGGGATCAGCGGTCGTGCTTCCCGAAGTTTTCCTTAAAGCTCTCACAGTTGCCCGTAATCTTGGTGCTCGGGCAAAAGGTTTTACAACTGCAAATTTCGATATGATTCAACATTACCGGCCAAGGATGAATGTGGTTTTTCGGCCCACAAAAAATAGCGGTAAGGGCTATATGTTCACCGGTCATCATGAAATCATGATTCCGCTTCTGTGTGCAATGATCAAGGATAGAATTAGAGTGCGTTGATGGAAGAACAAATTCAACCCTCCACTGATACAGAGTTTCAACCTGTATTAAGTTTATCTCAAATTCCGTTTATCGAGCGCCATGGAATTTCACCGATCATTTTTGCGGTACTCTCGCTGATTGTCGTATTTATCCTTTACCAGATTATTGGCGGGATCATATCAATTTTGATTTTTGGCTTAAAGCCAACAATAGAAAATATTTTTGGTTATCGCATCGCCACCGGTTTGGGTCAGATCATCTTCATACTTGTACCCACGCTGGTTCTTATCCGTTTTGCATCAACCAATCAACAGGAATTTTTACGATTGAAGATGCCATCAGTACCCGGAATTCTTGTTTCTCTTGTTGGAATCTTTTCACTTCAGCAGATGCTTCAAATATATCTCATATATCAGGAAAGAATTCCGCTGCCTCCAGAGGTCCAATCGATTATGGAGAAATTTAAAGAGATGTTTGAAGCAGTTTATAAGCAATTGGTCAGCACAAATTCAATTCCCGAGCTTTTATGGGTAATCATCATAGTTGCTCTAATTCCTGCCATTGCCGAAGAGTTTTTATTCAGAGGACTCGTTCAGCGAAGTTTTGAAAAGGGATTAACTCCGATGAGAGGCGTTATTGCGACAGGATTAATTTTTGGCGCATACCACATGAATCCGTTTTCTTTTATACCGCTTGCTGTCATCGGTATCTATCTCGGATTTCTAACGATGCGCTCGGGAAGTATCTGGGTCTCTGTTGTAACACATTTCTTCAACAATGCGTTTGCCTGTTTAGCTCTTTATTTGAATTTGAAGGATGATTATGTTGTATTTGGAGACTCAGAAAGTATGTCAACCGGATCGCTCGTTTTTACGTTCTGGTTTTTTGGTGTTGTGTTTCTTATCTCTATGTTTTATTTCTTGAAAATCACTAAACCAATTCAGCAAACAGAAACACTTGAATCATTCGATCAATAACAATATTATCAAAAGGACCGTTTGAGTAACCACACACAACGTATTTTAATTGCAATCATTGCCATTCCGATAATCATCATAATCTGTATGGCAGGTGGGATGTACTTCTTTGGATTGATCGCGGTTTTATCGGCGCTATCGTTGTTCGAATTCTATAAACTTGCAGAAAAGAAAGGTGCTAAGCCGGTCATCATCACTGGAATAGTTGCCGGATTTTTTGTGAACCTATCGTTCTACCACGTGAAGCTGAGAACTTTTATTGTTGAGCTTGCTAACTCTCAGGGTATTTTGATTCCGTTTCCCACGCAAACGCAATTACTATTCATCACGATCATAATCATCATTGTTACTTTAAGCTTAATCGAGCTATTTCGGAATAATGGTTCGGCATTACTAAACCTTTCGACGACAATATTCGGAATCTTTTACATCTCACTTTTTTGGGGAACATTCATCGGTTTGCGCGAATTATTTGTGCCATTCGATTTTCCGATGATGCGTTATTTCCCGGGCGAATCAAGCTTTACTGATCCGGTAATTATTCAACAGGTTTATAAATGGGGTGGTTATACGGTTATTTCTATACTTGCAATCATATGGATCTGTGATACCGCGGCTTATTATGGTGGTACAGCATTGGGCAAACATAAATTATTTCCACGCGTTAGTCCGAATAAAAGCTGGGAGGGCAGCATTTTTGGATTTGTATTTGCCGTCCTGAGTTCGGTCGCCGCTAAGTACGTTGTACTGGAATACTTGTCGGTTGGTGATGCAATCATGCTTGGGGTTATTGTTGGAGTGTTTGGACAATTGGGTGATCTAGTTGAATCGCTGTTCAAGCGCGATGCAGGTGTGAAAGATTCTTCTAATCTTATCCCCGGTCATGGTGGAGTACTTGATCGTTTTGATAGTTTGCTTTTGGTATCACCGCTTGTGTATCTTTATTTAGATTTTATACTTTTTAGTTAAAGGATGAAAAAGAAAGTCAATATTATAACGCTCGGTTGCCCGAAGAATGTAGTCGATTCTGAAATCCTGATGAAACAGTTACAGAGCAATAATTTAGAGCTTGCTGTGGATTCTGATGATAGTGATATTGCCATTATCAATACGTGCGGTTTCATTAACGATGCAAAGCGAGAATCAATCGATACGATACTTCAAGCAGTGCATTTGAAGAAAGAGGGTAGACTGGAAAAAATTATCGTCATGGGATGTCTTTCCGAGCGGTATGCTTCTGCTCTTAAAAAAGAAATCCCCGAGGTTGATGTTTACATTGGCGCAAATAAATTGGACCAAGTTGTTCATTCGCTTGGCGGCGATTTGAAATATGATCTGCTCGGCGAAAGGATATTGACAACTCCAAAACATTATGCCTACCTGAAAATCTCTGAAGGGTGTGATCGTCCTTGCTCTTTTTGCTCAATACCACTCATGCGCGGTAAACATATCAGCAAACCGATTGAACAAATTTTACTTGAGGCGAGAAACCTTTCAATTTCAGGAGTTAAAGAACTTATCCTGATTGCACAGGACACTACATATTATGGTTTAGACTTGTACGGGAAGAGAATTTTAACAACGCTCATCCAAAAGCTCGGTGATATTGATGGAATCGAGTGGATTAGGTTAATGTACGCATTCCCAACGGGTTTCCCGCTCGATGTTCTCGAACAATTCAAGGACAATTCAAAACTTTGCCGCTATCTCGATATACCTGTTCAGCATGTGTCTGATTCAGTGCTAACTTCAATGCGTCGTGGAATTAATTCGAAGGAGCTGCGCAATTTAATTGAGCATATCCGGGTGAAAGTTCCGGGAATTGCGCTGCGAACCACGTTAATCGTTGGATATCCGGCTGAAGGTGAAAAGGAATTTGAGGAGTTGCAAAAATTTGTCGATGAGATGCAGTTCGAACGGCTTGGAGTTTTTGCCTTTTCTCAAGAGGAGGATACAACCGCTTATCCACTTGGAGATCCCGTTCCTCAAGCAGTAAAAGAAGAGCGTCTTAAAATAATTATGGAAACACAACGGGAGATTTCTTTCAGGAAAAATCAACGGCTCATGGAAAAGACAATTCGAGTACTCGTTGATCGGAAGGAAGGAGATACAGCAATTGGACGCACCGAATATGATGCCCCTGATATTGATAATGAAGTTACAATCCACAATGCTGATGGTATTGCCGCGGGAGATTTTTGTAGTGTTAAGATAGTTGATGCAGAAGCATACGATATGTTTGCGATCTCGGCGAACACGGATATTCCTATAGTAAATTCTGTTCCAATAATTGAGACAATATAAATCGATGAACATCAATAAAATATTATTGCTCCTTCTTGCGGTTGTAATTGTTCCAGTTGGGTTCTTACATTCGCAGTCGGATGAGTTTCTACCCGAGCTTGTAGGTACACCGCGATTCTATTTTGACGCAATCAGTTTGGAGTCCGGTGAGCTGGGGGTCAGTCGAATGGATGTTTACGTTGAGGTACCGTACGAAGCACTCCATTTTTTCAAGCTCAACGATGCGTTCCGATCGAGTTACGACATGACCATCAATATATACGATTCGGTGGAAACGCTGATCAACGAAAAGTGGTGGACTGAAAAAATTGAGACAAAAGATTATAACGAGTCGGTTTCACCAGCCCGAAGCAACCTAAGTCATCAATCCTTTATGCTAATTCCGGGGAAATATTTTATTGAGGTGCAGCTTAAAGATAACGAAACTCAAAAAGTAACACGATTGAAACGGAAAGTCGATGTCAGGAATTATTTTTCCCCTAAATTTAGTATGAGCGATATTCTGGTCGCCAGCCGAATTGAGATGGATTCCGGTAAAATAGTTGTATATCCGAATATTAGTGGTAATGTTGGTACATTGCGGGATAGTTTTTATATCTTTTTTGAAATGTATAACTCCATCTCTGCTGATTCTGCTAAAATTGTTGTCACCATCCATAATGTAAAAGGTGATTCTATTAATAGAGATTCTTTCATGTACGCACTTGGGTCATTGAAAAAATCTTGCTTTTATCAAATTACAACTTCTCAGTTTATCGCTGGTGATTATTTGCTAGAGGTTAGAGTTGTTCCTAAACTCGGGTCAAGTGGTTTTTCAGACGAGCTAAGTGCAATTGCCACGAGGTCGTTTGTTATTCGATGGCGCGGCTTGCCACTGTCGATCTCTGACCTTGATCTTGCAATCGACCAGATCCAATACATCTCGAGCAGAGATAAACTTGATGAGATAAAAAAAGCATATCCGGAGCGGAAAAAAGAATTGTTCCGTGATTTTTGGAAGAAGAAAGATCCAACCCCGAACACTGAGCGCAACGAGCTGATGGAAGAGTATTATTCGCGGGTACAATATGCGAACAAACATTTTGGTCATTATATCGATGGCTGGAAATCTGATATGGGAATGATTTACATTATTTTTGGTGTCCCCAGCAATATCGAGCGGCATCCATTCGAGATGGGTTCGAAACCATACGAGGTATGGACGTACTACGAGCTTAATCGAGAATTTATTTTTGTTGATGTAAGTGGATTCGGTGATTACCGTTTGCAAAATCCGCTTTGGGATATATACCGAACACAACCTCGATAACTTCAACGGTGGGGTATTATGCAGCGTTTTTCGATTAGTATTTGCATGATATTTTTCTGTTCATTCACAGCTCAATCAGATAGTACAATTGTCCGATCAATATACTTCACCGGCAATCAGATATTCAGCAGCAGGCAGCTCTCCGATGTAATGATTTTAAAACCACCCACAATTTTTTCTGTACGCCAAATATCGCGAGATATGGAATCTATTCTCCACCTATATCATCAAAATGGTTATTACTTTGCCGATGTTCGTATTGATTCCCTCCTATATTCTACCGATAGCAACGATCTTGATGTTAGAATAAATATTTTTGAAGGTGATCAAGCCAGAATCGATAGTATTGCCTTCTTAGGCAATATTAATTTTACCAACCAAGAAATTCTCCAACATCTCGATACACAATCCAGTGATGTCTTTGTTCCGAGTGTGCTTGAAAATGATATCAATACTCTTCTTTCATTTTATGAACAGAGAGGGTATCCATTTGCGAAAATTGAGGTGTCCAATATCTCTAACATCAAAAATGAGACAACAAAGTTGCGTATAGATATTTTAATTGATGAAGGTCAGTTGGTTACTATCGATGAAATTAGGATTGCCGGAAATAAATTAACGAAAGAAGGTGTTATTGTTCGTGAGACGCGATTAAAGATGCACGAGTCGTATAATCAAGAAAAGATTGATAAAATTCCTTCTCACTTGAATCGATTGAATATTTTTTCAAACGTTGAACAACCCGAGCTTTACACATCATCGACAGGCGGAGGGTTACTTATTAAAATTGAGGAAGGAAATACAAATACTTTCGATGGTATTATTGGGTACGCTCCTGGAAAGACAACCGGAGCAAACGGCATAGTTACAGGAATGGTAAATATTTCAATGAGAAATCTCTTCGGTACTGCCCGCAAGCTGAATATCCGGTGGCTGCGCGATGAGCTTCAGTCTCAAGAGGTTGGATTGCAATACGTTGAGCCATGGGTATTCGATTATCCCGTCAATCTGAGCGGCAGTTTCAACCAGCGAAAACAAGATACGATTTATGTCCGGCGTGCGTATGAAGTAAAAGCAGATTTATTGCTCACTGAATCTCTTACGCTTGGTGGACTTTTTGATCAAGAGAATGTTATTCCTTCCAGTTCAACAAATGCAGTATTAAGAAGCCGGACGATTACAACAGGATTGGAAATTTGTTACGACACTCGAAATGATTTTCTCAGCCCGACAACCGGTATCAACTACCGAAGCGGGTATCAGATTGGAAGCAAAAAGTTTGCAAATCAGGATGTGACAGTTCAACGTGTATATCTTGATGCTGATTTCTTCGCGACAACGTTCCAGCGTCAAGTTGTTATGTTGGGATTGCATGGTAGAAGTCTTACAAGCAGCAAAATCGAGTTAGGTGATCTTTACCGCTTCGGTGGAACAAACACTCTTCGTGGGTATCGTGAAAATCAGTTCCTTGGTTCCCGGATTGCTTGGACCAATGCCGAGTACCGTTTCCTTCTCGCTCGCCGATCTTTCTTTTTTGGATTTTTTGATACCGGTTATTATTTTCTGCCTGGCGATGAAAAACAAAATACTCCATCCTCGCAAAAGATTAAGTATGGCTATGGCATTGGCATCCGGCTCGAAACACAACTTGGAAATATAGGTGTTGGTTTTGCGTTTGGGGAAGGCGATTCATTCTTGCAAGGTAAAATACATATCGGATTGATAAATGAGTTTTAGAATAGTATAGAGCTTAGACCAGAGGGGATGAAATAGAACATGATAAATCTTGATTATGAAATAAAATTATGGAATAGCGGAATAAATTTTGTTGCAGGAGTGGATGAAGCGGGGAGGGGACCGCTTGCCGGACCGGTGGTTGCGGCAGCGGTGATCTTTCAACCGGGAATTGAAATCGACGGAGTAAACGATTCGAAACAACTTTCTGAAAAAGAGAGAGAAAGATTGTTTGATCAAATACAAGAACATTCCCTTAGTATCGGTGTAGGTATGGCTGATCATTGCGTTATTGACGAAACGAACATACTCAACGCAACATTTCGTTCAATGCATGAGGCGATTTGTAAATTGAAATACGAACCGGAACATCTGCTTATTGATGGACCTCATTTTCCCGGTGCAAATATCCCTTTCACTAAAATTGTAGACGGTGACTCGAAATGTTTTTCAATCGCAGCCGCTTCAATCATAGCAAAAGTTACACGTGATCGTCTGATGGTAGAATTCGATAAACGATATCCTCAATATGGGTTTGCAAAACATAAAGGATACGGCACGAAAGTTCATCTTGAAGCGATCAGAAAACATGGTCCGTGTGCAATCCATCGCAGGAGTTTCCGAATGCCGATGAGATTGGTTGATGTAAATGGTTAGCAAGACCCAAAAAGGAACCATCGGTGAAGATCTCGCTGTTGATTATTTAGAGAAAAAAGGTTATCGTATCCTTCAACGGAATTATCGTTTTGAGCATGGCGAGATAGACATTATAGCCGAAGATGGAAACGTACTAGTCTTCGTTGAAGTAAAAGCACGCCGCTCAATAGAATTCGGCGAGCCGGAAGATGCGGTTACACCACGTAAGCGTGAAAAGATTCGATCAACCGCGAACGGCTATCTATTTGAAAACAACATTGATGATAAAGAATGCCGGTTCGATGTGATAGCAATTGATTATCAAGCTAACAAAACACAAATTCGACATATAATAGATGCATTTTAACAATGTAAGAATAGCATTCAACACATGACCAATAACAATTGACGGATGACAACTAACAATTCACTAATCTATTACTTGCTACTCACCAATTAACTATTAAAGAATCTATGAACATTGCCGTTGTCTTAATATTCTCCTTAGCAATTATTATCCTCGGTTTTATATTTTACAGTCGGTATATCTCAAAAATACTCGGTATAGATCCCACTCGTCCTACACCCGCAGTGACGATAAATGATGGGGTGGATTTTGTCCCGACAAAACCGATTGTTTTATTTAGTCATCACTTCGCGGCTATTGCAGCAGCAGGTCCAATAGTGGGACCGACACTCGCTCTCTATTTTGGTTTTGTTCCAGCATGGCTTTGGATTGTTATTGGTGTAATTATGATCGGAGCGGTTCACGATTTCACTGCTCTCTTTGTGGCAGTTCGAGAAGGCGGAAGATCGATTGCTGAGGTTGCACGGAAAACACTTGGTAAACCAGGGTTTATTTTCTACGTTCTCTTTGCAATACTACTGTGTCTATTAGTGATTGCTGCATTTCTTCAATTGACTGCAATTGCACTTACTTCAACACTACCTCCTGATGATGTGAATCTCACAGAAGCCACCGGTGGAATTCATATGCTTGAGCAGGGTGGTGAAATGCGGGTTCAGATCGGCGGTGTTGCGTCAATGTCGGTAATAATAATGACTTTGATCGCTCCGTTAATTGGATACATGATTTATAAAAAGAAGATGAATGTCGTTCTCGTAACGGTTATCGCGTTCATTGTTTCATTTGCTTCTGTTATAATTGGTTATTACTATCCCGTTACATTGAATCCAAATGTGTGGATTATCATTATAACATGTTATGTTTTCTTCGCGGCTTGGATACCGGTGTGGATCATTCTCCAACCGAGGGATTTTGTGAATGCACAGATTCTTTTTCTCGGACTTGCGTCGATGGTAGTAGGTGTAATTGGCGCGGGGTTCGGTGGAGCGGTGGTAAATCTACCCGCATTGAATCTTGAGGAAGCAATGTCGGCGCCAAACTTGGGCTTACTGTGGCCCTTTCTGTTTATTACAATAGCTTGCGGCGCTGCATCAGGGGCGCACGGATTGGTATGCGGCGGAACTTCATGCAAGCAAATCTCAAACGAGAAACATGCCCGCCTCATTGGTTACGGTGGAATGTTGTTGGAAGGATTGCTTGCACTTTGTGTGATTCTGATTATATCGGGTGGAATGGATTATGAAAAATACAAGAGCATCGTTTACCCCGCCACAGGCGGAAGTAATGCACCGTTAGCATTTGCGCTCGGTCTTGGAAATATTCTCTACCAAAGTTTAGGTTTACCAATTGTGTATGGAACCATCTGGGGGATTTTACTTTTGGAGGGATTTCTCGTTACTACAATCGATGCACTTGTCCGACTTGCGCGCTATTTATTTGAAGAACTCTGGCTCACGGTTCTTCCCAATCCGCCGGCAATTCTGAAAAGTAGAATCTTTAACAGTTTACTGGTTGTTGCAGGATTTCTTAGCTTGACCTTCACAAATGCTTACCTGAAAATTTGGCCCATCTTCGGCGCTGCAAATCAATTGCTTGCCGCGCTCACACTCATTGCTGTAACTGCATGGCTCGCACAGAAATCGAAGAAATATTGGTTCACAGCAATACCGGCAGTATTCATGGTGATTACAACAGTTACCGCACTTATAATTCTACTCAAAAGATATATTCAGCTAAAAAGCTGGACGCTATTCACTACGGATGTAATATTATTGATCCTCGCCGCCGGGGTAATTGTGCTTACGTTTAAGTACTTCTATAACCTGAGAGCGAAAATGGTGCAGGAGGTGGGGAAATAAAAAAGTAACTCCTCCGACAAAAATTTCACACCGCCGACGTTTGGGTGCTGCTAAATTGATTTCGTATTATCGATTTGGGATTGCGGATTTGAGTTGAATCAATGTTCTTCAAATCTTAACATTATTGTTAAGAAATAAGAATCAAAGAAACTCTTGGTAAAATTTCCGGAACGGACAAGGCAATTATTATGAAAGCTAATTTAATAAATTTCACTCCGCTGATGTTTGGGTGTTGTTTAAATTCTTTTTCACCAAACTTTATCATGGACATAAATTGAAAGTCTCATTGAAATTCTTTTTGGTATCCAACAAAATCTTCGAATGCTTTATTGTCTTCATCCTCTATGTTTTTGTCTGGTATTAGTTTCCCTTTTTCTATTGAATTGCATAATGTTTTCAGCGCCTCGGCTGGGCCTCGAAGATATTGATGAACTAGTAAAGATAACCTATCGTAACTTGATTCAGAGACAATCACTTCTGCAAAAGTGGTTAATTTTAACGTCGCATCATGAAGTGCTATTTTATCAATTTGATAATTGCTCCAATTATTATTTGTTATATCGTTTTTTATATTTTGAACTGTATCTAATGTCATAAGGTATGATGATTTCCATTTATCGTAAAGTTCAGATCGTTCTTTGATAATCTTACCTTGAGTTTGAATTTGTTTATAGTAATCCCACAATACAGTGGTTAAAATGAAAGCTATCAAGATCTTTATTAGATCAGCACAATTCTTATACCATTCAGTTGTGAATGAAGATTTTTCTATTTGGAGATCGTTGCTCCAAGAGTATGGCAAAAGTAATAAAATGATTATGACTATCGTTGCACTTATGATGACCCTTCGGATTTTACTTTTAATTACCATAAGTATGATTTGGGATAAGCATTAGAATCTGAACGTAATTTATCATTCTAACATCAATAATGAATATTGTTTAAGTGACATCCGTAGTTGGCGCGTCGTCTGGCAAAAAAGCTTTAATTTCGTTTCGAATTTGTTTTAAAAGTCCTTCATATTGTTCTACAATGTCTTTATTTATTATACGTTCTCTACCGAATTTAACCATATACTCCACAGGGGTAATGACCATATACGGATTACAATCCTCATACCTTGAAAAGTTATTCTTTAAAGCGATACGCTGTTCAAGTGTTAATCCTTTGATGAAAGCTTTTTCTTGATCATACATTAACTTGAGAAATTTGTAAAGTTCTCTGTACCGGCCATCTCTTGAACTTTCTTTGACGCAATCCATGATATCATCGCAATTGTCGGGCAAAATTACATCGTCCTTCATATAAATTAAATACTCGAAATACGTTGCGACGATCTTCCTATAATATATGCCTTTATCAGTTAATAGTAATGGATCTAAATCAGATATGTTCAGTTTTTTTCTAATTCGATAATATTTTGAAGAAACTACCAACCTGCACTCTAATAAGCGTCTTATTGCATACTCGATGGCAGGTTGTAGGTTCTTAGGGGTAACATTATATAGCTTCTTATATGCTTCGAGAACTTGAAAGAACGATGTTTCACGATTTCTTTCGAAGAAATTTAATAGATGCGATCGAATAAAGAATTCATTGAGACCTTTACCATTATTACAGTATAAATTAATTATACATTCTTGAATACGATTGTCAGGGCGCTCCTTTGAGAAAAACGTTTGATGATTATCTGTAATTAATGCAGAAAGGAGTACCCATAACGGACTTTCGTATTCTGATTCAGTGGTGACGACTTTTTCTGTAGCTGCCCAAATGAGTCTGTAAATATCGATATAACCGGACATTAAATACTTTTTCAGTAATATATTTAGCAATCTTAAATTATGATAGGCTAAGTAATCAAGGAGAGATGAGCATTCTTCTTTCATCAGGAGTTCGATAATTGCATCGACAAGATTTTTTGTTTGTTCAAAGGATAGTCGTTTCCCACCATCATCGATATATTCGAATTTCTCGACTTTACTCTCTTGTATAGCAGCATTCATTCTTCGCTTTGTATATTCCTGTACATCACGATTTTCCATTTTTACTCTAATCATCGGGTAAGTTGCAATCAAACCTTCAGGATCGTCGGCTAATTCGTTAAAAGTTATATCGCGCATGCTTATAATTATTTTCAGATGGTATTGTTCAATGAGGCGGTTGGCTTCTTGTATCATAGCCTTATGAACATGAATTGACATAGGATCAACATTATCGAATATCAAGATCGGTAACCGACCGCGGATATCAGCAACATATTTAGCTATACAATAAGGGAAATTTTCACATATCTTGGATTTGCTTCGTTCATCATAAATCTTCCTCTTTAATATGGATTTATTACGATCATTATGATATTGCTTCATGAGGTCTTCTTCGCGATAATTTAGATCTTCAAACCCGCCACTTTTTCTTAGATAGTTCCAGCAATTCTCATTATCGACACTTGAAAAAGAGAATGCCATTTTCATTAAACGTGGTCGTAAAACATGTTTGTATGCAACATTGAGAATATCATAAGATGATGTGAGATCACCAAATTTTGTTTCGAATTGATCCACAGAAATATATAACGGGATGACATTTTTTGTTAACCATTCTGATTGCCCCATCAAGTATAGCCAGACATATTTTAATAGGACAGTTTTTCCCCAACCAATCGGTGCAGTTAATATCAGCAGACGATTGTTTGCATTGATAAAATCAAGCATATCTCTCTCGTTTTCTCCAATTATTAATTTCTGGTTAAAATTATGACCAAATATTTTTTTTAACAAGACATCTCCTACAGCTGGATGATAACTACCGGCAGGTACATAGAAATTTTCATAGAAATCCGTCTCGCTTTTTGTAAAATCATATTTGAAATATTCGGCGGTTATGTCTTCTCTTGCTGGATCGAGATCCCCAGGGGATCGTAGTACATCATCAAACTCGACTTGAAAATGATTATAAGGAGCCTTTGCAAAACCTATCTAAAGTTATCTGAATACAGCAACATATAGTGGAGATCATCGTAGATAAGTAGCAAACACAGTATGCACAACTATTATCAACTGACATTTATGGACGCACAATTTT
>Ga0315286_10000957_pt1 | contig 25524 bp, 24 predicted proteins | sample YL17G10_0_MG_FD_205038 | JGI IMG/M metagenome (GOLD analysis project Ga0315286, IMG submission 205038) | Sediment microbial communities from Yellowstone Lake, YNP, Wyoming, USA - YL17G10_0 | ecosystem: Environmental > Aquatic > Freshwater > Lake > Sediment | place: USA: Wyoming | collected...
GACTGGGATTACGCCAAGGGGAAGGCCGCCGCCGAAAACTTCCTCGCCGCTTTTCCCAAGATCGACGGCGTGTGGGCCTCGGGGGGCGCGATGACCCAGGGAGCGATCGAGGCCTTCGTCGAAGCGGGCAGACCGCTGGTCCCGATGTCGGGCGAGGACAACAACGGATTCCTCAAGCTCTGGAATGAATACAAGGGACAGGACAAGTTCAAGGCGGTCGGCTGTTCGATGCCCACCTATTTCTTCGCGGAGGGGCTGAAACTCGGGCTCGACATCGCGTTGGGAAAGGCCGTGGTGGGGAAGTCGGTGCCGAAGGACCAGATCCTCCATGTCTACACGATAACCGAGGAAAACCTCGATACGTATGTGCGAACCGATCTGCCCGACTCCTTCTGGGCCAACACGCACATGTCGGAAGACCAGATAAAGAAGCTCTTCCCGGGTGAATGAGGCGGCCGGTGGGTTTTTCGCCAGCTGAAGATATGCTGCTTGAACTGAAAGGCATTTCGAAAACATTTCCCGGCGTCGCGGCGCTGAAGGACGTCACACTCGGTTTCGAGGGCGGTGAAATCCACGCACTCGTCGGCGAAAACGGCGCCGGGAAATCCACATTGATCAAGCTCATCAACGGGAAGTACCAGCCCGACAGGGGGCAGATCATCTACAAGGGGACGATGGTTAAAATCCCCGACCCCCGCACGGCCCTTCGAATGGGGATCAGCACTGTATACCAGGAATACAATCTCGTTCCGAACCTCAAGGTCATCGAAAACATCCTCCTCGGCTTCGAGCCGGCGGGCAGATTGGGCAGGATCGACCGGAAGAAGGCGGAGTCCTTCTGCCGCGCTCTCATGTCCAGGATGCGCGTGGAGGTCGATCTTAACGAGTATGCCGGCGAGCTGGGCGCCGCGGAGGCCAAGGTCGTCGAGATCCTGAAGGCCCTCGTCGCCAGGGCGGACGTCATCATCATGGACGAACCGACCGCGGCCCTCCCCGAATACGAAGTGGACGCGCTCTTCGGCCTCATCCGATCGCTGAAGCGAAACGGCGTCACCGTCATCTACATATCCCACCGGATAAACGAGATATTCGGCATCGCGGACAGGGTATCGGTGCTGAAGGATGGATGCCTCATCGGAACCTACGAAACCGGGGATATCGATTACGATACTCTCATCAAATCGATGGTGGGCCGCGAGCTCAGGGATACCTACCCTCCGCGGGACGCCGCCCCTTCGAGTGACGTCGTGCTCTCCGTGCGGGGTCTCGAGGACGGCGGGCATCTGAAAGAAATCTCCTTCGACCTCCATAGAGGCGAGATCCTCGGCATCGGCGGAATGACCGGGAACGGCCAGAGAGAGCTGCTCAGGGCCCTGTTCGGCGCTCATCCGGTCAAGAAGGGGAAAATCTTTTTCGAGGGGAATGAGGTCGTCATCGATTCCCCCGAACGGGCGATCGGCCTTGGGATCGGGTTCATCCCCGACGACAGGCGCAACGAGGGGCTCGCGGTGACCCAATCGGTCCGGAGCACTATCGCCCTCCCCTCTCTGCGCCTCCGCCAGGACATCGGGATCATCAGGAGAAAAATGGAAAGGCGGGCGGTGACAGAAACGGTCGAAAAGCTCGCCGTCCGCCTTACCTCGATTTCCCAAAAGGTGCAAAACCTCAGCGGCGGAAATCAGCAGCGTGTGGTGATCGCGAAATGGCTCCCCCTCGATCCGAAGGTGCTCCTTTTCCACGAACCGACCCTTGGAATCGATGTCGGCGCGAAAGTCGAGATCTACAGGCTCATCGACGATTTTACGAAGCGCGGGGTATCGGTCATCCTGGCGACCAGCGACATGATGGAGCTGCTCCACATCCCTGACAGGATACTCGTTTTTTACAACGGCTCAATAACGGCGGATGTAGGAAGGCCGCAAGCTACCGAGGAATATGTCATGAACGCCGCAAGCGGTGGTAACCTCAATGAAAAACAGAGGCCGTAGACGCGGCAGCCCTTCGAGGTCGTTTGTCGCGAGGGTACTGCGCCCCGACCGGCACTCCTCTTCCCTCATCTGGCTCGTTCTCCTCGTTTTGATCGCCGCCGTCGTCATCATCGTACCCGATTTCATCGAACCGAAGAACATTTCCAACGTGCTGATCCAGATGGTGCCGCTCGGGTTGTGCAGCATCGGGCAGAGCTTCGTCATACTGGGAGGAGGGATCGACCTCTCCCTCGGGTCCCAGATCAGCCTGTTCACCGTCTTTTTTTCCAATCTCAGGCAGGATTCGGCCCTCAGCATATTCGCGGCGCTCCTCGTCTGCCTCATCTGCGGTATCGCGTTCGGGGTTTTCAACGGGTCGCTGATCCGATACATGAACATCCCCCCTCTCATCGTGACCCTTTGCACGGGCTTCATCTTCCAGGGGATCGCCTTCGCGTTCCACAAAACGACGGGCGGCCTCATCGCGCAGGGCGTGCACAAGACCCTCACCGCGTCCCGGGGCCCCCTCTCGGTCCCGCTCTTTCTTTTCGGCCTCTTCGCCCTAACTGGCCTCTACGTGCTGGGCAGGACCCGGTACGGGCGGTATGTGTACGCCCTCGGCGGAAACGAGGATGTTCTCAGCAACGCCGGCGTCGACGCGGGCCGTATCAAGATCATCACGTACGTGATATCGGGGTTAATGAGCGCGGTGACCGCGGTCTACCTCGCGGCGCGCTTAAAGAGCGGAGGGGCCCTCTACGGTACGGCGTTCACTCTGAACAGCATCACCGCCGTCGTGGTGGGAGGCACCGGGCTCGGGGGAGGAGAGGGAGGGCTATCCGGGACCATCGCCGGCGCCGTCATCGTATCGATGCTCAACAACATTCTGAACAACGTGAGCTTCCAATACGGGCTGCAGTCTTCGTACTACAAGAACGTTCTCACGGGAATAATCCTGATCATCGCGATGTTGATCTACAAGAAATACAAATGAAACGCATTGACCGTACTTTGCGAGAACACAGCTACCTTTCGGACTTTCTCAGGGACTACGGTGCCTATGCCGGGCTGATCGTCCTCCTCATCCTGTCCGCCGTCCTCTCTCCCCGATCCTTCAACCCCACCGGCCTTTTAAACCTCGGAAAACAGGCCGCCGGGCTCGGAATCGCCTCGATAGGCCAGACTCTGGTGATTCTGACGGGCGGGATCGACCTGTCCGTGGGTTCGATCGTGACCTTCGTGCACGTGTTTTCCGTCGGCACGATCCTGGGGAGGGCCGAGCTCGTCCTCCCCGTGAGCATCCTATGCCTTGCCATCGGGGCCGCGATCGGGGGGTTCAACGGGCTCTTCATCACGAAGATAAAAATATCCCCATTCGTCATGACCCTCTGCACCGATTTCATCGTCAGGGGGCTCTACCTCATTTACACGAAGGGACAGCCGAGGGGGATAGTCCCCGAAAACCTGCGCTTCCTCGGGAGAGGAAGGATCTTCACGATCGTGCCCGTTGCGTTCCTCATCTGGATCTTCATTTCGCTCATCTTCGTGTTCATCCTCAGAAGGATGACTTTCGGCGCGAAGGTCTACGCGATCGGCGCGAACTCGAGGACGGCGCGCCTCTCGGGTGTGAATAACCCGCGCGTTATCTTCACTATCTATGTCCTCACGGGTTTTTGCGCGGGGCTGGCGGCGCTGCTCCTGACGGGCGACATGGGGGCGGTTTCCCTCGGGCTCGGGGCGGACTACTCCCTCGATTCGATCGCGGCCGCCGTCATCGGGGGAACCTCCTTCGTTGGGGGAACAGGAGGAGTGGAGGGCACAATCGCCGGGGCGTTCATCATCAAGCTCCTCACCGCCCTCCTCCAGAAAATGAACATCTCCAATCCCGGCAAGCTCATCATCCAGGGCATCCTGATTCTCTTTGTAGTAGGCGCATACTCAAAACGAAAACGAACGTGAAAGGAGTCCTATAATGGCGAAAATGGGCGTCGGAATCATCGGCACCGGATGGGTGTCCGGCGAATACATCAGGGCTTTTTCGATGAACCCCCACACCGAGGTTGTCGCGATCTGCAGCCGCGACAAGGCGAAGGCGGAGGCGAAGGCCGCCGAGTACGGCCTTCAGCGCTGCGCGTCCCTTACCGACCCGGAGAAGATGATGAAAATCCCCGGGCTCGACATCGTGTGCATAAACACCCCGAACTTCCTGCACGCGGAGCAGACAATCCTCGCGGCGGAAAATAAAAAACACATCGTCATCGAAAAACCGATCGCGATAAAATGGGATGATATGAAAAAGATGAAAGACGCGGTTGACAAGGCCGGCGTCGTCACTATCGTGGGGTTCGTATTGCGGTGGAACCCACTATTCAAAACGGTTAAAAAGTTGATCGAGACGGACGTCCTCGGCACCATCTTCTACTCGGAGGTCGACTACCTCCACGCCATCACGCCGGCCTACCTCTGCTATCCCTGGTCGGTTAAAAAGGAGACGGGCGGGTCCATCCTCCAGGTGGGCGGATGCCACGCGGTGGACGGCCTCCGGTGGTTCGTTGCCGACGACGCCGTGGAAGTCGTCGCCCTCTCCGGCCGGTATCGACCCGACTTCGAGCAGGACACCACGATCACCCTTCTCGCCCGCTTCAAGAACGGCTCGCTGGGCAAGGTCTGCTGCTCATATGACGTTTCCTGCCCTTACATCTACAATCTCGAGGTCTTCGGCGACAAGGGAACGGTGAGGAACAACGCGCTGTGGGCATCGAAGAGCTTCCCCGGCCAGGAAGGGTGGATCACCATACCGACCACCTCGCCCGATTCTGGGGACGTTACGCACCACCCCTTCCCGGGCGAGGTCGATCACTTCGTCGAGTGCATCCTGAACAAAAAGAAAACGATCGTGGACCTCGACGACGCGGTAAAAACCTTCGAGCTCATCGAGGCGGCCGACCGAAGCGCCCGGCAGGGCGGGAAACCGGTCAGCCTGCCGCTGGGCTGGTGAGAGCACAAGCGCGAGGTTCAACGCCACTATTCGCTTTTGGAATCCGCGAACACACCCGCGGACACCCGCGGCCCCTCTGTGAGGGCCGCCCCTGGCGTTTAAACGTACCCTCTCTTCCCGCACTCCTCGACGAACCGCCCGTAGAGCTCCTCGTAGACACCGGCCGTCTTCGCATCGGGTTCCACCGTGGTCTCGATCGAGACCATGCGCTCGATCGCCTCGGTGAGCGTTTTGAAATGGACGCCGCTCGCCGCGATGACCGCCGCGCCGAAGGCGGTTTCCACCTCTTTCGCCCTGTAGATGCTCTTCTTCAAGACGTTCGCCCGTATCTTCATCCATGGGAGGCTGTAGGCGCCCCCTCCCATGGAGAAGATCTTGTCCCCGACCGCGTAGCCGATGCTCCCGATCTTCTCGTAGATCATCCGCTCCACGTAGGACACCCCCTCGAGGAACCCCTTGAACATCAACACGGGGTCGCACCCGTTCATGATGACGAACCCGACCGCGTCGAGGTTGAGGAAGGGGAACTTTTCGCTTTTTCTCGCGAGAGGATAGATGAGGCTCCCCGTCGGGGGGAGCCCTTCGATCTTTTTATCGAACTCCTTGAGCTCGTTCTTGAAGAAGAGGCGGACCCCCTCCCCCCCCGTGTTGCTCGCCGCCCCGGGCAGCCAGTAACCCTCTGGGTGCCGGTGCGCGTAGAGGAGTCCGTTGGGGTCTTTGATAAATCGATCAGCCACCCCCCGAATCCCGAGCACCGTGCCGAGATTAGTGTTCCAGTCGCCGATCTCGCGGGCGCCGCTCGAGTAGAAGCTCGTGGTCGAATCGGTGGCCCCCGCCACGACCATGACCTTCCCCTTGATCCCGCCCTCCTCCCGCAGCTCCTTGTTGAGCTCGCCCGTCACTTCCCCCGTCTTCACCACCCTGGGGAGCTTCTCGAGGGGGATACCGAGGGCGCTCTCGATCGACCGCGGCCACTCGTACCGTTCGAGGTCGTACCCGGTCTTCACGGCGTTCGAGAAGTCGGTTGTCTCGTAATCCCCGCAGATGAGCCCTTTCAGGTAGTCGGCCGCGTGGAGAAACTTGAAGGTCTTTTCGTACAGGTCGGGCCTGTGGTTCTTTATCCAGAGCACCTTCGAAAGGGCGAATGAGGGCTTTGAGTCGATCCCGGTGCCGGCGATGATGCGCTTCGATTCCTCGTGCGCCCTTACGTCATTGTGGAGGAGGGCGTTGCAGATCGGCCTGCGGTCACGGCCGATCGGTACGACGGTCCCGGAGGTGGAGTCCACGCAGACGGACTCGAGGTCGCAGCCCGACAGGTCGCCTTTGCGCATGTCGGCGAGGATCCCGCGGAGCACGCCGAAGAGGGGGGCATCCCACTCCCGCGGGTTCTGCTCCGAGTGTTTTTCATCGGAGGAATCGACGAAGGAGGACTCGACCCCGCTCGACCGGACTGCCAGGACCTTCCCCGTCTCGTCGGCGAGGATCGCCCGCATCCCCGTCGTGCCGAGGTCGATTCCGAGAAACGCTTTCCTGCGGCTCATTTCGCCTCCTTTCGCTCAGTACACCCGGTACTTCCGGTACCCTTCCCTCTTCTGGAAGAGCGTGATCGCCGCGAGCCCGAAGAGGAACCCTCCGATGTGCGCGTACCAGGCGACGTTGCTCACGTGGGCCCTGAGGCTCGAGAAGAGCTGGAAGAAGAACCAGATGCCGATGAAGGCGACGGCGGGCACTTTTATGACCGTGATGAAAAGGAAAATGAAGACGAGCGTCCGTATCCGGGCCAACGGAAACTTCAAGATGTAGGCGCCGAGGATCGCCGACACCGCGCCGCTTGCCCCGACGATGGGGATGTTCGAACCCGAGGTCAGGAGTATCTGGAGCAGGGACGCGGCGACGCCCCCAAGGAGGTAAAACAGCAGGAACTTGAAATGCCCGACGATGTCCTCGATGTTGTTCCCGAAGATCCAAAGAAACCACATGTTCCCGATAAGGTGCCAGAGAGACCCGTGCAGGAAGAGAGAAGTGACCAGGGTTACGTAAGGGCCGAAGGCCACCTTTGGGTTGATGTCCACCGCGTGCGTGATCTCGAAGGGGATCGCCCCGTACTTGAACACCAGAAAGTTCCTGTATTGAGGACCCATCGCCGCCCCGACCGTGACCATGGCGAAGAACACGAGGCAGTTCGACGCGATGAGGAGCACGGTCATGTAGGCGAAGCTTTTCGTGGGGTTTTCATCTTTCAACGGAAAAAACATGGTCTCTCCTGCAGGCCGCGAACCGTCTACGGGATAGAAAATACTACCTTTCAACCCCATAGACAAAGCCTACCTCGGCCCGCGGGGCAACCCCTCACCGGATCTCCAACCGCTTGTTTTCGAGCAGCCTGTCGTTGATGTACTGCATGTCAAGGGAGAGCTCTTTGGCGATCTCCTTCATCTGCCCCAGCGTGATGAGGTTTTCCTCCGCGAAGAGGTAGATCAGGGCCTTCTCGGCGATACACGGCGCTCTGAGGGCGTTCATCATGATCGGCTGACGCTCCGGCCCGTCGAGGAACTTCTCGGTGAAATGCCGGTGTAACTCCGATTTCCCCATGCTCTCCTTCATGTGCCCGAGCTCCTTCGCGAGGGGCCCTCGGTTCCCCGCGTAGGTAAGCTCGCCGAGGGGCTTTAGGATGAGGAAGGTGTACTCCTTTCCGGGGAGGTAGTGATGGGTGTCGCAGCGGGTGGAATAGTTCGGGACCTTGGGGTCGCTCGAGAGACGGTCGCCTCCGACGATGATGAGGGGATCGAAGTAGAGAGCCGGGCACTCCTCCCCGCCGACCGTGTAATATCGGTAGGTGTAATAAGAATCGGTGATGCAGTCGGGGTGCTCGCAGTACGCCGTGAGGGGGAAGACGTCGGTCGCGCCCTCCATGAGGAGACGGGCGGTTCGGTTGAAGATGTCCTTACGGAAGTTGAGTATGAGCATGGGGAAGATGAAGCTCATCCGGTAGGCGACGGAAGACCGCTCCACAACGTATGCGGTCCGCTCGTCGAAGAACTCGGCCTCGTCGATGATCCAGGTGCCCGCCTGCGCGTTTTTCCCGATAAGCTCTTCCAGCTCGAAGGAGTTGTCCACGCTCGCGACGAACCTCCCCATCCGCTCGTACCCGCCCCTGTGCGCTAGGGCGTCTTGCGGGTACCCCGGGAACCTCTTCCGGTCGATCTTCGATCGGATGTAGAACACGATCCTCCTGTCCGCCTCCCCGTCGGTGGTGAGCCTCTCGACGTTCTTCGACTTCTTCATCGCCACGAGGGAATCCCTGTAGATGCGGGCTGAGAACTCGGTCTTTCCCGAACCCATGGGCCCTATGATCAGGATCCTCCGGTTCTTCTTGGTGAAGTCGTAGTGGTTGTAGGAGTTGTGGATGCGGAGGCTGGGAAACCCCAGGCTTTTGAGAAAGTGCTCGGTTTCCGGGCGGCGTTCGAAGGTCGACACTCGAGTATTCCCTCCATCGGAGATTCAACTTATTATATACATCAGCGCGGAATTGGCAACACGTAAAATGAGGAGAGCGAGATGGAAACGGTAGTCACGCGGTGGACGGAAGAGATGGCCTTCGATTCTGCGGTGGGCGGCCACCATGTCGTCATGGACGCGGAGAAGGAGTTCGGGGGGGACGACAAGGGACCCAGGCCCAAGTTCCTCCTGTTGTGCGCCCTTTGCGGGTGCACGGGAATGGACGTCGTGTCGATCCTGAGGAAGATGCAGGTGAACCTTGACGCCTTCACCGTCACCGCTCAAGCCGAAGTGGCGGGCTCGCACCCGAAGGTGCTGACGGGGATACACCTCGTGTACGAGTTCGCGGGAAAGGACCTCCCGCTCGACAAGCTCAGGAAGGCGTGCGACCTCTCCCAGGATAAATACTGCTCGGTGAGCGCGATGCTGAAGAAAGCCTGCCCCGTAACGTACGAGATCCGAACGGCGGACTGATCGCCTTTGAGCCAACTGGGCGATTTTAGCATCGAAGAGGCGCGCGGCGTCAGGCCTTTCCGTCCGAGAGAAGCCACGCCATCCTCTCCCGTATGAGCTTCGCGTGGGATTCCAAGGCTCGCGGAAAAATCTTGTGGGGGAATTTCTCGTCTTTATCGGAATCCAGGAGCGAAGCGCGCAATCCCGCCATGAAGGCGCTCCTTGGTTCAACGCCGATATTGACCTTCGTGATCCCGATGTCGACGGCCCGCCGGATGTCGCTTTGCGGTATGCCGGAGCCTCCATGGAGAACCAGCGGAACTTTCACACGCTCTCGAATGGATAAGAGACGGTTGAAATCGAGCCTGGGAGCCCGCCTGTAATACCCGTGGGCGTTGCCGATGGCGACCGCGAGGGCGTCGATACCCGTCTCTCTCACGAAGCGTTCCGCTTCGCCGGCATCCGTGTAGTACGCTTCGTCGGGGCCTCGGCCGTCCTCTTCCCCCAAAACCCCCAGCTCGCCCTCGATCGCGACACCGGCGCCGTGCGCGAGCCCCGCGGCGCGGGACGTGAGGGCGATGTTTTCCCCCAGAGGCAGATGGGACCCGTCGATCATGACGCTGGTGGCGCCCAGGCGGATGGCCCGTTCGATCGCGGCGAGATCCTTAGCGTGATCGATGAACACCGCGACCGGAACGGAGGCGAAACGCCCGAAGGAAACACAAAGCCCGTAGAGCTCCCGTTCACCGGCCATGTCGAGCTCCGGCTGCCACAGGGAGATGATGACGGGCGAGCGCATCTTTTCGGCCGCGGTTACGATGCTCCTCGCGGAATAAATGTCCCACGCGTTGAACGAGCCTACCGCGTACTTCCTTTGCTGGGCGTCGCCGAGCAGTTCTCTGAATGTGACGAGGGGCATGAGTCAACTCCCTGAAATTTTTCGCGCTTCCCGCTCGATCGCCTCGATCTCGCCGACTGATTCCAGCACCTCGAGATCGATGGTAATCTCGTACTTTTGCTGGCCGTTCAGTATCGGCAGCTTCCCCATCTCCCTCAGCTTTCCCCTCCCGAGGGGAGGCGCGTTGCCGGGCTCGAGCCCCACGACGTAGAACCCTTTTCTCGGGTTCTTCCATTGAGTGAGAACCGGGAGCTCCTTCACGTTGAACCGCTCCACTATACCGAGGGGCATACCGTTCCCGATGTCCCTGTTCACAAGGGCGATAAAGGTCCTGCCCGCAGGGTCGGCCGCGAGGGAGTGGAAGAAAACCTTCTCCCTGTACCCCTCGACCGGCTTCGGAAATACCATGTACTCCTCAACCCCCCTGTCCTTTTTTGCTTCCTCATCCCGCGGCGCCGTCGAGGTCACGGGCCCCACCAGCTTCGCGGAAGGCCCGAGAAGCGGATAGCCGTAGTTGAAGTGGTACAGCATCAGGAGAGGCTGAGGATCGAACCCGTTGTTCTCGATCACGTCGTGGAGGCTGAACCCCTTCCACCCGAGCCGGGTTTCGATGGTACGCGTAAGCGAAACGTTCTCGAAGAAGAACTTCGCTTCCCGCATCTTCCCCCTGAGGGAGATGAGGTACTCGTCCCCCTCCCACCGCTGGTCGATCGAGAGGTTTTCCGCCGCGGCGTTCGAGACTCTCCCGTGTATGCCGAAGGGCTCCCCCATGTCCGTGCTCGGCGCGCCCGAGTTAGTAATCCCGCAGGTGGTGAGGAGCCCCGCGTTGAACCCCCTGAGCCAACCCAGGCCCGGTTCCTCGTAGTAGGCGGGGGACGTGATCCCCGTGCCCGATGACATGTGAAGGGGTACCCCTTTAAACCAGGCCTCGGGGATGTCCATTCCCCTCCCGGGGAGGACGGTGAAGGTGAAGCCGGTCCCCGTGTTCACGTCGATGCCGCGCACGCCCTGCCCCTTCCCCTCCGAAAGCTCGTAGGCCTTCGCGCCCGCAACCTGGGCGGGATCGCCGATGTAAGAGAGCAGCTCGCTTTTCTTCCAGCTTTTCCCCAAGTAAGACGCCATTTCACACCTCCTGAACGTTTTCGGTACGATTGTATACAATAATGGGTTTTTTCGCAACGCAATTATGGGAAATCGGTCAGAATCCGCCGTTAAGGTATTCGCTGAAACCCCTTCCCCATCCCGATCAGGGGGAGCCGGAAGCGCGCGCCGAGGCAGTGGAGCTCCGGCACGCGGTCCGGCCGCCCGAGGGCCATCGCCGTTTCCCGCCGCTTCCTGCGCCGCACGACCTCGGCGTAGTCGATGTTGACATCGATGATCTTCAACGCCTGCCTCCTTCTCCGTTGCTGCAGCAAAATATACTCTTCATAATTTCTGTTGACACGATGATTCCAACGGCGATACAGTGAAAGAAATACAAGGGGGCCTGAAAACGTGCCGGACAGGTCAGGGGACTGGTTGAGACAATCCTTTCGAGACATGGAACAGGCGCGGGACTCGCGGAGCGCCGATCGCCACGAATGGGCATGTTTTGCCGCCCAGCAGGCGGCGGAAAAAGCGATCAAGGCGCTCCACCTCCATCTCGGACAGGAGGCGTGGGGACATGTCGTGCGAAAGCTTATCGAGGAGCTGCCCCCCTCCGTCGCCGTTCCAACCGCGCTCCTCGACAAGGCCCGTGTTCTGGATTCGTTCTATCTCCCCACGAGGTACGCGAACGGCCATCCCGAGGGATCGCCCTTCGAACACTACGGAAGTCTTCAAAGCGAAGAGGCCATAAAATATGCCGGTGAGGTCATTGAATTCTGCCGTTCTCAAATGGCCTGATGTGGACGGGGTGCTGTTGTCGGCACGGAGCTGGGCCGTAAAACTCGGGAGCTGCCGAGCCGAAATCCGCCGCATTCTCTGCTTCGGCTCCGCCGCTGTCGGGAGTTGGGGCGTCGGCAGCGATCTCGATCTGCTCATCGAGCTCGCATCTTCCGATCTGCCGTTCGGTTCCCGTGAGCTGTCCTACGATCCGCCCGTGCTTCCCGTCCCCGCGGATATCCTGGTATACACCACCGATGAACTTGAGCGTATGCGGAGGGAGGGGCGCCGCTTCATCAAAAAGCTGGACTCGGGCTCGCTCGTTCTCTACGAGGCGCGAAAACAAGGCGCGAAACCCGCCGAATAGCGATCCCCGATACCCGGTCTTCCCATCAAAACGGCTTTCCCCCGGGCCGGCGATTTCTCGATCCGGGACTTCGCCTCGGGCCGGTTACTCGATCGGGTAGTGCCCGTACTTCTCGCACGCGAGGTGCATGGTGATGGCGTTCTGAACGGGAACGTCTTCCATGATCCCGTTGCATGTGGTGAGGATGTACCCGCCGTCCTTTCCCACGTCTCTGATGAGATCGCGCACATTCCGGTCCACCTCCCACGGGCTCCCGTAGGGGAGAAGACGCGAGATGTCCACATTCCCGATAAGGGTGAGACTCTTCCCGTAGCGCTTTTTTATCTCCCGGATGTCGTTCTGGGCCGTGGGCTGCAGGGCGTGAAGGGCGTCGACGCCGATCTCGACGATCATATCGAGGGTATCCCGCTGGCACCCGCAGGCGTGGAGCACGCAGGGGACGCCGAGCCTGTGAACCTCGTCGACGATCTTTTTCTCGTATTGGAAATCGAGATCCCAGAGGAGCTCGGGCTTTATGAAGGGACCGGTGTTGTAGGCGAAGTCGTTCGCGAGCCATATGCAGTCGGCGCCGCGCTTCACCGCCTCGCGGGCTATCCGGATCTGGAGGTCGGCGAGCCTCTCCATCAGGAGCTTCAGCTCCGCCTTGTGGTCGTAGACATAGTACATGTAGGCCGTAAAACCGATGAGGAGGTAGATCTTGAAGAACCCCGTGTCGAGCTGGCAGACGGTGAAGAGATCGCTCTCCTTCACCCAACGTTCGAGGTTGTCGTAGGCGAAGTCGCTCACATCGGGAAACGTGTACTCCGCGGCCTTCGTGATGTCCGGAATGGGGACCGCAATCTCTTCGGTGGAATGAGGGGCCGCCGCGATCTTCCCCCCCCACACGTCCTGTATGATCGGGTACCCCTCCTTTGTCTCTCCCGCTGCTTTCAGCGGCTCCCGTGGGAACACGTGGGCGAAGTCGAAGGCAAGGAATTCACGAAGAGCGCGGTGCCGCTCGAAGAAGCGGTCGCTGAAGGGCTCGGTCATCCAGTAGACGAGGAAGTTCCCGTGCTCCTCAGGGATCGTTTCGCCGAAGACCGCCTGCGCGATCTTCGGGTCGACCGTTACGTCCCCGTGGGGGACCTTGTCCGGGATCTTGTTTTCGTAGAGTACCGCGAGCATGCGCTCTTTGTGGGTCATAGACGATGCTCCTCGTTGGTATCTTTAAAAAGATAGTGCCCGTATTTTTCCACGGCAAGATGCATGGCCAACACGTTGGCGACCGGCTCGTCTTTCAACAGAGAGTTGCAGGTCGACAGCACGAATCCGCCGTTGTACCCGATCTCTTCGACCAGTTTTTTCACCTCTTGATCGATCTCCCAGGGCGTTCCATGCGGCATCAGCTTTGTGATACAAATATTCCCGATGATGACGATTCGATCGCCGTATCTTCTTTTATATTCCGAAATATCATTGTTCGCGGTGGGTTGAAACCCCATGATTCCGTCTACGCCCGTGGCGATCATCCCTTCGATGGTCTTATTCAGGTTCCCACACGCGTGCATGACGCAGGGCTTCCCCAGTCGGTGAATTTCATCGACAATACGTTTTTGGAACTTGAAATCCATTTCCCAGAGCATATCGGGAGAAAGAAAGGGCGCATCGACTCCCGCATGATCGTCCGACAACCAGATGCCGTCGGCACCCCTCGCAATGGATTCGCGTGCCAGCTCGATGTGAAAGTCGGTAAGCCGCTCCATGAAGGATAGTATGTTTTGCTTGTGATCGACAGCAGCCAGCATGAACTTCTCAAACCCGATGATATTGTAGAGCTTGAAGATCCCGGAGTCGATTTGCAGGAACGTAAACAAATCGCTTTGATTCACCCACCGCTCGAGATTTGCGAAGCTGAAATCGTCGACAGCGGGAAGGTTGTAATCGGCGATCGCAGTGAGATCGGCGATCGGTGACTTATACATGGTTACCGATTCTTCCGTAAGGAGATGCTGTACGTGGAAGGGGTCCTCCAGAATCGTCATGCCTTCCGAAGTCTTTCCAATCTCACGCCAGTTCTCGCTCGGGAAGATGTGCGTGTAATCGAACCCAAGCATCTCCCGCGCCCTTTTATCCCGCTCGAAGAAGCGGTCGTCCATGGTTTCCGACATCCAGAAATGGAGGTAATTTTTTCTTTCCCCGAACGTCTGCCCGCCAAGCAGAGCGTCGATAAGCTCAGGCCAGATCATCAAATCGCCATGCGGCACCTTGTCGGGCACTTTTTTCCCCCAGAGCACAGCCGTCATGCGTTCTCTGTGATTCATACACACCTCCATCTCAAATTTAAAGTTCGATCCCCCTGGTTCCATCGTCACACTGATGCAGATGTCTATGGATACCTTCCTGAATTAAAAGGTCGGATACCAACTGATAGAGGTGAAAATAATCCTCGTAACGAGTGCGGACTGCCGGATCCGGCATATATGAGCTATTGATTCGAACTATCCGGTGCGCAAAATCTTTCAAAGAGCTGAACATGCCGATACCCATGCCCGCAATAAAAAGGCAGCCCAGCAGAGGCGCATCCGTCACGACGGGTTTAACGACGGGGACTCCATAGATATCAGCTTGTATCTGTGACCAAAGGGGGGATTTGGCACCCCCGCCGGTTACCCTAACCTCCTTTAGCTTCAACCCCCCTTTTTCGAAACTGGTAAGGATGGTTTTCAGCTCATACACGACCCCCTCCAGAATGGAGCGAGCCATCGCATCCCGGCCGTGCGACAACGATAAACCGAGCCAAAGACCGCGGGCGTAGGGCTCGTTGAATGTCCCGGACATTGTCGGTACGAAGATCAACCCATCAGACCCCGGCGGAACTCCCGCCGCCCGCTCGCAGATCAGTTCGTATGGGTCTACGTGCTTTTTCTCGGCTTCCTGTTTTTCCGGGAAGCTGATCTGGTCCCGGAACCAGCGCAGCGCAGCCCCTGAGGTTATGGTGAACATTTCCATCTCCCACGAGTCCGGGATGGCGTGAGGTTGACAGTAGTATACCATCGATTCATCGAGCACAGGGCCGTCGGTGAACGCCATGATCCCCGAGGCCGTCCCCATACTTACAGATACTATCCCGGGCTCGATAACACCGCACCCGATTGAACCGACCTGCTGATCCCCTCCACCTAGGGTGATCGGTGTGCCTTCCATTAAACCGGTTTGCTCCGCCGCTTCGCGGGATACTTTTCCGACAATCGTACCCGACGGCGCCACCTCGGGGAGGATCTCCCTCCGAATACCGAGTTCTCGTATAAGGCCGTCGTTCCACTGAAGGGTGTGTATGTCGAGCAACCCGAACCACGCTGCGTTCGAAGGGTCGAGGGGCGGGTCTTTCACGCCCATGCGGTGCATGTGGAGACTCGGAATCTGCCAGAGACGGATCGCCTTCCTGATGACATCCGGTTTGTTTTGTTTCAACCACAGGATTTTGGACACCGCGGGGGTTGGGTCGAGAAGCAGACCTGTTTTTCTATAATACTCCTTCGCACCTATCCTTTTTCTTATATAATCGCACTGTTCTTCCCCTCGTCTGTCAGACCAGACGATGTAAGGGATCAGGGGCTGGAAATCACGATCGACGGGGACGAAGGTAACCCTTTGATTGGTCATGCACACCGCTTGAATCCGGGACGCGATACCCTCCGAGATGATCCTTTTCAGCACGGAACAATGTGCCCTCCAGAGCGTGTCAGGGTCCTGCTCCGCGATGTATGGGGGCCTGTAATCGACACCGTACTCCGCGTACGCTTCGGCCTGTACGTGTCCCACGGAATCGATTATCCCGGCCTTTACGCCCGTTGTGCCGACGTCGATTGCACAAATATAGGAATCCATACACTCTCTTCAATTTAAAGATCGGGATCGATGGGGTAGGTACCGTATTTTTTCACCGCCCGGATCATGGCTTCGTAATTTTTCGGGTTCACGCCGCTGTGAATGCTGTTCGACGAGGAAACGATGTGCCCACCGCCAGGCGAGGCGCTTCTGATACAGCTCTTCACTTCGGATGTGACTTCTTCGACTGTTCCCCCTGGAAGAGTATGCCTGCAGTCGATATTGCCTTTTATCGCAAGGCGGTCTCCGTACCGCCTTTTCATCTCTCCGATATCCATACCGGCGGGCGCCTCGATGGGGTCAAGGCAGTCGATACCTGCTTCGATGAAGCACTCGACCAACGGCCACACGTTTCCGTCGGTATGCTTGATATAATACCCCCCGCCGTCCTTAACCGTTCCAACGAGCTTTTTAAAACCGGGGAAAAATATATCCTTGTACAGCCGAGGGTTAAAGAAAGGCCCGCGGTTGTCGGCGATATCGTCGCCGGAGAATACCACGTCGGCTCCTTCCTCGATCGCCCATACGGCAAGCTTTGTATTGTAATCCACGGACATTTCGACCAAGTCCCTGACAAATAAAGGGTCGTCTATCAGGTTGATTAAAAGATTCTCGAACCCGAGCAGGTCCCGTGGATAGGAAAAGACGTCCCTGATTTGAAATATGATCGCCCGGTTTCCCTTAAATCTTTTTACCGCCTTCCGTAAATTATCCATTCTGTAGGGAGCGAGAGGGTCCGGGGACTTATAGGTTTTTAAATCCTTCTTCGAGCGAATCGGCCCACTTACAGCGAGCGGGAGAGGATCCGTGTGAACCGATTTTTTCTCGATCCCCCACTCATCGATGAAGTGTCTGTTCCCGATGATGTTATTTTTATTTAGCGGGGATATTACGATTCCGTCTATATCCATTTTTTCAACGAAATCTTCAAGAGAACATCCCTTGCCGCAGATACCTTCGATGACCAGTTTGTCGATGATCCATTCGAAAGTGGGAACACGATCGGGAACCTTTCTCTCCAGCGCCGCCTTTACTCTTTCTAAGGAATTCATGCGTAGGCTTCTATGTACGGGATGTCGTCGTTGTTGATATCGGGGCCGAAGAATTTAAAGAGAACGAGCTCATTGTCACCGGTGTTTTCGATAATGATATCCGAAGCAGCTTTTTCGCGAGTGACGAGAACCTCATCTAGACCAAAATGCCTCGCCACCACTTCACGACCGTCTATCCTGCCGCTGCCCTTCCAAACAAGAATATTATATACACCTCTATCCCGGCTTCTGAACGAGCCGTGCGGCTTCACGGTCAGTTTCTTCCCGCTGAACTTCGTGGTGTTGTAGTAAATCCACACTTCCTCCCCGCTATTCTGCAGCGTACCCGCGACCGGAAGAGGTTCGAGATGCCTGTTTTCGTAAAAATACGGGTCTCCGCTCAGCTTCCAGTCGACCTTCTCGAGGACTATTCTCTCCCCGTACTTTACCCTGTCTTCTTTCCGTATGTCCTTGAAGAGAAGATCTTTGGAAATGGGGTACTTGCCGTCGATTACCGGCTGAAGCATGCAGAATACATCGGACGGCTCCTGAAGCTCGAGGGTCAGTGCGGTTCCGGGAGCGTGAAGGATCCCGGAAGGAACATGAAACCCTTCACCGGGTATGTTGAGATACGCCCGTGAATGCTTGAGAATTCGATCGCTCTTCCACTCGATGAGGTAGGGGAGCAGTATTTCAAACTGCTTGTTTTGCTCCACGATGGATGGATGGACCCCGAAAAATGTCTCCGGGTGCTCGCCCATATCCACATCTTCGAGATAGTAGTACGCCTCCTCCTTGGCTACTTTCCCTACGAGATCGGCATCCTTCTGGAGGAGGTGAATGTGGTACTGAATTCTTGTGGCATAATCGTATATTTTCGCGAGCCTTCCAAGATTCTCATGAGTGCTCGCGTATTCCTTACCCATGATCGAGGGGCCGCATATTCTTACCGCATCACGGAGCGTGATATTTTCTCCCTCTATGCCTAGATAGGAGAGCCCCTCGTCCTTGGGACCCTTGGGGGTGTCGGCCTTCGTTTCGGAGCCAAGCCATCGTTCCGCGATGAACCCGCGGTCACCCTGGTTATACTCCTCTTCTTTCAACCCAAGCCTTTTCCCTGGCGGCAGGAAATCCCGCGCGATCCAGCACGGCCTCAGGTAGAGGATTCCGTTGTGCTTCTCGATTGCCTTTTCGACTGTTGTTCTCAGAATTGCATCGTCCATTTGATCACCTCTTCATTCCTTGACGTGTACCTTGTAGATCGTATTGTCCTGCTGGTAGACGACAAGCATATTTTCACCGTCCCAGTCTAGATCCCGAATTCCTCCGGAAGCCCGCGGTCCCTTGATGAATCCGGTTACTTCTCCCTCCGGAGTCATGCGAGTTATGCGGTTTGCCCCCGAGCTCCCAACCCAAAAATTTTTTCCGTCCCACGCAAGACCCATATCGGCAGGCGGGCGAAGCTTTTTCAGGGAAAGCTTTCCAATCTCGCCGCCTTCGGTGTCGAGGGTGTACAAATTTTTATCACTCCAGTGCAGAACATGAAGATATTCACCGTCCCAGGCGATGCCTACCGGGATGAGCTGGTTCACCGAGGGAACGCCGAAACTCTTCAACACGTTGCCTTCCTTATCAAAGCGGTATATCAGCCCGGCATTCCAGTGGTTCGCCCACAAAGTGTCACCGTCGGATGTGATGTTCGACATGCCGAAGTTGTGCACATCGTCGAGGCTGTCGACGGGCACCGTGAAGGCGAACTCAAGAGCCCCCCCTTTGCCGACCCTGGCAATCTGCCATTTTATCGGGCTGCTTTCGTATGTCACGACCCAGATGTTTTCCCCGTCCCAGGCGACACCGTCGAGTTTGATGCCGGGAATGACGATTTTATCAACTACCTCCGCGGTTTGAGGCCACGCATAAAACGGGACGTTCGCGGCGGCTATCATAACGATACAGAATACAACTCGTTTAAAACGAATTCCACTCGGCTTTCGATACCTTTCCATCGCACACACCCCGTAGCTTTGTGATTTATACAAACACGACGCATCCTCATGCGAATTTCATCTACATCTTGAGCCCCGTCAGCGTGACGCCTTTGACCAGCCTCTGCTGGGCGAAGGCGAAGATGATCATCATCGGAACGATGGCGATCGACGCTCCCGTGACGATCATGTCGTACCGGATGATTTGCTGGAACGTCAGCGAGGCGATCCCGAGCGGAAGCGTTCGCATTTTTTGTTTCGAGATGACCATCAAAGGCCACCAGAGCTGATTGTACATGAAGAGAAAGGTGAATATGCCCACTCCGCCGAGACCGGTGGTCGAGAGGGGGAGCATGACCCTGAAATAAATCCAGAAATTCGAAGCCCCGTCGATCCTAGCCGCCTCGACCATTTCCATGGGTATCCCCTCCATAAACTGTCGCATGAGAAAAGTGCCGAAGGGGATCCCGAAGGGGCTCACGGTGAGAGGAACGATTATCCCCAGATAGTTGTCGGTCCAGTTGAACTTAGCGACAAGAAGGTACATGGGGATGACCACGACGGCGAAGGGTATCATGAGACCGGTGAGGAACACTATGAACAACACCTCTTTCGCGGGGAACTTGAACTTCGCGAACACGAAACCGGCGATGCTGCTCGCGAACATGGAGAACACCGTGATGGCCCCGGAAACGGCGATGCTGTTCATGAAATATCGCAGGAAATTCAACCGCTCGAATATGGTTTTGTAGTTATTGAAGGTGAACTTCTTCGGGATGAAGGTCGGAGGTATTTTTATTATCTCCATCGACGTTTTGAACGAGGAGAGGAGCATCCAGAGAAAAGGAACGATGAACGCAAGAGCGATGACGAGCATCGCGATATGAGCGATGAATTGACCGGCTCTCTCCTTTTTTTCATTGCGGGATAATCTGTTTGAATTTGAAATGTTCGTAATCATGGCGATTTCCTGAGTCGATCAATATTCCCACTTTGGTTTCAAATACTTGAACTGGACGATTGTCAGCACGAAAACGATGATCAGCATGACCGTGGCGACCGCGGTCCCCCGGTCAACCTGGCCTCGAAGCATTCCCTCGTTGTACACCAGCAGGCTCATGACGTAGCTCGAGATACCCGGTCCTCCCGCCGAGCCGCCGGTGGAGCCTGTCGACGTCATGACGAAGATAAAATCGAAAGCCTGAAAGGCGTTGACGATCGTGTAGACGGTCAGAAAAAGGATAGAATGCCCAAGGAGGGGAACTTTAACACCGAAAAAGGTCCGTACCTTTCCGGCGCCGTCGACCCTTGCCGCCTCCACGAAAACTTCAGGAATGTTGAGAAGACCGGCGTAGAAAATGAGGGTCGTCAGGCCGATAAACGCCCAGACGTCGACCGCGATAACGCAAAAGAGCGCCTGTTTCGGGCTGCTGAGAAAAGGCTGGGTGGGAAGGAGCAGGTTTTTGAGGATGTAATTAAAGAGCCCGAAACGGGTTTGAAATAGATACGTAAAGAGAACGCCGATCGCCGCTGGGGTGCAGAGCGCCGGAAGAAAAATCGAAAAGATATAAAACCGCTGACCTCGACGAAGGTATGCCAGCAGCGCGGCAACAAGGAGACCCGCGGGAACGACGAACGCGGTTTTCACCGCAACGTAGATGACGGTATTCCTGAGGGCGGTCGCGAACCGCGGATCGGTCGTGAACAACTCAAAGTAATGTCTGAGCCCGACAAACGTGCTCTCTGAGGGATTCTCGATCACCCATAGATGAAGGGACGCCCAGATTGAATAGCCGAGGGGATAGTACACGAAGAGGATATACAGCAGGAACAGAGGTGTCAGCACGATGAAAGGAAATGCGTAGGATCTTTTATAAAAGGTCTTCATGGTTTTCGGCGCTCCGAATCGATTATCCGGAGGCCCCGCTCGGGCCCCCGGATAACAATTGTCAACCGAAGAAAAACTCAGAACTTCAACCCGGCCCAATCAATGATAGTCTTCGGGGCGTTGGGGTACTTCGCCATCGCCCGCGCGTTGCGCTCGTTCAGCTCTTTCTCCATCTTTGCCAGCGCGTCGTCGACGGAAATCTGTTTGTGGATGACCGCGTCGATGTTCGGCCACATGATGTCGTAAAGCATAACGTCCGCGTCGATGAAGGGGCCGTAATACATATACGAGCCTTTTTTCATCGCGTCGATGACCGGCGCCAGCGCTTTTGCCGGCCCCGTCTTGAAGAAGCTACTCTCCAGGGTGATCTTTTTCAGAGGCGATAAACCGGGGTACCCATCCTTGAGGAAGGTAAGCTGCCCCTCTTCGGAGATGAGGTACTTCAGGAACTCGAAGGTCGCGTCTTTTTCGACCCCGCTCACATAGGATGGCACCACTACGTTCCAGGTGTCGGTATGGTTGAAGACGGCCGGCTTGTTGCCCGCGAAGGCCGGCTTCATGACGAACGCCAGATTCAGATCGGGATAGATCAAGGTCGAGAAATACACGAACTCGGACCATATGAAAGCCATCGATGCGAGGTTCTGACCGAGCGCGCTCATGGTGCCGGGTATCTCCACGCTGTCCACTTGGTGCTTGTAGAACAGATCGTAGATGAACTGAAGAGCCTTTTTCGCTTCAGGGGTCCGAAGGGTGAACTTCTGCGTCTTGTTGTCCCAGAACCGCCCGCCCTGATCAACGATGAAGCTGTAGAAGAACATCGGGTCGTTGGGCTCTTGGAACGAGCATCCGGCCCTCATGAGCTTTCCATCCTCGTACACGGCAAGCTTCTTCGCATACGAGAGCAGCTGGTTCATGTCGTTGAATTTACTCACGAGAGGCAGCCCCGCCTCTTTCAGATGATCGACGTTGACCGCAAGCCCGATGTCGCCCGGAGAGTCGGGAATGCCGATCGCCCAGATCTGCTCATTCAAATGGCACTGAAGATAATTTTCCGGGAGCTGTTCCCGCTTGACCTGCTCTGTGGTCACCACGCCGGGGGACACGGCCTGCAGGTTTCCCGGCAACGCCCACTCCATGACGGTCGTGCCGGGGGTCGTAAACGCCTGCGCGCCCTTCCCCGCGCTTAAGGACGAGCGCATCTTCGCTGCCATGTCCGCCTGCCCGGGCTGCGGTTCCAGAATGACCTTGATGTTGGGATGGGTTTTTTCGAACTCCTCGATCACGTAGTTGAACCCGTTGACATGAGGGTCGAAAGCCATGCACCATATCGTGATTTCAACAACCTTGTCCGACTTTGTGGCTGCGCTCAGAGGCAGCACGGCGCACATGAGGAGCACGACAACAGCTAATACGGTCAACATAAAACGTTTCTTCATGACGATTCTTCCTCCCTTGATGAGATTTATATCGCTGCTTGTTGCATAAGCCTTTTAATATGCACAAACCTGGTCTATTGAGCATCATGCATTCCAGGATACAGGTGAAAAATAAAATTCCAGTTTTCCGATGTGTGCCAAGCCTCGGAGTACTGGAATACTCGGTTGTCCTTTAAATAGTTGATGCTCTCGATATATATGAGCGGTTCATCGATCGGGTTGTGGAGCATGCTGCAGATCGTCTGATCGCCATGAACAACCCCGAGCGAGCACTCCACCGTGTGCGTCTTGATGCCATACCGGGTCAACACAAAAGCGTTCAAAGACGTGTCCGTAAGATCCGCTCCCTCGAGCCCCGTACATATATTTAGAGGTACATAGGTTATCCAAAAGATGACAGGATGGTCTTCGACGTATCTGATTCGAATTATTTTTATCGTCTTTACACCCTTGTCAATCCTCAGTTTTTTACTCAGCTTGTCATCGGATTCGACGACGCAGTTTTCCAGGACCTTCGTCCTAACTTTGAATCCCTGCCGTTCGAGGTCTTCGTAGCCGCCATACTGTTTATGACTGAACTCAATCTGAAATTTCGGGTTGTTCTTGATGACGGCCTTTTTCCCCTTCTGCCGGATTATCACGCCGTTCTGTTCGAGCCTTCTCAGGGTTTGCCGCACGACGCCAACGCTCACGTTGCACCTGCTTGCGATCTCCCCTTCCGAAGGGAGAACTTCACCCTCTTTATAGATACCTTTTTCCATCTCGGATCGTAAAAAACGTTCCAGCTGGTAGTAATAGGGAAGCGGTGATGACTTATTGATCTTCCAATTATAGAAATTCATATACTTATGTACATATGTATATTTATATAGATGTTATGACCTTTTACCATGAATCCTGGTTTTTGTCAACTTTTATTCTTTACTGTTTTTCTCACACCGGTGAGGGACGCACAACGAGCTCGGTGAACTCGCGGCTCGTCATCGGCCGTCAGCTGGAGCTCCAAACACGCGCGATGGCCGCACGACGAGTTCCCGGCTGAAGCCGCTCTCCTGCCCGGCGGCGTCGAGGGCCGTGACAGCGACAAAGTAGACCTGCTCGTTCGCGAGGCCTTTCAGGGCCACCTTGTTCACGTTTCCCGCGCTGGCGGGGGAGTCGCCGAGGTCGGCGCCTTTGCCGTGGTAATACTGAGCCGCGGAACCGTAGTAGACCCTGTAGCCGCGGATGTCGCTCTCCCTGTTGGCGAGCCACGACAGCTCAAAACCCCCGTCGATGGGCGCCGCCTTGAGGATGGCGGGAGGGAGGGGCGGGTCGTCGAGCTCGAGGTAGATGAACAGGGAGCGAAGGGCAGGCGAGTACAGGCTCCCCGAGCCGTGGAGGAATGGGGAGCTCTCGCCGGTACCGAAGAGCTCCGCCTTCCACTGAAGATACCGCCCGGTCGGCAAAGGGCCGCCCTTGTCTTTATCGCCGGGCGGCCGGGCGGCCCCGGGCCCTCCGGACGGTTGCAGACCCAAAACCTCCCCGTTCTTCACCTGGACCCACTCGGGATAGCCGTGAAGCTCACCGCCGCCTTTCTGTTCCCGGACGCGCATCAGATTCTCGTTCATCTCGGCTGACGGCTCGAAATAGGTGTCGGAAACCCTGTAGTACACCCTCACGGCGGTCCCGTTTTCCTCCTCGCTGTCCCAGCTCACCTTCACGACCTCGGCTCCCATCCCGCCGAGCTCCCGGACGAGGTCCAGGACTTCGCTCCTCACCTCGCCGGCGTCGCGGTAGTTCCCTAGGTAGAAACGGGGCTTCAACGCCCGCGACAAAGGTTTTGCCTCGGGGCCCGCTATCGCCGCCCGCGTCACCCGAAACTCGTCGATGTACCCGAGGTAGCTCTCTCCTATCCTCATCGGGACCTTGAGGTAGGGGGATATCCTGCCGAGGAGGAGGGTGCCGCGTTGTTTCCCGTCCTCCGTCGCCCAGGCGAGATTCGACTCTCTTCCGTCGAAGAACACGGCAAGGAGCCCGCTGCCCGAGTCATAGCTCAGAGCGTGGTGGCGCCACTCGTTGAGCGGCGTCGTTCTGGTTTCCCCCACCACGATATCCATGGCCTCGCCGCTCTTGCGCTGGAAGACCTTTTCGAAACGCCAGGTAAGCTTCCCTCCTTCGTAGAATGCCCGTATCCCGGTGAAATCGCCGCCTTTGGAGACCACGGGCGCGTGCCAGGTGAAGACGGCCGTGGTGTCGGTGATCAGTGATGGGTAGAGGTAGAAATCGACGGTGAAGCTTTTCAGCGCGCCCTTTTCAAAGAAAAGGCTGCTCTCGAGGGGCATGATTTCGATGAGGTGGCGGCTGTTGAGAAAGCCCGCGGCCCCGGCGCCGAATTTTTTTATCTCTTTCGAGGGGAGCACGTCAACCCTCCCCGCCCTGTACCCATCCGAGTCGAAAGAGATTCGGTCCCGTTCACTGCCGTCGAAGTGGAGGAGGAGCTCGGTCCACGCGTCCTTCCGCGGGCTGTTGTCGTCGAGGACGACCTCCAGGCTCCCCAGCGGGCCGCCTCTGATTTTCGCCTGGGAGAGCGGCAACAGTTGATGCCACCCTTTCCCTACCCCGCCCCACTCGAGCTGCCGTATCTCGGTCCTTCCGATGAAGTCGGTCTGGGCGCGGAGGGGCGGCGGGATGAGCAGAGCGAGCATTGCGATGAAGTGGAAAAGCCTTCTCTTATCCATCGGATGATCAAACCTGGGCGGTCTTTCTCGAGATTCTGTTGAATATCAGCATCGTCTCCACGAGGGAGGCCTCGCTATCAATGATTGGAACGATCGTGATCTTTGCTTTATAGACGGTTTCGCCGGCCTTGAGCTTTACTTCGCTCAGGACCTGGTCCTTCGGTATATCCCTGATGTCGTCGAGCGCCTGCATCAGGCGTTCGTTGTGAATCACTTTCTCGACGGGCAGGTTGGCGACGTTCTTTTCTCCGAGGTTCAGGGCTTTCTTCAAAGCGGGGTTGGCGTAGTAGATCTTCCCCTCGGGGGACAGCATGAGGATCCCCTTGTCCATGACTTCGGAAATGGCGTTGATCTTCTGCTGCGAGGCCCGCAGGCGCTCCACCTTTATCCGGTCGAACTCCTTCACCATCGCGATGAACTTGTTGAGCCACTTCCCCATGTTGCCGAACTCGTCGCGCTCCGGAAAGCGGATGTTCAGGTTGAATCCCATGCTCCGTTCGCTCGAGAGTTTGTCGATGATGCGCCGGTAGGCGATGAACCCCTTTCTCATCGA
>Ga0315286_10000958_pt1 | contig 25519 bp, 23 predicted proteins | sample YL17G10_0_MG_FD_205038 | JGI IMG/M metagenome (GOLD analysis project Ga0315286, IMG submission 205038) | Sediment microbial communities from Yellowstone Lake, YNP, Wyoming, USA - YL17G10_0 | ecosystem: Environmental > Aquatic > Freshwater > Lake > Sediment | place: USA: Wyoming | collected...
CGCTCGTGAGCGCGGTCGTGAGATACGGGGAGAGCCCCATGGCGGGGGTCGACGTGTTCTCGAAGGCGCGGGAAAAGCTCATGCTCGGGAGGATCGCCGCATACGAAGGGAACTTCGAGCGGGCCGTCAGGTTTTACGAGTACGCCCTGACAATCGCTCCCGGGGACGGGGTGAGCGCGCTCTTTCTCGAAGACGCTAAGAGGACAGTAGCTGCCTTCCGGTCCACGCAGGGCGAAGAGCCGTGACGAACGGGGGACAGTTTTGCGCCGCGCGTCAAATCCCTGTGGACGCGGGAGCCTCTCGCGGGTATTTTGTTGAAATGAAAAGGGTCTTTACCCTCCTCGTCCCCATCATCCTGTTCATCATTCTGGCCGGGCCCCGGGCCTTCCGCGGAGATGATGAACCCGCTCCCCCGCCCGCGGCCGCTCAAAGGCCCGCATCTCAGACCTTTTACCTCTTTTATTCGCTCACCTGCGCGAGGTGCAGGGAGGCCCGCGTCTTCATCGGGGCGCTCAAAACGAGGTACCCGGGGGTGGATTTCGTCGAGCTCGAGATCGTGAAGAGCAGGAAAAACCAGGAGATTCTCGGGCGTTTTGCGGAGGAGCTCGGTATTCAAACCCCCGGCGTACCGATTTTCATTTTCGACGGTTCCTACCTGGTGGGGTTCAAGGAGGGGAACAGGCAAAGGAGGCAGGTCGTCGCGATGATCGAGCGCGGGGGAAAAGGGCGGCATTCGGCGGCGGGAGGGCAAGGTGTCTCCTCCGGGCAGGACCGGGCGATCGATCTTCCCCTTTTCGGCGAAGTAGACCCCCGGTCACTCTCCCTCCCCCTGTTCACCGTCTTCATCGGTCTCGTCGACGGGCTTAACCCCTGCGCCCTTTGGGTGCTGATGCTCCTCCTCTCCGTTATCGGGGGCGCTTCGACCAGGCGGCGGATGATCGTGGTGGGCGCGATTTTCATCTTCTTTTCCGGGCTCCTCTACTTTCTCTTCATGACGGCATGGTTCAACTTCTTCGCCTTTCTCCGGTTCAAAAGGGCGGCGACCCTGGCGCTCGGCATCGGGGTGTGCGCCCTCGGGCTCGTCAACATCAAGGAGCTCTTCTTCTTCAAAAAGGGGCCGTCCCTGATGATCCCGGAGCGGGCGAAGCCCCGGATCTACGGGCGGATGAGGGGGATCGTCTCGAGCCCCAACACCCTGCTCCTCGTCCTTGGGACCGCGTCCCTCGCATTTATCGTGAACCTCGCGGAGTTCGGGTGCACCGTGGGGCTCCCGGCGATCTACACGAGGGTGCTCTCCCTGCAGCGCCTTGGCACCCTCGGCACGTACGCCCTCATGGCGCTCTACAACGCCGTGTACGTGGTGCCCCTCGTCGCGGTATTTCTTGCATTCGTTTTCACCCTTGGGAGATACAGGCTCGGGGAAAAACAGGGCCGGTGGCTCAAGATCGCGAGCGGCGCGGTGATGCTGGCCCTGGGGCTGGCGCTCGTCCTGCGCCCGGAGCTTTTGATGTTTATCTGAAAACACACCCCCGGCTGAGGGGTTTGGTGAAAGGAGCGGCGGATGAAGATTTTTCTGGATTCAGCGGACATCGAAGCTATTAAAAAAGCGGTGGAAACAGGCCTGATCGAAGGCGTGACGACGAACCCCTCTCACGTGCTGAAATCGGGGCGCCCCTTGCGCAGGGTCGTCGAGGAGATCTGCGCGATCGTGAAAGGCCCGGTGAGCGCCGAGGCGATGGCCGAGGATGCGCCCGGTATGATAAGGGAGGCAGTGGATATCTCGAAGATCGCCCCCAACGTGATCGTGAAGATCCCCATGACCGTAGAGGGGATGAAGGCGGTCCCGGCGCTCGAAGCGGAAAAGGGCGTCAGGTGCAACGTCACCATGGTCTTCTCGCCCACCCAGGCGCTCCTCGCCATGAAGGCGGGGGCAAGCTTCGTGAGCATCGTGCTGAGCCGTCTCGACGCGATCGGGAACGAGAGCGAGCTCCTGATTGCGGACACGATGACGATAAAGCACAACTACGGCTTTTCCTCAGAGGTGATCACGGCGAGCCTGAAGACGCAAAACCACCTCCTCGCGAGCCTGCGTCACGGCGCGGACATCGCCACCATGCCCCCCGACCTCTTCTTCCAGATGTTCAGGCACGCCCTGACGACCGAAGGGCTCGACCAGTTCAGGCGCGACTTTAACAAAAGCGTGAAATAGGAGACGGACCCGTTTCACCCCTCGACCTTCACCGACCGCTGCACGAGGATGTTGAAGATGAGCGCCACGAGGAGGATCACGCCGCGCACGAGGTCCTTCAAGTAGATCGAAATGTTCATCAGATCGAGGCCGATCCCGAGGATCGTCCAGAGGAGGACGCCGATCACCGTGTTGAGGATGCCCCCCTCCCCGCCCGACAGGGACGTACCCCCGAGGACCACGGCGGCGATTCCGTCGATGAGCTTGCCGTTGAGCGAGTTGTCATAGGCCACGCCGAGCCGCCCTATCCCGATCATCCCCCCGAACCCCGCGGTGAACCCACCGATGACGAAGACCATGGCCATCACGAGCCTCGTGTTCACCCCCGACACGCGCGCCGCCTCCCTATTGCCGCCGGTCATGTAGACGTAGCGGCCGAAGCGGGTGTGGCGTAAAACGAAGTGCGCGCCGCCCATGACGACGATCGCGACTATGAGGACCCAGGGAACGGGCCCCAGGTTCTTGTTCCCGAGCATTGAAAAGAGCTTGGGCACGGTGAAGATCGGAGTCGCCCTGCTCGCGTAGTGCGCCACTCCGTAGGCGATCTGGAACATGGCGAGGGTCGTCATGAAGGAAGGAACCTTGAGATAGGCCGCGACGTACCCGTTTATGAACCCGACCGCGAGCGCGGCCAAAATACATGCCGGGAGCACCCACACTACCCCAATCTCTTTGTCTGCCAGGAGCGACATGACCATGCCGACCAGGGTCGCGACGTTCGCGAAGGAGAGGTCGATCTCCCCGAGGAGGAGCACCATGGTGACGCCCGTCGCGAGGATCGCGAGGAGGGAGGCCTGCTCGAGGATGTTCTCGATGTTCCGCACGGTGAGGAAGGTGTCGGTGACGACACCGAAAAAGACGACCAGGATCACGAGGGTGAAAAAGGGCGCGAGAATCCGGGTCCTCGGCTTCCACCACATCCCCAGGGCCTGAAAGAAGGTCAGGTTCTTTTCTTGTGCCATGTCAGGTTATCTCCAGGATTTTGAGTTTTGAAGTTTCGGTGTTTTTTATCTCGCGCACGACCCGTCCGCGGTTGAAGATGAGAACCCGGTCGGCGAGGTCGAGGATGGTCTCGGGCTCCATGGAGATGACGATGCAGGAGAGCCCCTCGTCCTTCAGCTTCCTGATGATCTGCACGATCTCCGCCTTGGCTCCCACGTCCACTCCCCGTGTGGGCTCCTGAAAGATCAGTACCTTGGGAGGCACGGTGAGCCACTTGGCAAGGGCCACTTTCTGCTGGTTGCCCCCGCTCAAAGACCCGAGGAGCGCCGAGGGACCGGAGGTTTTTATAAAAAAGTTCTTTATCTGCCGGGTGGTGATTGCCTTCTCCCGTTTCTCCTTGAGTATCCACCTGAGGTCGGGCCCTATGACCTGGGCGAGGTACGGGAGGGTGACATTTTTGAACAGCTCGAACTGGTGGAAAAGAGACGACTTCCTGTCGGCGGCTATGTAGGCGATGCCGGCGTTCTTCACCTTGCTGGGGCGCTCCTTCGGGACGGGTCTTCCCTCGATGAGCACCGACCCGCTGTCGTACCCTTTGAGCCCGAAGATCGATTTTCCCAGGTCCTCCTGGCCGGCCCCGAGGGGCCCGTAGAGCCCCAATATCTCCCCTCTCCTGAGAACGAACGAGACGTCCTCGTAATCCCTCTCTTTTGTGAGCCCCTTGACCTCCAGGACCCCATCGGTGTCCGGGCTCCGGAGCCGGACGACCTCATCGGCCTCGCGAACGAGGTGCCCCTTCGTCACGCCGACCATGCGGCTGATCACGTCGTGCTTGCCGATCGCCCTGTTCTCGACTGTGTCGACCACCTGCCCGTCCTTCAGGATCGTGATGGTGTCGGAAATGGTCATCACGTCCTCGATCAAGTGGGAGATGAAAACGATCGTGTGCCCCCTCCCTTTCAGGGTCGTCACGAACTGGAAGAGCTGATCGGTTTCCACGTGGGAGAGGGACGAGGTCGGCTCGTCCATGATGATGATCCGGGCGCCCGAAAAGATCACCTTCGCGATCTCGATCATCTGGCGGATGCTGAAGGGGAGGAGGTTCAAGGGGAGATTCACGTTCACGTCGATCCCGAGGTCTTTCAGATGCTCTTCGGCGAGCTGCTGCATCTCCCTCCACTTCACGACACCCATGGCGTTCACGGGCTGTTTGCCTAAAAAGACGTTTTCGGCCACGGTGAGGCAGTCGATGACCGACAGCTCCTGGTAGATCATGCCGATCCCATGGGCGAGGGCGTCGGAGGTGGCCCCGAACCGCACCTTCTTCCCCCGGATCTGCATCTCACCGCTGTAGTCGGTGTGTACTCCGGAGAGCACCTTCATCAGCGTGCTCTTCCCCGCGCCGTTCTCCCCCACGAGCCCCCTGATCTCCCCCTCGTACACATCGAAGCTCACCCGGTCGAGGGCCTTAACCCCGCCGAACGTCTTCGTGATTTCGACCATTTTGATGGCGGGGACCTTCGATTCACCTGTCTCCGGCACGGCGGTTCCTCCCAGGAGCTGGATTATACACCCGGGCCCGCGTTCTGCACGGGCCCGGGCGTCGTAATGGATTACACTCTGTTATCAGATGAGGTAATGCTCGTTGCACCAGATGTAGCTGTCAATCTCGTCCGGTCTCGAGTCGACGGTTACAACAGGTCCGTCACACCGGATGAAGCGCGGGATGTCGCTCTTCGGAACCTTGTTGACAAGATGGAACCAGGCCGCCCAGAAGGCGTACCCGTGGACGCGGCAGGCGGGGTTGAACACCGTCCCCGTGATGCGCCCCTTCTTGAGCTCGCGCAGGGCCGGGGCCATGGCATCGACGCCGCAGAGCACGGTTTTCTTCTCCCTCCCGACCGCCTGCAGGGCCGCGTAGGCGCCCAGGGCCATGTCGTCGTTGTGGAAGAAACCGCCGTCGACCTTTTCGTACTTCACGAGGAGGTCGTCCCAGATCTGGCGGGTCCTGTCGACGCTCCACTCGCCCGGGGTCTCGTCAATGACCTTGATCTTCGGGTACTTGGCGATCGTCTGCCGGAACCCCTTCGCCCTCCCCTGCGCGCCGGTGTGGGTGAGCTGCCCCTGGGTGTGGATCACGTTCCCCTGGTAGTTTATCTTCTTACAGAGGTACTCGGTGACGTTGGAACCCATGAAGATGTTGTCGGGCTCGGTGAAGGTGAGGATGTCGAGGGTGGACATATCGGGCACCATGAGGGTGTCGATGTCGACGATCACGACGCCCTTGCTTATGAGCTCTTTCACCGGGTCGGTGTACGCGCCGATGGCCGCCGGGTGGATGAACACAACGTTGTAGTCCTTGGCCTTCGAGGCGATGAGGTCGATCTGGGCGCGCTGCTTTGCCGCATCGGCCCCGGCATCGAAAATGTCAAAGTCGAAACCGGTCACCTTGCCGAGGTGCTGGAAGGTCTGGGCTCCTTTCGTTACCCAGAAGACCGCCATGATGATGGCCGAGTAGGCGGCCTTGAACCGCTTGGCGGGAGCTTCGGCCGCTTCCGCTTTCTTCGCGGCGAAGGTGGGCAGGCCGAGGAGCGTCAAACCGGCAGTGGCGAATCCCATAGTCCTGATGAATTTTCGTCTGTCCATCTTCTTCGCCATGATGTCGGCGAAGCCGTCGACCCCCTTGTCGTTGACGATCTCTTTGATCTCGCGGAAATCGCTGTTGTGACGGTAGTAGTCCTGCATTCCTTTCGGGGGCTGCAGCGAACCGTCATTCCCCTTAATTTCTTCGTTCTCTTTCATCCTTTGCCACCTCCCTTATTGTATTTGTTGAGCTCCCCTATAAAAAGAGGGTTCACTGACCCTCCCAAAGGGGAGACTCAATTTTTCCCTTGGCTTTCAAATCCTTCAGATCGTCGGCATTCAGTATCTTGAGCAGCTTCGTTCGGGTGTCGGTCGCGTAGAAGTAGTGCGCGATGAGATGATCGAGGGCCTCGCCCTGGATGGGGAAGTCCTTGGGCGCTAACTTCTTGTTGTCGAAGAAATAGATCCACATCTGGGGGGCCTGCCCGTAGGTGTCCATGTGGTAGTTTACAATCTCCCAGAGCTTCCCCTCCAGCTGGTCTTGGGGCACCTTTTCGTCGATAGAGATCAAGAACACCCGGTTTTGACCGATGTCCTTGAACGATGCCACCTTGCTGTACTTCACCGCGCCGGCCGCGGCCGCTGCCGCGAAGACGCACAACAACGAAACAAGAAGAAGGTTTGCTCTCTTCATCGGGTCACACCTCGCCAGCCGTCCTGAAAATTGCCTTTATTGTATACTACCCTGAGGGCGTGTCAAGAAAAAAAATGGATATTTAAGCCGTGTACCGGCTGGCAGGCCGCGCGTAATTAGTGGTTGAAAAACACCGGGAATTTTATATATTACAGTAATTCGCCCGTATGCTGAAACTGAGGACGGGTATACAGCGGGGTGTCGCGATGAGCTCTCAGGTCTTTCCCATCAAAATCAGCCCTTCGGTTCTCTCGGCGGACTACGGCCGCCTGGCCGGAGAGGCGGCCGCAGCCGAGGGGGGCGGCGGGTACGCGCTCCATATCGACATAATGGACGGGCACTACTGCCACAATTTCTCCTTCGGGATCGACGTCGTCCCCGCTCTCAAAAAGGCAGTGCGGATACCGCTTGTCGCGCACCTGGAGATCGGGAACCCCGACTCGTTCATCATCGATTTCGCCGAGGCGGGAAGCGACATGATCGTGGTCCAGGAGGACACCTGCCCCCACCTCCCCCGCACCGTCTACAACATACGAAAGACCGGGAAAGAAGCCGGCGTCGGGATCAACCCCGACAGGGGCTTTGAAAAGATCGAGGCGAACCCCGAGATCCTTAGAGAGATCCGCCTCCTCATCGTGATGGCGGGCTACCCCGGTTTCGGGGGGCAGCCCTTCTCGCCCAGCGCGCTTCCCAAGATACGGAAGGCGTGCGAGCTTCGGGAGCGCCACGGCGCGAGCTACGACATCGGCGTCGACGGCTGCGTGAACGAGCAAACCGTACGGCAGATCGTAGAGGCGGGAGCCAATTACCTGATCGCGGGTTCCGGTGTTTTCAACAAGAAACGGCCGATAGCCGACAATATCCGCGCGCTCATGGAAATCGCAACAAAAACATAAAACCAAGCTGACTCAACAAAGGGAGGAGGCGTACGCAATGTCCACGAACATGGTGATGAAGAAGTTTTTGAACAAACCGGAGAACATCGTGAGAGAGCTCCTCGACGGGCTCGTGAAATCCCACGGAGACCTCATCAAGCTCGTCGGAAGCGATCTCATCATCCGAACGAAACCGAAAGGAAAGGGAAAGGTTTGGATCGTCTTCGGTCAGGGTATCGGCCACGAGCCGGCCTACGACGCCATGCTGGGGTACGGTATGCACGACGTCGAGGTGCCCGGCGGGATCTTCTCCTGCGCCGGCGGCGACAGGATATACGAGGGGATCAAGCTCGCCTGGGAGAGCAGCGGGCACACTCCGGTTCTCCAGCTCATCGCGAATCACGAGGGGGATGTCATCAACGGCACCATGGCCTACGAGATGGCCAAGAGCGACGGCATCGACGTAGAGTACGTCATTCTCTACGACGACATCGCGAGCGCCCCGAAAGGGCAGGAAGAGAAGCGCCGGGGCATGGGGGGGATGACCTTCAGCTTCAAGATCGCCGGCGCGATGGCCGAGCAGGGTAAAAAGAGGGACGAGATCGTAAAAAAGGTGAAGGCCTTGAACGCCTCCACGAGGACCCTCTCCGTCGCCCTGAGGGCGTGCATGATCCCGACGACCGGCCAGCTTCTCTTCCACCTCGACGAGAGCGATTTCATCATCGGCCCGGGGGTGCACGGCGAGCCGGGCCCGGAAGGGCCGCTCAAGATGATGAGCGCGAACGAAATCATGGACCGCGTGGCCGAAAGGGTCATCGAGGACGGGGCCTTCAAGAGCGGGGACGAGGTGCTGGTGTGCATCAACGGCTCCGGCGGCACGACCCTCATGGAGATGTTCATACTCTACGACCGGCTCGACGGGATTTTCAAGAAACGGAACATCAAACCGCACAGGCCGCTCGTAGCGAACATCATCACCACCCAGGAGATGGCGGGTTTCTCGCTTTCCCTGTGCAGGGCCGACGCCGAAACGAAGAAATTGTGGGACTCCCCCGCGAACACCCCCTGCTTCAAATGCCTCGGAGACCTCGTATGAGCAATAACGCGGCTATGACCAAGAACGACCTGATCGAGATGATCGGGCACATCAGCGCTAAGATAGTGGAGAACAAGGAGTACCTCTCGAAGCTCGACACCGAGATCGGCGACGGGGACCACGGGTATGGCATGGCCTCCGGGTTCAAGAGCTTCGCTGAAAAGCTCGGCGAGTTCGGGGCCGGGGATATCGGCGGGCTCCTCAAGAAAGGGGGGTTCGAGATCATAAAGGTCGTCGGCGGGGCTTCCGGGGCCATATTCGGCACTCTCTTCATGGGCCAGGCGATGCACTACGAGTCGAAGCTAAAAGGGAAGGAAACGCTCTCCCTCGGAGACATGACAGGGATGTTCACCGAGGCCCTCTGCCAGATCAAGAAGAGAGGCGGCGCTTCTGTCGGGGAAAAGACCATGGTCGACGCCCTCGAGCCTGCGGTCGGCGAGCTTGACGAGACCGTGAAGGAGGGCGCCTCTTTTCGCGACGCCTTCGCCAGGGCGGCGAAAAAGGCGCGTGAGGGGGCGGAGGGCACGAAGAAAATGGTGGCCACGAAAGGAAGGGCGAAAAACCTCGGCCAAAGGAGCATCGGGTACCCCGACCCGGGCGCGATGAGCACGGCTATCATATTCGAGGCGATGGCGGAGTTCTTCGCCCTGAAAAACTTGTAAGAAGGAGCGTCGATGAAAGCTGCTGCGTACTTCGGAAACCGTGACATCAGGATCGTGGACGTGAAGAAGCCGGAGATCAGAGACGACGGCGTGCTCATTAAGATGAAGGCCTGCGGGATCTGCGGCACCGACCTGCACGTCTACAACTCGGGGCTCTTTCTGGAGGCCTCGACGAAGCCCATCGACGGCCGCAAGATCATCGGGCACGAGTTCACCGGCGAGATAGTCGAGACCGGGAAGAAGGTTACATCGTTCAAGATCGGCGACAGGGTGGCCTCGGTCCACAACAAGGGGGGGATGGCCGAGTTCGTAGAAGTGGAGGGGGACCGGCTGAAAAACCTCTTCAAGATCCCCGATGGCACCGCCTACGAGACAGCCGCGACCCTCGAACCCTTCTGCAACCCCACCCACTCCTTCCACCTGAGAGAGCCGAAGGACAATGAAACCGTCGCCATCTTCGGCGCGGGGATCATAGGGCTCGGGTACCTCCAGATCGTCAAGGCGTACACGAAGGCGCGCGTGATCATCGTCGACGTGTCCGACCTGCGCCTTAAGACGGCCGCGAAGATCGGCGCGGACGTCCCGATCAACGCGAGGGAGACAGACCCTGTAAAGGAGATAAAGAGGCTTACCGGCGAGCACACGGTGCGCTACCTCGAGACGTCGTCGGGGGGGTGCGACATCGCGATCGACTGCGCCGGCCTCTCGCTCACCCTGTCGCAGTGCATCGAGCTGTTGAAGCCGGAGTACGGGACCCTTATCGTTGCCGCGGTCTACGAAGAACGCTTGACGATCGACCCGAACATCATTCTCCTCAAGTACATGCAGATTCTCGGGTCGATGGGCTACTACGAGCACGAAACGAAGGAGGCACTCGAGCTCATAGGGTCGAAGCGGGTCGACAGGGACATCCTCATCACCCACAGGCTGCCGCTTGAGCAGGCGGCCGATGGTTTTAGGGTCCAGTGCAACTCGCGCGAGTCGGTGAAGGTGGTGCTCGTGAATCAATAGGCAGCGCACTCTCCGAAGGCTTGATGGTCTACTGGTTTGTGTCCGAGATGTCTACGCCGATGTCCTCGGTCCCGCCGCCCATTTTCGGGGCTTCGCCGGGGAGCTGTTCGACGGTCTGCTTGATTTCCTTCAGCTCCCGGCTCCCTATCCTTCCCTGCCTCGAGTAGAGGAAACCGAGAACGAAGCTTACGACGAGGAACAGCGCGGCGAGGATCGTGGTGAACCTCGTCATGACGTTTCCGGTTTTTGTACCGAACGCGGACTGGCTTCCCCCGCCGATGAAACCCATGCCCCCGCTTCCGCCCGGCTGGAGCAAAACAATTATTATGAGCAGAACGCTCACGGTGAAAAAGAGGACGGTCAACGCGATAATCATGTCGTACCACCTTTCAGGGTTTACAGTGCCCTCGATATCCGCTCAGGCCGCAAAGTTTACGATCCGTAAAAAAGAGTCGGCCTTAAGAGAAGCCCCGCCGACGAGCGCGCCGTCGATGTTCGGCTTTTTCATCAACCCGTCGATGTTGTCCGGCTTCACCGAGCCTCCGTAGAGAATGCGCAGGTCGTCCGCGACTCCCCCTCCGTAGATGCTTCCCACCAAGCCCCGGATGAAGGCATGAACACCGTCGGCGTCCTCGGGCGTCGCCGTCTTCCCCGTCCCGATCGCCCACACGGGCTCGTAGGCGACGGTGAGGGACGCCATCTGCTCCTTCTTCACGCCGTCGAGCCCTTTTTTGACCTGATCCTTCACCACCGTCTCCGTCCTGCCATTTTCCCTCTCATCGAGGAGCTCGCCGACGCAGAACACGGGCTTGAGCCCCTGGGCCAGGGAAAAGAGCACCTTCTTATTGATGAGCTCGTCGTTTTCCTTGAAGACGTGCCGCCTCTCGCTGTGCCCGATTATCACGTGGGAGCAGGAGACCGACAGAAGCTGCCCCGCGGACACCTCGCCCGTAAAGGCTCCCTCTTTCTCGCAGTAGAGGTTCTGGGCGCCGAGCCAAACCCTGCTCCCCGCGACGGCGGCCGCGACTTCGGAAAGAAGCGGGTAACTTGGACATATGAGAACGTCCCTGTCTTTGACGCCCGCCGTCCCGCCCGCGATCGCCTTGGCGAGACCGGCCCCGCTTTTTGCGTCGAGGTACATCTTCCAGTTGCCTGCTATGAACGGTCTCCTCATGCTCCTCCCCCCTCGCCCAAACCGCCTTATAAATCCTGAAGGGCCTTGATGCCCGGCAGCTCGATGCCCTCGAGCAGCTCGAGCGACGCGCCGCCGCCGGTCGACACGTGGCTGATCTTGTCCGCAAGCCCAGCCTTGTTTATCGCAGCGACTGAATCGCCGCCTCCAATGACCGTCGTGCCCTTGCAGGCGGCCAAGGCTTTGGCGACTTCCCTGGTCCCCTTGGCGAACTTGTCGATCTCGAAGACCCCCATCGGCCCGTTCCAGAGAATAGTCCTGGCGCCCTTCAGCGCTTTTTTGTAGGCCCGGATGGTCTTCGGGCCGATGTCGACCCCGATCATTCCCGGGGGCATAGCGTTGGTGTCCACGATCTTCGTCTTCGCGTTTTCCTCGATCTTGTCCGCCACCACGTGGTCGAGGGGGAGGAGGAGTTGGACCCCCTTCTCGTCGGCCTTCTTGATGAGGTCGAAGGCGAAGCTCACCTTGTCCGTCTCGACGAGGGATTTTCCAACCTCGAACCCTTTCGCCTTGAGGAAGGTATAGCACATCGCCCCGCCGATGACGAGACTGTTAACCTTCTCCATGAGCTTTTCGAGGATGCCGATCTTCGACGAGACCTTGGCTCCTCCGACGATCGCAACGTAGGGCTGGTCAGGCTGGGTGATGAGCTTGCCGAGGAACTCTATCTCCTTCTCCATGAGGAACCCCGACACCGCGGGGAGATAATGGGCGATCCCCTCCGTCGAGGCATGGGCCCTGTGCGCGGTGCCGAAGGCGTCGTTCACGTAGATGTCGGCGTACTCGGCGAGCGCCTTCGCGAACCTTGGGTCGTTTTGCTCCTCTTCCTTGTGAAAACGGAGGTTTTCGAGGAGGGCGACGTCCCCGTTCTGCATCCCCGAGATTATCTTCTTGGTCTCCTCCCCGACGCACTCCCGGCAGACGATGACTTCTTTCCCGAGGAGCTGGGACAAGCGCGCCCCCACCGGTGCGAGGCGCAAAGAATCGTCCACGCCCTTCGGTCTCCCCAGGTGGCTCATCAGGATGAGCTTCGCGGCTCCGTTCTCGAGCACGTACTTGATGGTGGGGAGGGCCGCGGCGATTCGGGTGTCGTCCGTGATGGCGCCCTTCTTGTCCTGGGGGACGTTGAAGTCCACCCTCATGATGACGTTCTTTCCCTTGAGGTCGACGCCCCTCACGGTCTTTTTCTTGATCATTTTGGGGAATCTCCTGGATTGATTATATGAGTTTAACGATCAGATCCACAACCCTGTTGGAGTACCCCCACTCGTTGTCGTACCAGGACACCACCTTCACCATCCTCTTGTTCATCACCATGGTGGAGAGGGCGTCGAAGATCGAGGAGTGGGTGTTCTTGATGACGTCTGAGGACACGATCGGGTCGACGCAGTACTCGAGGATCCCCTTCATGGGGCCTTCGGCCGCCTTCTTCATGGCCTCGTTCACCGCTTCCTTGGTGACGTCATTATCCAAATTGACGACGAGATCGACAACCGAGCCGGTCGGGACGGGAACCCGCATCGCGAATCCGTGCAGCTTCCCCTGGAGCTCGGGAATGACCTCGCCGATAGCCTTCGCCGCGCCGGTCGAGGTGGGGATGATGTTGATAGCGGCCGACCGGGCCCTGCGCGGGTCTTCGTGGGCGAGGTCGAGGATCCGCTGGTCGTTGGTGTAGGCGTGGATGGTCGTCATGAGCCCGTGCAGGATCTTGAAGTTGTCGTTGAGAACCTTCGCGATCGGGGCGAGACAGTTGGTGGTGCAGGAGGCATTGGAGACGATCTTGTCTTCGGCTTTCAGCATGGCGTCGTTCACGCCGAGCACGATGGTCCTGTCGACGGGGTCCTTGGACGGGACGGTGAGGATGGCCTTCTTGGCCCCGGCCGCGAGGTGCATGGCGACCTGCTCCTTCTTCCTGAAGACACCGGTGGATTCGACGACCACGTCGACGCCGAGCGCTTTCCACGGGAGCTTCGAGGGGTCCTTCTCCGTAAAGACCTTGACGGACCTGCCGTTCACCTTGAACCCGTCGCTCGTCTGCTCGATCGTTCCGTCGAACCTCCCGTACACGGAATCGTACTTGAGGAGAATCGCGAGCTTGTCCGGGCTGAACATGTCGTTTATGGCGACGACCTCGACGTTCTTATTCTTTTCGGCGACCCTGAGGACGTTTCTTCCTATCCTTCCAAACCCGTTGATAGCAACCTTGATAGCCATTTACTCCCTCCGTTTCGAATAAAAATGAATGCAACAAGATTAATAAATTTTACACCCATCATCAAGAACAATATGGGGGCAGGCCGGTCTTATTCGTCCCTGCTCTTAAGCACCGACATGAAGGCGCTCTGCGGGATGTCCACGTTGCCGATCCGTTTGAGCCTCTTCTTTCCCTCCTTCTGCTTCTCGATGAGCTTCCTCTTGCGGGTGATGTCCCCCCCGTAGCATTTGGCGATCACGTTCTTGCCCACCGAACCGATCGTCTCCCGCGCGATTACCTGCCCGCCGATCGTGGCTTGGAGGGGGATCTTGAAGAGGTGGCGGGGGATTTCGTCCCTGAGCGCTTTCACGATGTCCCTCCCCCGCTCGTAGGATCTCTCCTTCCTCACGATCTGGGCAAGGGCGTCCACCTGCTTGCCGAGCACGAGTATGTCGAGGCGCACCAGCGTGGCGGGCCTGTAGTCGATGAGCTCGTAATCGTAGGAAGCGTACCCCCTGCTCATCGATTTGAGCTTGTCGTGGAAATCGTAGATGATCTCGGCCAGGGGGATCTCGTAGACGAGCTCGATCCTCTTCTCCCCGATATAGCCCATGGATTTCTGGGTCCCGAAGCGCTCGATGGCGACCTTCATGATGTTGCCGACGTACTCTTCCGGGGTAATGATGACCGCGCGCACGTATGGCTCCTCGGCGCGTTCGAACGCGCCGAGATCGGGAAAGTTCACCGGGTTGTCGATGATCTTCATGCTCCCGTCCCTGTAGAAAACCTTGTACTCGACGCTCGGCGCGGTAACCACGAGGGAGAGGTTGAACTCCCGCTCGAGCCTCTCCTGGACCACCTCGAGATGGAGGAGGCCGAGGAACCCGCAGCGGAACCCGAACCCGAGGGCCCCGGAGGACTCCTTCTCGTACACGAGGGACGCGTCGTTCAACTTGAGTTTTTCCATTCCCTTGACGAGCTCGGGGTAGTCGTCCGAAGCGACGGGGTAGATGCTCGAGTAGACCATCGGCTTCACGTCCTTGTACCCCGGGAGGGGCTCCGAGGCCCCCCCCTCGAAGGTGGTGATGGTGTCGCCCACTCTGACGTTCGATATCTCCTTTATCCCTGCGATGACGTACCCCACCTCCCCGGACCTCAAGGCCTCCTGCTTTGCCATCTCCGGCCTGAAGATCCCCACCTCTTCGACCTCGTACTCCATCCCGCTCGACATGAGCCGGATGCGCTGACCCTTCTCGATCCACCCCGTGAATACCCTGACGCTGATCACGACCCCCCTGTAGGCGTTGAATCGGGAGTCGAAGATGAGGGCCTTGAGCGGCCCTTGGAGGTCGACCTTCGGAGGGGGGATCCTCTGCACGACAGCGTCAAGAATTCCGGTGATGTTGATCCCTTCCTTGGCGCTCGCGAGGACGATTTCCTCCTCATTGAACCCGAGGTCGTCGACGATCTGTTTCTTCGTTCCCTCCACGTTCGCCGCGGGGAGGTCGATCTTGTTGATCACGGGGATGATGGCGAGGTTGTGGTCGAAGGCCATGTAGAAGTTGCTGAGAGTCTGCGCCTCGATCCCCTGGGAGGCGTCGACGAGGAGGATCACCCCTTCGCAGGCGGCGAGGCTCCGAGAGACCTCGTAGGTGAAGTCCACGTGGCCGGGGGTGTCGATGAGGTTGAGAGTGCACTCCTCCCCTTCTTTGTACATGTAGGCCATCGTAACGGGGTGTGACTTTATGGTGATCCCCCGCTCGCGTTCGATGTCCATGCTGTCGAGGAACTGCTCAGCGCCCGAGCCGGGCTTGAGGATCCCACCGATCTCGAGGAACCTGTCGGCGAGGGTCGACTTCCCGTGGTCGATGTGCGCGATGATCGAAAGGTTCCGTATTCTGATGTCGCTTTTCACTCTTTCCTCTTCACTCTTTCCTCTTCACTCCCCCGCCCGGACGATCTTCGAAAAGTCGATGATGTCTGCGAACAACCCGATCACGGTCTTTAGGAGCCCCATCCGGTTCGCCCGGAGCTTCAGGTCCTCCTCCATGACCAGTACCTTGTCGAAGAAGACGTCGACGGAGGATTTAAAACCGCCCAGGACCCTGTAGACCTCCTGGTAGTCCTTCCGGGTGATGGAGGAGAGGACCTCGGGCTCCACCTTCTTGAAGTGGGCGTAGAGCTCTTTCTCCTCCCTCTCTCGGAGGAGGTCTTCCGAGAAGGAGAATTGCGTTTCGTCCCTTATGATGTTCCCGATTCTCTTGAACGACACCAGGAGGTGCTCGAAGTTCTCGTTTCCCCTCATCTCGTGGAGGGCCTGAACTCTCCTGTAAGCCTCGTAGATGTTCTCGAGCACGTTCGCCATCGACGCGTCGATCTCGTCGTACGAGAACCCCATCTCCTCGAAGATGGATCGTATGCGGTTCTTGAAGAACGAGGAGACCTCTTCGACCAGGCCAGGGCTCGTCCCGTAGAGAAGAGAGGATTTTTCGATAAGCGCGCGCACCGAATGACCGAAGCGGGCCCCGATGATGATCCTGATGATCCCCAGCACCCTCCTCCTGAGCCCGAAGGGGTCTTTCGAGCCTTTCGGCTTCAACCCGATGGAAAAGATACCCATGATCGTGTCGAGACGGTCCGCGATCCCGACAACCGCGCCTTCGATCCCCTTCGGAAGCGCGTCCGCGGCGAACCTCGGGAGGTAATGCTCCCTGATCCCGGCGGCGACCTCATCGGGGTACCCCGAGGAGCGGGCGTAGTAAGAACCCATGATACCCTGCAGCTCGGGGAACTCCCCCACCATCAATGTGAGCAGGTCGTTCTTGCAGAGGGACGCGGTCGTGTCGACGCACGACTTCACCCCGTCGTCGAGCCCGAGGAGCCCGGAGAGCTCGCCGCTTATCCTCCTGATGCGTTCGACCTTCGCGTCCATCATTCCGAGCTTCTCGTGGAATGTGATTGTTCGGAGCCTCTCCGCGTACTGCAGGAAGCTCCGCTTTTTGTCTTCGCTGTAGAAAAACTTCCCGTCGTTGAGCCTGGCCCTGAGGACCCTCTGGTACCCGGCGCCTGTGCAGGCGTTGTCGCGTATGTTGGAGACGGCCACGAATCTATTCGAAAGCTTCCCGCTCCCCTTCTCGACGAGGGGGAAGTAGTGCTGGTGCTCCATCATCTCCGACATCAGAACCTCGGGAGGGAGCTCGAGGAAATGGCTTTCGAAGGAGCAGAGGACCGCGTGGGGGAACTCCACGAGGTCGGTGCTCCGCTCGAAGAGAACCCCGGCGATTTCCGGGACCTCGAGCCCCTCGCGTTCCGCGGCAGCCGACACCTGTTCCCTGACGCTCGCGAGGCGTCGCCCCCTGTCAGCAACGACCGAGGCGTCGAGAAGCCTCACCTCGTACTCCGAGGGGTTCCCGAGCTCGATCCTCCCCGCTGCATAGGCCCTGTGGCCGAATGTGTACCGGGAGCTTTGAATATCCGCGATAGAGAAAGGTATCACCTTCTCCCCGAAGAGGGCGAGGATCCATCGGATCGGACGCGCGAAGGTGAAACCCGAACTCTCCCACTTCATCCTCTTCGGAAACGAGATGGCCCCCAGGGTCTTGCGGAGGATCTCGGGGACGAGGCTTTCCGTCTCCAACCCTTCAGACGCTAACTCGAGGAAGAGGTACTTGGCGTTCCCTGTGTCTTTCACGACGAGCTGCTCCTCTTTCGCGCCGTTCCCCTTGAGGAAGCCGAGGAGCGCGGCGGAGGGCTTCCCGCCCGGAAGGTAGGCTTTCTCCAGCGACGGCCCTCTTTTCTCCACCACGCAGCTCGCCTGGACCTCTTCAACCGAGCCTATCAGGAGGGTCATGCGCCGGGGGGTGGAGTACACCTTCACCTCGCCGAATCCCACCCTGCTCTCCCTCAGAAGGCCCGTGAACAGACTGTTCAACTGCTCCATGGCGTCCGGAATAAACGAGTGGGGAAGCTCTTCGACCCCGATCTCGACGAGCAAATTTCGCTTTCTTTCCATTTATGTCTCCGGTATGTCTCCGGGCGATTTTCCCTTAACGGCGCGCGTCCTTTAGCAGAGGAAAACCGAGGCGTTTTCTCGATTCCACGTACGCCTCCGCGATGAGCCGCGCAAGCCCGCGGACACGGGCTATGTATGAGGTTCTCTCCGTCACGCTCAGCGCCCCGCGCGCGTCGAGCATGTTGAAGGCATGGGAGCACTTGATCACCATGTCGTATGCGGGCAAAACCAGCCCCTTCTCCATGGTTTTTCGCGCTTCGTCCTCGTACTCATCGAACATCAACCTGTGACGCTCCACCGAGGCCGCCTCGAAATTGTAGGTGGAAAACTCGAACTCTTCCCGCTGCCTCACGTCGCCGTAGGTGAGGTCCCCGTTCCACCGTATGTCGAAGACGTCGTCCTTCCCCTGGATGAACATCGCGATGCGCTCCAGCCCATAGGTGAGCTCGACCGAGATCGGCTCGAGCTCGATCCCCCCCACCTGCTGGAAATAGGTGAACTGGGTGATCTCCATCCCGTCGAGCCACACCTCCCACCCGAGCCCCGTCGCTCCCAGGGTGGGTGACTCCCAGTCGTCGTGGACGAACCGCACGTCATGCTTGCGGAAATCGATCCCCATGGTCACGATACTTTCGAGGTAGAGGTCCTGCGCGTCCGCCGGGGAGGGTTTTATGAGAACCTGGTACTGGTGGAAGAGCTGGAGCCTGTTGGGGTTTTCCCCGTACCTCCCGTCGGCCGGGCGCCGCGAGGGCTCCACGTAGGCGACGTGCCAGGGCTCGGGGCCGAGGGACCTAAGGAAGGTCGCGGGGTTGAACGTGCCGGCTCCGGTTTCGATGTCGTAGGGTTGGACGACGATCGCCCCTCTTTCGCTCCAGAACCCGTTGAGGTGGAATATTATCTCCTGAAAGGTCATTCTGGTCCCCGCGTCGCCAAAAGTTTTAAAAAGGTACTCACAAGCGCCTCTTAGGTCAAGTACACCATGCTCCCGGGCGTGTCTCCACATTACGGTGGACACCCTCAGGGGTGAATGTTACATTTCAGGTGCGATGGAAGCGGGTCTCATTCGAAGGTTCAAGATCGTCCTTGTCATCATTGCCTTTATCTTCAGCATCCTCGTCTTAAGGGTCCTCAAGCTGACCTTCTTCCAAAAAGACCTCATCCTCACTTCGCCCGACGAACCGGCATACCGCGAGCGCGGGCTTATTCTCGACAGGAACGGGGAGAGGCTCGCCCTGAGCCTCGAAACCTATTCGGTGTACGCCAGACCGAAAGAGATCGAGAACAGGGGAGAAGCGTCCCGGCTCATCGGAGGCGCTCTCGAAACCGACCCGCAGAAGATCTATTCGCTCATCACGAGGAGGAAATCCTTCGTTTGGCTCCAGAGACAGGTGGACGTGCGGTACGTCAAGAACCTGGAGGGGCTCGACATCAAGGGCGTGTATCTAGAGAAGGAGTACAAGCGCTTATACCCTCACGGAAAGCTCCTGTGCCACGTCCTGGGTTTCTCCGGCGTCGACAACAGGGGGCTGGAAGGGATCGAATACGAGTTCAACGATTTCCTCCTCCCCAAGAAAACCGGGCTGAAGAACGCGGCAGGGTCCGCCCAGGAGCGCGGATACACGGTGGTCCTCACGGCGGACCGGTTCATCCAGGAGGTCGTGGAGGAGGAGCTCGAGCGGGCGTGGAAACAGACCGGCGCGCGCCACATCTCCGCCGTCATCATGGAAAGTTCGACCGGAGAGATCCTCGCTCTCGCGAACAAGCCCGACTACGATCTCAACACGTTCGGCAGGTACCCCGAGGATTTCATCCGGAACAGGGTCATCACCGATTCCTACGAGCCGGGATCGACCTTCAAGATCTTCGTCGCCGCCGCCCTCCTCGACCGCGGGCTTGTCGCGGAGACCGACACCTTCGTCTGCAGGGGGTCGGTGACGGTTGCGGACGTCACCATACGAGACACGGGGGTCCACGGAACGGTGAGTTACCGGCAGGTTCTCGAGAGATCCTGCAACGTGGGTATGATCGAGTCGGTGAGACGGATCGACAAAGCCGCGCTCTTCGAAAACCTGAGGTCCTTCGGCTTCGGGTCGCCAACGGGTATAGACCTCCCCGGAGAGGCGAAGGGCATCCTGAGGCCGCCTTCGGAGTGGAGCGGCCTCTCGAAATACGCCATGGCGATCGGCCAGGAGGTGTCGGCCACCCCGCTCCAGCTCGTCACTGCGGCTTGTGCGATCGCGAACAACGGCCTCATGATGCAGCCCCGCATCGTCCGGAGGATCGAGAGGCCGGACGGATCGGTGGCCAAGGAGTATCCCCCGCTGAAAGTGAGAAACGCGATCGGGGAGAAAACTTCGGCGAGGCTCCTGCGGATACTCACGGGCGTCCTCTCCGAAAAAGGGACAGGGTACCGGGCGAGGGTGGATGGATACACCATCGGCGGGAAGACAGGAACGGCCCAGATCGCCGACACGAAGAAGGGCGGATACCTCGAAAATCAGTTCTTCGCCTCCTTCGTGGGGTTCGTACCCGTGCCGAAACCGAGGATTGTTATCCTCGTCACACTCGACAGGCCGACGGGAGAGGTTTATGGGGGGAGCACGGCGGCGCCGATCTTCAAAAACATCGTCGAGCGGGTCGCGCCCTATCTCAACATCCTCTCATCCTACTCGGAGATCTACATCCTCGAACATGACCGATAAAAGCCGTTTCGAACGGAGCTGCGCGATCCTCGGGGAGCGCTTCCCGCAGGTGGGCGCCGCCGTGCGGCGCGGCGATGAGGCCCCTATGAAACCCCGGGGGCTCACGCTCTCCGTGATACCCGCGAGCTCCGGGCAGCCCACCCTCGAGGCGGTTTCCCCCGGTTCCCGCACGCTCCTCCACTCGGGTCGGGATCCCGTCGAGGAGGCGATTCGATTCGTGCGGGAGGCGGTCGACGGGAGCGAGGATCTCGTGGTCCTCTTCGGATTCGGCCTCGGGTACCACACCGAGGAGATCCTCCGCGCGAACAGGACGTGCAGGCTGTTCGTGATCGAACCCTCTCCCCTGATCCTGATGCTCGCGCTCGGCGCGAGAGACCTGGGCCCCCTCCTCGCGTCGGAGCGGCTCTTTCTGAGCGTCGATCCCGACGGCTGGACGACCGATGAGGCGGCCTCCCTCCATGGAGACGAAGCTTCGGCGAAGCTGATCGTCGCAAGGCCCTACCGCGCTCTCTTTCCCGAGACGGCCGAGAAGGTCGAAAGGGACTTCGCTGTTCTCAGGAGCACGAGGGCGATAAACCTCGCCACCCTCAAACGGTTCGACAGACTGTGGACGAAGAACACATTGAAGAACTCCGTCTCTTTTTTCACCCGCGACGGGATCGAAAGGCTCGCCGGATCGATGACTGGGCTTCCCGCCGTGGTCGTGAGCTCGGGGCCATCCCTCCAGAGCGACCTCTCCACCCTCGCCGGCCTGCAGGGGAAGGCGGTAATCGTCGCCGTCGACTCGGCCCTCTGCCCCCTCATCAGGAGGGGGATCATGCCCGACTTCGCGGTGACCGTCGACCCCCAGCTCGTCAACAGCCTTTTCACTGGAGAGGTGGAAAGGGCGCTCGGCTTCGCGTGCAGCCGCGACCTCGGCTTCGCGTGCGGCCGCGACCTCGGCTTCGCGTGCGGCCGCGACCTCGGCTTCGCGAGCAGCCGCGACCTCCCGGTCCTCGTCGCGGATCCCGCCGTGCACCCCCTGACCCTTCGAAGGTACGGCGGAGACCTCCTCATCACCTCCTCGGTGTTCGCCCCGGGGAAGGTTGTAGAGCGGTTTTCCGGCAGAAAAGGGCAGATCGCGGCGGGGGGATCCGTCTCGGTGGCCGCCTTCGACCTCGCCCGGATCCTCGGCGCGGACCCGATCATCCTCCTCGGGCTGGACCTTTCATACCCGCTCGGAAGGACGCACATCGCAGGCTCCCTCGCAGAAACCCTCGTTCTCTCCGCGTGTACGCGTCTCGAACCCGCGCATACCGTGTTTGCTCGGGTTATCCGCAGCGGGCAGCCGGTCGTAAAAACCGACAGGGCGGGAAAACCGGTCGTCACCGACAGGAGGATGCTGCTCTACGAGGGGTGGTTCGAACGCCAGGGGAGGGACTGCGGCGCGCGGGTCGTAAACGCGACAAGGGGGGGCCTCGCCATTCCCGGTATCGAGGACGCTCCCCTCGAAAGGCTCGCCGCGGAGATCGGCGCCGGCGACGCCGAGAGAAAACGGGAGTGCATGACCGAGCTGCGAAAGGGCGCGCCGGGCGCCTCCCTGAACAGGCGCGGGATCGAGGATTTCATCCGCTTCCTCGAAGGGACGGGAAAAAACCTCTCTCTCATCGATTCCCTGAGCAGGAGGGCGGGAGAGGTTGCCGAGACGTGTCTCCGGAGCGGCGCGGGAAGGGCGGACGGAATGGACGAGCTTTCCAGGCTCGACGGGGAGATTCTCGCTTTCAGGGAGGAAACTTCACTCCTGAGCATGGTGATGCAGGGATCGATCACCGACATCATCGAGGGACGGAATACCGGGGACAGGGAGAGCGCCTACCGAAACTCGCTTCTGCTCTACTCGTCGATCGCCGAAGGCTCGCGTTTTCTCACGCGTCTGTTCGGATGCGCGGAAAAAAAACTAAATAAATTGCTAGCCGATGACGATAACAAAAGTTTTATTTGAATATCTCCCCGGTCTCCCTGTACCAGAGGACGAAATCGAGGTGGTCGAGGGGAATGCCGATCTTCCCCGCGTATCCGTTCATGACCTCTTCGATCTCGAGGTACCTCTTCGGGGAGAGGGACTCGGGGACCGGTCCGATCAAGCCGAGGGCGCGAAGGTTCTTCAGCACGTGCCGGTCGAGGATCGCGACCTCACGGGGCCGGTTCGCGCCGGCCAGGGCACCGCAAAAACCGACGTTTCTCAGGAAGTGGCTCGCCTCCTTGTACCCAAACCCGATCACGTTCGCGACGAGCCACTCCCTCATCGCACGGACCGATCCGGTCCCCGCTCCGTCCCCGCCGGTTTCACCGGTACGCCCGGCGTCAAGGAGAAGCTCCCTGAGCCCTTTTTCGCGCGCGCCGATGAAACGGTTGCGGGCCTCGACGATCCTGCGGGCTTTGTTGTTCTTGAATCGAACCACGTTGAGATGCGGTGAAATCTCGTGCGCATCTCCCGCGTAGAGGAGGCCGGTTTCGGTCAGGGCCTGCAGGGCTTTCTGCGCGGAGCGCGCCCTCGACCCCGGGGTGAGGAGGCAGAAGACGAGCTCTACGAAGATCTCCCGCTCTCCCCCTCTCTCCCACAGGGTACCGAACTCGCCGATCTTCTCGAGGATCTCGCCCCTGATGCGAGCGTAGGCGTCGAGGATTTCGGATTCGAGAACGCGCGCGTGCGCCGCGACCGCCGTCTCAGAAGGGGGAGAACTGGTTTGCCTGATAATACTCGTCCTCCAGGTAGCTTATCTCCTGATTGAGAGCCTTGTAGTGGCCGTTTTCCCATTCCGACAGCTTCATGAAAAAGCCCTTCAGCGAATCGTCCCCGCATTCTTCGGCCAGCTTTTTATAGAAGTGCGAGGCGTCGAGCTCGAGCTTGAGGGCGATCGAAAGCGCCGACATCTCGAAATGCTTGACGCCTATCCGGTTTTTGAACTCCCTGGAGAAGATGGGGCTCTGCACGTCGTCGAACCTCACAAGCTTTTCCATACTCGGGACCTCGTACGCCTCGTTCTTCCCCACTGAATCGTAGAGGTTCTTCAGCCAGTCGAAGTGCTTGTTCTCCTCCTCGGCGAGATAGGAAAACACCTCTTTCGCCTTCGCGTCTTCCGTATTCGACGCGGCCATCTTGTACAGTTCCCTTCCCTCGATCTCGCCTTTCATCGCGAGGGCGACCGCTTTCTTCATGTCCATCCGCGCGTCCTCCCTGGGATATACCGCCTAATCAACCGTGAAATCGACCGCCCCGCACTCTTTTATGAATAAAAGATAGTTGCCCCTCTCGAGCTTATCAATAGTGAATTGCTCCTCCTCCACTCTCGAACGGGCTTCGACGAGCCTTCCGCCCCTGTAGAGGAAGACGCTCCTGCCCGCCGCCCCGCGCACGTCGAGGGACACCGTGTCCCCGCGCTCACCCTTGAGGTCCACGGTGACCCCCGCCTTCAGGAGCCTGTACCCCCCTTTCCCCCCCTCTCCTCCACGCACCGGGCTCAACGCGAAGGGGACGAAACCCCCGGCGCCGACCCCCTCCGCGGGTTCCCGGAGGTCGAGCCCCCCGTGCGCCAGGCGGAAGCGGGCTTGAGAGCGGAAAAGTTTGCGGGGGTTGTGCGCGAACTCCACCGTCGTCATCAGAAAGAGGTCTCTCTCCAGGTTCAGGAGAGCCCCCGCGCATTCCCTGCATGCCAGAAGGTGTCTTCCGAACTCCTCCTCGACGCCGGGCTCCATGGCCCCGTCGAAATAGGCGGCGACGGCGGAAGGATCATTAAACCTGCATTTTTTCATACCCTGTCTCCTCTAGACGGCTCTGAACGGACCTTTTCATCCTCATGATCCCCGTGGACACGGTTCCCACGGGCAGGCCGAGGAATTTCGCGATGCTTTCGTAGGACGGGTTGAGCTTCACCCGTTCATAATCTCTCAAAAGCTTCGCTTGCCTGTTCTTCAACTTCCCGACCACGTCGCCTTTCCCATCCCTCTGCCCGTGGAGAAGGTCGAAGAAGAGGGCGTTCAGGCGGTGCTCGAGCCGCCACTTGAGCCTGTACTTCTCCTCCATCGACCCGCGGACGCTCCTGACCCCCGCGAGTATCCGGGATACCGGGCGATCGAGCTGGATCGAGAGAAAAGCCATGTCCTCCGGTCTTATCGTATCGATGAAATAGAGGTGAAAATACACCCGCTGCGACTCCCTGAGATTCTTCACGATCCCGTCGAGAAGCTCGTCGTACCCCCCGCATTTCTCGGTCCAGAGGTACCTTCGATCACCGACGACGTCATAGAGGCTCCTCGTGTCTCCCGGAGCGCCCCCCCTTGCACGGCTTCCGTATTCTCCGTCGAGAGAAACGACGCGGACCTTCGCCTCGATCCCCCCGCTCCCCTTCACCTCGCGGAGGTAGTTCAAATACCGGTTGCGCAGCACGACGGTGAGCCAGGTGAGGAACTTCGCCCCCGTCACCCTGTACCCCCTGAGGATCTCCTTCATGCGCGCGAGCACGTACTCGTAGAACCCTCCGCAGGCGTCCCGGTCCGCGCCGAAGACGATCCGGGGATAATTATAGATATAGTGGGAGATCATCTCGACGACTTCGTCGAACCTCCCGTCGTCGCCGTCGCGGTAGCGCCCCAGGGCCTCCTTGACGACCCGGTCTTCGATTCTATCGCCCATAGACCCGCCTGCTCTCCCCGAGGAGCACGAAAGAAAGCGGCACCATGTCGCCCCCGAGATAAGCCTTGAGGAGGGAATCGTTGAAGGCGCTCCCGATCTCCATGCCGTCGAGGAGGAGGCCGTAGAAGTCGGCGACGAATCCCGTGAGATCGCGGTCGGGAATCGTCCATCGCGAGGCGATGACGTTTCTCGCCCCCGCCTCGAGAAAGCGGAAACCGAGCGAAAGGGTGTTCCCGCAGGCCGACGAGAATATCAGGCGGGGGAACCGCCCGTAGGGGACGACGTCGTCCTCCCCGAAGGGAGCGTGGGATCCGCCGATGTCCCACGCGCATCCCTCGCCCGCACGACACCCGCCTTCCACGCCCTCACTCGGGATGAAGGCCGAGCCTCTCGCGGGCGCGGCCCTGGCCGGGTCCTCTCGGCCCACGTCTTCGCGGATCACGGGAACCGAGTGACCCGCGAAGTGCACGAGGTCGTACCCGCAGAGCAAATCCGCGAGCGCTCCCCTTCCGAGGGGCCTCGCCATGAGGTCGGCGGTTACCCCCCTCCCTGAGAGAAACCGGTGGAGCTTCAGTCCCTCGAGGTAGGCGCCCCTGAATTTTTGCGCTGGGTCCGCGAGGATCAGCGCCTTCGAGA
>Ga0315286_10000960_pt1 | contig 25491 bp, 21 predicted proteins | sample YL17G10_0_MG_FD_205038 | JGI IMG/M metagenome (GOLD analysis project Ga0315286, IMG submission 205038) | Sediment microbial communities from Yellowstone Lake, YNP, Wyoming, USA - YL17G10_0 | ecosystem: Environmental > Aquatic > Freshwater > Lake > Sediment | place: USA: Wyoming | collected...
GCGCAGATACGAAAGCGCGAGCTTGAACCGGAGATCCGCGTAATCGGGATGAGCATCCAGCGCCGACGAAAAAGCCTTAACGGCCGCTTCGAAATTGCCCGTATTGTACGCCTCGATCCCTCCCTTAACGGCGTCGTCGAACTCGGAGTCGGTCCGCATCATCTGCTTGAGGGAGGCGAGCGGTGGAATATTCGTCTCGCGGGCCGCCAGGTGTTCGCTCAGGAACTTGCTTATCGGATTCGGACTCCCCGCGCCGATCGCGAGCGCCCGCTTGAACACGCCGTCCGCCTCGTCCTTCTCCCCCTTTTCGTAGAGAACGATACCGAGATAACAGACGGCCTCGAAGTAGTTCGCATTGAGCTCGATCGCCATGTGGAGGTTCGCGATCGATTCATCGAGAGCCCCGAGCCGGTGATGGATGACGCCCATCCGGTAGAATATATCCGGATAGGTCGGATTCTCCTCGACCGCTTTTCTGAAATGGCCAAGCGCGTCGTTCGGGTCGCCGGCGAGGTATTTCGCGGTCCCGATGTGGGCGTGCGATTCCGCGGCGTAGAACATCCCGAGCGCGTAGAACGGGTCAGCCTTGCCCGCTTTGGGAATCGCCTTCTCGAGCTCGGCGACGGCGAGCTCGTATTTGCCCTCGTTGTAGAGCTTGATCCCGCGCTCGTACTCGGGGTTCTTGTTGATGCCGAATATTTTTCCCCAGAGGGACACGCGCCGCTCCCCGTATCAATCCAGCTGCTTGCGCAGGAACGTCGGGATGTCGAGATTGGGCTCGTGATAGCTCCCGAAGTTCACCGCGTTCAAACCGACGCCCGTACGGGCGAGATTGTCTATCTCCACCGGCGTGGGAGCATCCTCGAGATCCCTGATATCGATAATCTCGGGGGCTCTCGGCTCGGCGACGATCTCCGGCTCCCGGACCGGCATGATCTCGCGTTCGCGAGGCTCGAAGCCGGTTGCGATGACGGTGACCTGGATCTCCTCCGAGGCGCCCTTGTTCACCACGGCGCCGAAGATCACGTTCGCGTCCTCCCCCGCCTCCTGGCTGATGACCGAGGTCGCCTGGGAGATCTCGTGGAGCGTCATCGTGTCGCCGCCGGTGATGTTGACGAGCACGCCCTTCGCGCCCTTGATCGACACGTCGTCGAGCAAAGGGCTGCAGATCGCCATTTGAGCCGCCTGGACCGCCCTGTTCTCCCCCTTCGACCTCCCCGTTCCCATAAGGGCGTCCCCCATGCCGGCCATGATAGAGCGAACGTCCGCAAAGTCAAGATTTATGAGACCCGGGGTGAGAATAAGGTCGGAAATCCCCTTCGTCGCGTGCAGGAGCACGTCGTCGGCCATCGAGAAGGCCTCGGTGAGCGGCGTGTCCTTCCCCACGATCGAGAGGAGCTTGTCGTTCTGGATGATGATGAGGGTGTCGACCTCCTGCTTGAGGGCCATGATCCCCTCGAGCGCCTGACGGTGGCGGCGCTTCCCTTCGAAGGTGAAGGGACGCGTGACGATGCCCACGGTGAGCGCTCCCTGCTCGCGCGCCATGCGCGCGACGAGGGGCCCCGCGCCCGTGCCCGTGCCTCCCCCCATGCCGGCGGTCACGAACACCATGTCGGCGCCCGCGAGAGCCTCGGCGACGAGATCGGCGTCCTCTTCCATCGCGCGGCGCCCGGCTTCCGGATTCCCGCCCGAGCCGAGCCCCTTCGTCGATCGGTTGCCGATCTGAATGCGCTTGTGCGCCTTCGAGAGCTCGAGAACCTGGACGTCGGTGTTGACCGCGATGAACTCCACGCCCATGAGCTCCGCTTCGATCATCCGGTTCACGGCGTTTCCGCCGGCCCCGCCGACGCCGACCACCTTGAGCCGCGCCAGCTCGTCGCAATCGTCGAATTCAAAACGCATACGCTCCCCCTTCCGTTCCAGTCTAGTACAAACTCGCGATTCTTCTCAACCTGTGTATCATCCCTTTGACCCTGTCGAACGCTCCGTCGCCGCCCCGCGCCGCTATCCGGTCGCGGCCGAGGAGCAGAAGCCCGATGCCGGTCGTCCACTCGGCCGAGTCGACGAGCTCGGAGAGGCCCATGAGGTTCGACGGCTTCCCGATCCGGACGTGAAGATCGAAGACCTCTTCGGCGACGCCGTCCATTCCCCGAAGCCTCGAGCCGCCCCCCGAAAGCACGATGCCGGCCCCGAGGATGCGATAGAACGGATCGTTCGCCACCGCCTTCTTGACCATCGTGAATATCTCCTCGGTCCGCGGCTCGATGATCGCGGCCAGGATCTGCGTGCGCACCTCGCGCGCCTCGCGCTCCCCGATTCCGGGGACCATGACCGTTTCCTCGTCGTTCGCGAGCGAGGCGAGCGCCACGCCGTGGGCGATCTTGAGATCTTCCGCGACCGCGCCGTTCGTCCGGAGCCCCACGGCGAGATCGTTGGTCACGTTGACCCCGCCCGCTCCGACGACGCCGCTCGCGCGGACCGTGCCGCCGTGATACAGGGCGTAGTTCGTGATGCCGCCCCCCACGTCGACGAGGAGACAGCCGAGGTTCATCTCGTCCTTCGTGAGAACGGCGCGAGCCGCCGCGAACGGGTCGAAGACCATATCCACGATCTCGAGACCGATCTTCTTCGAGACCTTGAGCAGGTTCTCGAGCGACATACCGAGCGCCGTCACGATATGCACGTCGGCCTCGAGCCGCATGCCGGACATGCCGACGGGATCGCGGATGCCCGCCTGATTGTCGACGACGAAATCCTGAGGCATCGAATGGACGATCTCCCGGTCGAAGGGAAGCGTGATGCTCCGCGCGGCCTCGGTGACCTTGTCCACGTCCCCTTCGGTAACCTCGCGGCGCGCGGTCGGGATCGCGATCACGCCCCGGCTGTTGAAGCTCCGTATGTGCGGGCCCGAGACCGCGGCGCACACGCCCCGGATCTCGACGCCCGCCATCCGCTCCGCCTGCGTCACCGCCGCGCGGACGCTGTCGGCGGCCTCGTCCATGTTGACGACGACCCCCTTTGTGATCCCTTCCGCGCGCGCGGATCCGGCGCCGATGATGCGCGTCTCTCCCTCCGACGTGAATTCGCCGATGAGAACCGCCACCTTCGTCGTGCCCACATCGAGACCTACTACGAAATCGGAGGACATATTTCTGGTCTCACCCCGCTTCCATGTTTTCAGCGTACAACCACCTGACGGTCGAATCGCAGATCGATGACCGACGGAAATCGGTCCGGGTCGTTCATGATACCGAGCACCGTTTTCAGCTTGCGAACCCTGTTCGAGTACTGGTCGCGGCCGAGCCGCACGAGGGTCCCCGTTCCCATCCAGACGAGATCGACGTTTTCCCCGGACACGTGGATCTCGCTCAGTTGCCTCGCCGGCGAGAGGCCGAGCTTCTTGAAGAGATCGAGGATCTCCACCGCGCGTTCGATGCCTTGCGCTCCCGAAGGCTTCCCGATCTCCCGCGGGCCGATGCCCGTGATGACGGGAAGATCGATGTCTCCCTTGCCGGCCCTCCGCGGTATGATCACACCCTCGCCGTCGACTTCGAGAATGTCCCCGGCGACGAGCAGCGCGACCGGTTCGCGCTTCGCCACGCGGCACTCGACCGAGTGCCGGGGACGACGGGTAAACACCGCGTCCCGCACCTCGGGAAACGCGAGGAGCGCCTTGCGGGCGTCCGCGAACGAGACCGTCGCGAGGTTTTTCCCGACGAGGCCCGTCCGGATGCGTTTCAGGGAATCCTGCGGAATGGTGCCGCCGCCGAAGAACTGCACGTCGGTAATGATGAATATGCCCGACCAGAGCGCGACGCCCGCGACCGCGGCGACGGCGGCCGCGGCGAGCGCGAGCCATTTCCGGGGGATCCGGCGCCTCCGCGACGTCTCCCGCGCGGCCATGCCCGTGGAGTCCCAGTATCTCATCTTTTCCTCACCGCTTCCTTCTCGCCGAGAAGCTCCTCGCCGAGTTTGTAGATGTTGCCCGCGCCGAGAGTGATGACGACGTCCCCCGGCCGAACGCTCTCCCGCACGGTGGCCTTCAGATCGTTCCATCCGGGCACGTAGCTGACTCGGGGCTTGCCCTCGCGCCTCACCGCGTGATAGATGAGCTCGCCCGTGATTCCCTTGATCGGCCGCTCCCCCGCCGGATAGATCTCGGTGACGAACAGCTCGTCCGCGTCGCGGAACGCCCCGCCGAATTTCTCGTGAAGATCCCTCGTCCTCGAGTACCGGTGCGGCTGGAAGACAACGACGATCCGCCGTTTGAAGGCGTCGCGTGCGGTTTTGACCGTCGCGGCGATCTCGGTCGGATGATGGCCGTAGTCGTCCACGAAGAGAACGCCGTTTCGCTCCCCCTTGATCTCGAATCGGCGCGCGACCCCCTCGAATCCCGCAAAGGCCTTCCGGAGATGGCGGGGCGCGATGTCGATCTCTTCGGCGAGCGCGCACACGCTCAGGGCGTTGAGCGCGTTATGGATGCCGGGGATGCGGAGGTGAAGCTGCCCGCGGCGCTTCCCCCTCACCGTATACGAGAACCGGCTGCCCGCCGGGCCCGATTCGATAAGCTCGCCGCGCACGTCGGCGCCGGCGTCGAACCCGTACGTCACGATCCGGCGCTCGATCCGGGGCATGATCGTCCTGACCTTCGGATCGTCGATGCAGCAGATGATCGCGCCGTAAAACGGTATGCAGCGCGAGAACTCGACGAAGGCGTCGTAGATCGCGTCGAGGCTTCCGTAGAAATCGAGATGCTCGGCGTCGATGTTGGTGATGATGCCGAACACCGGCGTCAGGTGCACGAAGCTCCCGTCGCTCTCGTCCGCCTCCGCGACGAGAAGCTCGCCCTGGCCGAGCCGCACGTTCGTCTTGAGGCTCTTCACGCGGCCGCCGACGACGATCGTCGGATCGCAGCCGGCCTCCTGGAGCACCGCGCCGACGAGCGACGTCGTGGTGGTCTTGCCGTGGGCGCCCGCGACCGCGATCCCGGTGCGGAATCGCATGAGCTCTCCGAGCATCGAGGCGCGCGGGATGACGGGGATTCCCTTCCCCCGCGCGGCGACGACCTCGGGATTTCCCGCGGCGATGGCCGAGGAAACGACGACGACGTCGCACCCGGATACGTTCTTCGCCGCGTGGCCGATCCGTATCTTCGCCCCGCGCCCCACGAGCCGTTCGGTAGCCGCGCTCTTCTCGAGATCGGAGCCGCTCACCGTGAAGCCGAGATTGAGGAGGATCTCGGCGATGCCGCTCATCCCGACGCCTCCGATCCCGACGAAATGAATATGCCTCGTTTTCCCAAGCATTTGGTTTCTCCCCCGTCCTCTCCTGTGCCCGCGCGGCCGTTCGCTCTTCATACCCCCGCCCCTCTCCCGGCCGAGGCGACCGCGAGCACATCGCCGGCGATGATCCCGGCGGCGTCTTTCCGCGCCGCTCGCCCGAGCGCGCTCCTCATCGCGGCGAGCCTCGCGGGATCCGCGAGAAGCGCTTCGAGGGCGGAAGCGAGCGTATCCTTGTTCAGATCCGAATCCCGTATGACGATCGCCCCGCCCGCTCCCGCGAGGAACGAGGCGTTATATGACTGATGGTCGTCCGCGGCGTACGGATACGGAACGAGAATGGAAGGAACGGCCGCCGCGGCCAGCTCCGATACCGTGAGCGCTCCGGCGCGCGAGAGGCAAACGGTCGCCGCCGCGTATGCGCGATGCATCGCTTCGAAATACGGTCGCACACAGACGCGGCCCGCGAGCGCCCCGAGCCTCTCGCGCGTCGATGCGTAATCCTGATCCCCCGTCTGGATGATCGCCCGCGTTCCGGGGTGAACGAGAAGATACTCGGCCGCCGCGCGATTGAGCGTGCGCGCCCCCTGGCTTCCGCCGAAAACGAGGAGCACGGGGCCCTCTCCCTCGAGTCCGAATTCAGCGCGAAGGTCCACCGGTCCGGGCGAGACGATCTCGGCCCGGAGCGGGTTTCCCGTCACGACGAGACCCCGGTGATTCCCGAAATACGCCGAGGCCTTCTCGAATCCGAGGTAGATCCTCCGCGCGTGCCTCGCGAGGAGCCGGTTCGTGAGCCCCGGAATCGAGTTCTGCTCCTGGATAACGATTCTCCTCCGCAGGCACGACGCGGCGAGCACGACGGCCGCGCTCGCGTACCCGCCCGATCCGTACACGACATCCGGCTTGAAACGCCGGAGCAGGGCGAGCGACTGGAAGAACCCGACGGCGATGCTCGCCGCGCTGCGGACTCTCGCCGCAGCGCCCCTCCCCCGCACTCCCTTCGCCGAGATGTAGCGGATCTCGTAGCCGGCCGCGGAAACGAGCCTGCCCTCGAGCCCGGAACGCGTTCCGACGAAAAGCGCTTCGAGACCGCTCACCCGGGCGCGGAGCTCGTCGGCGACGGAAAGCGCGGGAAGGATGTGGCCCCCCGTTCCACCCGCCGCGAAGACGATTCTCATTGCCGGTTCCTTTCTTCCTCTTCCGTCGCTACGCGCGCTTCGCGTACACGCTTTTCGCCTTGCGCCGAAGACCGAACAGGCCGCCGCCCGATTTCCGCTCCCTGCCCTCGAACGAGATATTCGCGAGAATGCCGATCGCGGCAAGGGACGCGACGAGAGAGGAGCCGCCGTAGCTGATGAACGGGAGCGGCAGCCCCGCCGTCGGTATGACGCCCGTCGTCATCGCGATGTTTATCATCGCGGACATGAAGACGAGCAGCCCCGTCCCCAGCGCGAGGATGTACCCGAACGAGTCGGGAGCGCGCAGCGCCGTTCGCACGGCGCGCCGCAGAATGAACACGAAAACGAGGAGCACGGCGATCGTCCCGATGAGGCCGAGCTCCTCGCCGATGATCGAATAGATGAAATCGGTGTGCGCGTCCGGAAGGAAACGGTATTTCTGATGCCCCCTGCCCGGCCCGGCGCCGAAGATCGAGCCCGATCCGAGCGCGATGAGCGACTGCTCGAGCTGGAAATTCGCGGCGCTTCCGTCCCCCCCCTTGAGATACGTCGTGATCCGCGTGATCACCTTCGTCACGTGCAGGAGAAACGGCGTCGCCGCCATGAGCGCCGCGCAACCGAACACGACGAGGTGCTTCATGCGGCATCCCGCGACGAAAAGAATGATGAAGGTGAGCATCATGATGAGAACCGCGTTCGATATGCTCGGCTGAAGCGCCACCATGACCGCCATGCCGGCTCCCGTTCCGGCGAGCGGAAGAAATCCCTTTCTGAAATCCCTGATGCGGTCCCCCCATTCCGAGATCTTCGCGGCGAGGAATATGACGAGCGCGATCTTCGCGGCCTCCACCGGCTGAAAATCGAAATTCGCGACGTCGATCGTGCGGTTCGAACCGCGTATCTTGGTCCCGACGACGAGCACCGCGCCGAGCAGCACGAACGCGGCGACGAGGAGTTTGAATGCGTACCTCTGGTAGACCCGGTACGGCACCTTCATGGCCGCGACCATAACGAGGAGCCCGAGCCCGGCGAGCGCCAGCTGCCTGAAAAAGAAGTAGAAATGGGGACCGCTCGCGCGCTGGAGCTTCACCATCTGGCCGGCGGAGGCGATCATGACGAGCCCGAGCACGACGAGCGCGACCGTCGCGAGCACGAGCTTGAGATCGCATCTGCCCCGGTCCGCGAGATTCGCTATCTCTGGAGCGCCTTCACGCATTCCGCAAACACCTCTCCTCGATGTTCGAAGTTTCTGAACATATCGAAACTCGCGCACGCGGGCGAAAGAAGCACGAGCTCGCCGGCCTGCGCCGTTCGCGCAGCGGTCTCGACCGCGTCCTGCATCGTCGCCGCGCGCGCGATCGGAACCACCGATCCGAGCGCCTCTTCGATGAGCGGCGCCGCCTCGCCGATCGTGACGATCGCCTTCACGCGCGCGAGCACGGGGATGAGCTTCGTGAAGTCCCCGCCCTTGTCATGCCCGCCCGCGATGAGGACCGTCGGCCGATCGAGCCCCTTCAGGGACATCATCGTCGCCTCGACGTTCGTGCCCTTCGAATCGTTGTAGTAGGCGACCCCCCGCACGATCGCGACTTGTTCCATCCGGTGCGGAAGACCCTTGAATTCGGAGAGGGCCTTCCGGCAGACGGACGCGCTCACGTCGAAGGGCGCGAGCGCCGCGACCGCCGCGAGCGCGTTCTCGACATTATGTATGCCGATAACCCCGAGCTCGCCTCGCTCGAGGAAGATCTCGCGCCTTCCGCCGCGCTCGCGGACGAGCCGCGAAGCTTCGTCGAGATACACGCCCCCGTCGACCGGGCCGGCGGACGAGAACGGGACCGATCTCCCGGCGAAGCGGCCCGCGATCGCGGCGCAGCGGCGATCGAGGGCGTTGTAGAAGAACGAGTCGTTCGCGCCGCAGTTCTCGACGATCCGTTCCTTGAAGCGGTAATAGTCCTCGACGTCGTGGTACCGGTCGAGATGATCCGGCGTGAGATTGAGGATGCCCGCGACTTCCGGGTGAAACGCCGAGACCGTCTCGAGCTGGAAGCTCGATATCTCGAGAACGAAGAAATCATTCGGCCCGAGGTCTTTTACCACCGACGAGAAGGGCAGCCCCACGTTGCCGCAGACGATCGCGCGACGTCCCGCCGCCTTCAGCAGCTCGCCGATCATCGTGACGGTCGTCGATTTTCCGTTCGTGCCCGTCACGCCGATGAGCCGCGCGCGCGCGAAGCGCGAAGCGACCTCGAGCTCGCTCGCGAGCGCGACTCCCCGCGAGCGGGCCGCGAGCATGAGCGGGTGATCGATCGCGATGCCGGGGCTCACGACGACCTCGTCGATTCCGTCGAGGAGGCTCTCGTCGAAGGCGCCGCGATGAAGATCCGCTCCCGCGAGCTCGGACGGAATCTCCACCGCGGCGTTTTCGTCGGCGCCGATCACCGTTGCGCCCTCGGCGCGCAGGAGACGCATCGCCGCGATGCCGCTCCGCGCGAGCCCGAGGACGAGCACTCGCGTGCCCTTGTATTCGATCCCTTTCTTCATATTCGCCCTATCCTCTTCGCCGCGACCGTTATCATGTTCTACTGCAGCTTGAGCGTGCTGATGCTCAGAAGCGCAAGCAGCGCCGCTATGATCCAGAATCTGACGACCACCTTCTCCTCCCGCCACCCTTTGAGCTCGAAATGGTGGTGAATCGGAGCCATGTTGAATATTCGCTTCCCCGTGAGCTTGAACGATCCCACCTGCAGGATCACGGACACCGCCTCGGCGACGAAGACGCCCCCGATGATGACGAGGAGAAGCTCCTTCTTGAGAAGAACCGCCACCGTCCCGAGCGCGCCGCCGAGCGAGAGGGATCCCGTATCCCCCATGAAGATCTGCGCGGGGTGCGAGTTGTACCAGAGGAAGCCGAGAGAGGCGCCCACCACCGACAGGCAGTACACGGTGAGCTCGCCGCAGCCGGGCATGTACGGAATATGGAGGTACTCGGCGAACGTCTTGTGGCCGCTCAGGTAGGCGAGCGCCGCGAAGGCGAAGAAGCTGAAGGCGGAAGCGCCCGAAGCGAGTCCGTCGAGCCCGTCCGTGAGGTTCACCGCGTTCGACGAGCCCATGATGACGAATATCACGAACGGTATGTACAGCAACCCCCACTCGATCGAATAGTTCTTGAGAAACGGCACCGCGCTCTCGGTGGCGCCCTCGCGCACGAGCGGATGCATGTAGAGGAACACGCCGAGCGCGGCGCCGAACACGAACTGCCCGAGAAGCTTGTAGCGACCGACGAGGCCCTTCTCGGTTTTCTTCACGACGCGCAGGTAGTCGTCGACGAATCCGATGAGACCCGTCCAGAGTGTGACCACGATCGCCACCTGGATGTAGGGATTGGCGAGGTTCCCCCAGAGGAGCGTCGGCACGACGGTCGCGGCGATAATGAGGACGCCTCCCATCGTCGGGGTGCCCTCCTTTTCCTGGTGGCTCTGGGGCACCTCGCTCCGGATGCGCTGGCCTATCTGCAGCTTCCGGAGCCTGCGGATGAGGAACGGCCCGAACACGAAGCAGATGAGGAGCGCGGTGACCATCGCGTACGCGGAGCGGAACGTGATGTAGCGGAACACGTTGAACGCGAAAAAGTGATCGCGGAGCGGATACAGGAGCCAGTACAGCATCAGTCGGCCCTCCGCGGCGAGGCGCTGCGCGCCTGAGCGATCGATTCGATGATCTTTTCCATGTGCATCCCCCGCGAGCCTTTGACGAGAACGGCGTCCCCCGGAGCGAGAAGCTCGTTCAGATACGCGGCGAGCTTCGCGGCGTCGAGAAAATGGGTGATGTGCTCGGGCGATTTTCGCTGCTCGGCGGCCGCGCGGTTGAGCTCGACCGTTTCGGCGCCGATCGTGAAAATGCCGTCGACCTTCGCCCTGCCGCAGGAGACGCCCGCCTCGCGGTGCAGATCCCCGCTCGAAGCCCCGAGTTCGAGCATGTCGCCGAGCACGAGCCAGCGCTTTCCCCGCGCCGGGATCTCCATGAAGGCCTCGACCGCGGCCCTGAGAGAGGCCGGGTTCGAGTTGTAGCTTTCGTCGAAGAACAGGATGCCATCGAGATCGATGAGCACGCCTCTCCCCGAATGCACGGGCGCTTCGAGAACGGCCGACGCGATCTCTTCGGGCGGGACGCCGACGATCGAACCGACGATCGCCGCGGCCGCCGCGTTGAGAACGTGATGCTTTCCGTAGCGCGCGACCTCGATATCGATGTCGCCGACGCGGAACCGGTAGCCCCCCGATTCGCGCCTCTCGAGATTCACGATCCGGCGATCGGCGCGCTCCGAGAAACCGAAGGTGAGCGTGCGCGCCTTCGTGCGCTCGATGAGAAAATCGATGAACTCGTCGTCGGCCGGGAGCACCGCGGTTCCCTCTCCCGGAAGCGCCTCGAGCAGCTCCGCCTTGGCGGCGGCCACTCCCTTGAGCGAGCCGAAGTGCTCGAGATGCGCCGGGCCGACGTTCGTCACGACCCCGATATCCGGTTTCGCGATGCCGGCGAGCGTCTTGATCTCTTTTCGATGGTTGGCCCCCATCTCCGTCACGCAGATGCTTTCGCCCCCGTCCATGCCGAGAATCGTGAGCGGGAGCCCGATGTGATTGTTCAGATTACCCGGCGTCGCGTGAACGCTGAAGCGCTTCGCGACGATCGCGGCGATGAGATCCTTCGTCCCCGTTTTTCCGCTGCTCCCCGTGACGGCGATCACGCGCGGATTGACGAGCAGGCGATATGCCGCGGCGAGGGCCTGAAGGCCCGCGAGCGTGTCCCCCACGTCGAAAACGGGAATCGTCCCCGCGATTCTCGCGGCCTCGGCCTTCCGGCCGGAAGAGACGAGAAGCGCCGCCGCGCCCTTCGCGACAGCGGCCTCGAGGTAGTCGTGCCCGTCGGCGAGCGCGCCCTTCAAGGCGACGAAGAGCCGGGCCTTGCATTCTTCCCTCGTGTCGATCGAGACGCCTTCTATCGCGCCGGCGCCCGGGTCTTTTCCGCGGTATCCCGCGGCGGCGAGAGCTTCCGCGACCCATCGCAGTTCAGCCTTGATGGTCCACCTCCCGAGCGCGAAGGGCATCTTCGGCTTCGAGCGCGTCGTTGAACGGAACGCGCCCGTCCCGGCATATCTGCTCGTTCTCGTGGCCTTTTCCCGCGATGACGACGAGGTCTCCCTCCCCGGCGGCCCCGACGGCCGCGCGGATCGCGGAGCGCCGGTCCCTGACGACGTGGACAGGCACGCCGCTCTTTCCGATGCCGTCGAGTATCTCCTTCACGATCCTGTCGGGATCCTCGGTGCGCGGATTGTCGTCGGTGACGAAAACGACGTTGCTCAGGCGGGCGGCGATTTCCCCCATCATCGGACGTTTTCCCCTGTCCCGGTCTCCGCCGCAGCCGAAAACGGTCACGATCCCGCGGGGATCAAGCTCCCTGCAGAAATTAAGGAGCTTCTCGAGCGCGTCGGGCGTATGGGCGTAATCGACGACGGCCGTGGGGCCCCGTCCGATGGAGACGACCTGGAACCGTCCCGGCACCTGGGCGACGTTCTCGAGACCCGTCTTGATCCGAGCGACGCCGACGCCGAGCGCGTGGGCGCAGGCGGCGGCGGTAAGCGCGTTGTACACCGAAATCTTTCCGAGGAGCTTGAGATCGAGGCGTTCGCGCCCGGATTCGACGACGAGATCGAAGCTCGTGCCCTTGAGATTCGCCGTGAGCGCTTCCGCCCGCACGTCCGCCTCCGGCGAAAGCCCGAACGAGAGGCGCGGGCCCGCGAAACGCTTCCCGACGCGCGCGACCTCGGGATCGTCGATGTTGTACACGAAGGTCCCCGGCCGCTTCTTCCGTCCCGATTCGGCGAGGGTGCGCACGAAAGACTCTTTCGCCTCGATGTACTTCTCGAACGTGCCGTGATAATCGAGGTGGTCGCGCGTCACGTTCGTGAACGCGCCGACGTCGAATTCGAGCCCCGCGATCCTCCCCTGTTCCGCCGCGTGCGAGCTCACCTCCATGACGGTCGAACGGCAGCCCCGCTCCAGAAAGCCGGCCATGACGCGGTAGAGATCGACGGCCCCCGGCGTCGTGTTGCGCACCGAGGCGAGCTCGTCGGAATAGCCGTAACCGATGGTGCCGATGATGCCGCACGGCCCGTGCGCGATATTCATGATCGAGCGCAGGAGAAAGGCGCTCGAGGTCTTGCCGTTCGTTCCCGTGATGCCGGCGAGCCGGAGGCGGGACGCGGGATCCCCGAAAAACCGCTTCGCCATGAGCGCCGCGGCGAGAGACGAGTCCCGGACGACGACCGTGGGGATCGACCCCTCGATCGCATGCTCGACGACGAGCGCGGAAGCGCCCTTCCGGACCGCTTCCGCGACGAACGCGTGCCCGTCCGCCGCGTGTCCCCGTATCGCGACGAAGCAATCGCCCGCCTTGAGCGAGCGCGAGTCGGTGACGATGCCGTTCACCTCGACGTCGCGGAAGGCGATGCGCTTCGAGATTTCGATTTCCTCGACAAGAGAGGAGAGCTTCAATCCAACGCTCCGTTCACCGTTTCGACGGTCCGGTCCGGTTTCTCTCCGCCCCGCGGATTGCAGATGAGCAGCACCTTGGCGAGCCGGGAAAGAAGCGCTCCCGCCGGCGGATCCTGACGCTCGACGATTCCGAAGCCGCGCACGACGCAATCGAGGCCGCACGAAAGGAGCAGCCTCCGCGCCTCGCGGATCGACAGCCCCGCGACGTCGGGAACGGTCCGCGACGATTCGGATTCCGCCGCCGCGGCGCGGACCATAAGCTTCACCTCTTCCCTTCGGCCGATCAGAGTGCCCGGGTCGGGAGTCTGCGAGAAGACGACCCCCTTGACGTCGGGGCATTGCACGGTCAGGCCGCGATCCGAGGCGAGATCGATCGCCTCGTCCGTCGTGAGGCGGAGGAAGTTCGGCACGCGCCTCGAACCGCCCGATTTCCCGTCGACCGCGATGTTCGCGTCTGTCGCGTCGCAGAAGAGGTCGGTCGACAGATTGATGCCCTCGACGATCTTTCCGAAAAGGGGGGCCGCCGACTCGGCGCCCCAGATATAGGGGTACACCGGCTCGTCGAGCACGACCACGCATACGATCCGGGGATCGCGGGCCGGCGCGAAGCCGATGAAGCTCGCGACGTACTTCCCCTCCGGGTAGATGCCGCCCACGACCTTCTGCGACGTTCCCGTTTTTCCCGCGACCGCGATGCCGTTCACCGCCGCCTTCTTCCCCGTCCCCTTGAGAACGACTTCGGCGCAGAAATCCCGCATCGTTGCCGCGGTACGATCCGAAAAGGCCTTTCTGACCGGGACGATCGGGAATTCCCGAACGACGGAGTTCCGCGAGTCCCGCTCCTCGAGGGCGATCCGCGGGGCGAGAAGCTCGCCCCCGTTGGCCAGGGCGCCGTACACCATCGCCATCTGCAGGGGAGTAACCCCGATTTCGTGCCCGATCGCCATGCTCGGCAGCGAACGCGCCGACCAGAACCGAGGCTCCCGGAGCGTGCCGCGGGATTCCGCGGGGAGATCAATCCCCGTTTTTCCGCCGAATCCGAGACGGAGGATATGACGGTAGAATTCGGCGGGGGGCGCGGCGAGCGCCGCCTTGATCGTGCAGATGTTGCTCGAGTAAACGAACGATTCCTTGAAACTGAGCCAGCCATACTCGTGGTCGTCGTGGAAGGTGCCGAAATCGAACGTGCACGTGCCGTTTTCGCCGAAGAACGCGTCGTACGGATCCACCTTCCCCGATTCGAGGAGATAGGAATCGGTGACGAGCTTGAAGGTCGAGCCCGGCTCGTAGATGCAGTTGATCGAGCGCAGCGCGAAGCCGTCGATCGTGTTCGCGTCCCGCGACACCTCGCGCCTCGGCAGCTCGGATATCGCGAGCACGTCCCCCGTCGCCGGCTCGATGACGAGCGCCACGCCGCCCGCGGCGCCGCAGCGTTCGACGGCCGCTTCGAGCTCGAAATCGACGATCGTCTGGATCCGCGTATCGATCGTGAGATAGAGATCGTTGCCGTTCCGCGGCTTGCGGCCCGGCGCGTTGACCGGCTGGAAACCCTTGCGGTCGCCCGAAAGCTGGCTCTCGAGAAGCCATCCGTCCTCCCCCGCGAGCACGCCCTGGAACGCGAGCTCCACCCCCGCGGTGCCCTTCCCGTCCGGGCGAATCGCGCCCACGAGCTGCGGGGGCATCGCGTCGAACGGATAGAGGCGGTCATGGTTGGGATCGATGGCCACGCCGGCGAGCCTGGCGAGCTTCGATACCTGGTCTTCCGTCAGATGAAGGTCCTTACCGAGAAGGATGTACGATTCATCCTTCACGAGCTTCCGGCGCAGCTCCTTCTTCGACATATCGCATGCGTCCGCGAGGCGCGCGACCGCCGTCTTGTCGTCCGCGGGAAAATGCTTCGGGGTCACCCCGATCGTGTAGGTCCAGCGCGTGACCGCGAGAGGAAACCCGTTCCGGTCGAAGATGTTCCCCCTCCGCGCGGGGAGCAGGTGCCGGCGATACCATTGCCGCTTCGCTTTGGCGACGTAGCTTTCGTGATCGATGATCTGGAGTTCGACGAGCCGATAGGCGAGGATGCAGACAATGACCGTGACGGCGATCGACAGCACGTTCAGGCGGTGTCTCGGATACATCTCGCTCATTTGGTGCCCGGCTTATGGAAAGGCGCCATCTCCAGCAAATTATCCATCGTGAGCTCTGCCCACGACGGTTCCTCCTGATCCGATCCGGCATCGATATGCAGCGCGAGCCGGCGGACCTCCTCGGTCGCGCCCGCCCGCATCCCGAGGTCCAGGGCCATCGGTATGATCCTGCCCGGCGAGGCGAGCACGTTGTATGAGGCCATGAGGCGCACATTCGTGTCCATGAGGGTGTCGACGCGCTCGCTCGACGCGGAGATCTCGTTCGAAATATTGAAAAAATAGACATGCAGCGATATGTAGAGAAGAACGAGGGTCGAGAAGAAACCGAGGATGAGGAGAAACGTGAGCGGCGTAATTCTCCCCTCGAGCGCCCTCTTGACGAGAAGGTAGAATCCCGAGGACTCACCGTTGTTCGTATTCATCTCACAACCTCTCTGCCGCGCGGAGCTTCGCGCTCCGCGATCGCGAATTCCGTTCGATCTCTTCCGGGGACGGCCGCACCGCCGACCGCGTGAGCACCGTGAGGCGCGGGAGTTTCCCGCAGCGACATTCCGGGAAATCCTTCGGGCAGACGCAGCCGATCGCCTCCTGCCTGAAGAACCGTTTCACGATTCGATCCTCGAGCGAATGGTAGCTGATCACGACGATCCTCGCGCCGGGGTTCGAATGCTCGACCGCCGCCGGTAGAAACTCCGAGAGGCTCTCGAGCTCCCCGTTCGCCCACACGCGCAGCGCCTGAAAAACGCGCGAGAGCGTGCCGTTCACGTCCTGAGCCGGGGCGACCTTCGCGACCGCCTCGCGAAGCTGCAGGGTCGATTCCATTCCGCGCGAGTCCCTGAGCCGAACGATCTCCCTGGCTATCGCCCGCGAGCGGCGCTCTTCCCCGTACTCGCGCAGCACGTCCGCGATCTCCCGCTCCTCGCTCGACGATATGAATTCCGTCACCGAGAGGCCGTCCGCTCCCATCGCCATGTCGAGCGGCCCGTTCGCCATATAGCTGAACCCGCGCTTCGCGTCCGAGAGCTGATAGGTCGAAAGGCCGAGGTCGAGAAGAAAGCCGTCCGCCTTCCTTTCCCCGAGGAGACGCGCTATGTCGCGGAAGTTCGCGCAGACGAGCTTGACCCTCTCTCCGAAAACCGCGAGCCGCACGCTCGCTTCCCCGAGCGCGCCCGCGTCGCGATCGATCCCCAGCACCTCCGCCGACGGCCCCGTCTTTTCCAGCATGAGCTCCGTATGCCCCCCCGTCCCGACCGTGCCGTCCACGAAGAGACCGGACCTCCGCGCAAGGAGCAGCTCCACGGCGGTCTCCGCAAGAACCGGCGTATGTCGTACCGTCGACATTCCGCATATCACTCGCTTCCCGCCGAACCGGCGGTGATCGGACTCCCAAGCTTCCCGCGCTCGACGAGGAGATACCTGAGCGCTCTGCGCCAATCCGGGTATATCGGGATCACGTTTCCCCTCGTCACGAAGGCGAAGATATCGAGAACGTAATCGCTGAGCCCGCTCATGATCACGCGGGCGCCGGCGGGATATCCGTCCTCGAGGACGTTGAAGGCGCGGTAATCGACGTGATCGACCTTTTCAAAATCGAGGATGAAACACCCGCGGCTCGATTCCCGCGAATCCTTGAGAGAGCTGAGCAGCATGACGGCGTCGTCCCGCCCGACCACGCCCGAGAGCTTCCACAGCCCGATGCCTCCCTTGTCGCTCCGGTAGATCTTCATGCGCTCACCGTCCTAGAGCTGCCATTCGCCGTTGTGGTAGGCGTCGTCCGCGTCCTGCATGATCTTCTCGAATTCCTCGTGTTTCCACACTTCCATGTGAGTCATCCCGCCGACGACGACGAGATTCTTCGAGAGCCCGAGCGAGTCGAGGTAATGAGCGGGCATCTGCACTCTGCCGACCTTGTCGACCTTGAGGCGCTCCGACTCGCTGCTGTAATACCGGATGAGATTCCTCTGCTGCGGCCCCGGCGGCAGAAGCCCGAGCTGGTCGATGATCCAGTCGAAATAGTCGGGAGTGAACAGGTACAGGCAGCGCTCTTTGCCTTTGCTGATGACGAGAATCTTCGAGCCTTCCTCGCCGGGGACGAGCTCCCTGAACTTCGACGGAATCGTGAGCCTCGACTTGTCGTCGAGAGTGCAGGGGAACTTCCCGATGAATTTTCTATTGGGCTTGTCCGCCATTTCGATTGCTACCTTGGCCGTCTCTGTAAGGGCTTTGCTATCTATTCAAGGACCTGCGCACAGCTGGAATCAAAACGTGTTCCCACACTATCCCACTTTCTCCCACCATGTCAAGAGGAATGTCGCGAGGAACTACCTTTTTTGGAATTTATAACGTGTACTGAATAAAGAGGTTATCCGTAACACTCGCGGGGAAATGAAAAATGTTCTGTCGAAGTGCGCTCTTGCGCCACTTTTCCCACTTCTCTCCAGCGCTCAGAGGGGCTTCCGCGCGAGCAGAACGAGCGTGCTTCCGAGCTCTCTCGCGACCGGCAGGCGTTCGAGGAGCGATTCGAAGAATCGCGCGAGAGGAAAGAGCCGATCGGGGACGTTCTTCCAGACGAAAATGATTGTCCTCACGCGCTCCACGCGGAAACCAGCGTCCGCAAGCAGGCGCGCAATCTCGCCGCGCGGCGCGGGCCGGTGATAGCGGTACGGATGGTAATCCCCGCGCTTCACGCTCTCCCCCGCCGGATAGCACATCGCCGGGAACAAGCGCTTGAGGACGCCTACTCTCACGATCACGCGCTTTCCCGTTTCGACGATCGAGTGGTAGTTCGGCGTCGAGATCGCGAGCGCTCCGCCCGGGCGAAGCACCCGCCACGCCTCGCGCGCCGCGAGCGCGCGATCGGGCTCGAAGATGTGCTCGAAGGTTTCGACAGCCGCCACCGCCGTGAACGCGCCCGCGGCGAAGGGGAGCGCGCTGATATCCGCTCCGGCGAGCTCGGCCTCGTAGCCGTTCGCGCTCGCGATCCGCCGCGCGGCGAAAAAATCGTTCTGCACGATATCGATGCCGACCGGCGACATCCCCTCTCGCGCGAGGAGGAACAGGTTGTAGCCCCACCCGCAGCCGGCATCGAGGGCGCGTCCTCCGGGCGTCCCGCGCAAGAGCCCCGTGACTTCCCGGTAGCGCCTCCTGCTCAGGTACGATCGCGCCCGGGAACCGAGAAACCAGTTGCGCAGCAGATCGGGGAACCTGTCGTCGGGGATGCCGGCCGGAATGACGGGCTCATCGCCGGCGGTCGCTTCTTTCCGGCCGTCCCGAAAACGAACGCTGCGGGGCCTCGTCATTCTCCCGCCTTTTCCACGCGCTCGAGGCGATAGAGCACGTACGTAACCGGCTCGGGTTTCCTGATGCCGAGATTGGGCACTTCTCCCTTCATCACGGGTTCGAAGTATACGCCCTCGATGACCTCGCGCGCGAAGCGTTCGGGGAACGCGTTCCGGTCGACGAGATAATCCGGGCCGAACCGGAGATAGAGCCCCTCTTCGATGATGCGATCGACGTCGATCTCCCTCCTCATGCGGTTGATCTCGGGCGTCACGAGACCGCCGAGATCGAGGATTCGCCGATGCGAGTAAAATCCGATCGCACCGATATCGCACGCGGCGACGAGCGCGTCCTCCGGAGTGTTCTTCTCGAGCCAGCGCCCCATGCCGCCGAGCATCGTCTCGAGCGCCTGCGAGAAGGCGCGCGTCGGGGGAACAACCTCGAGCTCATAGAGGAGAACGCTCTGCAGGATGGCGAGCGACGTGAAGATCGCGATCGCGGCACGCCGCCTTCTCGCGTCCGCAACGGCTCCGGCGACGAGCTTCCGCCAGGCAGTCATGCCGAGCACGATCACCGCGGGAACGACCGGCACGAGGTATCTCGAAAGCACCTGAAAGTCGAGCACGACATACGCGACGGGAAGCGCGAACACCCAGAGCAGCATGAGGAGAACGCCCGGCTCCTCCCGAAGGCGCCCCGATTCCGAGAGATAGTATCCGGGGGAGCGGCGGCGAAATACGCCCGCGGCGAGACCCGCCAGAAGGGCGATCCACGGAAGAAGAAGGGTCGCGCCCATGATCCGCGCGGGGATCAGGGCGCGCCTCAGCAGAATGAGCGCCGAAAAGTCGATCGCGCCCTGTTTCGCTCCCGCCGTGAGCGGGAAATAGTTCCCCGTGTGCCGATGGATGACGTAGAGCCACGCGGCGAAGAGCGGAACGAACACGAGGAGGAACGCGAATCGCCGCGCCGTTCCCTTTGCGAAGAGGAACGCGGCCGCGGCGAGCGGAACGAGGAGCAGGGCTTCGGGACGCGAAAGCGCGGCGAGGAAAAGCGCGACGCCGAGAAGCGCCGAGCGCCCCGCCGACCGCGCCGCGGAACGCGCGAGCTCCATGACGACAAGCGTCATGAAAACGGCGAACGACGTCTCCATACCGACCGCGCTCCACCGCACGAACCACGCCTCCGAGGCGAGCATGAGCGCGGCGGCGAGGGGCGTCCACGATCCTCCGCCGGCGGCGGCCGCGATCCGGTAGACGAGAACGATCGAAGCCGCGGCGAAGAGCCAGGCAAGGACCCGGCACCAGACGAGAAGATCGGCGCCCGCCCGCGCGAAGAGCGCGAGGATCCCCACCCAGAGCGGGCTCGTCGCGCCGTATGTCGGATCCCCCCTGTTGAAGGAGAGCTCTCCCGCCGCGGCGAGGTTCCTCGCGTACTGGAGGTGAATGAAGGTGTCGTCGACAACCGTGTCGCGGAGCGGCAGGAGAAGCATGGCGAACAGAACCGCTCCCAGTGCTACGTTCCGGACGTCTTTCCGCTGCATTTCTCTCCTATCAGCTTCCCGAGGAGCTCGCTCAGCCTCTCCGCCTCGGCCCTCCGCGAATATCGCGGAACGCCGTCGAGGAAATACGCGCTCTCGAGCGAGCCATCGAGGTAGCGCCCGTACATCGTCTCGATCGCCACGGCTATCTCGTCCGGTCTGTCTATCCGGGGCGTCTCGCCGCGCCGGAGATCCCGCACGATGCGCGACGCCTCGCCTTCGGGCGCGACGGCGAGAATGGGGCGCCTGGCACCGATATATTCGAAGAGCTTGCCGGGCACGAGCCCCCGGTAGCGCTCGTCATCGTGCTTGATGAGGAGCAGCACGTGGCTCCCCATTTCGCGCGCGATGCACTCGCGGTGCGGAATGTTGTCCTCGAAAATGACACGGTCCCCGAGGTCGAAGCGTTTCACCCATTCCTCGTTCGCCGATTCGCGCGGGCCGATGAAAACGACCCGCATCGCGCGCGCCGCGGCGGGAGCGCGCCTCGCGAATGCGGCGAGCCCCTCGAGAAAAGGCTTCGTGCTCCGGCCGAGCGTGAGCATTCCGCAGTGCGTGACGGTGAAGGGAGCCGCCGGGGGCCGCACGCCGGGCTCCCGCGCGAAATCCTCCTCGTCGAAACCGTTCGGAATGCGCTCGATCCTGCACCGGGGATACGTCTCGCCGAGCATCCGTTCATGATCCTCGGTCGTCACGAGCACGAGATCGGCGCGCGAGACGACGGAGCGCTCGAGACGCTCGTGCAGCGCCCGATGGAGCGGCGTCGGCGGTTTGCGCAGGTGGAGGTTGAACCACGGATCACGAAAATCGGCGACCCACGGAATTCCGGACGCGCGGGCGACCCGCCGCGCGGCGAGATGCGAGCTGTCCGGCGGGCTCGTCGAATACACGACGTCGAAACGTTCCTCGCGGCAGAGCCTTTCCGCTTCGCGCGCGGCGAAGGGCGCCCAACCCGCGTAGGTGTCGGGAAAGAGGAACAGCTCGCCGAGGCGCCTGAGCGCGGCGTAGCCTCCCGAGGATCGCCGCGACGCGGCGCGGGCCGGGCCGCCGCGAAACGCGCTCAGGAATCGAAGCCCCGAGAGGGAATCCGTCCGCGCCACCCGTACCCCGGGTGGAATCTCCTTCTCGAGCCCCGGATCCGAGATCCAGAACTCGCCGGGACGCGGCGTCACGACGGTGACACTCCACGAGAGACGGGAAAGATACTTGACGAAGGAGAGCGGCCGGTACACTCCGCCCCCTCCCCCGGGGGGAAAAAAATTGATTATCATGAGGATCCTCGGCACCTTCAACGATCCGCCGCGGAAAGCATCCACGCGACGACCCTCCTCCCCGCCTTGATTTTCACGAGCTCGATGATCTGTTCTTTTTCGCCCGGTTCGAACACGCCGAGCCGCGCGATGATGAAACGAGCGGCGAACGGGGCCGCGGCGACGAAGACGAGCGACGCGTAGAAATGCACGCGCGACGTCGCGAACATGCCGGCCGCGGTGACGGCGGCGAGCGCGACGAGGAGCCGCCCGAGCCGCGCGCCGATCCCCCCGAAGAATCCCCCGCGCCTCGCGAGCAGGATGGCGGCCGCCATCTGGACGATCGAGGCAAGCACCTGGGAGACCGCCATGCCTTCGACGCCCATCGCCGGGACGAACAGGAAGAACGTGCCGAAGTAGCCCGCCATCCACAGAAAATCGCAGATGACCGCCCATTTGATAAAATGGAGCGAACGCATGGTGGCCATGAGGGGAGCCGATACGGCCGCAAGGGGCACGGTGGGCAGGAGGATGAGCAGAATCCGGTACGAGGCCGCGTAGGTCTTTCCCGAGAGGAGCACGATCACGTCCCGCCCGATCACGGCGAAGAGGGCCGTGCAGAGGAGCGCCCCGGCGACCAATCCCTTCGTGAAAAGCCCGATTCTTCCCGCGATGTCATCCCATCTGCCCTCTTCATACACCCGTGTGATCTCCGGCTGCGCGGCGAGAATGGGAAGACCGAGAAAACGCTTGAGCAGGACGTCGACGCGCGAGGCGACGTGGAAGAGCGATATCGAGGCCATCGGAACGACCGAGGACATGACGAAGCGGTCGACGTCGGTGAACGCAAGGGCGACGATGCTGAGACAGAACGAGCCGGCCCAGTACGAGAAGAGACCGGGCACGACAATTCCCTCGGGAACCTCGCCTGCAGCGAGCGCGTTCCTGCGCGCGCGCTGCACCAACAGGGGAATCCCCGCCGCGAACACGCCGAGATTGAGCACGAACATCGCCGCGAAGAGAAGCTCGACCGTGAGACGATCCCGTTCGACGACCATGTACGCGGTAAAGACCGCAAGGTACACGATCTCGAGGAGCATCTGCATGCGCATCTCGCGGAGCCCGCTGAAGCCGCCGTAGAGAAGCATCTTGAGAGCCAGCGTCACCGACGAGAGCGCGAGCCAACCGACGAGCTCGGGCGACGTGATGAGCCCGCGAAGCCCGGAGGGCATAAGGCGCTCCCAGAATCCCGACGCGAAGTAGAGCGCCGCCCCGAGCGCGACAACGACGGCGCTCGAGAGAAAGAAGACGAGGATCGTCTTTCCCGCCTCGTTCCGCGCCTCGAACGTGGGAAAGAACCTCACGAGAACCTGCGGCAAACCCAGCAGGATCACCGCGCCGAGCAGGAGCGAAAATCCTCTTAAGGTCACGAAAAGCCCGAAATCGTTCCCGCTCAGGAAACGGCTCAGGACCGAGAGCTGAACGAGCGTAAAGATGACGCCCCCGGCGCCGCTCGCTGTGAGAAAGATCGTATTCTCGGCGATTTTCGACCGGCTCACGCGCCGCTCCTTCCCCGCACGAGAGCCCACCACCGCTTTCGCGCCATGATGACGGGATAGCGGTGCTCGCGCCCCCCGAGGGATTCCTTGAAGAAGAGTATGCCCCGGTTGCCTCCGCTGCTCCCGAGGTTGAATACCCGGCAGCCCCTCCTGCATGCCTCTTCCATGGCGCTCTTTATGAGAATGGCGCCCGCCTCGAACTCGCCGGCGCGCTCCGTCATCCCTCCCTGCCAGGCCTGAGCCATCTCGCCGTGATAGAAATCGATGTGACCACCGAGAAGATCTTCCTGCAAAAACGCTCCCCAGAAGATTGCCGCCCCCCCCCGACGCCTGAAGAGCTCGAGGAAAAGGCGCTCCGGATACGGGTGAACGCCTCCCCAGGCGCGCGATTCACCGGCGTAGATCGCGTGGAAACGCATTACCTCTTCCTCCGTTTCGAGGCTCCGCACGACGACTCCCGCATCGAGGCCGCGCCGCGCGAGCTGGCGGCGCTTGCTGCTCCATTGCGTGTTCCATACCTCATCGAATCCCTTTTCGAGGGAGACGAGCCGGCACTCCTCCATCGTGACGCGGAAACCGCGCGAAGCCGGCGCCGGCGTTTCCCCGCTGAAGAGAACGGCTCCCCCCTCAAGGCACCCGGGAGCCCGGGCGAGGCGCAGGAACTCCGCGAGGAGCGCCTCGCGGACCCGGCCATCCCGCGCGAGCGGCTCCCCGTACGTCCCGAAGGGGAGAGACCAGAGGTACGAGAAGGGCCCCCGCGAGATACGCACGACCGGCATGACCCCGGCGAGAGCGCCCGCTTCGCGCGCAATGAGCCAGAGCGCCCGGAAATTGCCGAAGGCTTTTTCAAGGGAATCGAGCCACGAGTAGGTATGGAAAAAGGTCGCCCCGGGGATGGAGCCGATGAAACGTTCAAGCTCCTCGCGCGGGGGACGATGTTCGAGCTCTGCCTTCACCGGTTCCTCATTGCGCCTTGGATGCACGCGGGTCTTCCGGATCTTCATCCGGCGCGCCGAATTCCGGGATCAGGTCGGCGAGGCACTGAAGCACTTTGTCCTGCCGGCCCTTTCTCGCTACCGAGACGAGATTCTCGATCCCCTTCTCGATCCCGGCGGGAACGGGACCGGCGGAGCGGGCGAGAAGGATCTTCTCCTCGCCGAGCGGCAGGAGCTTCTCGTCGGCGGCGACGAGCCGTTCGTGGAGCTTCTCTCCCTCGCGGAGCCCGGTGACGACGATCGGGATCTCCGTTTCGGGCTCGTATCCGGCGAGGATAATAAGATCCTCCGCCACCTCGAGAATATTGAGCGGTTCCCCCATGTCGAGAATATAGGTCTCCCCGCCCGTGCCCACGACCGACGCCCTGATAACGAGAAGGGCGGCCTCCTTGACCGTCATGAAATATCTGGTCGCGCGCGGATCGCTGACCGTCACGGGGCCGCCGCGCCGTATCTGCCTCAGGAAGAGGGGAACGACGCTCCCCGTGCTCCCGATGACGTTTCCGAATCGGACCGTTATGAAACGGCATGAGGCCCCGGCGCCGCACCGGGCGCGCAGATACAGCTCGACGAGGCGCTTCGTCGCGCCCATGACGCCGCGGGGACAGGCCGCCTTGTCGGTCGAAATAAATACGAAGCGCTCGACGTCGCATGCCTCGGCGGCCCGAATGAGATTGACGCTCCCCGCGACGTTGTTGACGACCGCCTCCGCCGGATCGCGTTCCATATAATGGACGTGCTTGTGCGCGGCGGCGTGGTAGATGACCTCGGTCGAGCATTCGTGGACGATGCGCATCGTCCGGTCGGCGTCGCGGAGGTCCGAGATGTACGACTTGAGATCGAGGCGCGGGAACGATGACCGGAGCTCGTCCTCGATGTCGAAGATCCGGTTCTCGCCCCTCCCGAGAAGGACGAGGAGGCGCGGGCCGGCTCGCGCGATCTGGCGGCACAGCTCGCTCCCGATCGAGCCGCCGGCGCCCGTCACGAGCACCACCTTCCCCGCGAGCGCCTCCCGCGCGGATGCGAGATCGAGATCGACGGACTCTCTTCCCATGAGATCCTCGATCCTGACGTCTCTGATCTGCTCGATGTGAACGTCCCCTTTGAGAATCTCCATGACGCCGGGGACGATCTTGAACGGGAGCCCCGCTTTCCGGCAGTGCTTGATGATGCATCGCACGAAATACCCGGTGGCGCTCGGGATCGCGAGAATGACCTCGTCCACGGCGCGGCGGGCCGCGACGCGTTCGAGCTCGACCGTTCTCCCGAGAACGGGCAGCCCGAGGATCTTCTTCTTCGCGAGACGCGGGTTGTCGTCGAGGAATCCTATTACGTCGGCGCCGATCTCGCGGTGCGCGGAGATCTCCGCGGCGACCATCCGCGCCGCCTCGCCGGCGCCGATGATCAGGATCTTTCTTCGGGTTCCTTTGGTCATCGTATGATCGCGATCTTCCGGCTTTCGGTTGAACGGCCGTCGCTCACCTTCACGATGTAGATCCCCGAGCGCGCCTTGAATCCGTTGAGCGTGAGGAGGTCCCACGCCCGCTCCCCGTCCCGGATACCGTCGACGCTGTGCACGAGCTGCCCCTCGATCGTGAAGACGCGAATCGAGACGGGATCCGAGATTCTCGATATCTTGATTTCCGCGTCGCCTCGCGAGATATGAACGGGATTCGGGTACAGGATCATGTGCGAGAGCGATTCCTTCACCTCGCGCGCCCGAGT
>Ga0315286_10000962_pt1 | contig 25486 bp, 20 predicted proteins | sample YL17G10_0_MG_FD_205038 | JGI IMG/M metagenome (GOLD analysis project Ga0315286, IMG submission 205038) | Sediment microbial communities from Yellowstone Lake, YNP, Wyoming, USA - YL17G10_0 | ecosystem: Environmental > Aquatic > Freshwater > Lake > Sediment | place: USA: Wyoming | collected...
TAGACGATATTCGGATTGGCCGAATATATTGCGAGTGTGGTTTTACCTGTGTAACTGGGCAACGGCGAATCTAACCAGTTTGTTCCCCCATCGGTTGTGTAGAATGTAACACTCGGGTAAAAATTTCCTATTGTGCATAGAACTTTATTTGTGTTGGTAAGATGAATAACAATATCTTGTGCCATATAGCCGAATAACACATTTTCCCATGTTGAGCCGGCATTGGTAGATTTATAAATTCCCTCCGATGTCGCTGCCCAGAGAGTGCGGGGATTTAGTGGATTCATCTTTAATGCTTGAATCCCTCTCTGCTGCTCATAAGACCAATCGAGACTTTTAGTCCATGTAGTGCCTCCATCAATTGTTTTAAGAATACCGATCCCGTAGCTGCCACGTGTTGTTCGAACTACTAATCCACCCGTAGTATTCTGATACCGGTACACCTCTCCGGTGCCAAGATAAATCGTGTTCGAATCTGTCGGATCGATTACAATTGCGCTGATACCTAAGGCGGGATGACCGAGTTTCACCTGGTGCCAATCGCCACCCAGACCTCCGGTGTATGATCGCCACAATCCACCGCTTGCCGTTCCAATATAGATGGTGCTGGGATTCATGGGATTTAGAGCAACACTTTTCGTTCGCCCTTGGAGATTGAGGGGTCCGATCGGATCCCAAATACTTCCTGCGCTTTGCATGCTTGAGATTTCTCGCGTCTTTATCTTTGCAGATTGAAATGCTCTGAAATATTTATCTTGTGGAATATCGTTTTCGGGATATGCACGCGAGCGCGACCAGAACTCCAGCGCTTCAAGGGCACCTGATCTACCATTAATCTCGCTTTCTTCCTGCTCAGCAGTTAATGAAAGCTCCTGATATTTTAAAGTGAAGATAAATGAGAATACAAGAACTAAAACACTCAGTGTTGCAAAATATATCTTACACATAACTATCTCCTTGGGTAAATTGTGTTGCGAATCGTCTTAAATAAATTAAGTGGAATTTAGCTTATAGTCAAGCACTTTTAGTAGGTTTGGATGCCGAGATGAAATTTAATTATCATAACCTAAGTTGTAAGCCAATTCCAGGCGGTAAGATGGTTGAAGTTATTGAAATTTGAGCGTCTTCGTTATTTACTTGATGTAAAAACGGGATAAAGTAACCTATTGCGCTCCCAACAACTGCACCAGTGATAACATCTGTCGGAAAATGCTCACCGGCTTCATAACGGAAATACCCGACAGCACCTGCCGCTAAGAGTGAACCTGTCCATACATAAGGTGTCCATTTTGAATTCGGATAACTATTATTATAAACAGTCGAGAGGAAAACGGCTGATGCAAATGCCATGGTTGTATGCCGGGAAAAAAATGATCTCCTTGCCTCGCCGGTTGTTTTCTTTTCGAGCGTAACATCAGGATTATAAACAAAAGGTCGTGTTCTTTTAACGCTCCCTTTACCAATTGATGGAACGGATGCTGAGAACAGTATAGTCTCGAAGTACATGAGAGTATGTATGCTCCACTCTTTTCTAATTTTGCTGTCACTAAAAAGAACCAGCGGGGCCGCAATACTCAATCCCGCTACAATGTCACTTATTTTTGCGGCTTCCTCAGAGAACCGATACACGGCACCCCTATCAAACCAGTTTATTGATTTACTTGAAAGTTGATTGATCTCCTGTAATGATAAAGCAGATGGTGAATGATCTATAACATAGGCGGTCGACGCAATGATCGCACCGCTTCCTATAATTAGCCCATCTTTTGCCCAATCGCATTTGTATGGAGACTGTCCAATAACGGTAGATGCCGTTATGGAAAAATATAGTAATGCATAAAAAAAGAATTGACTTGTTTTTACCATTTGGAACATTCAATAGAACGGTCTATCTGGAAAGGGCATATTATGCAATCAACGAGTTGTTTTTTTTAACCATTAACTTGATTGTACATAATGTTTGTCGCTTTGTCAAATTTAGTTTATACAGGTTGTGAGAAATATGGACTTTTAAAAGAATTCCTCCAGCATAAAAACACTCGGAGGAATTCGTGAACTAAAAAGTTCACTATTTAAACGGTTACTTCATAAACCAATATCTATTTGATAGATTATCGATCTCCTGCAATGTTAATGCGATAAGTACATGATCCAGACTTAGAGCCGCAACCGCAATACCCAAACTGCCTCCGACAGTAGTAACTTCTGTTTTCCAGCCACATCGACAAGGAGATTTGTTTTTTATTGAAAGTGATGCAACTTAGAGATAAAGTGAGATATAGATAATAAGATGGTTTGTTTTCATCTTTTTTACCGTCGATTAAACCCCCCGGGTCCATCATGGCAAACACCGTTCATAGAACAGTTGTTTTTCTCATAATCGAAAGGTCCTGCTGCTTTTTGAAAACTGGTAATCACTAATTTATCGTATGTGTCGCTACCGGCATAATTGTAGGGTGGAACTTCACCAGCATAACCGATCAACCTTGAATTTTGAGCTCCGTGCGGTATCACGACATGACAGGTAATACATTTCACTGATGTACCCTGGTGTTCGCTTTTATCATGTACTTTATTCAAGAAGTTACCGCTCTGGTACATAGGATGGCAATTCACACAAAACAAATCACTTTGCCAAAAGTTTCTGTTGTTTTTAATATCATCGAGCGACCATAATGAACTTGATCTATGAAGCGGCCAATATTTTGCATTTCCAGTCAGCATAAATCTGCTTTCCGATCCGTGAGGTCCCTGCGGAACAATGGAGGATGTCGATCTATCGTTACCGTGGCAATCCGAACAGTACATCGATTGATTACCAACACTATTCCATGAAGAATTCATCTGCGTTGCGTCTAATGCCTTAGGTGCAATCGATCCACTTTGTTCATTCAGAGGTACTCTTACTGGATGAGCCGATCCGTTAGCGGGATTAAATTCCATCGCCTGGTCGGTAATGTTAACGTTCGAAAGTCCAATGATTGTTGTTACACCATCCACTACCACACCGAATGCATAGTAAGAATGGCACTTAAAGCATATCTGGTTTTCTTGCTGGGCAGGTTTTAATTCTGAAAATGATGTGGGCTGCGTCCATGCTGCAGCATACCCCGGTATAACACCGGAAGCACCTTTAAGTACATTAGAGAGTTGATTACCCTGTAGCGAATGAAGCCCTTTCTTTGCTTGATGTAAGTTATGGCAATCCTGGCACTCTGTATGACGGTTATTGATTCCAAGACTTGTTTCATTATCCGGATTCTTATGTTTACCCGTTACCGTATTCGTGGGATGTGAGTATACTTTATCCATTTCAAACTTGATATTTTTTGTATTCGTACCGGTTTCCGAGTTCCCATGACAGCCTGATGGATAACACGTATTTTCTTCAATCAAAGGTAGAAGATAGGGCACGCCAAAACCACCATGGGATATATGACAATTGCGGCATCCGTGTTCCCCGATTGTTGTAGTTGAACCACCCGGTGGTGTATAGTTTTGCAGAGATGTTTGATGAATTGCATCCTGCCAACCGGTTTTCGAATGGCAAAAAGTACAAAGTGAACTATTTGCATTTGAGACGCGAAGGAACTTACCGAATTGATCATCGTGTGGTTCATGACATGTGATACATTCGACTGTTCCATTTGCTGCATCTGGATCGAGCTTAATCGGTGTTTTCCATGGCCATATTCTTGAGATCAGTTCGGGATCCTTCGAGTTATCGTATATAAACCCAACGGGATGATCGTTAGCAAGAGAAACCCCGAGATTACCCACAACATTGGTTGGCATAGCAGTTACATCGTTCTGCATCATAATAGTACGCGGTCCGTAATTGTTGTAAACTGCACCGATTGCTATTGTACCATCATGGCATGAAAGGCAAAGCTTAGAACGTGGATTCGGCTGATTCGGCGGTAAATAATTAAGATTGGTTAAGTAATCACTCGAGTAAAGTGTATACTCAGCAGTACTCAATTGATGGTTCCAGAGTTGCTCGCCTATAAATTCTTTTGGAACGTGCGGCGTATGACAAAAAACGCAAATCTGCTTTTCACTGGTTGCCTTCACGGTGCCGGAGCCCGCCACACCCAGATTATGCTTTGTATTCAGCATCTTAGATACCATCCCCTGAGCAGGCTGAGCAATCACTCGCGAGTTGTACAAACCCGTAAGATAAACGATTGGAAGTATAACTGTAAATAAAAATATTTTCAACACAGGAGAGAGCTTCATGGTAGATATCTGAAAAGTTGAATTCGTTTGTTAAGTGAGTCAACAATATAGATGATATTGTTGTTGTCGATTGCGATACCACTTGGGCTCATGAATTCTCCATTGGATAAACCATTACGGCCAACCACCAGGAGAAGCTTGCCTCTTTGATTAAATATCTGGAAATTATCCATTAATGCATCGGTAATATAAAGATTACTATCGCTATCACACGCAATTCCTTTTGGTGCGGCAAACCGACCTGCAACATTACCGTGCTCACCAAATGATGCTTGATATTTCCCATGCTTATCAGTTTGCACAATACGATAGTTGAGCGCATCCACGATATAGAGGTTCTCACATACAGATATTAAATTTACTGGAAAATTGAACTCACCCTCCCCTGCACCGCGCTTTCCAAACTCACCGAGGTATTCTCCTTCTAAATTGAAGAACACAATCTTATGTTCTCTAGTATCGACAACATAGATGGTATCTTTGGTGACTGTAATTCCAGTCGGATGTTTTAGATGACTATCGAAATAAAATTTTGCATTCAAGTTATCATTGAAAACAATTATTTTTCCGTTTTCAGAATCAGATACATATAATAATCCTTCCTCCGAGAATGCAACACCAACCGGAGAAGATATGGTGCCAAATTTTGTTTCCCTAATAAGAATATATTCCCTCTCAACCTGATTTATCAAATGAATCCCATGCGCACCGGGATCGGCTATGGCAATCGTTTTATTCGGCGATACAGCAATACCGACTGGTTGTTCAAGCCAGGTTTGACTTTTCGGGGAACCGAAGAGAAAACTAAATACTTTCGAAAAGAATCCGGATTTAATCTCTAGATCGGCAAGCGATCCGATCGTTCTTAGGTGTTGAATTCGGGCACGATCAGGTGGTTGGGGCCAATAAAGTGAGTCCTTCTTTTCATCATTAGCAATCAAAGGGTTAAAAATTATGAAGAGGAGAAAAAAAACCGTGATCGAAATCGATTTCATGTTGAATCAATAATTATCAAATTTTGTTATATAGACTTTAAAGTAATATACATATGATATTTTAATTGTTCAAGGTTTAAAATCCGAGAACCGGAGAGCCAGTTATCAACTGGCTTCTCCAGTTCCCTTTCTCTCTGGCAAGGGGGATTGCTGAGAGGATAATTTGTCCTTACTATATAACCTAACAATATCTCCTACCTTAAAAAGGTCTTGAAACAGTAAATACCACATCTCTAGTGCGGTCTATAAATCTTAATTGCCTGGCAGTTAGCTCAAAGGATAGAGCGCGCCATTGATATGTCAACACAAAATTATGTTCAGCATTTTCTTTATGGTAGTACGGATCAAAATGCCTATCATAGCTGTACGATACCCGTAATCCACGGACGAAGAAATTGGGACTACCGAATCTTGCTTGCCAACCATAGGTTCTACCTTGAAGGTGTAAAAAATACCAATGCACGGAACCGCTCAAACTTAGAGTGAATGGAATTTGGTAGTAGTACGACGCATCGAAAGATTGGTTAGCGCTTAACGATCTCTGATTATCGATCGCTTCTACGGCTCCTCCATTATGATTATCGTTGTAATTGATGGTGGTACGCGAATTAATATTTTCCGGAAGTTTACCGCTTACAGCGATATTAGCAGAGTTTCCCATTAAGTACCACGCTACTGAACTCTTATTATACTGAGAATAAAAATTGTATGTACCCTCGATACCCCAGCCTCCGATACTCGAATGGAGGGTATTTGACACATTTACTCCCATGAACGAATACCTGTATCTATACTGTCTAGCACCGTATTGTATAGAGAGAAAATTTGCAAAACCTATGATACCGATTGAGCGCTGATGTTCAACATTCGCTGATGTCGCCCAATTGAAGCTCGAAATCTTTGAGCCATTATTCGAAGATGAATAAATAGATGTACCGGTTCCGCTGTTGAAACTCAATCCATATTTTAGATGATTATCTTGGAATATTCGAACACTTTGCGATAAGCTGTACGAACGGTTTGTGTAGGATGCCGTTGATGTATTCTGACCGGATAGATTGGTCGATATCTGAATCTGTTCGTTCAAATTTCCTCCATACATTACACCGCCAGAAAGACCGCTGTATGTTGGATATCGGGTATATCCGGCTCCGACACCCACCTGATGCCTCTCCGATAATTGCTTCGAACCGTTAAGTTCAAGTGTTAGAATTCGATCGCTTGTATTGTTGTATCGATCAGAGAATTCACTTAAGTTGCCAAAAAGATTAAGCGAGCTTGATGAACCACCGGATGCGGTGGCTGAAAAACTATATTGATTGCTAATCTGCTCTGAAGGCATACCGTATACCGACCAGGATCGAGTGCGTTGATACATAAATGTAGTAACCGGTAAAAATGAAATTCGTTGTAACGATAAATTAATACGCTGTTCTTGTTGACGTGTACCACCCATCGTGTTTAACCATCCATATGCATACTTTGATTTCATTGTATGCTCTCTTGCTCCAATACTAAAATTGATAGGTGAAGATTGTAAAAACATCAAATTTACATCATAAAGATTCCAAAGATATTGCGTGCCTTTAAATGTTCCACCTCCTGAATGTGATGTGTTATAGCTGGCATTTAGGGAAGTTCGGACTGTATAAAAAAGAATTCGCTTGGAGATAAAGCTCCCTGATGTACTGAGGTTAACGGAAGGACTGCGTCTCAATGAAGTAAAAAGAAAATCTCGACTAAGAACATCCTGATATTGATGCTCATATCTGAGTTCGCCCCTTATCGCATAGAGTTGTCCAAAACTCTGAAAACACGATACGAGGAGCAACCATAATATGGTAACTACTCTCTTCAATTCCCCTTGCCTAATTTTTTAATTTTCTGCTCTTTGCTGCTTCTTACATCTCCCAGTGTGCCAAGCTTAACGAAACCGAGCACACTGGGTTATATTACTATATACTAATAATATGATATTTGAACGAAAGTTACTTTTTGTGACATGTAATGCACAATTTGCCGTAATCACTCGAATGAACTGTTCCAATACCTGAGCTCATATGCGGATTATGGCAGGATGAGCACTGCATTTTGCCGTCGAATAAACGGACTGAGGCATCATAACCGTTTCTGTCTGCACCTTTCCAGACATAAGTTGAAGTTAGTGCAGCATATAATCCGTTCGGGTCAGCTGTAACAGCGTCACCGTAATTAAAGTTCACCGGATGGATGTGTTCCAGATTGAACTCACCGTTAATCACGTTCGCATTATGCGGAATTGTTGTGCTATTCCATGGGAATGCCGAACCGGTGGTATCACCACCCCAGCTTTTACCGGTTGCTGCGCGTGGTCGACTTCCGTCTAAATATGCACTTGCCGAGAATAATACGCTTCCATCATGACAGCTAACACAGAATGAGCTGTAGTTGTCTGTGGCATTAACTGCATCGACAGCAACATCGAGCGAATTGGGATTTTTGTACTTCGTGATTGCATAAGATCTGCCTGTGCTTGATGCACGTTTCCATAGCGGCTGTGCAATACCATCGGCAGGAATATGTGCCGAGTGGCAGTAACCACACAAATTCTTAGATGCACCATACGGATGCCAAACCGAATCGATTTGGACACCGGTGGAATCCTTTATCCGCTCAATTACGTATTTACCAGAGTCCGGTGTGAAATCGTGCGGACCTTTGAGCATTGCGGAGCGCATACCCTGTGTTCCACCTGTGAACGGGGCTAATGGCTGCTTTTGCGCAAAGGACAATACTGACAACACCAGGATGGCTAATAGTACGATTGATATGTATTTCATACTTGTATCTCCTTTATATATAAAGTTGTTTTGCCTCTTGCTTGTTGAAATCCTTAGCTCTCATGAGGCTAATGAGAAAGTGGATTTGTATTTGTTTTATCATTTATATTCGAGTAACTGAAAAATTTGCACACGCCCATTTAATTGATCTGTCACATAAATTGTATTGTTTCTATCGATCGCTATCGATATCGGATTTTCAAATCCATCATTGCCCCCTGAGTATTTACCGACATATAACAATAACTCTCCGTTGTTATTGAATATCTGGTAGTTTTGATGGATCGCATCAAGGACATAGATGTTTTTATACGAATCGATTGCAATTCCTTTCGGTCTGTTAAACATACCGAAAGCATCGCCTTGTTTTCCAAACTTTCGTAAGAATTTACCGGTCGAGTCGAATACTTCGATTCTAAAGTTCATTGCATCAACCACATAGATGCTGCCATCGGCATCAACAGCAGCACTCTGGGGATAATTAAATTCACCATCGCCGACTCCGCGTTGACCGATTGTCATAATTGAGTCACCGTTTTCTGAGCAAACATAAATCTGATGATATTTATTATCAACGATCAGGATTCTACTCCGGTTAGTATCACAAACAACATCAACTGTGTTTGGGAAGCTTTCCGGTTTACCTATTAATTTTATGAAACGACCTTCTTTGTCTAACACGGCAATCTGACCAACAGATGCAAGTGAAACGAATACCTTCCCGTGTCCGTATGCAATCCCCCGCGGATTTTTCAACTCAACGGGCGATTCCTCGCCAAGGACTTTGACTTGTTTTTCTTTTAGGTCGAACATGAAAATACCCTGCGATACATCGGTGACAAAAATCCTGCCTTCATCGGCAACACAAATATCGAAGGGCCGAGAAAGTTGCACTACTGTTTTTTCGCCTGCAAGTGTCTTTACCACTGCACCAAAGCCGCTCGTGAAATCGTCTTCTCCTCTTAACGTCCTTACATACTTTATTCGTGCAGTATCGGGCGGCTCTGGCCAAACATATGCGGATTCCTTCTCTGCGTTACGAGAACTTCCACAGCCATTCAATAAACCAAGTGTAATAATAGCTATCGTTAACAGTACCGATTCAACTTTACTCATTTTTTTTCTCTTCATTCGATTGTTTCTCCATCTCTTCAATAGAAGGGAGTTTAAACTCATCTATTCTTTCTTCACGCACAGGGTGAAAATCGATATCTGACGACGAGGCAGATATACCAGCAGAAAATATCCACGTCGATACGTTCTTACTCGAAATATAACCAGGGCTGATCGTCAAACATATATTTGAAAATATGCGTGTCGAAGCATTTACCAACAGGTGCATACTATTTTCGCTCGCGTAGCCATAAACGATCTCGCTTCCTAATTGTAAAGTGTGGCTCGCGGCTATTGTAACGCCTCCGCCAATAAGCGGTTTAGTCGATTTGTTGACTATAGCAATACCAAGCAAAATTACTGGATCTATACCATCGGTTCCAAAAGACGCCGTAAGACCACCTCGGAATACTTTAGAAGGATTGAGTGTACCGACTTGTAATTGATCACTTGTTACTGATTCAATCCATATCGCATATTGATTTATATATGGCATTTCAAAGGGTGAGTGCAGTTTAGCGCCGAAACCGTATGAGATCAGAGATGAAAATGTGCCAAGCTGTTCCCCCATGAGTTTCGTGTATAACTCAAGATGAGACGACAACCCACCGTTAATTGCCCACACATTCAGCCCACGAGTATTGCGGGATAAGAGACTCAGCCGTGAGAAGCTTGCACGAAACTCAGCAGGCGGTGCGCTAACGGTAGTCGGTATAATAATTAGCCCTGAACCGCTCAACATACCTTGGCTCGAAAAAGCCTGACAAAATCCAACCTGATAGACGGTAGATAAAAACAGAATCAGGATATTTATATTTTTGCTTAATGACATTGAGTACAACTTTCCATTCGCCCACCGGTAGCTTTTAATAAACCTTCATTCTGGGATCCATGTGGGTTATGGCAACTAACACACGAGATTTCTTCGCTTGTGTTTTTTATTTTTGCATATCGCAGCGGATGTCTGCCAACGGGGTGATTGATCTTATAATCGTTATGGCAATTTGTACATAACGTATAAACATTCTGTTTTAGCAAATGCTTATGTTCTGTTCCATGTTGTGAGTGGCATGTTAGACACTCTCCCGCGATCGGGTGTGGAGTTGTCGAGCTGTCAACCTGCGCCTGTTTGTCACTATGGCATTCATAACACACCTGAGGTACACCTTTTTCTACGACTACTGCATGCTTCTCAGCAGACCAATTGTGACAGGAAGAGCATTCTTTCATCTCGACCGGTGAATGAATGAATGTTGCTCCTACAATTGCCTTATGACATATATTGCAATCCGCTTTCATAGAGGCACCACTATCCGCACTCGGTAAACCCTCGTGACAGTTTATACAACTCTGTTCTAAAGCGGAGTTATGAAAAAGAGTAGTTCCAGAATCAGCTGGCTTGGTTTCATTGATGTAATTAGTATAATATTCTATCGCAAGATTTTTTTTCATCGATGTGGAAAAATAAATTTTGTTTATTCCAGAAATCAATTGAATGTTCAATTTGTATAGAGACCGATTTTCCCCGTTTGGATCTTCAAAAGTTGTTGAATAAAGACTATCCTTCCATCCTTTTATGAAAATGATTACTTCTGCTTCAGCTGCATTTATTGTCTGAACTTTTTTTACAAAGTCTATAAAAATAGGTTTTTGCCATAATGCTCGGATACTCATAGTGTCAGCATATGCGAACGTTAATGATTCGGGCGGTGCGTATCCCCGGAAAAATTTAAATGTATAGGATATCATTTCGATTGTTGTTTTCGGTTCAAATATCTTATAAAATTCCTTGACAAATACATCCTTTGCCGCCTTGGTACTAATGTCAATAATCTTCTCTGTTTCCCATTGTGTAGATACGAATAGCAGATTGTCGGCATCCTTTGCCGCTGAAACTAATATCGTTTTCCCCTGATCGTACGAGATAGAATCCGGTTGAAATGGGATGATAATTGTGATTGATTTTTTTTGACTATCACCTTCAAAAGTAAAACCAATCCCAATAAGAAAAATGGCAATAATGAATGGTATTGTTATAAATTTCATATTGAGAATCCTTCCCTCTTTATTGCATAATAGATGCCAAATATAACCTGAGTAGGGTATTCAAATAAGTTCTTTTTCTCCAATTTTAGTTAAATTCAATCAGGTAAATCGTGCAAGAGTGGTTATTTGACCCACAACGATGGGTGAAGAGGCACAATCGTAAAATCCGAGGTGAAAATTAGATTTGACTAATACTAGTTTTGGTTACAAATTTCTCAACTAGTTCAAGTATTTTTTTCAGATCGAACGGTTTCTCTATGAAATAATCGATGTCGGATCCATTCACAGCTTCCTCAATATTTTGATTTTGTGAAGCACTTATCATTATCACAGGCGTGGATGGGGTAATTGCTTTTACAGTCGAAGCAACTTGGAATCCGTCGATATGTGGTAATTTTATATCGGTGATGATAAGATCGAAAATTTCTATCGTTAACTGATCGATGGCTTTTTCTCCAGAATCAACAACCGTGGTCTCGAATCCGCTCTTCTTCAAAGTGTTCGATAGAGCCCAACTTATAAGGTTTTCATCCTCTACGATTAGAACCCGCGGGAGCATACACTTCGATTTGGTAGGTAGAATATTTGATTCCAGATTTCTTGAATAATCCATTACGTTCTATAATTCTTGTTAGGTTTAAAAAAGGGCAAACTTTATGCCAATGTATCTAAAAAGAAACGCTGGTGGAGTCTTAAAGAATTTCTACATATCGAGATGTTGTTCGGATAGAACCGATGAATAAAAATACGATAACTGGTTGAAGTCACCCATGAATTCGGCTTTTCATCAGATTATGTCTTTTCATTCGGTACCGGAGTGTATCACGACTTATTTTTAGCAGCTTAGCCGCTTGTGATTGGTTATAATTTGTTTTCTCTAAAGCCTGCCGTAAAACCTTTTTTTCTATCTCTTCAAGGGACTGATCGCTTGTCGTTAGTTCCATATCTATGGTCGGAATCTCATGGTGGAGAGCATGCAAATGTCCAAGTTCGACCTGATGTGAGAATATATATTCACCATCATCCATTAATACTGCTCGCTCTATCACATTCCGTAACTCGCGAACATTTCCGGGCCATTTATGTTCCAAAAATAATTGTTTTGTGTCTTCGGACAATCCTTTAAAGTTTTTATGAAAAGAAGCATTGAACTCATGTAGGAAAAATTCGGATAACTTTATAATGTCTTCACCACGTTCCCTGAGCGGCGGCATATAAATATTGGCAACATTCAGCCGGTAGTAAAGATCTTCACGAAATTTCTTTTCTTTGACAAGTTGCTCTAACTTACGGTTAGTGGCTGCTATGATCCGTACATCGACTTTAATATCGATTGTGCCACCGACCCGCTGAAATGTTTTTTGCTCGAGAACTCGAAGCAGTTTCACCTGAATTTTAGAAGATACATCACCTATTTCATCCAGTAAAATGGTTCCCCCGTCTGCAATTTCAAACATACCTTTCTTTTGATTGCGTGCATCGGTAAATGCACCTTTCTCGTGTCCGAATAATTCGCTTTCTACAAGTGTTTCAGTTAACGCAGAGCAATTTACAATCATTAGCGGTTCATCACGGCGTTCACTTTTAAAATGGATTGCTTTGGCTGCCAATTCCTTTCCTGTGCCGCTTTCACCGGTAATCAGTACTGTTGTGCCACCACTCTGTGCAACCCTTGATATCTTTTCACATATTTTTTTCATCGGTAACGACGAACCTAAAAGACCATAGAATCCACAAGTATTTTCCTGTTGTTTAAGAAAGTGAGCCACCTGCCGCTTCAAGCGGGTAGATTCGCAGGCCCTCTCGATAACAACTTTCAGTTCCTCGATGTTAACAGGCTTTGTCACATAATCGAACGCCCCTAATTTCATAGCTTGCACTGCCGTTTGGGAACGATCAATGGCGGTTAACATTATGACGGGCATGAAACTGTTTTGCAATTTAATATTAGTCAGCAGATCGATTCCCATTCCATCCGGAAGAACTTGATCTAGAATCATTATATCGGGTTCCTGTTCCTGAATGATAGAAGACGCTTGTTTAATATTTTCTGCCTCTAATATCGTGAATCCTTGCTTGGATAATTCTTGTTTTAATGACCAGCGGATTAAATTTTCGTCGTCGACAATTAAAATGGTTCTGCAGAGCATATATCGTTATTTTTGATGTTGTTGTATTGGAAGTGTGATTGTGACAGTAGTTCCTCTTCCTGCATGGCTTTCAATACCAATCGAACCTTGGTGTTGTTCAATAATCCGTTTTGAGATTGTCATGCCCAGCCCTGTTCCCTTATGCTTAGTAGTGAAGAAGGGTTGAAACACATTGATAAGTTGATCGGAAGTGATTCCCTTGCCAGTATCTTTAACGCTGATTTTCAGGACAACATTTACCATTGCAACATTGATCATTACATGCCCTCGATAATCAATTGACTGTACGGCGTTAAGCATAATATTCCATAAAACTTGCTGGAGCTGCTTTCGATCAGCTTGAATTTTCATTTCTCCCCCTGTGGAATCAGTAGTTATTTCTATTTGCTTGTGCTTGATTTGCTGGGAAAGTAATGAAATAGTTTTTTTGATTAATTCATTGATATCCGCTTGCTCGAAGACGGGTAAAGTGGGTCTAGCGTAACTGAGAAGGTCGTTTACCGTATGATCAACGCGCTCAAGCTGGGATATCATCTCGGCGATAATTTCTTTTCGATCATTATCATGTGGGGTTTCACTATCGAAAACCTGTAGAGCACCCAAAACACCCGCAATCGGATTTTTAATTTCATGGGCAATTCCTGCCGCCATTTCGCCGGTTGTTGCTAAGCGATCCGCGTGCTCAAGTTGAGATTGGTGCATTTCGTGCAGTTTATTATGAGTTTTATTTAATCGCCTGATAAGTTTGTTGAACGCGGTCAGCAAGCCCGTAATCTCATCTTTCGAGCGTGGTAGCTCAAGTTCTGAAAATTGTACTTGCTTTCCTTCTTCATATTTTTCGATTTGTTCTTCTACATCAACCATCTGCCTGCTTAATTTTTTAACCGGACGAATTACAAGGAACATCAACGCAAGGTACAAGATAATTCCTAAACCCGAAAAAGTAATAAAAGTCATCACGAGATTTATTGTCCGGTGTTCCAATGATGCCTCTCGAACATCATCCATTGAGATATTAACGGCGAGAAATCCCTTCGTCGATTCTTTTTCAGGATGGCAGCTATAACATTCAGGTTTCTTTTGAATCGGTGTTACGATAAATTCGTATAACGAATCATTTTGTTTTATCGAAAGGAATCGATCTCCTGGGAATTGTGGTAATTCAACAAATTTTTCTATGGGCAATCTATCAACGTATTGTTTGCTGTCTGCTTTTAATATGATTGTGCCATCAATGGTTAAAATTAGAAAATCTTTTGCTTGTCCTGATGCCACCGCTCTTCTAAGTGCGGCTTGCAAATGGTCATTCCGACCGCCCAACATTATATGCTCTAAGATTGCCTTTCCGAATTCAGCAACTCCATGAGCTTTTGCTCTCGCTTGTTTTTGAAGCATAGTATATCCCGTCTGATGCGCAAGATATACGAATGCCCCGCCGGCTGTCAAAAATACGAGCACAACTGCGAAGGCAACTTTTTTACCCAATGAAGGGAATAACTTTTCGATGATAATTCTCATATTACTAAATTTCAATTATCGTAATTAAAGATACAAAAATCTTTAATAACATGTTGGGTTATATCACACATATCTCGAAAACAAGCTATTTCGTGGTTTTTTGGGAGGTGTAAAACATTTATGTTATTTTTATAGCAATCGCTCGGTAATCTGCAGAGGTGTTTATGTTTTATAAATTCCCCGAAAAAGCAATTGCGAGAGAAGATTTTAACTGGATAACATTCGTGGGGATATTATTTAAGAATTGCAGAACAGAATACTGTTTTTGTTTTAAATGATTTTCTAGCTTCAAAAAACATGATCGATTATACAAACCGAACAAGGGTTGAGTTCGTTGATTAATCGAGAACATCGTTGCCTCACTCTGAGAATGATGATCAAGGAGATAATGAATTGCAAGAGAATTTATGAATGGTAAATCGCATGATGCGATGAAGATATTTTCATTTTTTGAAACTACAAAAGCTGAGTGGATCCCTCCCAGCGGTCCGCAATTTTTATAAATGTCGTCATATATAGGTAAGCTAAGAAATTTATATTGTTCTTTGTAATCAGAAATTATAATAACATGATTGAAGACGGACTTCAATGTTTCAGCGATATGTTGGATTAAAGGTTTTCCTTTGAACTCCAGCAATGCTTTATCTGTTCCCATTCTTGAACTTTTTCCGCCAGCAAGAATAACACCGACAATATCATCTCTTAATTCCATAAATCCATTAGTCCGATACTCCTGCTGAGATGGATTCTCTTTCTGTAATAATTTTTAGATCATCATCAACTTTAATAATTCCACCTTTTAATACTCGGGCAAAGATTCCCTCCCTCGGCATCACACAATCGCCTGCCTGATAATAAATTGCACATTTAGTGTGACACTCTTTACCAATTTGAGTTATTTCCAAAACCGAGTCTCCTATAGTTATTTTATCACCAATGTTAAGTTTTGGTAGATTAAGAAATTCGGTAGTTATGTTTTCTGCAAAAGCACCGGGACGGACATTCAATCCTTCTTCTCGCATCTTCTTGATACTTTCTATTCCGAGTAAACTTATCTGCCGGTGCCAGTTGCCTGCATGAGTATCTCCTTCTATACCATAATTTTCAATCAACGTCGCTTGCTGAACATTTGTTTTGGGTATCCCCTTTTTCTTGCTGATGTTAATGGCTACTATTTTGCCTTTTACTTCGTCATTGGTCAATTGTTCTCTGTTCTTTGTTGTTTGCTTTATGATCTATCGTCATCGTGATGAATTATTTCATCATTCTAATCTTTTCAATACTAAATATCCCACCTCAACAATTCCACTTTTACGTTTGAACCTTTACGTATAAAATCCTCCTGCTTGGGAAAATGAATCAGACAATTTGCTTTTGCTATTCCGCTAAGCATGTGTGAACCCTGTCCTTTCGTTGGTGATACAATCAATTCACCAAGCCGATTGGTAGAAATAACACCGCGAACAAACTCTAAACGTCCATGTTTTTTCTTTAGATCGGCTGAAAGTTGCACAACAGGCATAAACACTTCTTTATGATTGCGCCCGATTAACTTATGGATTGCAGGTATTACCAATTGATAAAACGAAACCAACGCTGCAACAGGGTTGCCAGGTAAACCAAAGATTAATTTTCTTCCGAGTGTACCAAAATAATTTGGTTTTCCCGGTTTTATAGCTACTTTCCAGAATATTTTCTTTACATCAAGTTCCGTGAAAATTTCTTTAACAAAATCATACTCACCAACAGAAACACCGCCGACCGATATGACAACATCGGAAAGTTTAATCGCTTCTTCGAGAGCTGTCTTAATCGATCGCTTATTATCTTTTGTTCGTCTCTCAATTACTGGATTGATACCAAGCGAATGTAACACTGCGGTAAGGGCAAATGAGTTTGAATCATATATCTCTCCGTTTTGTAATTTTACTCCCAGTGATCGAAGTTCATTTCCTGTAACAATCAATCCGATATTTGGTTTTTTATAAACACGCACCTTTGAATATCCCATAGATGCAAGCATACCAACGACGGGCGGTGTTATTAACTTTCCGCGCTCGATAACAATCTCGCCTTTTTTAAATTCCTTGCCTCGCCGCCGGATGTTCTCACCTTTTTCAACTTTTCTTGATATTGAAACCGCGTGATTTTTTTCTTCTGCATACTCTTGCATCACGATTGCGTTTGCGTTTTGCGGAACGCAAGCCCCGGTAAATATTTTAATCGCAAAACCTTTTCGCAATATTGGAATCACGATATCACCAGCTTTAACTGTTCCGATAATTGGAAGCAGTTTTGGGTTTTTATTGGATGCTTTTTGTAATTCTCCGAATCTAACTGCATATCCATCAACCGCGGATGAATCGAAACGCGGAATTGGTGTTCTTGCTTTAATCTTTTTAGCAAGAACATATCCGAGCGATTCCGATAAGCTGACCGAAGTTGTCAGTAAACGATGAGCATTTTTTAAAATCTTTTCGATTGCTTCTTCAAAGTGTATCATTTTATTCTCTTTGTGTTGCTCCTAAAGGAGCTTCATCCAATTTATCGTTATCATTCTATAAACGTTTTGCTCCTGACAGAGCTAAAACTATTTTTTATTTTTGAATTGTGCATTGATTCAGTGTTCTCCTCCCCAAATCATTTTGAACGAATGAAGCAATCCCGGAAACAATGCGCCAAGTGAATCGATCACGCCTTTCTTCGAGCCGGGAAGATTAACAATCAATGTTTTGCCTCGGATACCAGCTTTTGCCCGTGACAGCATTGAAAAAGGTGTTCGCTCCTGTCCATAACTCCTTGCGGCTTCAGGAATTCCGGGAATTTCGCGCTCGATCACTTTTTTCATTGCCTCCGGTGTGCAATCCCGCGGACTGAAGCCGGTTCCGCCTGTCGTAATAACTAAATCCAATTTATCTTTATCGGCATAATGAATAAGTGTCTGTACAATATTATCAATATCATCCGGTATGATTTTGTAATCAACAACTTGAATGCCTTCCTTTTTTAATCGCTCGACGATTAATTGTCCGGATGAATCCGATTTTGATCCAGCCGCAACCGAATCCGACATTACAAGCACTGCGGCACACAGTGATCGATCATATTTGGTTTTGAAATCCGATTTACCTCCCGTTTTCTCCAACAGCTTTACACCGATAATTTCCATCGAGTCATCCAACATTTTCATCATATCATAAAGTGTTAAGACAGCAACTGAAGCCGAAGTGAGGGCTTCCATCTCAACACCGGTTTTATAAATTGTCTTCACGGTCGCTGTTACGGTAATTTTATCTTCGCCGAATTCATAATCGATGCCTGCATAATCAATCGGCAAGGGGTGGCAATATGGAATTATATCGCTCGTATGCTTTGCCGCCTGAATAGCGGCTACTTTTGCTACCTCGAGCGGATTCCCTTTCGGAATTTTGTTCTGGTGAATCAGCGCTATTGTCGAAGGCGATAGTTTCAAAGTAGCTTGAGCAATCGCCGTGCGGAGTGTTTTAATTTTGTTTGAAATATCTATCATAAATAGCCTCTATTTGGGTCAATCGTCATATGTCATTGATCATTTGTACTTGATAGTTTGTACTTCAAGATTATACTTATCGATTTTTTCCTTTGCATTTTGAATTTTGTATTGATATCATCCTCCGATTTGTATCATACTTCTATTTTCGATTGCTATGAGGTCTTCGGCTTTGGGATGTCCGTACGGTTTAACTGAAATTGCAGATTGAATCATTTCCGAAATAATATCGTCGGATGAATTACTTCGAAGCGCCGATTTTAAGTTAACTTCTGCGGGATGGAACAGACAAGATTTAATTGAGCCGTCGGCAGTTAAACGAATCCGATTACATTTCCCGCAAAAATGATCGGACATTGAAGTAATAAAGCTGACTGTCCCAATAAAGCCATCAATCTGAAAATCTTTCGCCACTGCATACTTATCTGATAATTCGAAAGGTTGTAACTCGAATCTCTCACTTATATTTTCCACCATTTGTTGGAATGAAATAAGTTTACCTTGATTCCATTGATTGAACTTGAACGGCATGTATTCTATGAAGCGGATATTGATCGGTTTATCGCGAACAAATTCCACAAAATCATGAAGCTCATCGTCATTGACGCCGCCGATTATAACGGTATTCAACTTGAGCGGTTGAAAACCTGCATCGAGTGCAGCATTTATTCCAGCGATGACATCATAATAATTTTGCCGCAACGCGATTTGCACAAAACGAGAAAGGCGAAGAGTATCTAAGCTGACGTTTAGATGAGTAAGACCTGATTCTTTTAATTGAGGTGCAAAGTTTTTTAAAAGAACCCCGTTAGTTGTCATGCTGATCGTGTCGATGCCTGGAATATTTGATATACTTTCAACTAACCTCGGTAAATCTTTTCTTACAAGCGGTTCGCCTCCGGTTAATCGGATTTTTGTGATTCCTAAAGCAGCAAAGATTTCAGCGACGCGTTTTATCTCATCGAATGTCAACATCTTATCGCGGCTTTTCATCTCAATTCCTTGCGAAGGCATACAGTAAATGCAGCGCAGGTTACAACGATCCGTTACTGAGATGCGGAGATATGTGTGTTTTCTGTTAAAAGAATCAATTAATGGCATCATCTATTTATTCAATTACAAAATATGTTTCCAAAGAGACACAGCAATAAGATTTAATTTCTCATTTTGACTTTTGTTTTTAAAATAAAAAACCCATCGCTTATGGAAAGGATGGGGATAATTGATTTATTGACTCATTTGATCATTGAGTCATTGATCCATCGGTTCAATGAGTCAATGAGACAATGAGCAAACGATCAAATCGTTTTCTCTCCTTTCCAAACACGGGAGGTGCTAAACTTTCGGTTATCACCCGTCCCGTCACGATCCCGAAAGCTTTCGGGACGAGACGGGAAGTCAATATCGACTTACTGGCCTGTTACCATATCATTGATTTAGGTAGTCAGACTCGGAGTATGATAAATATATAATATTATTTTAAGATAAAAAAGAGGTTTGCAGAAACAGAAAATATATTTGAGATAAAGGTTGGAAATTGGAAAGATTTTGAGGTCTGATTTTCAAAATTGAAAATGTAAGGCAGGATGAAATTTTAAGATTGATTAGCAGTATCTCACCACAGAGGCACAGAGAACCCTGCGAACGGCGGCTAATTAAGAAGCCCCACCGACATTGGCAGGGCTTTAAATTTTTTTCTTGAGCATTACTACTACGAAGCATCATTCAACTTATTGAAGCATCCGTCTCCGCCATGCAATCAGCGTCCCGACCATAATCAACACAACGCCTGTCCACACAATCATCATCAACGGTTTGATGCTGATATCTACGACAAGTTCTTGCACATCTGGAGTGCCAATATGCTGACTAAAGCCGAGGAGCTCAAGCATAATTTTTTTCTCCTCAACACTAATGGCTGTAAGAGCAATTTGTGGTTTCGTAGCATAGCTTCCCATCTGATTCAACGTTGGCAAATCAGCAGGAATTGGTTTTCGCTCACCGCGCTCATTGAATGTTAGCTGTGGAATTATCTCCTGAGTTTTCCCTTCGAATGTTACATTCAACACTGCACCTACAGCCATCCCGCCAGTTTGGTGCTGGCTCATATCGAACCGGATAAAATTCACTTGATAACCGCCGATATCTTTTGTTTCACCTTTAGTGATTTCAAAGGCAAAATTATGAGATTGCAATTCGAGCGGGGAAATGTATAAATCTTTCAACGGCAACACCTTGATATCCGGTTCGCGCATCATTGCCTTGTTATATTCACTGTAATAAAGTTTAGGGTGGGCAATAAAAGAGCTTTTACCATCCGATACTTCAATATTGACAGACGGTTTAAGTGCCTCCGGATTTGATATGCCTTGAAATGTAAATTGATATCCGTAAATAGACTGTGGTAAACCCCGCTTTAAGATTGTTTTGGTTGATTCATCGAAATTGCCAGAGCCGATTATTCCAATCAATAGCAATGCAACACCGATGTGGGAAATCGGTCCGCCGATAGTAAGCAAGCCTGAGCGATACTGTCGGAATACAATTATAACATTACTGATCAAACCAAACACCGCACTTCCAACAAACAATAATAATAGAACGGAAGTAACGCCGGCAACATAAGAAATGATACATGCGAGGGCAGTCAGTGCGAGTGACATCGAAAGTCGTTTTAGCAAACCAGATTTTTTCTCCTCAGTCCAGCCGAGAAATGGAGTTATTCCGAGTAATAGCGCCATCAGAATTGCAACAGGCAAATTTACTTTATTATAGAACGTAGTATCAACCTGCGACGCTTTGCCAAACAAGCCAGTGATAATCGGAGACGACATTCCGACAAAAATAAATAAAGCACTCGCACCAAGAACATACAGACTTAAAAGGAGTGTCATCTCTCTATTTATATTCGATAAATCAACTTTTGGATATTTAATTCCGCCGAAACGTGTGAGAAATAATCCAATACCCAACACGATGCTGAGCACCATCCCGCCAATCAGATAGTTATTGATACCTAAATCTTCAAACGAGTGAACAGAAAAGTTAGCAAGAATGCCGCTTCGAGTAAGAAATGTTGCATAGATGACAAGCACGAAAGAAACAATTGCAAAGAAAATATTAGTTCGTACCAACGAACCTTTTGATTTTTGAACAACGAGTCCGTGCGTAAGTATGAGCAACGTGATCCAAGGAACGAGGGATGAATTTTCGACCGGGTCCCATCCCCAGTAACCGCCCCAGCCCAAAACTTCATAAGCCCAAAAGCCGCCAATGATAATTCCCGCGCCAAGCGCAAGTGACGCAAAAAGTGTCCACGAAAATCCTGATGAAAACCAGCGCTCATAATTTCTTCTGGCAAGTCCGGATATTACAAGTGCAAATGGAAAAGTTGTTGCCGCATACCCCAAAAACAATATCGGCGGGTGAATTGCCATCCATGGATCTTGTAACAACGGATTCAATCCAGAACCATCGGCAGGAATAGTCGTTGTTGTTTCAAAAGGGTTTTTCACTAACATCAAGATATAAAGGAATGCGGAAAATCCGCTGACAACCGACATTGCATAGCCGTCTTCATTCTTAGTTGCGCGCAGGAATATCCATCCCATAATGCTCGTCATAAAAACCCAGAATAGAAAAGTACCTTCTTGACCTGCCCAAAAAGCAGATATCACATATAACAAAGGAAGGCCTCGAGAGCTGTAACGAGCAACATACGAATATTGGAATTGATGCGTCAATAAAAGATAGAAAAGAACCGCAGATGCAACAAGTCCGGAAGCAAACATTATTAGATACAATCTGTTCGACATCTTTTGGCTGGATGTCAGCAGGATTTGTCCAGATTTTGAAGATGTTTTTAATTTTTCACTTCTGTAGAATGCAATTGTTGCACCCAGCGCGGTGAAGAACCCAATCAATATACTTATCTGACCTAAATTCATTATTTCTCTTTCTTATTTAATCAATGCCTTGTTTTGCTGTTTGCGCTCGACCCGTCGGATCGTTATGTATAATGAGATTCCAACAATTGTAATGATCAATGTCGCAATGCCTAATCCCCAGCGTCGGAAATAATATTCATCAATTGCCTGCTTGCTTTCTTCAGCAACAACCGATGAAACTGTTAATCCCTTTTCAACAACTTCACGGAATTTTTCTTCGTTAAACGAATGAACCATCGTGCGCGCCTGCAATCTTGATTGCCGAATATCTTTTAACTTGAACTTTGCTTCCGAGATTTCCATACCTTTCTGTTCCGCATCAGTTACCACTGAATTGGCATTCTGTTCCGAAAATTCAAGAGTATCGATAAGCTGTCGCATTGTTTTTGCAACAACATATCCTTTTGGGTTTTCATTCTCATGGTGGCATTTGCCGCAAACTGCATTGGGAGAAACTCCGAGAAGTTTGTCTGTTGCGGCTATGATCTCATGATTCCCATGGCATGTTTCACATTCAGGGAGTTTCTTTTCATCAAACACTTTTTTATGCGGACTTGCTGAGAACAAATCGGCATTTAGTGCATGGCATGTACCGCATACTTTTGATATCGACTCAACGCCGGGTGGAGTTGCGCCATGATTTCCATGACAATCGTTACACGCAGGCGCAGCAACATCGTGCTTTTGGAGAAGCGCCGACCCATGAACACTTTTCGAGAATTTCTCGTATTGGTTTGTCGGTATATTGTATTCTTTCATGTACTCGGCATCGCTGTGGCAGTTTGAACAAGTCTGGGGTAGGTTCACAGCATATATCTTTGATTTCGCATCCTTAGCATTTCGTATGTCGTGACTGCCGTGGCAGCTTGCGCACTCAGCAGCTTTCGAATCACCTTTTGCATTCTTCATCCCGTGTATACTCGTTCGATACTTTTCCAATTGATCTACAGGCAGCGACGGATTGTACGTTTTCATAAAAGCAATATCAGCATGGCACTTTGAACAAGTTTTCACAACATTTAATGGATATGCGGGTGATGTTGGATTTTTAACAGATACGATATTGTGAACGCCGTGGCAAGTGATACATTGTGCAATATGCTCTTTTCCCCTGAGTGCAGATTTTGAATGAACACTTGTTTGCAAGTTTTCCCATTGATTTGTGGGAAGTGATGAGCCAAATTCTTTCATCCTATCGGGATTTGAATGACATTTAGCACATGTTTTCGAGATATCGTCGCCCTTTGGCACGCCGATGAATCCTTCCTTTGCACTCATCGCTTGTTCCATCTCTTCAGCTTTTGAGTTACCTCCATGGCAGCCCGCACAAGATATCCCTTTCGAAAAATGAATATCATGTTTGAACATTGAAGATTGTTTATCACCAAGTCCTTCGTGACATTTCAAACACTGATCGGCGGCTGTTACTAATCCACAAAATAAGATTGTTGTTACGACAGCAATTACCATCATTAATATATGTCTTCTCATGCGACCCATCCAATAATTGTAAAGAGGATGATGTATAAAACAACGAACAAGCCGATATAGTTTATGAAACGATTTTGTTCTCCGTGATAACTTTTTTTGTCCCAGAAAGGTACAAGCATCCACAATAAACCGGCGAAACTGAAGAGCAGGATGCCAAAAATTTCACCGTCGATAACTAGCAATTTGGCTGGTATATATTTCAATGTCTGGAACATGAAAAGAAAATACCATTCCGGCTTGATGCCAGCAGGCGCCGAGGCGAACGGATCGGCTTTCTTTCCCAATTCCCATGGAAAAAATACCGCAAGAATGGCAAGAAGATTTAACACGACGAGCCAAAAAAGTAAATCTCTCAATAGAAAGTTCGGGAAGAACGGCATTGTTTTCAGTCCAGACTTAGAATTCGCCTCCAGTCTTAATGGCTCGCTCATCCCCTGACGTTGTACGAGAACTAAATGGATTCCAAGAACGACAGTGAAGATGCCCGGTAGAACAGCAACATGAAAACCAAAAAACCGAGAAAGGGTCGCTCCATTTACTTCTTCACCGCCGCGAAGAAAAATCATGAGCGGCTTACCGATGAAAGGAATAACACCGGCGATATCGGTACCCACCTTGGTAGCGAAGAATGCAAGTTCATTCCAGGGAAGCAGATATCCGCTGAAACCAAAACCCAGCGCCAGAAAAAACATCAACATGCCGGTAATCCACGTCATCTCGCGCGGTTTACGATATGCCTTTTCGAAAAAAACACTAAACATATGAATCATAGCAGTCAGAATAAACAGATTTGCTGTCCAGCTATGGATCGAACGTATCAGCCATCCAAAATTCACTTTAGACATGATGTACTGGATACTTTCAAAAGCAAATTCCTCACCGCCTTTATAATAGAGAAGCAGCAAAATGCCTGTCATTACCTGAATTATGAAAAGGAAAAGCGATACGCCGCCAAAATAATACCAGATCGAATGGCTGTGTACGGGGACATATTTTTTACCCATGAATTGAATGAGGTTCTGAAGCTGAACGCGTTCATCAAGCCAAGAGTAGAATTTATTCCAAGTCGATTTCATATTGTTACCCTCAAACTGGGTTTATACATTTTTTGAGACAAAGATATCGTCACCTTGAACTACTACTCTATATTCATTCAATGGTCGTGGTGGGGGACCGGAGACATTGCGGCCGTTCAAATCGTACTTTCCATTATGGCATGCACACCAAATCATTCCGAAATCTTTCCGGTACTGAACAGTACAATCGAGATGAGTGCACGTTGCAGAAAATGCGCGCAGGTCGCCTGTATCAGTTCGGACAAGTATAACGGGCTTTGTTCCAAACTTTACTATAGTGCCACTGTTCTTCTCGATATCCTTCAGCTTTCCAACTTTTACGCTTGAAACTTCGACCTCGCCCTGCTTGGGTGGCTTCAGAAATGCGAAGATCGGATAAAGAATCGAACCAGCAAGAGCAACGATACCTCCGGAAAGAATAATCTTCAGAAAATTTCGTTTGCTCTGTTCGGGTTGAGTTAACGTTTCTTCGTTCACCATGAGTGTTTCCTAATCTGATACAATTTCAAGGTCAATGATCGGGCTTTTTCCAGTGCTTTGAGCAGAAAATTTTTCATTTATCA
>Ga0315286_10000963_pt1 | contig 25481 bp, 23 predicted proteins | sample YL17G10_0_MG_FD_205038 | JGI IMG/M metagenome (GOLD analysis project Ga0315286, IMG submission 205038) | Sediment microbial communities from Yellowstone Lake, YNP, Wyoming, USA - YL17G10_0 | ecosystem: Environmental > Aquatic > Freshwater > Lake > Sediment | place: USA: Wyoming | collected...
GCTGGGGGGTCTTCGATGCCACCTTCAAGTCGCTCGGGGTCGACAAGCGGAGCGTCGTCTATCCGGTTTACAAATACTTCAAGATCCTCGAGTGAGCTGGGAGCTCCGCGGGCGGCCGACGAAAGCCTGGTCAGTTCCCGGTCAGGTAGCCGGCCCGGTGGACGACGCGGTAATCCCTGCTTCTGACCTTGACGGCGACGTCCATGAACGTCCCCGGCGGGGCGGCTGAGGCCGGCTTAAAGTAGAGGATGTAGTAATTTTCGGATTCTTTGAGCGTCGTCTTGAACGAGGCGGCGGGATTTTGCGACGTATCGGCGATCCCGCCCGTCGCCTGGGCGACCGTCGTCAGGGCCTTGAAGATGTCCTCCGATTGTTCCCGCATGACGATCCCGGAGATCCTTTCCGGCTGGGTGTTCATGAAGAGAAAATTGAAGTGGGCCCCCGAGTCGGCGAAGGTTTCCTTGAGCCGCTGATGGTTTAGGGTGATCGAACGGCCGTACAGCTGGAAGATCGTCTGGACTCCGGCCAGGATGTCCGGACGGTCCTGGTTGGCCATGACGAGCTGGTCGATCGTGTTGGAGCTTATCTCCGGGAGGAATTCCCTCTGGAAGAAGTAATAGACGAACTTCTGGCCGGGCTGGCTCTTGAGCTTCGAAGCGAACGAGACAAGGCCGTCCTCGCTCAGGACGCGCAGCACCTCCATTTTCTGAAGGGCTTCGGCGTAATTCATCAGCTGCAACTCCAGGCTCGTGCCGTCGTCGGTATCCGCCTCCGAGTCCCCGAGGCTGGTCCTGCCCGTGCCGCCGATTTGCCGGACGATCCTTTTAAGGTCGCGCATAAGGCTGTTGTAGGCCATGCCGCCCTGGATGATGTCCTTCCGGATGAGCTCGTTCAATTCCTTGGATAAGACATCGCGGGGCTTGGACGCCAGGCTTTCCGGCGAGAGCCTGTAGCTCTTCATCGGCGTCTGGATCTCGAGCGTGTCTCCGGGGAGGAGCCCCGTCTTGAAGAAGGCGTCGAGGCCTTCGGCGACCTTATTGTTGTAGTCTGTCAACCGGAAGAGAAGGGTGATCTGGCGCGTCAGGTTTGGCAGGACATCCATGCTCCCTTCCTGGCGCTCGATCGTATCCTTGTGGACATAGAGCAGAGCCGTCGGTTCGATCGCGAAGCCGGCCTCGAGCACGGCGAAATCCTTGAGCGTCAGGTTCGGCACGAACATGTTGCCGTCGTAAACCCGAACGGCCAAGGCTATGGTGGGGACTGCCGGGCTGGGGGACGGACGCGGCCCGGAGACGGTCGAAGAGGAAGCCGCTGTCAGGGCGGCCAGGATGCTCGCAAGAACAAGAGCAGGGACGATAAGCTTTTTCATGTTGACACCTCACCTCCCTGAAATACCCAGCCAACCTCAACCATTATAACACAGATCCGCGGGCGCCTTCAGACAATCGCCGGCCGCCCCTTCCCGCCTGAAAAACGCGCCCGCGTGCGGCTATGGTATAATTAACTTGAGATACAGAGATACTTCGACGGAGGGGAAAATGAGAATTTTGCGAGTATCGTCGGCGGCTTTGATCCTGCTCTTGGGGTCCGTCGGATTGGCGCAGGATGCCAAGGAAAACAGATTTGTCGCGATTATCGGTGCGGACGGCGTCCAAAGGGCGGAGATTGCCGGCGGGAGTTACTACTTCGATCCAAACGTCATCGTCGTCAAGGTCAACATTCCGGTCGAATTGAAAGTGAAAAAAACGGGAGGAGCCACCCCCCACAGCATCTCCCTCAAGGCTCCCGAGGCCGGAATCGATTTCTCGGTCTCCTTGGGTAAAGAGCCGAAAAGCATCAAGTTCACACCCACCAAGGTCGGGAAATACCCCTTCTGGTGCACCAAAAAACTACCCTTCACGAAGAGCCATAAGGACCACGGGATGACGGGTGTCCTCGAGGTCGTGGAATAGCGGAACCCCGGCGCTGCCGGCCCCTCTCGCCCGCCCTTTGTTCAAGGCCTTCTTGGCTTCGATCACGATTGGGCACGGACCTTTCTTCTAAGCCAAGAGAAAGTGGCTGAACTCTTCAGATCCTTATTCCGGGCCCTGGGATTGCGCAAGACCCGAAACGCCTTCAAGGATTTATCTGAAGATTATTGATCCCCTTTATCCCCCTCTGGGCACAAATTAGGCATAACCAAGCTCGCGCTCCAATGGCTCGACGAAGTAGGGCGCGTGGTGGCCGAGGACCGCGCTGGCCGCCATGCGCTTCTTGGGCCGTCCCCGCTATTTCTTCGGAGGGACGCGGTCTCCCTTGGACGGGTCGGGCGGGAAAACGTCCTGGACCGAGAAGTCCACCCAGATCAGCGTCTCGGTGTTCGGCGTCGCGGCCAGGATGCGCTCGCCGATCTCCTTCACGGGGTCCATCATCTTGCTCCACCACGGCTTGTCGCTCCGGTAGCCGTATTGGAACCCGACGGGCGCCGGGGCGAAGGTCTTGCCCCACTTGGCGAACTCGTCGATCATCTCGTCCGCCGATTTGAAGATCTGGCTGTCGTCGACGAACAGGATGCCGTCGCGGACGGTCGGGGGCATGACATCCTCGCGGAAATGCTTCAGGAACATGCGGTAGGAGGGATTATGGGAACGGGCCGCCGCCAGCCATGACCTGGCCATCTCGTCGGTCACCGGGTCGCCGAGGTCGGGGTTGTTGGAGCGGTGCCATTCGACGTCGACGCCGACCCCGATGACGCACTTGTGGTGGCCGTAGCGGTCGAGCATCACGTGGAAGGCCTTGTCGACGGGCGCCCATCCCGGCTCGGTCTGGAGCCAGACGCGGTAGCCGAGCTGGTCGAAGAGCTGGAGCACGGGCTCGCTGAGGTCTTCGGGCATCCCCGTGATAAGCGGGTCGCCGCCGGGGGGGACCGGGAACGACATCTCGGTGCCGCGGTCCTTCAACCGGCTCACGATCCAGATGGCTTCCGGTTTCGCGCCGGGGAACTTGGCCGCGATCTCGGTTCCGGTGCGCGCCCAGTACCCCGGGCCGGGGTCGTTCGGGCGGCCGTAGGTCGAGCTGCGGATGCCCGCGCCCTGGAGCTTGTCCGTCCGCGCCGCCAGCAAGGACACGCAGATCGCCCCGGCCAGAAGGACCGTCAGCCCTGCCGCCGTCATCGGCGACGCCCCGCGCCCGTTCGTCCGCATCATGGTCATGTCGTTTTCCCTCCGGGATCCGGTTCGATGATGTTCGGCCGATGCGACTATAACATGCGAAAGGGGCGGGTTCAAGGTTCCCTCCGTGATCTCGCCCCTGCGCACCGCCGGCCCGGACGTCCTCATGGTTTCCGAGCGCGCCATGGGGCACCAACGGGTGCGACACGACCGCGGAGGACTTGAACCTCCGACTTCACCCGTGTGGAGGCGGTCCCGCTCGCGGCGAAGGCGCAGAAGCGAGGTGCGGGTGAATCCATTCGTATTGACTCGTTTTGCATTTGTTGTTATTGTCTTGCCAACCGAATGAGGGGTTCAATAATGGTCGCCAAGTGCCACAAATGCGATACGGACAATCCTTCCGGTTCTAAATACTGCAAAGAGTGCGCCGCGCCGCTTCCTTCTCGAGAGGGAGGTGCCGACTCTCATACGAAGACTTTCCAAACATCCGCAAAGGACTTGATCAGCGGAAAGACTTTTGCGAACAGATACCAGATCATTGAGGAGTTGGGTAGAGGGGGGATGGGTCTCGTTTACAAAGCTCGAGATACTAAACTGAAACGGACGGTTGCCCTTAAGTTTCTCCCGCCAGAGTTAACTCACATTTCAGAAGTCAAAGAGCGATTCATGCGCGAGGCCCAGGCTGCTGCGGCCTTGGATCATCCCCATATCTGTACGGTTTATGAATTTGATGAGGCCGAGGAGAAGACCTTCATTTCCATGGCCTATATCGAAGGCCAGACCCTGAAGAAGAAGATTGAATCGGGCCCGCTCGAGCTGGATGAAGCCCTTAGGATCGCCACCCAAGTCGCCGAGGGTTTGCGGGAAGCGCATAAGAAAGGCGTGGTACACAGGGATGTCAAGGGCGCCAACATCATGGTTACTGAGCAAGGCCAGGCGAAGATCATGGATTTTGGATTGGCCAGAGTCAGAGGGGGAGCTCTGGTAACACAAGAGGGGATGACGATGGGGACGATCGCCTACATGTCCCCCGAACAGGCGAGAGGAGAAGAGGTCGATCAACGGTCGGACATCTGGTCATTCGGCGTGGTCCTATATGAAATGTTCAGCGGTCAACTGCCTTTCAAGGGCGAACATGATCAAGCTGTTGTGTATTCCATCTTACATGAGCAGCCCAAGCCGGTCACCGATTTACGCTCCGACATTCCGATGGCCTTGGAGCAAGTGGTGGGCAAGGCCCTCGAGAAAAGCCTTGATGAGCGTTACCAACAGATGGAGGAGCTGTTAGATGATCTGAAATCCATCGCAGAGGGCATAGAGCCGGAAGGGATTAGGTCAAGACGGAGAAAGGCAAAGCTTTTTAAAAGGAAAAAGGCCATCCTTTATGCCGGCCTGGCAAGTCTCCTTATCATCATGACTGTCGCAGCCTTGAATCTTTTTACCGGGCGCGCTGAAGCCCTGGATTCGATCGCCGTTTTGCCGCTGGAGAATCGCTCCGGCGATCCGAATCAGGACTATTTCGTGGAGGGCATGCACGAAGAGCTGATCACGGAATTGTCAAAAATCAGAGCCCTTAAGGTGATCTCACGGCCGTCGACAATGCGTTATAAAAATTCAAAAAAATCATTGCCTGAAATCGCCAAGGAATTGAATGTCAAGGGGATCATTGCCGGATCGGCATTAAAAGAGGGACAAAGAGTCCGGATCTCCGTTCAGTTGATCGAAGCGGAGACCGAGCGGAATCTCTGGGTCAAGAGGTACGATAATGATTACCGGGATATCCTGACGCTTTATGGCGAAGTGGCTCTGGACGTTGCCCGAGAAATCAGGATCGCGGTCACGCCGGCGGAGCAGACTCGCCTGGCGAGCGCCCGTCCCGTGGACGCCGAAGCCCACGAGCTGTATCTTAAAGGGAGATACTATTGGAACAAGTTCTCGCCCGAGTGGGCGGAACGGTCGATCTCTTATTATAACCAAGCCATTGAAAAAGACCCTGCCTATGCCCTTGCATACTCTGCTCTTGCCGAATCCTATATAGTGCTTTCTACGGGTTTTGATGTTCTTCCTGGCAAAGATACCATGCCTAAAGCCAGAGAAGCGGCACTAAAAGCCTTGGAGCTTGACCCGACCCTGGCCGACGCCCATGTGTTATTGGGACTTGTTGCGGCGTGCTATGACTGGGATCGTCAAGCGGCCAATAAGCACTTTGAGAAAGCCCTTGACCTCAACCCGAATTCTATAAGTGCACAGATCTTCATTGAGATTTACTTGTCCTTATTGGAAGGCAAGTATAAGGAAAGCATTGACCATCTCGAGCGCGCTCAAGAACTGGATCCTCTTAATCTGCATGTCAAGTCGCGCTTGGGATTCGTGTACTACTATTCGCGTGATTTCGACCGGGCCATCGAGCAATTCAAGGAGATCGTTGCCTTTGACCCGAACAACCCATTTGGACATCTTGGGCTTATGGAAGTCTTTGGCAAAAAAGGCAGGTATGATGAGGCCTTGGCAGAAGGTGAAAAGCTGTTAGAATCAGGGATGCGTGCGGTTGCCGTGGTCGGGTCGCTGGGGGCCTGGTATGGCTTCGCCGGGAAAAAGGACAAGGCCCTCGAACTTCTCTCTGAACTCGAAGCGCGGTCCCGTCAGGGTTACGTATCTTCTTTTTGGATCGCCGCAATTTACATGGGACTTGGAGAGATGGATAAAGCATTTGAGCGGTTAGAAAAGGCTTATGGGGAGCGTGATGGCAATTTAATCTATATCACAGCGCCAGCGCCCTTTGATGCGTTTAGCCCCGATCCAAGGTATAAGCAGCTGCTCAAGAAAATGGGTCTTGAGCATATGTTTGAAAAAGTATCTTCCTACAAGAGATAAGGAACGGCTTTATCATAGGATCGGATAGATCAGCCAGGCATCACCAGCGGTAAGAGAAGGTGGCGGCGATGTTCCGGCGGAGGATATCGCCGCCAAAGATCTCGTAGTGCTTGTTATTAAGCAAATTGCTGGCGTTTAAACCGAGAGAGAATCCTTCTTTAAAATGATAGTTGGCAACAAAATTGACAAGGTTATAAGAATTGACATGTCCCGTAAAAACGCCGTCTCCCCATGGAAAGTCATCCACCCATCTGGTTTGCATGGATATGTCGATCCGATCAGAGACGTAGGCAGCTCCAAAATTGAAACGATGCCCGGGCGCATTGGGAAGGATCGGGTCTCCTATATGCTCCTCCCGGACAGCAAAATCGAACCAGGTATAATTGAAATCAGCGCTCAGATATTTATTGAAGAAATATTTAAGGCTCAGCTCTACACCCTGGGTATTTACCTTCCCGGCGTTCGTACAGGAAACCAAGGCGAAGATCGCGGAACGGTCTTCTAAACTGTTAGACATGACCGCATAAAGATCAGGGGGGAGGTTCTCTTCAAGTGTCCCAAGGATTGCGTTCTGAATCTCTGGAGGGAGATTGGAGGGAGGAGCGTAAGGCCCATAAGAAGGGTTTACGAGCGGCAACATATCCGTGACAAAGTTCTTGAGCTGGCTCCTGTAGTAATTAACGTCGACTATCAATTTGCGGGCGATGAGACTTGAGTACCCTATCTCGTAGCTTGTGATCTCTTCAACGCGTAGATTCCTGTTCCCGAGTGCGAGCAGAGGTATGCTTTCGAAGCCCAAGCCCAAGTCCATGCCGAAGGCCGTGGAGAGTCCGTCTTCAATGGCAGAAAGATCTACAGGTGGGCCGGCCTGCGCCTTGAGAAAATATTGGGTGTAGTTCGGCGCCTGAAACGCTCGATTATAGGAGAGACGGAGCGAATGGCTGGGATTGAGTTTATATACGGCAGCTATTTTTGGCGAGAACTGAGGCTCATGCAGTGAGCTGAAGTCCATGCGTCCGGCGAAAACAACCTTGAGCCTTTCGGTGAAGTCGTAATCGAGCTGGCCGAAGACGGCCTCCATGTGGTCATTTCTGGCCTCTGAAAAAATGGTTTGCAGGCCCATCTTGTCAGCGGTGTCACATCCTTGCCGGCGCAACGAGAAACCGCCGACGATCCTGCCCTTCTCCTTAGCGAAATTCGTGAATCCCTGGACCTCTCCATGCACCTTGTACTGAATATTGAACATGGGCGTACCTGAACCCAGCGAAATTCCTTTCCAATCAGCCAGGTAACCGTATAAAAGTGCGTTCCAATGCGAGGACCTGAAATTCATTCTGACTCTGGGTGCAAGTGCGCGCGTGCCCTGCAGCCGGCCGCTCGGCGAGAGGGCGGTTCCCCCCTTATATTCATATCCCCAGGTTTCCAATGTCAATACGCTGCCGCCAGCAAAGTGCTTGTCCAACCGGATTTTGGCGTGCAATCGTTCATTCTTTCTAAGAGGTAAGGGGACCAACTCCATCGGAAGGCCCTCATACTCTACAGATTCGTTGCGTGACACGGAAAAGTCCTTGCTATCCAGGGAACCACCAAGGATTGAAAAATACCAGCCCCGGCCTAATTTGCCCGCATAACGAAGATCAAGGCGACTCATGCCCAACTCACCTAAAGAGAATCGGACCGTGCCGCCCTGGGTGTATCGAGGATCCTTAGAAGTGATATTGAGGACTCCGTTGTACGCGCCTGCGCCATAAAGCGCCGACCCCGGGCCTCGAACCATTTCTATGGTGGCCAGGTCATCAATAAGAGTCGAGATCGCATCCCATTGCGGGTAGTCAACAGCGACACCGCTTAACTCGGCACCGTCTATCAGAGTGAGCACACGGCGGTTGAAAAAGCTGTTAAAGCCGCGGGTATTGACATTGAAATCGTAAAGCCCGCTCTGCGTTGAATCAACGCCGCTTAGGGCCTCCAGGATCTTGGGCAGCTGTCCGAGAGCAGACCCCCGCTCAATCTCTGTTTCCCCTACGACGCTCACCGCTGCGGGTGCATCGACAACACGTTCCGTGCGGCGAGACGCCGCATATACCGTGACCGCATGGGATAGCAGGACCTCCCATTCAACGTCTACGTCACATGCTGTTGTGTCGTTGGCTGTGACCGCAACGGCCTCCTTAGTGAGGGAGTTTTTCCCATGCGTGAATGTGAGGGTGTACTTTCCAGGGGGGATGCGATTGAAAAAATAGACCCCATTTTTGTCGGTTATCGTCGAAAGCGAAAGCTCTTTCAGGACGACATCGACTCCTTCAATGGGGTTGCCGGCTTTCCTCACCTGGCCCTGGATGCGGCCATGTTCCACGGCCTGGGAAATGATTGGAACTAACAATACGAATGCCCACAACAAGACTCTTTTATTCATTATTAGTTCCCTCCTCTGCTAACCTAGCTCAGGTGAGCCTCACCCGAAAACTAGCCCCGCTAAAAGTGGAGTTTTTTGGCCTTCTATTCTGGTTGAGAACTTATCAGCGAATTGCCGTAGTGTCAAGTCTCCAAGCGAACCGTGTGGCCGAAACTCGTCGTAATCCTTTCGCCTCTTTTCTTTCTTCTCCCGGGCGTCCTCCATCGACAAGAACCAGTTCACATTCAATCATTGAAATATATTCGCTCCCGTTGTCACCTTGGATCCGGTCCGGGATGAGGTCCTTCCTCCTGGCGGTCGTGAACCCGTTGCCCAGTCTGAATTTGGACACAATTTGGGCACAGTTCTTCAGCATTTAGATGGCTTCAGGCCGTTCTCATTCTCTAGGCCGAGCGGCAACACCGGTTGACGTTTTCTCGCCCAGAACCGTCCGCTGAAGCCGGGCTTCCCGTTCTTCGTGCCTTGACGTTCTCCTAGTGGAATGATAGGATTAGTCAAAACAAGAAACATTGAAGCGACAGGAGGACAACATGCCGAAGGTTTTGAGGTATGGCTTCCTTCTTGCCGTTGCAGGCGTCCTGCTCCTGGCGCGGGCCTTGACGGCGGCAGACGGAATCGAAGGCGGTCTTGTCAGTGTCAAGGGGCTCGAGAAAATTATTAACAATGCCGATGTTCTGATCCTCGACGCATCACCCGCTCAGGCCTACGCGGCTAAACACATTCCCGGCGCAGCGAGCGTCGACATCTACGCCTGGTACGGTCTCCAGGAGATGCCTGTAGCTGACATGGAAAAGCTCTTCCAGTCCTGGGGGATCAGTCCGGGGAAAAAGATCGTCATGTACGATCAGGGCGGCACAATGCTGGCCACAAGGGTCTTTTATTCCCTCTATTATTACGGCTTCCCCGTAAAGAACCTGGCCATTCTGGACGGAGGGCTTTTCAAGTGGCAGGAGGCGGGATTGCCAGTAACGAAGGACAATCCGCCTACCCCTAGAAAAGGCTCTTTTAAAATAACGAGGCTCAACGAAGATGCGAGAGTCAAGCTGCCGGAGGTCTTGACCGCATCGGGGAACCCATCGAGCTATGTTTTGCTGGACGCGCTCGGGGCCGACTGGCATTTTGGACAAGTCCATCCCTTTACCAGGGCCGGCCATATCCCTCACGGCATCCTGCTGCCCAGCGCCGACTTTTTCAATCCCGATAAGACCTTCAAATCAGCCGAGGACATAAAGGGAATGCTGACCTATTTGGGCATCGGGCCTGAACAGCGGATCTACACCTATTGCGGGGGCGGAGTGGCCGCCAGCGTGCCGTTTTTCGCCCTTAAGTTCCTGGCGAATTACCCCAAGGTCGAGCTTTATGTCGAGTCCGAGATGGGATGGATGTCCGATGAAAGAGATCTCCCTTACTGGACCTATGACGCCCCGTTCCTCATGAAGGGAACGAATTGGCTGCAGTTTTGGGGCGGCCAGATGTTAAGGATGTTCGGGGGCACACGCGTCAGCATCGTGGATGTGCGGCCTTCAAGCGCGTTCGATCAGGGGCACGTGCCTTTCGCGCTCAACATCCCCGCGGATGTGTTCAAAAGCCATAGCGCCGATCCCGGCAAGCTGGCGGAAATTCTGGGTCCGGCCGGCGTCCATGCATCCCACGAGGCGGTTGTCGTTTCAGGCGCGGGATTGACCAAGGACGCGGCCCTGGCGTTCGTCATGCTGGAGGAACTGGGACAGAAAAAAGTATCCGTCTTCATGGACTCCATGGATCAATGGGTACAACTCGGTTTCGCCGTGAAAAAGGAAGCCACCGTTGTGGGGCCCAAGCAGGGCCCCCAAGACCTTTCCATACCCCCCACGACCTATCCCGGGAATGCCCGCAAGGATGTGATCATCACGGACCCGAAGAGCACGCGAGGCGTATACCCCAAGGTCTTTATCGCTTCGGGCAAGAATGTGCCCACGAAAGTTCAGGACGGCAAAGTCGTTCATGTCCCGTACACCGATCTCCTGAATGCCGACGGCACGCCCAAAGCCGCGAAAGATATCTGGAACATCCTGGCTAAGGCCGGGGTCCCGAGATATGCGGAACTCGTTTGCTTCTCCGATGATCCCGGTGAAGCGGCCGTCAACTATTTTATTCTCAAGCTGATGGGCTACCCCGATATCAAGGTGTTGGTGATTTAACAGTGGCGAAAACGCCCGCTTCTCATCCCGCGTTTCTTGACATGCGTGCCATCGTGATTTACGATTCTCGGCAGATCTGATTTTGTCGGAGGAGGGAATTATGAACCGGAAAAAATTCTGGCTGGCCGCTCTCTTCGTGTACCTGGTGTATGGCGCAACGACTTTCATCACCCACAGCGTCATTCTCCGCGGCTATTACGTGAGGCCCGATGTCCAGACCGCCTGGCGTCCGGAAGCGGAGATGAATGCTCACTCCTGGGTACGATTTTTGACCATGGCCGTTTTTGCCTTCTTCTTCACCTTCATTTTTGCAAAGGGCCATGAGCGAAAAGGCCTCATGGAAGGAATCCGCTTCGGCATTTACATTGGCTTCTTTACGTTCTTTGTCAGTTCCTTTGAACAATTCATCATCTATCCGATTCCGTACGCAGTTGTGTGGTATTGGATCATCGCCGGCCTGATTCAATCCGTCCTGATGGGGATCACCGCGGCCTTGGTCTACAAGCCTAAAGCGGCCTAGCCAACCAGGGAATCCTCACCTGACTTCGACAGCGGCCGCGGCCCCGGTCTTGCAAGGACTGGGGATCTACTTCCGCGGAGCGGGGAAGGGAGTCCTCTACGGAGGCCTCGGTGGCGCTGTTGTCACGGTCGTGGCCACCTCCTTCTTCAAGGATGCCACGATCAAAGGGGCCTCGTCCGCGCTGGTCGGCGGCATCGCCGGGGCCGTATCGGGTTCCGTCCGTGTCATCGTGGGGGAGACGACAGACGCGGATTATCTGGCCGGGATAAGCTCAAAGCTCCGTCGCATGGCGCGAGGCCGGAGCTGATAATCTCTCGGCCCGCTGCCCTTTCCCGGGCTCAAGTTGTCTTTGACAAGTCTTGAGCGCTCTTGAATACTCCCTTATAATAGTCAGAACTAAAGCGTTCATGGAGGATTTCTATGAAAGCCAGTATCTATACAAAATATGGCCCGCCGGAAGTCCTTCAACTCAAAGAGGTGGAAAGCCAGCTCCCAGAGACGACGAAATTCTCATAAAGATACATGCGACAACTGTCAATCGAACCGACTGCGGATTCCGAAAACCGGAATATGGTTTTATTGTCCGCTTTTTCAGTGGGCTATTGAGACCCAAATAAAACATATTGGGCAGTGAGTTTGCCGGGGAGATCGAAGCCATCGGCAAGGACGTCAAGACATTTCAACGGGGCGATCCGGTTTTTGGATTAAGCACAGGCCATTTTGGAACTCATGCGGAATACGTTTGTATCCCCGAAAAAGGCTCGATCACAATTAAGCCAACCCCCATGTCCTACGAAGAGGCGGCCGCCGTCTGTGACGGACTCATGCTGGCTATGACATACATCAGGAAGATCAATTTTCAGAAATCAAAAAATATCCTGATCAATGGAGCCTCTGGGTCTATTGGTTCCGCATGTGTCCAACTAGCCAAATATTATGGCGCAAAAATTACAGCGGTTTGCAATACAAAAAATAGTGAATTAGTGAGATCGCTCGGGGCAGAAAAAATAATAGATTATACAAAAGACGATTTTACAAAAGACGATCAAGCGTATGATGTCGTTATTGATGCTGTCGGCAAAAGTTCATACTTTCGTTGTAAAAAATTGTTAAAACCCGGCGGGGTCTATTATTCAACGGATCTTGGGTTCTTGGCGCAGAATCTCTTTTTAGCCCTGTGGACACCGATTTTCTGCAGCAAAAAAGTAAAGTTTCCGATCCCCAAAGACAGTCAAAAGGACATCGTGTTTTTCAAAGAAATTATCGAGGCCGGAAAGTATAAAGCCGTTATCGATAGACGTTACCCCCTGGAACAGATCGTCGAGGCCACCAAGTATGTCGAAACAGGGCAAAAGACAGGAAATGTTGTCATAACCATTTCATAAAATCGTGGCTTAAAGGGCCTCGGTTGACAGTGAGAGCAAAACAGATCTTACTCAACATGCGATTTTCTGAGTTATCCCCCTTGAGCGATCAAGGGGGGAGGCAAGAGAAATCGGCGTTTCGGGGAAGAGAGTGGGCGATAGAGGACTTGAACCTCGGACTTCTACGAAGAATCCCCCGCTCACTTCGCCGGGACCATGAACGTGATCGCCGACGGATACCGGGCCGTATGATAAACGCGATGCGTGGCTTTCAGGAAGTCGGCCTCGCCGGCCGTGCGGATGTTGCAGAACGTCTGGGGATTCCGGTCGAATAACGGGAACAAGGAGCTCTGGACCTGGACCATGATCTGATGCCCCTTGAGAAAGGCGTGCTGAACGTCGATCAGCTTGACGACCCAGTCCGCGTCCGCCCCGGTCGTTGAGACGTAAAGCTCGGGAGGCGGGCGGTCTCGATAAAGTGCCCGGTGAATTTCCGCGGGAATCGTGTTACCATAACCCTCCGCTCGGAAAGGAGACAACATGTTCGATCAGAGCCTTTACGTGACGAGAAGGAAAAGTCTGAGGACGCAGGTCGGGTCCGGACTCGTCCTCTTCCTGGGGAACGAGGAGAGTCCGATGAACTACGCGGACAACACCTACCATTTCCGCCAGGACAGCACATTCCTCTATTATTTCGGCCTCGACGCGGCCGGCCTCGCGGCCGTCGTAGACCTCGACGAGAGCACGGACACGATCTACGGCAACGATCTGACCGTCGAGGATTTCGTCTGGACCGGGCCTCAGCCATCCATCCGGGAGATGGCCGCGAAGGTCGGCGTGGAGCGCACGGAGACCTTGCCCCGGCTTGCCGAGCTCCTGGCCCGGGCTTGGACGCAAGGCCGGAGGATCCACTTCCTCCCCCCGTATCGCCCGGAAAACAAGCTGAAACTTCAGGAGGCACTTGGGGTGCGGCCGGATAGGGCGGGTTCCGAAGCCTCCGTCGAGCTCATCAAGGCCGTCGTGGCCCAGCGGTCCCTCAAGTCCCCCGAGGAGATCGCCGAGATCGAGAAAGCCGTGGACGTCACGGTCGACATGCATCTCACGGGCATGCGCATGGCCCGGCCGGGCGTTACCGAGGCCGAGATCGCCGCGGCCGTCCATCGGGTCGCGTTGGCCTCGGGCGGAAACCTCGCGTTCCCCATCATCGCCACGGTCCACGGCGAGGTCCTGCATCAGCATGCCCATACGGGCGTCCTGAAGAGCGGCGGCATGTTCCTTCTCGACGCCGGCGCGGAGACGGCCCGGCATTATGCGGCGGACCTCTCTTCCACCGTGCCCGTCGATCCGAAGTTCACGGCACGGCAAAAAGAGATCTATCGGATCACCCTGGCCGCCCACGAGGCCGCGAAAGGATGCCTCATGCCCGGCGTGAAGCACCTGGAAGCCCACCTCGCGGCCTGCCGGAAGATCGTCGAGGGGCTCAAGGACCTCGGCTTGATGAAAGGGGAGACCGAGGAAGCCGTGCGGCGCGGCGCCCATGCCCTCTTCTTCCCCTGCGGGGAAGGCCACATGATGGGCCTCGACGTCCACGATATGGAGGATCTCGGCGAGGTCTACGTGGGCTACGAGGGACAGCCCAAGAGCACGCAGTTCGGTTTGAAGTCGCTCCGTCTGGCGCGCCCTCTTCAACCCGGCTTCGTGGTCACGATCGAGCCGGGCATTTATTTCAACCCCCATTTGATCGACCAGTGGCGGGCCGAGAAGAAGTTCCCGGAATTCCTCGACTACGACCGCATCGAGGCCTACAGGGGATTCGGCGGCATCCGGAACGAGGAGGACGCCGTCATCACTGCGGACGGCTACCGTATCCTGGGCAAGAAGAAACCCCTGGCCATCGAGGAGGTCGAATCGGTCGCCAAGGACCTGGCGGTGTGAGAGCCGCCGGCCCCGATACCGGCGGGGCCTCAGCTCGACGAAAAAACCTCGATTTATCCCCCTTGCACCATTAAGGGGGAGACATATAAGGACCGCGTCTTGTTGCTGAAACGCGTCTCAAGACTCTGTCTTTAGATATTAATCCCCCCACCCCCTTGTTCAATCAAGGGGGACGCGCGGACCGCATTTTGGGGCAGTGGAATGGTGGGCGATAGAGGACTTGAACCTCTGACTTCTACCGTGTGAAGGTAGCACTCTACCGCTGAGTTAATCGCCCACGCCCCCTCATTTTAGCCGAATCGGCGTCGATGTCAATTTTCGCTTGTGGGCAAATCGGCGGTACGTTGCCCGGAGGAGGCGGGGAGGCCGCCTGCCTTCAGCGGTTGGCCCTTTTGCGGACGGCAGGGAGGCGGCTGAAGGCGCGGATCCCGGCCGCGGTGAGCGGGCAGCGCATCAGGAAGGCGATCGTCTTGTTCTTCCAGCCGGGGACGCAGACGGCGCCGCGTCCGAGCCTGCGCAGGGAGATGCGGACGACCTCTTCAGCCGTCATCCAGAGGGCACTGGGTACGACCGACTTATCTATCTCTGCGACTTCGTGGAATTCCGTATGGGTCATGCCCGGGCAGAGCGCTTGGACGCTGACACCCGTCCCCCGGAGCTCGGACTGGAGGTTCTCCGAGAACATCACCAGGAAGGCCTTGGTGCCGCTGTACATCGGCCCGGAAAACGAGGAGAACGCGGCGACCGAGGCGACGTTGATGACACCGCCACGGCCGCGGGCGATCATCCCGGGCAGGGCCGCCCGGCAGAGCCGGACGGCTGTCGCGACATGGACTTGGACCATGCCCAAGTGGTGGCCGGCTTCCCGTTCGACGAATGAGCCCGGCCCGCCGCCGAAGCCGGCGTTGTTGATGAGGAGGTCGAGGGTCGCCGTTTCGGCGATACGGCGCTCGACGCGCTCGATGCCCTCAGAGGCCGCCAGGTCGGCTTGGAGGCCATCGACAGTCACGGCATGCTTTTCCCGGAGTTCGCGGGCCAGCTCATCGAGCCGGTCCAGGCGCCGGGCGACGAGGATGAGGTTCGTTCCGACGGCAGCCAGTTGGCCGGCGAATTCGGCTCCCATGCCGGCCGAGGCGCCGGTGATCAAGGCGGTCCGAAATGTCGTTTGGGGCATGGGCTTCCTCCGGCCGACAGTCTACGGGAAACGGCACTGCATTTCAATTGACATCGGCCCCTTTTCCCCATAATAATAAGGGTAATGGCCATCACCCGTTGCCCCTATTGCCACGCCATCATCGACGAAAACGTCAAATACTGCAACAATTGCGGGACGCAGCTGCTCTTCTCCGAGGACGCAGACGTCGAAGAGGAGATCCCGGGCGAGAAGATCATTAGCGCGGACACCGAAGAGAAGGATTACACGGTCGACGAGCCCGAGGGCGAATCCAAGCCCAAAGAGGACCCGGACCTCGACGAGGAACTCGAAGAGGAGACCGAGGAACTAGCCCTCGACAAGCTCCTCGCGGGAGAGGCTGAAGAGGACGACGAGGACCTCACGGAAGAGGTCATTCTCGTCGACGAGATCAAGGCGGTCGAAGCGGGCGGCAAGGACAAGCCCGAGGAACTCGGGGAAAAGGAAGAGACGGTCGAGTCGAAGATCGCTGATAAGGGAAAGACCGAGGATGAGGACGAGGACGAGGACGAGGAAGAGGACAAGGAAGAAGACGAAGACCTGGAAGAGGAATTCGAAATAGCGAAAGCGGACAGGGAAAAAGAGCTCGAGGAAGAGGAGGAAGTCGAAGTCCCGGCGGTCCCCGTTCGGGAAGATACCCCAGCCGAAAAGACCGATGAGCTGCCCCCCACGGCCGAGGAAACCGAGCCCGTCATCGAATACCTCAAGGATAACAAGGACTGGGACAAGGACGAGTCCGACGAAGAGGCCTCTCCGAAGCCGGTCACGTTCGACACCCTGGAGCTCGAAGGGATTGGCAAGACCGTCGAGCTGGGCAAAGAGAAGATCGACAAGTTCCTCGAGGTCCTGGCCAAAAAGGAAGCGGAAGTCGAACCTCTACCGAAAGGCGTCCGGGAGCCGAATGGAACGCTCCCCCCCTGGGCCAGCACGATGAAGGGCGCGCCCGTGTTCCCGGACGAGACGGGGCCGGTCGGAGCCTTGGACCAAGGCGTCGCGGACATTACCGCGCCGACCGGTGAAGAAGAGGTCGAGATATTCCCTAGGCGGAAGGATTCGGACTCGACCATCGGCCTGCCCGAGCGAGTGAGCCAGTCCCCGCTTCCCTTCGAGCAGGGCGCCGCAGAAGAAGCAGAGGAGGAAGAGCCGGACGACGACGAGGCGCGGGAGAAGATACTTCCGCCGGCCGGACCCGCCCGGACCGAGAGGGAGGCCGTCCGTCCCGCCCGCGAATCGGAGCGCCGCGAGGCCATTGCCGAGGCCGAGGAGGAGGGCGAGGAACCGTCGCCGCGGACGCCGTTCAGCTTCTCGGTTTTCTTCAAGTCCAAGACTTTCGACGTCCTCTTCGTCGGGCTTTTCTGGCTCGTCGCCCTCTGGCTGGCCGCCAATTCCATGGACGCGACCCTGTTCGACATCCTGGGGTCGATGTCCGGCCCCATGCTCCTGCTTTACGCCGTTTTCGTCTTCATCTACTTTTTCCTGTTCAAGTTCTTTCTCGGCGAGACGCTCGGCGACAGGCTCTTCCGCGAACGGGAATGACCCCCTGAAAGCCGTCGTTGGTGCCTCCCGGCGCAAAGACCGGGACCAGCGGGCGGACTGCCTCTTTACGGAGTCGAAGGACATCGGGATTTACATCCGGGCCTGACCCCGTGGGTGTGTGTGCTGCTACGCCAATCCCAGGATCCAGAAGGGGGCAGGCAGTCCTCACCCGGGATCAGGTCCCGGGTGAGGGCAGTCCCTGCTCAGATGCCCAGGCTCAGCCGTTCGGCCAGGGCGGGCGGGAGCCGCTCGTTGATGATCTTCCTCTTCGCCTCTTCGATGTCGTATTCCACGCGGCTGAACTTGACGACCCGTGTTTCGGAATCGTAAATGGCGAAGGCGGCGCGGGGATTCCTGTCGCGCGGCTGGCCGACCGAGCCGGGGTTGATGAGGTAGCGGACACCCTTTTCGAGACGGATCTCGTTGGCGTTCCCCTCGAGAAAGGTGCCCTCGACGGTTCCGTCCTTCTCGGTGTAGACAAACGGGAAATGGGTGTGGCCGAAGAAACAGACGGGCGTCTGGATGTAGGAGAAGGCCTCGGCCGCGTCGAACTCCCCGAAGATGTAGTAGTCTTCGTCGAAGGGCGCGCCGTGGCAGAGGGTGATGGAGTCCTGGATGACCTCCGGGCTCTGCTTTAGCCGGACGAGAAAATCGAGGTGCTTCCGGGCGATCGTTTTCTTGGTCCAAAAGATGGCCGAGGCGGCGATGGGATTGAAGGTCTGGACCGAATCGAGGCCCGAAACGGCCTTGTCGTGGTTGCCGCGGATGATGGACAGGGGCTTAAGGGTCAGGATCTTCTGGATGACCTCGTTCGGGGACGCGCCGTAGCCGACGAGATCGCCCAGGAAGACGTAATGGTCCACCCTCTTCTTCTGGACGGCTTTGAGGACCGCGTGGAAGGCTTCGACGTTGCCGTGGATGTCCGTGAATATCAGGTAGCGCATGGTTGTTCGTCCTTTTTTTGAACCGCTTCGTACAACCGTCCGGCTTCGTAGGAGCTTCGGACCAGGGGTCCGGAGACGACCTCCAGGAAGCCGGCCCGGCGGGCGGCCGCCGCGAACTCCTCGAATTCCTCAGGTGTATAATATTTCGCGACCTGCGGATGGGCCGCCGTCGGCTGGAGGTACTGTCCGACGGTCAGCAGGTCGCAGCCGGAGAGCCGTAGGTCAGCGAACGTCCGCAGGATGTCTTCCCCGCTCTCCCCGAGTCCGATCATCAGTCCGGATTTGGTCAAGGCGCCCCGCTTTTTAGCGGCCGCCAGGACGTCCAGGGAGCGGCGGTAGTTTTCCCGGGACCGGCGGATCTGCGGATAAAGGGCCTCCGTCGTTTCCAGGTTGTGGTTGAGGACGTCGGGCGCGGCCTCGAGGACGCTCCCGAGGGCCTCTGCATCGCCCCCGAAATCCGGGATGAGCGCCTCGACCCGAATCCCCGGACTCTTCTCACGGATGGCCCGGATGACCGCCACGAAGTGGGCCGCCCCGCCGTCGGGGAGGTCGTCCCTCGTCACCGACGTGATAACGACGTAAGCCAGCCCGAGCGAGGCCACGGCCTCAGCGACGCGGGCTGGCTCGTCCTGGTCGAGCGGCAAGGGCCGCCCCTTGGCCACAGCGCAGAAGCCGCAATCCCGGGTACACGTGTCGCCGAGGACGAGAAACGTCGCGGTTTTTCGTTCCCAGCAGGCGCCGATGTTCGGACAGCGGGCGCTCTCGCAGATGGTGTGGAGATGTCCGGCCTTGAGGATCTCCGCGACACGGAAGAAGTCTCCGTGGGACGGAAGTCGAACCTTAAGCCAGACGGGTTTTTGTGTCGCCGTGGCTACCCCTCTCTCGCGATGAACTTGGCCCTTCGGTTAAGTTGTTGTGACGTATCGGAACGATGAATTACGTCAAAGAGATGAAAGTTCTCAGTACTCGACGTCGCGGTCTCTCTTGATGCGTCGTCTCATCCGCTTCCGCGCCTGGGCGTCCTTCAGCCGCCGCTTTTCTCCGGGCTTGAAGTAGACGGAGTGCTTCTTGATCTCCTTGATGATCGCTTCCTGCTGGACCTTGCGTTTGAACCGGCGCAGGGCGGATTCCAGATTTTCACCTTCATCAAGCTGTACAAATGCCAAAAACTTTCACCTCCTCACTGAGGAAAGTCCCGCAAATTTATACCGGATTGCCTCTGGAAAGTCAATAGGGCCTCGGGGATCGTCGTCGCTCGCTGCGGTGATTTTTAACGCCATTACGGACCGGATTCGGGGACAAGCGCCGCTTCGAGAGAAGCGGCGTGTGTCCCCCCTCTTAATTAAGATATTTCCTAAAAGTGCAACTCCGAGTATCTCCGTCGCACTTTTATCGGTCGCTCCTCAGAATCCGCTCCCTGCCGCTCCTTTCCGACGACCCCCTCGGCCCCGCACTTTAGCGGAACCAGAAAAGGACTTTTAGTAGAACTTGAGCCCGTTGGGGCTTTCTGGTAATACTGAGCCCATGACCGACGACCCGGCCAGCTATTCCACGGTCCCACGCCTGGCGGAAATCGCCGGGCTCGTCCACGGGTTCGGCGGCGCCGGATGGAGCGAGGCGGATTTCCTCGCCTTCGCGGCGTCCCGGGACCTCCGGCCGGTGATCATGCGTCAGGTCCATTCGGACACCGTTCACCGCCTGGACGAGGCCCCGGCCGGGAAGTTCGACGGCGACGCCCTGATGACGAACGTGACCGGGCTCCTCCTCGTCATCCGCACCGCGGACTGCCTGCCCGTGTTCCTCGTGGACGCGAAGAACCGAGCTGCCGCCGCCGTCCACTGCGGCTGGCGGGGGACGGAGAAGCGGATCCTCGAGAAGGCCGTGGAGGCCATGGGACGGGCTTATGGTTCCGAACCCGGGAAGATGCTGGCCGCGTTGGGCCCCTGCATCGGCTCGGCCTGCTATGAGGTCGGGCCGGAGGTCCGGGAGTCGTTCGGGAGGGCTGGCTTCCCGCCGGCTGTTTTTATCGAATACCAAGAAGGGGGACACGTACCGGAAGTACATGTCCCCGAACACAAAGAACGGGGGACACGCACCGCTTCTCCCGAAGTGGCGCATGTTCCCTCTCGGCTCGCCGAAGCCCCCGGCCGGCCCGGAAAGCCGCTCCTTGATCTCAGAGCGGCCAACGTCTGGCTTCTCCGCAAACTGGGGCTCAAGAAAAAGAATATCCTCGACTCCGGCTCCGCCTGCACCCACTGCGAGCCCCGGCTTCTCTCCTACCGCCGCGACCCCGGCGACTCCCGCCGCATGTACAATTTCATCGGCTTCGCTGCGAGGTGATCCTTCCCAGCAGTAATCGAGAACGGGGACACGCACCGGAGGTACGGCAGGGAGCGTACCTCCGGTACATGTCCCCGTTCCGCTTGGGTTCCTAGACTTCCGCTGAAAAGAACGGGAAAGGACCGCGCACGGCGCCCGTTTGTAAGAAAGATGGGGGAGTCGTGCTTATGTCCGGAGGAGGCCGCCGGTAAAGGGGGCTGAGGGTGTCGTCGGAGGAAGCATAAAGCGGAGATTTAGCCTTTCCGGGACGGATACGCGGACTCCTCTCATCGGATCCGGACCGGGAAGGCGTGAAGAATAAACCCATTCGACTCCCCGGCCTTGAGCCCGGGGGTATGCGCAGGGTTAATACTGAGCGGCGCTTGGCGCTGGCGAACGTATCTCCGCAGCGAACGAAGACGATGCCCGATGCCCCTCAGAGGCCGACAGAATTGGACGCTGCGAACGATCCTTGCGATTTGCTTTTTAAAATCGATTTGGCTATCCTTGACTGGTTCAAAAAGGAGACGACGATGGAACGTCCGATCGGCGATATCGAACTGGCCGGCCTGAACCTTTTCAAGAAGGGAAAAGTCCGCAACGTCTATGAAGTCGGCGACAAGCTCCTGATCGTCGCCACGGACCGCATTTCCGCCTTCGACTGGGTCCTACCTTCCCTCATCCCTTACAAGGGCAAGGTCTTGACCCAACTGTCGAGGTTCTGGTTCGATTTCGTCGGCCTGGTCCTGCCCAACCACCTTCTGGCCACGGAAACCAAGGATTTCCCCCCTGCCCTCGCCCCCTTCGCCGACATCCTTGCCAAGCGCTCCATGCTCGTCAAGAAGACCCAGGTCATCCCCATCGAGTGCGTCGTCCGCGGCTACCTCTCCGGCTCCGGCTGGAAGGAATACAAGACGGCCGGGAAGATCTGCGGCCTCAAGATCCCCAAGGGGCTCAAGGAGTCCGACCGCCTGGAAGAGCCCATCTTCACGCCCTCGACCAAGGCGGAGCAGGGTCACGACATCAACATTTCCTTTAAGGAAGTCCAGAAGAGAATCGGCGCCGAGCTCGCCCAGAAGATCCGCAAGGCGAGTCTCGAGCTCTACCAAAAGGCCGCCCTCTACGCCGTCTCCAAGGGCATCATCATCGCCGACACGAAATTCGAGTTCGGCCTCGACGGCGACGAACTCGTCCTCATCGACGAGATCTTCACCCCCGACTCCTCGCGCTTCTGGCCCCTGTCGATGTACAAGGCGGGCCGGTCCCAGCCCAGCCTGGACAAGCAGTTCGTCCGCGATTACCTGGAAACGACGATCTGGGACAAGAATACGCCTCCGCCGGAGCTCCCCGCGGAGATCGTCGCCAAGACGTCCCAGAAATACCTGGAAATCTATAAGGTCCTGACCGGCCTCGACGACCTGGCATGAACGGACGGGTCGATTTTCACGTCCACTCGGACAAGAGTTGCGACGGCGATTTTTCGCCGGCCGAGCTGGTCGGCTTCGCCAGGAACCTCGACATGCGGGCCATCTCCGTCGCCGACCACGATACGGTGGCCGCCTACCCGGAAGCCGTCGAACTCGGCCGCAAGGCGGGGGTCGAAGTCATCCCGGGCATCGAGATCACGACGCTCTTCGGCGGCCGCGAGTTCCACCTTCTTCTGCCCTTCGTCGACTGGACGAGCCCGGCGCTCGCGGTGATCATCGAAGGCCAGACGCGGTGTCGGATGGACGAGGCCGCGGAGCGCGTCGAAAGAATGAGGGGCCTTGGCTTCGCCCTGACCTTAGAGGAGGTCCGGGAGAAGACGAACGGGGCGCCTCCGCTCGGCGTCAAGATCGCCCAGGTCCTCCTCGAGAACCCGGAGAACGAGGCGAACCCGGGACTGAAGTTCTTTTACCGCAAAGAAAACCGGCCTCAAGCACCGTACCTGTTCTACAAGGAATATTTCGCCGAGGGCAAGCCGGCCTATGTCCCCAAGAGGTTCGTCGGCCTTCTCGATGTGCTGGCCACGGCCCCGGAGACGGGCGGCGTTCCCGTCCTCGCCCATCCCGGCGCGTATTTTCAACGGACGACCGAGGAGGACGCCCGGGTCCTCAAGGGCCACGGCCTGGCCGGCATGGAGGTCTACACGTTCTACCACACGGCCGAGCAGGTCGCCCTCTATCGCGCGATGGCCGAGGAGCTCGACCTCGTGGCCACGGCCGGCTCCGATTTCCACGGCCGGATCAAGCCTCACGTCGCCTTCGGGGCGCTTCAGGAAGGGGACTACGGGATGGTCGAGCGGCTAAAGGCAAGAAGGGGAGGTGAGGCATGAACTGGCTCGACTTCGTTCTTCTGGTCATCCTGATCCTGACGGCGATCATCGGGATCTTCAAGGGCCTGGTCAAGCAGGTCATCGGCCTCGTCGCGGTCATCGCCGGCCTCGTCCTGGCCAGCCTCTACTACGAAGGGGCGGCGGGGATATTCGACACGTTCGTCAAGAACAAGCTGCTCAGCGATTTTCTGGGCTTCCTCCTCATCTTCGTCGCCGTCCTCATCGTGGGCGGCATTCTCGGCCACCTCATCACCAAGGCCATGAAAGGCCCGTTAGCCCTGGTCAACAGACTCTTCGGCGGCATCTTCGGTGCGGTCAAGGGGGTCCTCATCTGCGGCATTCTCGTCTTCGCCCTGTTCACGTTCCAGGTGGCCAAGCCGGCCCTGGAAACGTCCGTCCTCGCCCCGGGTTGTCTCGGCATTACCCGCGCGGCCATCAACATGATCCCCGCGGACCTGAGGGCCAGGTTCAACTCCTCCTACAAGGAGATCCGGGAGAGCGGAGGGAAACATGGACAGAAAATCTAGCGACCTCAACCTCCACCAGCGGATGGAATTGATCATCAAGGATATGGTGGAAAAAGAGATCAGTATAAAGGACGCCCTGCGGGAATTCGAAAAGATCTTCTTCGAGCAGGCGGCGAAAAAGCACGAAGGGAACAAGACTAAAATGGCCCAGGCCCTCGGCATCCACAGGAATACCCTCCACAACAGGGCCAAACTCCTGAAGATCAAGAAAAAATATTAGCAGTCGACAGCCAAGACTGCTTATATTTCATCAACTTCCCCCTTGACAAATCGCCGGGATTTGTGTAATATTAGCACTCACGTTTGTTGATTGCTAAATTTCAAGTATCACAAGGAGGTTTAAATGAAAGTTCACCCTCTGTATGACAGAGTGCTCCTCAAGAGACTCGAGGAACAGGAAGTCAAGAGAGGCGGGATCATCATCCCGGACACGGCGAAGGAAAAGCCCCAGGAAGCCGAGATCATCGAAGTCGGCAAGGGCCGAGTCAATGACGATGGAAAGACCATCCCCCTCGCGGTCAAAAAGGGCGATAGGGTCCTCATCGGCAAGTACAGCGGCACGGAAGTGATGGTCGACGGCGTCGAGCACATCATCGTCCGCGAAGAAGAGATTCTCGCCGTCATCGAGAAGTAAGGAGACACCATGGCTAAACAAATCCTTTCCGGAGACGATGCCAGGCATGCCCTTCTCAAGGGCGTGAACATCCTCAGCAATGTCGTCAAGGCGACGCTCGGCCCCCGCGGCAAGAACATCGTCCTCGACAAGAAATTCGGCTCCCCCACGAGCACCAAGGACGGCGTCACGGTCGCCAAGGAGATCGAACTCAAGGACTCATGGGAGAACATGGGCGCCCAGCTCGTCAAGGAAGTCGCGTCCAAGACATCCGACGTGGCCGGCGACGGCACCACGACCGCAACCGTGCTGGCCCAGGCCATCTACGGCGAGGGCCTGCGCTACGTCACGGCCGGGGCCAACCCGACCCTGATCAAGAAGGGCATCGACAAGGCCGTCGAGACGGTCGTCGAAGAGCTCAAGAAGTTGAGCCGCGAGGTCAGCGGCGAGATGATCGCCCAGGTCGGCTCCATCTCGGCCAACAACGACCCGTCCATCGGCAAGATCATCGCCGAGGCCATGGACAAGGTCGGCAAGGACGGCGTCATCACGGTCGAGGAGGCCAAGGGCCTGGAGACCACGATGGAGATCGTCGAGGGCATGCAGTTCGACCGCGGCTACCTGTCCCCCTATTTCGTCACCGACCCCGAGCGGATGGAATGCGTCCTGGAGAAGCCCCTCATCCTCCTCCACGAGAAGAAGATCAGCAACCTCAAGGACTTCCTGCCCCTCCTCGAGAACGTGGCGCGCCAGGGCCGGCCCCTGCTCGTCGTGGCCGAAGAGGTCGAGGGCGAAGCGCTGGCGACCCTCGTCGTCAACAAGCTCAAGGGCACCTTCATGTGCTGCGCCGTCAAAGCCCCCGGCTTCGGCGACCGCCGCAAAGCCATGCTCGAGGACATCGCCACGCTGACCGGCGGCCAGGTCATCACCGAGGAGATCGGCGTCAAGCTCGAAAAGGTCGGCTTGGACTGGCTGGGCGATGCGAAAAAGGTCGTCATCGACAAGGACAACACGACGATCGTCGAGGGCATGGGCAAGCCGGGCGACGTCCAGGCCCGCATCAAGCAGATCCGGGTCCAGATCGAGGATACGACCTCCGACTACGACCGGGAGAAGCTCCAGGAGCGGCTGGCCAAGATGGTCGGCGGTGTCGCCCTGATCAAGGTCGGCGCGGCCACCGAGACCGAGCTCAAGGAGAAGAAGGCCCGGGTCGAAGACGCCATGCACGCCACCAAGGCGGCCGTCGAGGAAGGCATCGTGCCCGGCGGCGGCGTCGCCCTGCTCCGCTCCCAGAAAGCGCTCGAGAAGCTCCAGCTCGAAGGCGACCTCCAGATCGGCGTCAACATCGTCAAGAGGGCCATCGAAGAGCCCCTGCGCCAGATCGCGGCCAACGCTGGGTTCGAAGGCTCCGTGGTCGTCGAAAAGGTCAAGGAGATGAAGCAGGACATGGGCTTCAACGCCCTCAACGAGAAGTACGAGGACATGATCAAGGGCGGCATCCTCGACCCGACCAAGGTCGTCCGGATCGCCCTCCAGAACGCGGCCTCCATCGCCGGCCTGATGCTTACCACCGAAGGCCTCGTCGCCGAACTCCCCGA
>Ga0315286_10000964_pt1 | contig 25474 bp, 24 predicted proteins | sample YL17G10_0_MG_FD_205038 | JGI IMG/M metagenome (GOLD analysis project Ga0315286, IMG submission 205038) | Sediment microbial communities from Yellowstone Lake, YNP, Wyoming, USA - YL17G10_0 | ecosystem: Environmental > Aquatic > Freshwater > Lake > Sediment | place: USA: Wyoming | collected...
ACGAGTTCGTACAAATGTAGTGAAGACTTTTGACAAAAAACGCCCTTGGCGCTATCAAGAAGGCCTATTCACCCTCCTAACTGTGTAACTTGGGCTAGGTGTTTGCCTGCAAAATCCGTGAGAGCCAATACGGAGTCCAAGGTATTTTGATGGTAGAAGATCCTTTCGTCTCCCGGGCCGGTGGCCGTATCGTCGTTATCCATGTTTCGGTCCTTTACCAGCAACTCGTCTACATGATTCCCGTAGGCATATTGTTGTAGGACTTTGTCTGAAACGTCCTTCTCTTCGACCACCTGCCAGTCATCAAGGCAGTATCTTGTGGTTCCATTTAGCTGACCAGAGTTGGCGGCCGTCTTGCTTATGCGCCTACCCAGGGCGTCATAATGGTAACTTGCTATGACACCGTCCTGAGATCTGCGTGTAACCTTGATGAGTCTGTTGGCAAAATCATACTGATTGTGATTGGCCCCATCGTCAATCAGGTTGCCGTTGTCGTCATGCTGCTGGACGACTCCCGTGAAGGCGGCGTACTCATTCATGTTGTTGGCCTGGTTAAGCGCACCTTGGCGGCCATACCAGTTTCCCACGCCGTCAAGCTGCCAAGTATCCTCCGGCTCTCCCCGGCGGGCGAAGCGCACGAGACGATAGACCGAATCGTAGGTGTAGTCTTCGCGCCGGTCGCTGTCGGGCTGCTCGATCTGGAAGAGCTTGTTGTTGGCTCGGTCATGATCATAAGCGAAGCCAGCCGCGAGGCTGTTATCCTGCCGCAGATGGCGGTGCAGCACCACGCGCTTGAGCCCGTCATAGCCCACGTCTCGCTGGCGCGCATTGTCAAGATAGGTAAGCCGCACGCCATTTGCGTACGTGCGCTCCAGCACCCGTCCCGGCCCGATGTAGTCGTAGTCCACAGTCGGATTGCCGATTGCGGATTGCCGATCGCGGATTTGATCGATGCGGTCGAGCTTGTCGAAGGTGACTTCGAGTTCGCGGCCGTTGGGGTAGACCAGCCCGATGCGGTTGTTATCGCCGGCCCAGCGGCTGGAGACAGCATGGCCGTTCTGGACTTCTTCGAGCAGGCGCCCCAGGGAGTCGTAGGCATAGGTGACTGTGGCATCGTCCTGGGTGTCCTCGCGCTCGTTGTTGTCAAACGAACGGGTCAGGCGCGACAGGCCGTCGTATTGGAACTCCTGGAGCGTCGTCCCGATGACTTGCCAGGTGACACTCGGGTCTTTGAAGCCGCCGGCTGGGTGCGGCGTGCTCGAAGTCGCGGGCGTGATGTCTCTGTGCACCAGCCGATGGATGCCATCGTACGTGTTGCGCATGATCGAGCCGTTCTCATCGATCGCGCGCACACGGTTATCGTCGGCGTCGTAGGTGTAGTCATTGATCGAGCCGTCGTCGAAGATTTCTTGCTTCAGGCGGTTCAGGTCATCGTAGCGGTAGCGGGTGACGTTGCCCTTGGGGCTGGTCGCCTCGATGACGCCGATGGACGTGTTCTGGTCGCCTGACACGCTTCCATCGTCGGCCATGGCGACAAGGCGGCTGTTCAAGTCCCACTGGTAGTCAATCACGATCAGGCCGTCGGGGTTGGCGGGGTTGCTGCTGTCGATCCCGTTTTTCCCTTGGCCGTCCACGCGCAGTGGGCGCACTTCGCTGATCTTGCGGTTGATCCCGTCGTAGAAATACTCCACCGTGTTGCCGGGCCGGTTGATGGTCAATGGCGGATTCGAAAACAGGCCCAGGGCGTCCGGGATCAGATCCGCCGCATCCTGGGAATGCTGGGCATCGCTGGTGGAAACCAGGTTGTCACGGCTGTCGTAATGATAGCGCGTGGTCTGGCCGAGATTGTCCGTCGTCCGGATCAGACGATTGAGTGAGTCGTAGACGTTGATGGTCGTGAACGTCTCGCGCAAGTCCGGCACTTTGCCGGCCCGAACATCATCCCTTGCGGTGATCTCGACTTCGACCAGCTTCACCAAGTTGTTGTTGTCATCGTAGGTGTAGAGCGTTTCGTTCAGCTCCGGGTCAATCTGCCGCAGGACGCGGTCAGCGCCGTCATATTCCGTTTGGAAGAGGCTCAGATCGTCTTCGAACAAGAACGTGCGGCGGCCCTTGCGGTCGTACTCGTAGCGCGTCGTGACCCAGCCGTCGTTGCTTTGGCCCAGCGGCCCATCCTGCAAAACCGCAGGCCGCTTGTAGGTCACGCCACTGTATGCAAGAAGCCGGTCGTTTCGCTCAAAATTTCGGCTCCGTTCGTCATACCTGTATTCGACCTGGCTCAAGAGCGGCTGCCCGAATTCGTCCAGGCGCAACGGCTGACGGACGTTGGCGGCGGTAGTAGTCGCTGGACTCTTGCCGCCCAGGGGGCCGAAGCGCGAGAGCCGCACGACATTGCCGGCCGGATCGTACTGCGTGAACGACTGATTTCCCACGGCGTCAATCACGCTCACTCGCCGGTCGAAGCCGTCGTAGAGATAGACCGTCTTTTCCGGCTGGCCATCACCGGTGTTGTCCACCCCATCGATGGACGCGATCAGATTGCGGTTCAGATCATAGACGCTGGTGACGGTGGATACGTCCAGGCTACTGGGGATTTGGGTCCGTTCCGGGATATCGGCGTCAGCCGCCAGGCTCTTGAATTGAGCCGTCACCCCCCCGCGCGTCGAGGTGAACACGAGGTCTCGTTCGTCATACACATACGAGACGACGTTGCTACGCTGCTCTCCGGCGACGGCTACCGGGCTGATCTCCAGCACGCGATTTTCGTTCCGGTCGTAGCGATAGCGCGTGACTAAGTTTCCCGAGGGGCCATCGCTCACTTCCTTGCGCTCTTCAATGAGGTTATCCAGGATATCGTAGGCAAACGTGTGGGTGGTCCAGTCCCCCACCAATTCCCGGTTGTTCGAATCTCGGTTCTCGATCTCCCGTTTGACGACGTTGTTGTTGTAATCGTAGAAGATTCGGGTCCGATAGCCCAAGGCCGCCATTCCCCGGTTGCACTCCGGCAACGTCGGATCAGCGCCGCCGGCCCAATTGGGCTCTTCCGGATTGCCCCGGGTCGCCGAGACCTCCGCGGCACGCATGATCTGCACCACCTGATTGAGCGGATTGACGGCGTATTGCGTCAGGATTCCCCGACCATCCAGCTCGCCGATGACATTCCCCACGCGATCATAGGAATACTGATGCACGATTTCGGCCGGTTTTGGATCGGTTCTCGAATTCCGCTCGGGCGCGCTCACGGCGTCGCGGATCCGGCTTTTCAAGTACCCCACCGGCTCACTGCTCACCGCCGGCGTCATATCCTTGCCATCGCCGTCAGGGTCGTTCTCCGGATAGTAACGGTACAGCGTCACATTGCCTTCCGCGTCGCGCCGTCTCGTCATCTGTCCAAAGCGATTGTAGGTGTATATTTCCTCTACCGACTGCTTAGTGCCGCCCTCGCGGTGCGCCATGTTGGAATCGGCGGGCAAACTCACGGTTGGCCGCGTAACCTTCACCACATTGCCCGCGATCTGATCCGTCCGCCCATCGCCATTGATATCCCCCAGCCCCATGGGGATGCCCTGTAACTGACGCTGCACCTCGCTCTCGCTGACCCCCAACACGCCCGCCAGCGCTGCAAAACTGGTCCCTTCCTGATAGTCGAAGATGCAGAAGGTCGTGTATCTTTCCGCCGAGACGGCTCCGCCAGTTTGCGGGATATAGCTGGCATCATTCCCTCGCGCCTCCGTCTTCGTCCTGGTCTGATTGTAGATCGGCTCGCAGGTGGTCGTGATCTGTATTGCCGTTTGATCTCCCCCGCGCTTGCTGTCGGGCCTTCTCATCACGCTCAGGAGATTTCCTTGCTGGAAGCGATCCGTGTTCAGGTCGTCGTAAGCATACTCAAGGCGGTTGCCCTCAGGATGGATCTGGCGCAGCAGCTCCCCCTCTTTGTTGTACTCATAGCGAATCTCAACGAAGGCTGGATCGCCCGGCCGGATCTGGCGATTCGCGAACTCCCGTATCCGCACGATATTGCCCAGTTGGTTGAACTGATATTCCGTGCGGTTGCCGTTGCGGTCGGTCACGGTGGTTTGAAAGACGGGCGAAATGAAGTCGGTGGGACTCACGCCGCCCAGCTCGCGGTACTCGTAGGAGATCGCCCCGCCGGCCGGAATGCCGCTGCTGTTCGTCCCGCCGATCGTCTGCCGCAGCACCCGATCCCAATCCGGCGAAAACGGGTTGGTCTCGTACGCCACGCGGACGCGCGGCAACCCGCTCGTAGCCACTTCGTTCGGAGCCGTGATCTCCAGGAGATTGTGATTGAGACGCTCGTCGTAAGAGCCCGAACTATAGCTATAGAGCGTCGTCTTTCCCGCCGGGAAATCGTTGCCGTGGGGCGTGCCCGTCACCGCCGGCGAAGTCACGGCCGCGAGATCGCCGTTCTCATCATAGGTGAACCCGACCTTGCGCCCGGTGAAATCCTCAATCTCAATCAACCGCCTCCGAGCGTTATAACGATAGACAATCGGTCGTCCCAGTGTGTCTATCACGCGAACCAGTTGCCCCTGAGCGTTGTACTCGAACCGCATCCGGTTGCCGTTGCGATCTTGAAGCTCCGTCATTCGGGCGATCCCGTTTACATCGGGCTTTGAGTACGACACCCTCGTTCCCCTTCGGTCTCGCTCCCCAAAAGTCCCGTCGGGATTTCGGCTCAGCCGAGTGTAAAAACCCTTGGGGGCGAGATAAACGGACCCGCTCAGGACGTAACGATCCGCCCGCGCATAGCCATCCATCCGCAGCACGCTCCCATTAGCCTCTAGGAACAGGCGGCGATTGTAGTTGAACTCCCAGTTGTAGCCCAGGGGCCCTTCGAAGGTGATGCCGCTACGGTACTTTCGCTCGAACTTCCAGTTGAACCCGCGACCCGGTATCTCCAGATCAACCTCATGGAGAAAGAACTCGCCATTGTGCAAAAAGACCGAAAAGATCCCCGCGTCTTGTTGGAGGCCGAAGTACTCACCCACCATCTTGTACTTGGGACAATCCTCCGGGACAAGACCGATGCCGCTCGTATAGGTCGGCTCTCCCCAACAGCCGCACGGCGGCTTCACCGGCGATTCCAGGCTCGTATAGGGGGGCTTGATTCTGTTGTAAACCAGCGGCCCATTGAACAGGGTGCTTCCCGTCTGTGCCGCCACCGCTGATCCAGCATGAAGCCAGCACAGCGCGGCAAAGGAGAACGGCCGGCAAACATTTCTTCGCTGTGGCCGCGAACAGGGAGTGCACGAGTCTCGTTATTGAGTGAGCTTGGTGTTGCCTCTCCATAACTGCCTCCTTTTCATCCTCCATGTCCCCCAAAGACAGGTGTAAAAGTTGGACTACCGCAGTGTGGCTTTCCGGCCCAAGCATAAATCATCCCCAATCGGAATGCATATTATTCCTATATGCTAAATAGGATAACCCCAAAAGTCAATGCTATCCCTTCGATGAGAACCAGCTTGGTTCAACTGTGCCTGGGCCAAGGTAACACCCGTGCGATCCTCGCTGTGGAGCCTGGCGTATGTAAATTCTTTAACTACAGCATTTTACGAGCGTTGGCGCACGCGGTTGCTCAGTGAAAAGCGTCACCCGGCCGGCGGCATTCCAGACGATGCGAGCCAGCGAGAAATTGCTCCAGGCTGCCGGGATCACGGTGGTGCCCGTGGACCTATCGGAAATCATGGCGGCCGCCGGGGAGGTTGACATCAAGTCCTCGCGTGCCCGACGGACCCCGAAGAAGATCAAGGCGTACGGCAATGTCCCCGCCGGCATCCAGGACCTCGAAGCCAAATTCGAGCGAAACCTGCGGCTCTTTCTGGCCGTCCAGGACTGGATGGACGCCAACCTGTTCGGCGATGGGGGATCATCGACAAGACGAGATTGCATGCGCAGGCCCGCAGAGTCATGGATGACCTCGGCATCGCCATGGATCCCGCCACACCACTTGAACACCTGTCCCCGGCACAGCAGCAAATGGTGGAGATCGCCAAGGCGCTGTCCCTGGACGCCTGCCTGCTGGTGCTGGACGAACCCACGTCGACGCTGACCGAGACCGAGACGGCGGTGCTGTTCCGGGTGGTCGAGCGGCTGAAGCAGCGAGGGATATGAATCTCTTCAGGGCTGAACTGTGCCAGGCAACGGGCGAATGCAACCCGATGATGTCGTGGGCAAGCTGAGGTCTCTGGGTACGCCGGAGGCGGTGAAGGGGATGGCTCGATTCGGCGTGCATGTCGCCAAAGCCCTGGGCGTTTCCGCTCCGAACCTCCGCCGGCTTGCCAGGGAAATCGGCAAGGACCATGACCTCGCCGGGAGGCTATGGAAAACGGGCATTCACGATGCGCGAATCCTCGCCGCTTTGATCGACGAGCCGGCGAAGGTCACCCCGCGCCAGATGGAATGCTGGGCCGGCGACTTCGACTCGTGGGCCGTCTGCGACGCCGCCTGTGGCTGCCTTTTCGACAAGACACCTTACGCCGCAGCGACAAGGCATCAGCGTTAGGATACTGACATCTTTCCTGCCACCTCCCCGTCCGCCAGCCTCACGACCTTGCAGACGGACGGTTGTGCCACGGGCTATGTCTCCAGAGATCGCACCAGCAATAGGACGGCCCGTCAGGACACGATTGGGGTCGCAGCGCCGGCAGCCATGCTATTCGTGTCGCAGGGACTCGATCGGGTCCATGTTGGCGGCGCGACAAGCGGGATAGAGGCCAAAGACCAAGCCCACGGCGCTGCTGATGCCGAAGGCCAGCACCAGAGAGCCGGGTGTGATCAGCGTGCGCATGTGGCCGAAGTAGGACACGGCGAAGGGAATGGCCGAGCCCACGATGATCCCTACGATGCCCCCGAACAGCGTCAGGAGCAGGGTCTCCGAGAGGAACTGGATGACGATGTCCCGCTTGCGGGCCCCGAGGGCGCGGCGAATCCCGATCTCCCGGGTCCGCTCGCTGACCGTGGCCATCATGATGTTCATGATGCCGATGCCGCCCACCAGCAGCGAGATAGCCGCGATCGAGCCGAGGACCATCGTGAAGATCCGCTGCACGTCCCTCACGCGCCTCATAAGCTCCAGGGGGACGATGATCTCATAGTCGTTCTTCTTGTGCGACAAGGCTAGCAGGGTCTGGACGCTCTGGCGCGTCCCAAGGACTCGGTCGATGTTCTGGACCTGCACGACAATCTCCTGCAGCTCGACTCTCTCCATCGCCGAGCCGGTAGCGGACCCTGTTTGCGTGGACACCTCGCCGAAGTGGTTCTTCACCGTGGTCAGGGGGATGTAGATGCCGCCCGTGTTGGCCCCGCCGGTCTTCTTGGCGCCCGTGGGGTCCTTGTCCTCGGGGCCGCGCGCCGTCTGGGAACGGGCCTGCTTCGTGGCAATGCCCACCACGCGGTAGTAGTCGCCGCCGACCTTGATGTCCTGGCCCAGGGGATCGTCAAAGCCAAACAGCTCCTTGACCAGCCCCTCTTCCACGACACAGACGCTCTGCTTGTATTGCATGTCCGTGATGCTCAGGAAACGCCCGAACCGCGCCCGGACGTGGGAGATGTCGGGATACCAGGGCACGGTGCCGATGACCTCGACGGGCACCCGGTGATTGCGGTAGAACGCCTGCTGCGACAAGCGGCGGTTCGGCACGATCACCTGGACGTCCGGGATTCCGTTTTGGAAGCGTTCGGCATCGTCATAGGTCAGGCCGTACTCGGTCATGAACTGCTGGCGTCCCAGGGCCGACCGATCCTCCGGCGGCGCGACGGTCTTGATGATGATGTTGCGGCTGCCGAGCTGAGCGATCTTCTCCTGCGCATCCCGGCTGGCCCCTTCTCCTATGGCCAGCATGGCGATGACGGAGGCGACGCCGAAAACGATGCCCAGGGCCGTCAGCGTAGAGCGCAGGCGGTGCATCCACAAGCTCTTGACGCCCAGTTTGACGATGCGTTTGAGACGAAAGACCATCATGACAAGCTACCGTCCATTGGATTCCTCTTTGGCGATTCGCCCATCGAATAATCGGATAATCCGCTGGGCCTTGGCGGCGATGGATTCGTCATGGGTCACGATGATCAGGGTCTTGCCTTCCGCATGCAGCCGGTCGAGAATCGCCAGGATATCGGCGCCGCTGGCCGAGTCCAGGTTGCCCGTAGGCTCGTCTGCAAGGATAATCAGCGGATCATTGGCCATGGCGCGTGCAATGGCCACACGCTGCTGCTGACCACCGCTGAGCTCCGTGGGACGGTGGTTCAGTCTCTCCTCAAGTCCGACCAGGGTGGCCAGCTCCCTGGCCCGCTGGGCGCTCGCCTGCTCGCTGAAGCCCTGGTAGTACATGGGGATCTCGATGTTCTCGACGACGTTCAACTGCGAGATCAGGTTGAAGGACTGAAACACGAAGCCGATGCAGGCCCCGCGGATCAGGGACAACTGGTCGTCCTCCAGCGTGGCCACGTTCTGCCCGCCGAGCAGGTAGTCTCCGGCGCTGGGGCGGTCCAGGCAGCCGATCATGTTCAAGAGTGTGGACTTGCCCGAGCCGCTGGGACCCATGATCGCGATGTATTCGCCGCTGCGGATCGTCAGGTTGACGTCTCTGAGGACGCGAAGCTCCACGCTGCCAAGGTGATACGTCTTGCACAGGTCCTTCATCACCAGGATCGCGGTATCCGTCGTGAGGTTCGGGGGGGCTCGATACTGCATCATCGCATCCACCTGCGCGGCCTTTGAAAACTCCCGCCTACTCCTGCTCGTCCTTCCGGTTGTCCGGGGCCGGGACACTCTTTGGGTTCTTCTGCGAACCATCAGGATCAGGCGGGCGGGTGCTTCGTTTGCCTTTCGTGGATTTGGCCTTTGTCTCCGATTGGGTCTTGGTCGCCGGTCCGGCGGCGGGACCATTGGGCTCTACCGCCTTCTCCGACTGTGCCGGCCCGAATGCCGCAGGCTCACCGGATTCCGTGAACAACGGAGGATTGAGCAGCACCTCCTCCCCTTCGCTGAGGCCCTCGACGATTTGGACGAAGGTGGCATTGAAGGCCCCGGTCTTGACCTCCCGTTCCTGGGCGCTGCCCTGGGCGCTGACCACGTAGAGGACCTTCTTGCCCCGGCGGTTGGCCACGACCTGAATCGGCACCAGAATCGCGTCCTTCAACTGCCGAATGAAGATCTCGACCTTGCAGGACATCCGGGTCTTGAGGAAGTCATGCGTGCCGTCGATGCTCACCAGGGTCTTGTAGACCTTCAGGTCGGGGTTCATCAGGCCGCGCTGCTCGTCGGGCAGCGGCGCCACCTCATACACCTGGCCATGCAAGACCTGGTCCGGGAAGGCATCCAAAAGGATCTGGGCGGCCTGTCCCGGCCTGATCTTGTCCACCTCCGTCTCATGGACGCTGATCTCCGCGACCATCGACGCGGTGTCCGGCATGGAAATCAGCGTCTGCCCCTGATAGACCTTCTCGCCCGCCGCAATGATGCCGCTGCCTGCGCCACCCCCATCTCGGCCTCGTATCGCCGTGTAGGCGTCGCTGCTGGTGCCGGTGCCATAGATCACCAGGCCGGGGGCGCGGGCCCGGATCGTGCATTTCGCGACCAGCTCTTCGTACCATTTCACCTGCCCGGTCTCCTCCACCACGTGCTCGTTCGCGTCGGAGAGCTTGGCCTGGGCCTGCGCCAGCCGGGACCGGCACTGGGCATACGTCCGGTCCAACTGCCGCTGGGCCTCGACGTAGTCGCTGAGGAACTGCTCGGCGTCTCTCGGGAAATCGTACCGCAGGAACAGATCGAGACCGACCTTGGCACTCTCCTCGGCGAACTGGCGGTTCGTTACGGCGAGCCGGTCGCGCTCCAGGTCCAGATCGGAGACGTAGTTGGCGTCATGAAGTTGTTCCGTCCCGACCAGGGTCGCCTGCGCGGTCTTGAGATTCCCTTGCGCCAAGACGATGTCGTCGTTGAACTTCTTCAATTCCCGGCCGGCGGCCGAGCCATCCAGCAGGTTCGGGTCGTCCCGCACCTTCCGCAGGAACGGGGCGACATGCTCCGTCACGTTGGTGTTGTGCTTGACATCTTTTGTCAACATCTCGGCCAGACGCGTGCCCAGGTACTTCTGCAGGGTCAACAAAGCAAAGCGGACCTTGAGCTGACTGGCCGCGATGTCGCTCTCATTCTGGAGAACCTGGATGTCGTTGGCCTCTTTCGCGGAGGTGCGGTTTCCCAACTCCGTGGCTAGGTCCAGCCGGGATCGGGTCAACTGTTCCTTCAGAGCCGAGGAATCCAACTCCACGAGGATCTTGCCCTTGTCCACGTCTTCTTGCGTGATGTACGTCCCGGCCGGGACGATGTTGAGGATCGTGAGCTCGCCGCCCCGGCGGGCGACTTCGCAGTTGTAGTTGATGGATTGGCGCGCCCGGATACTGCCGCCTTCGGTCACCGTGATCGTCAGATCGCCCCGCCGCGCCGTGCAGGTGCCCCCCGCCGACGCGGCCGAGCCCGCCATCTTCATCTTCATGGCTGTCGTGGCCGCAATGACGGTCAGGCCCGCGATGCCCAGCAGCAGGTAGGTCCTGCGCCCTTTTGTGCGGGACCTCTCAGGCACAACGCTTTGCCCCGGATCGATCGAAATACCCTGCTTCTGGTTGTCCGGTTCCGGTTTCATAACGTTTTCTGCTCCCACATCCCATCCGGCCGGACCTGCAAAATGCCGACGTCGCGGAAGAAGCTCAGCTTGGCGATCAGATGATCGACCAGTGCGCCAAGCACGTCATTCTGGGCCCGCACGAGGGCATCCTCCGAATCCAGCAATAGCCGCACAGTGCCCCGCCCGTATTGCAGGGACAGCTTCTCGACTTCCACGCGTCTCTGGGCCAGCTTCAGGCCGAGCTTCTGAATCCGATAGCTCTCGGCGGTCTCCGCCAGGGTCCGATAGGCATTGCGAACGTTCAACTTGATCAGATCGATCTCTTCGTCATAGCCCCGCTGCTGCTGCTGCACCGCGATCAAGGCCTCCCGGTACGCGTTGCGCTGCGCCTTGCGGTTGAACGGCAGGTCGGCCGCCAACCCGAGGGAGTAGGCCCCTTCATGGAACCGCAGCTTCGTCACCTGCGTGTCCGGGGTCGAGGCGACATTCGCACTCGCGGTCAGGTCCAACTGGACCCCCAGGCCCTTCGCCGCCAGAACCACCTTCCTCTCCACGTCATCGAGTCCGTCCCGCGTGTTCGCCAGGTCCAAACGCCGGTCCAGAGCGATCTGGCTGGCCTCCTCCTCCGAGTAACTTACCGGCGTGATTCCCACCCGTTCCAGCGCCCGGAGCTCGTTCGGGTCCAGGGCAACATTGGCATCAGTCGGCACAGCCAGCCGGATCTTGTAGCTGTCGAGCGTCTGTGCATAACGCTGACGGGCCTGAACCAAGGCTTGCTCGGCGCTCAAGACTCTTTGCTCGGCCTCCCCCAGGTCGTAGGCGGGCCTCTGACCGACTTTCACCTCCATTCGCAGTTGCTTGGTGGATTCGACCAGCCGCTTATAGCTGGCCTGCTGGATATCGACGCTGTTGCGTTGCTGCAACACGCGGTAGTAGTCGCTGATGATCGAGACCACGTACGTCTGACGGTACCGGTTGAAGGACCGGATGCGATAGAGCACGTTCCGCTCGGCCTGGGTCAGGTTCTCCCGCGCGACCCTGCCCGCACCGGCGCCGAGCAGAGGAGCGGTTACGCTGGCGGTGAGCACGGAACCCAGCGAAGTCCTGGGATCGCCGGTCAGGAACTGGACCCAGTCCACCGCCAGGCCGGTGCCGACCAGGATTCCATCGCCCAGAAGAAAACCCTGGTTCACGCCGGTCCTGGCCTCGACCGAGACGTCGTCCGTGCCGGCACGGCGGTTGTAGGCGGCATCAATGGTCCCGAACCACTGCGGCGCATACTGATGTCGAGTCAGCGTCAGACCCAGGGCGGATAGATAGAGTGCCTCCTTCTGGCTTTGATAGTCCCGGCCATACTGCGTCGCAATGGCAACCGCCTGGGCGAGACTGAGCACGCCCGACGGCGGGATGCTCTTGGCGATCTCCTCGGTGGTGGCCGTGGTGTCGCTGATCTGGTAGTTGGCCACCTGGCCGAAGTCGTCTTTCCATTTCGCTTTGAGGATTCCGTAGACCTCCTCATCGGCCTTCGCCTTGTGATGCGCAGGGCTGCACCCGCCGGCGAGGGCGATCATCGCCCCGGCACATAGCCCCCACCACAGCAAGGCGGCAGACCGAAACCGCCGTCTCGTGGAACCCGCTTGTACGACGACCTTCACATGCAATGCTCCATTCAAGACACAACTCTGTGAGTCTGTCGAGGCCGCTATGAGAATACGGTGAGAAGCGAAAAGCCGCAAGGGATTTGGGACACCGAGGCTGTGAAAGAATTCGAATTGTAGGACTACTTCAATTCTACTCCTGTGACCGGGTCGGGCTTCGTTCATTCTGCAGACCGTAGGCTACTCAAGCGTGCCTGAGCGTCCGTCTGTTCTCCAGCCCTCCTATCTCATTTTCACGGTGGCAATCCTTACCCTTTCTGGACCCTCAATCCGTCAGCGACACCTTGCCAAAGTGCATCAGGTTGTACGCCAGCGCAGGCCACAGCACCACGCAACGGACCTTTCGCAGCCCTCGCACCAGGGCCAGTTCCTCACTCACCTTCGCCATGGCTGACATATTAGACTCGCCCGCCGCCCCCAACTTACAGAAAAATTGCAGGGTGAGAGAACTCATGCCACATTTCACGAATCGTTGGGTTGTAGATTGCTTCGCTGCGCTCGCAATGACATACAACAACAAAAAAAGCCCGGCGCGGGCCAGGCTTTTGGATCGGAGGAATCGTGTGAACTCTATTTGAGGCCGGCGGCCTTTCGCAGGGCGTCAACCATGTCGGTCTTCTCCCAAGTGAAGTTGGGCAGATTGCGGCCGAAGTGGCCGCCGTAGGAGGTCTCGGCGAAGATGGGCCGCAGCAGGTCCAAGTGCCGGATCATCCCCTTCGGCGTCAGCGGGAACAGATCGCGGACAATCGCGCCGATTTTCGTCTCACTGATCTTGGCCGTACCCTGGGTGTTCACCAGCACGGAGATCGGCTCGGCCATGCCGATGGCGTAGGAGAGTTGGACCTCGCAGCAATCGGCCAGACCCGCCGCGACGACGTTCTTGGCGACGTACCGGGCCATGTAGCTGGCGGTGCGGTCCACCTTGCTCGGGTCCTTGCCGCTGAAGCAACCGCCGCCGTGGCGACCCCACCCGCCGTAGGTATCCACGATGATCTTGCGGCCGGTGAGGCCGCAGTCGGCCTTGGGGCCGCCCAGCTCGAAGCAGCCCGTCGCATTGACGTAGAACTTCGTGTTCTTGTCGAGCAACCGCGCCGGCATTACCGGCTCGATGACTTGCTCGATGATCCGGTTGCGCAGGTCGCGATGTTTGATGCTCGGGGCATGCTGGGCCGCGATCAGGACGGTGTGAATCCGCTTGGGCCTTCCATCCTCGTATTCGACCGTCACCTGGCTCTTGCCGTCGGGCCGCAGCCAGGGCAGCTTCCTCGTTTGCCGCATCTTTTCGAGCCGGGTGGTCAGCTTATGGGCGAGCAGAATCGGCATCGGCATCAACTCCGGCGTCTCCCGGCACGCATAGCCGAACATCAGGCCCTGGTCGCCCGCTCCCATCTCCTTGTGCAGGCCCTCGCCTTCCGTGACGCCCTGGGAAATGTGCGGGCTCTGCCTGGAGACCGACACCAGCACGGCACAGTTGTCGTAATGGAAGCCCAGCTCCGGGTCGTCGTAACCGATTTTCTTGATTGTCTCCCGGGCCACCTCGGCGATGTTCACGTTCGCCCTCGAGGTGATCTCGCCGGCAACCACCACCATGTCGCACTTCACCAGCGTCTCACAGGCCACCCGGCTGAGCGGGTCCTGCGCAAGCATCGCGTCAAGAATGGAGTCCGAGATGCGGTCCGCCACCTTGTCCGGGTGGCCGGTCGTCACCGACTCACTGGTGAACAGATGGCTGCGCATGTCGCAGTTGGCGTTCAGAGTACTCACTTTTCGTGCCATTGCCTACAATCCTCAATGAAGACTTGTGAAATCGTCCCCCGTCGCTCCAGATGACCCGTGTCCAACCTCCACCCTTGTGTCGTCGGGACCCGGCGACGAACCGTTGCCAAAGTCCCCTATAATAGGCCGATGGCCCCGGCCGTCAACCAAAAAATCAGGGAGTTCGGACTGCTGCCTGCTTTGGCAAGTGCCGCACACGCCTTCAGTAGCCCTTGGACGTGTCGTTAAGCCGCCAGTCGAAGTTCACGTACTCGATGGTGTAGTTTTCCACCTCGAGGAAGTACACGTCCTCCCGGGGCAGATAGCCGGTGATGAAGCTCAGCACGGCCCGGGTTTCGGCATCCTGGTTCTTGAACTTCTTGTCGGTGCCGTAGCGGCTGACGAATTCCTTGCCCCTCCACGTCGGCTTGAGCAATGCCGAGAGGCGCACCACCATGTTCCGCCGGTCGATCTGAAGTCCGTGGGGGCTGGACAGGAATTGCCTCACCTGCTCGTCAAGCTGCCGGTCGAGATTGTCGCCCCGGTACGGCTGGCGGCGCAGGAGCGGACTTGACTGGCAGGCATACGTCAGGGCCAGATAGACGCGAGGGTCGTCGAAGGTCTTGTGGAAGAACCGGCGCTCCACCTCGCCCAGCGTGAACTCCTCGTCCATCACGACGAACCGGAAATCCGTCCACATCCCCCGGATGTGCCGGATATCGTCCGGGGGCCAAGTCAGCCGGAGCCACCAGGATGATTGGATCGGATAGCTCCGCGTGATGATGTCGAGCATCTTGAGGTTGTAGGCGTTGATCCAGAACGCCAGCTTCTCGTCCTGCGGCCATCGCTGGTACACGTTCGGGTCCAGCTCGCCAAGCTTCATCAACAACGGCTTAAGATCAAGCCGCCGGCGACGCAAGCCGCCATAATCCACCAGCCCATCTTCACGCACGCATGTTTTCAGCGCCTCGGCGTATTCTGTGAAGATGGCCGTGACAGCATCATTGGGTTCACGCGTCTTGTCCGGCACAGGCACTCTGACCTCGATCAGCTCCGCCTTGGCCGCAGCGGTATCCCCAGTGCGCCCAACATTCTCGGACCGTACGTCGCGACCCGCCTCGGCTGGAGCCATTCCGGCAGGATCAACCGCGGCCGCTTTGTCCCCACCTGCCCGGGCCGGTCGCGTCTCCGTGCCGTTGGGTTCGGCACCGGTGGGGCCGGACAGCATCCTCTCCTGCCCCAGCAGACCGCCAGGTTCGACCGCCGGCTCGGGTGGCGGGGCAGCCATCATCCGCTCGTCCTGCGGCTGTGTCCTGACGTTCCCGCAGCCCGCCAGCAGCAGGACCCCGACCCAGAGAACCACCCGAAGAGGATTCGTCATACGGCGTTCCCACGCGAAAATGGCACGCATTCGCCCATCGAGAGTCCTAAGATAAGACATAGGACGATGAATGCAACCGTTTGTTCGTGATTTCACCGTGACCGCACCATGGGAGTCCAATTTCGCTTGACAGAAAGGGGCCAAACCGTTAAATTGGATAAGACGACCGGAGTTCGTTGAAAGGGATGCTAACGAAATGAGTGTACAACGCGCGTTTTTTGCCATCCTCGTCGGTGGTCTCGTCCTGACGTTGTTGACGATCTCCCGAGCCCAGGTGGACAGCCGCCGGATTGAGGAGGTCGTCAAGAAGAACGTCCTGGCCCAGGAGGACATGGAGATCATTGACGCGTTCGTCGCTGACGCGGTCGGTCGTGTGGTACGGACTACGGACTTCACGGACGTGGCGAAAACCCGCGCCGTTATCGTCAGTCACCAGATCTCCCAAGCCCAATACGCCCAGCGGTTCTCGGAAGCGGCCTATCGGGAGATCGGCAAGGGCTTCGACTACGCCACGAACGAGATTACGGACCCGGACCGGCGGTTCAAGGTCTTCACGAACCTGCTGATCCTCGCCGGCGAGTTGAACGACCCGCGGCTGGTCGATCTGGGCGTCCGCCTGATCCCGCACGAGAACAACACGGTCCGATATTGGGCCGTCCGGGTGGCCGCCAGTCCCGGCGTGTGGGACAAGCTCAGCCAAAACCAGGCCGCCGCTGCTCCGCTGTCCGCCAAGATCATCGACGCGTGCAGCCAAGTCGCGGAGACCAGCACCCCGGAGGCCCTGTTTCTGATGGCCCAGTTTGCCGGGCGATATGACACCGCACCGGCCCGGGATCTGCTCGGCCGCATCGCGGACATTCGAATCAAGCGTTACGCCGATTGGGCCGTCAAGTATGAGCTCGTGGATACAGGGGTCCTGAAGCTGTTGGCCGCCAAAATCACCTCCGGCGGCACGGCCAACCAACAGCTTGCCAAGCAGTTCGGCCAGCTTTACTCTTACGTCATCCAGCGCTACATTCGGGCCGCGAAGGACAATAACCTCAGGGAGCCTTCGTCTGGCCAACTCGCGTCAGTGCTGGTCGAGACGGAACAACAGTGCCTCGGCAAGCTGCTCGGCGGGCCGCAAAACGGGATCACACGCGCCGTGGAGGCCGGCGACCTGAATGCCTTGCAAACGGAGCACGACAGGCTCCTCGGCAGTTCGAATCAAGCAGGCGCCTTGCCCTCCAAGTTCAATTTCACCTATGGCTTGGCCCAGGACAAACGCCTGGCGCCCCTGCCCCTGCCGGAGCCGCCGCAGCCCAAAGCCGTCGCGGAGACAAAGCCGCCTGAGCCAAAACAGCCGGCGACGCCGGACCACGCCGGCCACTCCATGCCTATGCGATGATCTGATCGACGATCTGGGGGAAACTGCACGATGAAAGCTTCGGCTACGCTCTCCATAGCAATGTTGCTCTTGTTGGCTGGATGCTCCAGTCCCACATTCTATTGGTACCATCCCGACCGGTCCCTCGAAGAGGCGAAGGCCGACTACAGCGAATGCCAAGACCAGGCACGCCGGAAGGCCTCCGACATGATCAACGACCAGCACTATGATCGCCTTCCGCCTCCGGACGGCTCATTGACCTCACGCGACTTGCACGCGCAGGACAGAAAGACCCGCGATCCGCGGGAAATCCAGGACGCCTGGCAAGAGCGATACGAGCAGAGCGTCGTTACGGACTGCATGAGGGAGAAAGGCTACATGATGCTCCGGCCCGACCACATCCCGCCCGGCGTGCACACCAAGAAGCTTTCCAAAGGCGCCGTCGCCGGACAGTAACGCCCCGCGGTATGATCACAGGCCCTCTTGTCTTCTTGCGCGAATCCCCAGGGGCCCTCCCGCGATCCCGGAGGCCCCGTTTTCCGGACCATAGATGCCCCAATCACCCAAGGGCATCTGCAAACTCCGTCCGCGTCATTTATCGCGAGCACAAGAGCCCCCTATACGCAAATGCAAACATGACACCCGGCCAGTCCGTTTTCTATGGCCTCTAACGGAATGGCCGCTGTGCGGACTCCCGCTTGTCACCCCTGCGAAGGCAGGGGTCCAGGAAAGCCGCGGCGCAGGTGGATTCCCGCTTTCGCGGGAATGACATGGGAGGGCAGCACATCCGCGTTTCTTTTTCGCAGGTCGGCGTTCAATGTCCGGAAAACTCCCGTGCGGCCGCGCCCCAGGGCCGCCGCCACGGAAAACCTGCCCATGCCGGCCGGTCGAAGGGGCGAGCCTCTTGACTTCAAGGGCTTAACCGGATATACTAATGGGACAATTCGACCTTGGGGGTAGATCCGGGGACGGTGATGTAGCCGTCAAACCCGATCAAGCATCAAAACGTCTGTGGGGGTACTCTATGCTCAGAAGAAGCGTTGTCTCCTTGTTTGCAGCGGCCGCTCTTGGCACGCTGGCTCAGGCGAATCCGACGTACATCGGGAGTCTGAACACCGTCAATGACGGGCTTGTCGGGATCGGCGGCTGGGTCTCGGATGATAGTCATCCGGTCAGCTTGAGTTGGACTGTGGCGCAGAACAATGATCTATCCTGGCACTATAGCTACGTCTTCAACAGAGACGGGGCGCAGGGCAACCTGAGCCATCTGATTCTCGAGACCTCGCAGAATCTCGCCCACGGCGACATTCGGAATGCCACTCCCAACATCCAGTGGAGCGATCCGAGGTGGTACGCCCCGGGCCCAAGCAATCCGAACATGCCGGGCTCAATCTACGGCGTCAAGTTCGAGCCGTTTCCCGAGTCCTTCATTTCGACCATCGACTTTGATTCCTCGCGAGCACCGATGTGGGGCGACTTCTTCGCGAAGGACGGCTCGGTGGGCGGTTCGCTCTGGAACGCGGGTTTCACCGCCATCGATCCGACGAGTGCCGTGAGCTCCGGCTCGATTGACAATCACATCCTGGTCCCCGACACGCAAACCAGCACGATCCCGGCGCCGGGCGCCATCCTCCTCGGCAGCATCGGCGTCAGCCTGATCTCCTGGCTGCGGAGACGCAGGGTCCTCTAAGATGCTCGGCAGATTTGACTCTCGAGGGCTGCGGCGGTCTGTCGCAGCCTTTCTTGTTGCCCCCCTCGTATCGCACGATCTGGAGAAAAAGTGTCGTGAGCTGCGTCCGAGGCATTGAAAATGTCGTATTCTTTATTGAGTGGACGATTTGGAGGATGACATCATGAACATGCTGTCCATGACCATGTCCCGCTCGATGGAAGCGGTCCCCGGGGGGCTGGACATCGCCCTCCCGGACGTCGGCGACCTGATGCCCTTTGTGACCGTGTGTCTCGTGTCTGTGCTTTGCACCGCCCTATGGCTCCTGGCTGTCTCGAGCTATGTCTCCAAACGCAGGGTCCCCGCCATCCACTGAGGCACGCCGTCCGGAACCCGGTGAGGACCGAAGTACTGTCAGGCCCGACTGATGTGGACGGTCTGCGGCTGGGACGGACCCAGGCGGCCGGTCCAGTTCCACAGGGTATCCAAGAGCTTCTGATCGACCTTGCCGCCGGAGGCCTGGTATTCCTCCACACCCACCAGAGCCTCACGGAATCGCCTCCTCCTGCTTTCCCAACTCACTATAGGTACAGCCGCGCCCATTCGGCGCTTCGACTTCGCGACAGCGCTGTCTTCCTCACACCAGCAGGCTATCTGCCAGTCCGTGACCCAGTTCAGTAGCTTCGGTGAGGTCCGGAATGGGCTCTCTGTACTTGGCTTGGCCCGGCCACACTCAATCGCTTTCTGCAGCCAGTCACGGCATGGCGACTGCGAGTGGCGGGTCGCATGTCACCCGCAAGACAAAGGGGGATACGAACAAAAGCCTCGACAGCAGGGTATCAATGTGAGATAATGCTGCATGACTTAAGAATGGGACAGGTTTAGAGATATGGATACGAAAGCAGGTTTGGACATCGCGGTCGAAGGAAATGCGGCAATTGCTTCATTCAAAAGCACTTGCATCAGTGACGTCGAGGAGATTACGAACGCATCAACCCAGGTCAAGCAGTATATCGAGGCCAACCGGCCGCGAAAAATGGTCTTCGATTTCGACGGCGTCAAGTTCTTTTCTTCGCAAGTCTTAGGGCTGTTGCTGGAGGCACGAGCCCGTTTGGAGTCCCATAGCGGCCAAGTGGCGATCACCTCGTTGAGCCCGCAACTCCAGCGAGTCTTCCGAATCACCAACTTGGACAAGATCTTCAGCCTCTACCCGGACCGGGCCACCGCCATCGCACCGCTCGCCGGCAAGAACAACTGATGCAACTCGTGCCTCGATCGGCGGTCACGCCCGCGTCGCCTTGGATTGCCGTACGGCAGAGGCTTCCCTGCTTTCCTTGTTATGGTCCTCCAGCAGCTTCATCGCTTTCTTCACATCGGAGACCTTCAGGACACCCGTGGTGCGCCCGCCTTTGGCGCCGGCCGTGCAATAGGCATATGAGATGTTGACATGACCCTTGGCCAGCTTTTCGGCAACAACGGCCAAGGCCCCGGATTTGTTGGCCAGATTCACGCACAGGACCTCCGTCTCGTTGTACGGCATGTTCAGTTTCGTCAGGAGCTCCCGGGCTTTGTCCGGTTCCTCGAAAACCACTCTCATGACGCCGTGCTCGGCCGAGTCCATCATCGTGATGGCAACGATGTTGACCCGGACCCTGGCAAACTCCGTCAATGCCCTGGCCAGCACCCCCGGCTTGTTGACCATGAAAACTGAGAATTGCGGTACTACGTACATGCCTTCGCCTTTCCAGCATTCATCATGTTGCCCGTACACTCCTGTCCCACCATTGACCAGCCGCCCCGCTCGCTCGGGGCAGGCCCCGGCATGAAGTGGGTTCTCAACTCATCTTACATACTTCATTATCCCTCGAAAAGCCACTTGGTTCAATCCAATTCGCCAGATTCTGAGTTTCTCGGAGACTGTCCGGACAGACTGCTCGGCCATGACGCTGTAGTAGTGGTTCTCGATGACGCGTCTTCGACCGGCCCCTCCCCAAAACGGGTGAGCTTCCCCGCAGGAAACGAAAAAGAACAAGAGGAGTCCACCGCACCCTATCGTGCGGAACGCGGACTCCTCTATGGCTTACGTCGAATCAGCGGGTTCAAGAGGTCGGACGGCCCTGCCATGCGTGCCGCCGGGCAGAGCACAGCCGAACTGTCGTCTCGCTACTCCGGCAGTTCTTTGGTCTTCTTTGCCGGTGTCTTCGCCGGCGTCTTCCCCGCAGTCCCACTATCCTTCTTGCAGCCCGGCAGGCCCAGCAGGGCCAGGGTCACTACGATTGCCGACACCCACACAATCACTTTCCGTCTGAGAGTAGTCATTTGTTTCCCCTTCTTGTCTGAATTTTCATGCCTCGCCTACGTGCGAGGCACACCGTTGCTCTTTTCGCGGCACCGACCATCCGGTGGCAGCCGTACACCGGATATCTATCCCTTCCGGCGTGTTCTGTCAAGCCCCGTCACTGCCCTTCGAGTCCGATCCGACACAGAGCTTGCGCCCGCCCAAGCTTGCCTTGTTCCCTTTTCCCGCGTCCTTTTCCTCCCTGACAAGATAGTAACCCTTCGGATTCCAGCACTTGGCTCTGGAACTCAACGTCGATAATAGTAAAACAAGAACTACACGAAAATCAAGCCCGTTGAGGCGCATTTTCGCAACCCATTACAGAAACCGTACTTACAAACAGAAATAATGGGTTGCCGCGTGGCTGGGACCTGTCCCGTGACCATCCGGGGCGGGGCTACCCGATGAAGGTCCGTTCTATGCGCTGACCAAGGACGCGCTCTGACGATCCTCGACGCCGATGGCGTCGAGGAACCTTCGCTGAATGAGCTTTTCGAGCTTCTCCCGCTCCCGTTTTGTCCCCCCGGTCAGAGGGATCTGCCCGCCGGCATAGGTAAGGTGGCCGCCGCCGGTGCCCTTGCGGGCGACCATGTGCTTGATCACCCTCTCCGCCAGGTTGCTCTCCTCCGACGTCCGGATGGAGATCAGCAGCTTGTCGTTCCAATAGCCGGTGCACATGGTCCAGGTCGTCTCGTCCTCGCGAAGCAGCAAATCCGCGACCTCCGCGATCATGTCCGGATTGTCGACCTGGCCTAGTCCGGTGATGATCGCCGGACCCTGGACGCGGGCGTTTCGCAGCGCATCGGCCAGCATCTGGTAGTAGATCCGTGGCACTTTCCCGCGCTGAATGACGCTGAGCATGCGCTTGTTGGCAAAGGGATAGAGAAAATGGATGGCTTCGATGTCGGCTCGCGACGCCTCCCGGCCGAGATCCTGGGTGTCCGACCGGATACCGTAGAGCAAGGCCGTGGCCAGCGGCGTATCCGGCGTAATCCCCGCCTCGATCAGGTATTCCACGAGGATCGTCGAGGTGGCGCCGTAGCCGCTTCGGATGTCGGTGAACGGGACCATCCGGGTCTGGCGCCGGATCGGATGGTGATCGATAACGATATCCGGCGAGATCGTCTCGGGCAGGGAGTTGTTTCCCGTGGACGGCTGGGTATCCACCATCGCGATCAGGTCATACTTGCCGTGGTCAATGTCGCCGGAGGGCCGCAGATTCAGATTGAGGTAGTTAACGAGGGCCCGGTTCTCCCCCCGGCCGACCGTTCCGCCGTACGTAATAGAGCACTGGAGATTGGCCAGACTGTTGGCCAGCCGCCGCAACGCCACAGCCGCCGCCAAGCTGTCGGGGTCGGGGCTATCCTGCACCACGACCAGCAGATAGGCCTTGCCTGTCAGCAGCTCAGTCAGCTTCTGGAGCTTGGAACTGGTCTTCTCAGCACCTTTCATACAGACCACTTACCATTCGCGACGGAACTCCTGCACAACGCAGATGAGGCTTATGCTATTCAACGACTGCCGCCAGCGATCGATTATCCATCATCCATCCTCAATAATCAACTGCGCTATTTGCCCTTGCGGAAAGGTCTTACGAGCTCCCGAGCGGGCAGTCCGCGCCACTTCTTCCGAGTGGGGAAGACCCCTCGTTCCACGAAATCGACGTCCTCGATGGAGTAGAAGGCCTCCGGGTCGAATTCCTTGACAAGCTCGACGACGGCGTAGGCCTCGCGGCGGGGCACGATCGTGAATACGACCTGTACGGGGCCGTTGGCGCCCTGGCCGTCGATGCTGGTCACGCCGTATTGCCTCTCGCGGAGGCGGTCGATCAAGCCGTTGGCCTGCTTCGGGAAAATGACGCGTACCAGGACCATGCCGATGGAGAGCTTCTCCGCGATCAAGATGCCGATGAAGTTGCCCGCCGCGAAGCCGCCGGCGTAAGCCACATAACATATCGGGCTCGACAGGTTCTTCATGATCTGGCCGATGACCAGAATCCAGATCAGCACCTCAAAGAAGCCGGCAAGAGGCGCCAGATACTTGAGCCGCCTCGAGACGAGGATCACGCGGACCGTCCCTATCGAGACATCCGCGATCCTCGAAAGAAAGATCAAAATGGGCAAAATGACCCAGGTAAACACCTGCGATTGAGAAGATATAGAAGCGATCATTTCTATCGTAGTTTTCCCATATTACCTAAACGCAACGTCGTACCGTCTTCCCGGACCACAGCCTTCATTTTTTAGGCGCACCGGTGCCTATCGGTTCGTCCCCAGCACCGATTTCGCCTTGCCGTCCGTTTTTCTCAGAAAGTAGGTCGGCACCAGGATCCCGACGACGAAACCCATGACAAAGATCAGCATCATCAGCAGCGCCCGCGACATCGGAACCGTCGCGAGAAGGATACGCGTCTCGACCGTTTCCGTATTCTGCAAGAGGATGACGATCGTGAGGACCGAGACGACAATGATCGTTACCAGCTTGATCTTACGCACGGGCTCACTCCCAGAAGGTTGTCTATCATGCAATGACACCAGGGCCACAACCACAACGGCGCAAAAAGTATATACTCAATGGGGAGTTGGACGCGAAGAAAAAAGAGCCCACGCCGGATGCGGCGGAAGCACTCCACTAACCATCCCACGGGAACAGGGTGGTGGTCAGGGCTTCTCGTTGGGGTCCGAGACAGGTTGTTTGTCTGTGGCTTGAGCCGGGGGCGGTGTCGCAGGATGGGCTGGCACCCCTTTCTGCAACTGCTCGATGAGTTTCTGCTGCTCCTCGACCAGGGTCTTCAACTCGGAAACCTGTTTCTGGAGGGCGACGGTGGTGCTGCCCTGACCAATTGTCTCCGTGGTTAGACGCGTAATCGCCTCCTGGGCGCGCTGGGCAAACATGGAGGCCTGGTCCCGCTCTCGAACCAGTTGATCCAACCGTTTCTGGAGTTCATCGCGGTTCTGCTTGACGGAACTGAGCTCCGCCTCGATCGTGGCCCTCTTCTCATCCGCAGTCTTGAGGCTGTAATTCAGCTTGTTGACGGTGGTCTTGGCTTCTCTGGCCTCCTGCCGGGCCTGCTCCAACGCGCGATTGCTGCACCCCGGCGACAGGAGCAGAGGCAGCAACATGAAAAAGGTGACGGCCGATGGCACCGCCCACCGTCCTGTGTCCTCTGTCTCCCATCCTCTGTCCATTGCTCTCATTTCCGCTCTCCTGCAAGCACCGGCTCGAAGATTCTGTTCCACCGTCTTGTCACAAACCTGGAGCTGCTCTTCGTCGATGTAGGTGTCGTCAATCCTATCGGCATACAGCTCTCTGAGCCTTTTATCGTCCGATATGGGGCTGCCTCTATAGTGCCGAAAGCCCAGGGCCTTGAAAAAGTCCATATCGACGATCGTGGCGCCCGCCGCAATGACCGTGTCCACCCTGTGTTGGCGGACCATATCGATGTGCTTGATCGGGTCCGTCGGAAGGTCTCGCTTCTCCCTGCTCGCCGAAGAATCGGCCCAACTCATGTTTGCAGAGGTTTACCTGTAGCTCAAGATCTTGTAGATCAGTTTCGCCGCCAGGAAATCGGGCGCCCAGTTCGTCTCGACCGGGCACATCTCGACCACATCGAAGCCCACCACGGCTCTCCGCCGGCACACCGCTCTCAAGAGGGCCAAGACATCATACCACATCAGCCCTCCAGGCTCCGGAGTCCCCGTGGAAGGCATGATCGAGGGGTCGAATACGTCCAGATCGATTGTGATATACACCTGCTCGGTCAGCTTGGCGACAACCTTGTCGATCCACACAAGGCTGTCGTGAATATCTTCCGCGAAGAAGACCCGATCTTCGACAAGGGCGGGCTTCTCACTGATGTCCATGCTCCGGATGCCCACCTGGACGATAGGACAAAGCTCGCGGATCCTGGCCATCACGCAGGCGTGGTTGAACTTGGAGCCCTCATACTCATCCCGTAGGTCAGAATGGGCGTCGAGCTGCAGAACACTCATGCCGGGGTATCGACCGACATGCGCCTGCACCGTACCGACACTCACCGAATGCTCCCCTCCTAAGACCACGACGAGCTTGTTATCCGCCAGGTGGCCCTGCACCCGGCGTCTGACCGATTCGACCATCTCAGCGGGAGCAAGGTCCCCCTCCACCGCCTGGTCCGTGAATATGCCGTTCAGGTATGCTTGCGAATCGGTTTCGATGTCATACAGCTCGAGATTGGCCGACGCCTTGATGATCGCGCCGGGGCCTCTGTCCGCTCCCTTGTGCCATGTGCTCGTCCCGTCATAGGGCACCGGGACTATGGCAACCTTGGAGTCCGCGGCCCCACGGTACCGCGGCGGCAAGCCCCCGAAGTTCGCGGTTTGGATCGTGCTCATTGACGCACGTGGTTCGGCGGAATGTCGGGTTCCGAGTCGAACAGGAACATGGCGATGGCTACCGTGGTGGTCCAGAGGTCCTTCTTGCCTCGGGCGGTCTGCGTGATATTCGAGGTGCGAATGATCAGACCGCTGGACTTGTAGACCTGCTCCTTCTCGGACCACGCCTTGTTCGGGTCCACCTCCAGGCCAAGGGTGGTTCCCAACATGCCGGCGGCAAGGTCTTCCGCCAGGTCCGCCGCTTCCCTTTCGTTCATGCCGTGGCTGTGGACTTCGCTCAGATAGCCCCACTTA